>Ga0209849_1000028_pt1 | contig 16374 bp, 27 predicted proteins | sample OrgsoiDNA2013048_FD_185798 | JGI IMG/M metagenome (GOLD analysis project Ga0209849, IMG submission 185798) | Permafrost soil microbial communities from the Arctic, to analyse light accelerated degradation of dissolved organic matter (DOM) -... | ecosystem: Environmental > Terrestrial > Soil >... | reverse complement strand
TGCATTGGTCGCTGGTTTTCCTGGTGATCGCGATTATCGCCGCCATCCTGGGTTTCGGAGGTATCGCCGGAACCGCTGTCGGCATCGCGAAGATCCTGTTTTTCGTGTTTCTGATCGTCTGGCTGGTCGCATTGATCGCAGGCCGACGGTCGGTCTGAATTTGTCACTGCTCAACGAGAATGGCTCTCAAGAGGCTTGCATTGTACGAAAGATACTCTTTCGCTCCGATGGCCTTGGGTTAAAGTGGACACAATGCGATGCCGGTTCGTGAGACCCGGCATCCGAGGCAGTAGGGGTGAGTGCCGCTGTCGAGGCACGAACCGGGTACGGGGATATATATAGTGCTGCGAGAAGTCATCAGGCCGCTAAAAGCCTGGGACGCGGTTGAGTGTTCCTTCGTCATGCTGGAGGCGGGAGCCATGCTTTCCGGTTGCCGGATCCAACCCAACGGGCGCATGCAACTCTTTGCCGAAATCGAGCCATATGTTATGGAATTTCACTCTCGCGGTCGGCAGTACGCGTGTCCCCTATTCAGTTTTCAGCCGCGGACGCAAACGGTCGGCATCCCAACCGTTCCGCTTCCGGCTTAGCGGGCTTAAAATGGTAGTGTGCCCATCGCAAGCAGTCCCATCTCCGAGATTCTGGAAAAGCTGAATATTGAGCCGGTGAATTCCGGAGCCTGCCATGGCGACTGGATCGCCACTGGCTCTGGCGGCGAACTGCCATCGATCAGTCCGGCCTCGGGCGACGTGCTGGCCCGTATTCAAACCGCGGGGCCTCAGGATTACGAAACCGTGGTGGCGCGCGCCAGCGAGGCCTTCCTGCAATGGCGCATGGTCCCGGCCCCGAAGCGCGGTGAAATCGTGCGCGAGATCGGCGATGAGCTGCGCCTGCACAAAGCTGAACTCGGCGCCCTGGTCACGCTCGAAATGGGAAAGATCCTGGCCGAAGGCTTAGGCGAAGTGCAGGAGATGATCGATGTCGCCGACTTCGCGGTGGGCCTTTCGCGCCAGCTTTACGGATTGACCATGCACAGCGAGCGCCCGGGCCACCGCATGTACGAACAGTGGCATCCGCTGGGCATTACCGGGGTAATCAGCGCGTTCAATTTTCCGGTGGCGGTGTGGGCCTGGAATGCAATGATCGCGGCGGTGTGCGGCGATTGCGTGCTGTGGCGGCCCTCCTCGGAGACGCCGCTCACCGCCATCGCCGTGCAGAAGATCTGCAACCGCGTCTGCGACCGTCACGGCCTGAAAGGCGTGTTCAACCTGCTGATCGGTCCCAGCCGGCCGATCGGCGAAACGCTGATTCACGACCGGCGCATTCCGCTGGTGAGCTTCACCGGCTCGACAGAAGTGGGGCGGCACGTGGCCGAAGTGATCGCCAGTAGGTTGGGGCGGGCGATTCTGGAACTGGGCGGCAACAACGGCATCGTGGTGATGAACGACGCCAACCCGGACCTGGTGCTGCGCGCGGTATTGTTCGGCGCCGTGGGAACGGCGGGCCAACGGTGTACTACCACGCGCCGCCTCTTCCTGCAAAGCGGGATCGCGCGCCGGATCACGGACGCCCTGGTGGCCGCTTACGGGCAGGTGAGGATCGGCGATCCGCTGGAGGAGAGCACCATCATGGGTCCTCTGGTCAACGCGCGCGCGGTGGACGATATGATGGAGGGTCTCAAGCGCATCCGTGAACAGGGCGGCGAGATTCTGTTCGGCGGCGAGCCTATACATGGATGCTACGTACAGCCCACGCTGGTGCGCGCGCGGCCGGACATGCCGATTCTGAAGGAGGAGATCTTCGCGCCCATCTTATACCTGGTGGAGTTCGAACGGCTGGACGACGCCATCCACTGGCACAACGACGTGCCGCAGGGTCTGTCTTCGGCGATGTTCACTACCAACCTGATCGCGGCCGAGACGTTCCTGAGCTGCCGGGGCAGCGATTGCGGCATTGCCAACATCAATATCGGAACCAGCGGGGCCGAGATTGGCGGAGCCTTCGGAGGGGAGAAGGACACCGGCGGCGGACGCGAGTCGGGAAGCGATTCGTGGAAGGCTTACATGCGGCGGCAGACCAATACCATTAACTGGTCGGCGGATCTGCCGCTGGCCCAGGGGATTCAGTTCAAGTTGTGAATAGTTGGCAGGCCGGAGGCCTACCCTACTCTTCGGCTTCGCCTTCTTCGCGGCCCTGCTGCCGGGCTTTGAGACGATCCTCTTTGCGTTTGGCCCGGTCGGCGGCGCGCTTGACCAGCTCGGAACCCACCAGTTCGATCATCGCCTGCTCGGCGCCGTCGCCCTTGCGCGGGCCCAGCCGCACAATGCGGGTGTAGCCGCCGTTACGCTGGCCGAAACGGGTGCCCAGCGTATCGAAAAGCTTCTTCACGGAATCCGGAGTGCGCAGAAAGGCCGCGGCCTGCCGGCGCGTGTGCAGCGTGTCCGCCTTGGCCAGCGTGATCATGTGATCCACAATCGGCTGCACCGCCTTGGCCTTGGGAACGGTCGTGACCACACGCTCGGCCTCAATCACGCTCGTGGCCAGGTTGCGAAGCAGCGAGTTGCGCCCCGCCGTGTCCCGCTTTAGCTTGTATCCAGCGTACCTGTGTCTCATGGCTACTCCTCGACCGGCTCCTGCTGGCCATCTTCCTCGGGACCGTAGTCCTGCATTCCGCCCACCTGCGGCGGCGGGGCCACCAGACGCCCGTGGGCATCGATGCGCATGCCCAGCCCGAGGCCCATGTTGGCCAGAATTTCTTTGATTTCGTTGAGCGATTTACGTCCGAAATTCTTGGTGCGCAACATTTCGGCTTCGGTCTTCTGAACCAGTTCGCCGATGCTCTGGATGTTGGCGTTCTTCAGGCAATTGTAGGAACGAACGCTCAGCTCCAACTCTTCCACGGAGCGGTTGAGCACTTCGTTCATCTTGTCCATGCCGCGCTCGGAGACCTCTTCGGCTTGCTCGGCCACTTCCTCGAAGTTGATGAAGATGGACATGTGGTCCTTGAGCAGCTTGGCCGCGTAGCCGATGGCGTCCTGCGGGGAAACCGCGCCGTTGGTCCAGACTTCCAGCGTGAGCTTGTCGTAATCCGTCATCTGGCCCAGGCGCGCCGCTTCCACCGCGAAGTTGACCTTGCGGACGGGCGAGTGGACCGAATCGATGGGAATGTAGCCCAGGGCCAGGTCCTCATCGAAATTCTTGTCCGCGCTCACGTAGCCGCAGCCGCTCTTGAGGCGCATCTCGATGGAGAGCTTGCCGCCTTCGCTCACGGTGGCCACGTGGACATCGCGGTCCAGCACTTCGACATCGGCATCGGTTTCGATCTGGCCGCTGCGCACATCGCCCTTCTGATCCACGGTCAGGCGGACGGTCTTGATTCCATCACCCATGATTTTGAACGGAATCTGTTTCAGGTTCAGGATGATATCGGTGGCGTCTTCCACCACGCCCGGAATCGGGCTGAATTCGTGCTCCACGCCTTCGATGCGCACCGCGGTAATGGCGGCCCCTTCGATCGAGCTCAGCAGCACGCGGCGCAGGCTGTTGCCGACCGTGGTGCCGAACCCGCGCTGGAAAGGCTGCGCCGTAAACATGCCATACCGTTCCGTGAGGGTGTCGGTATTGGCGACCAAACGTTTGGGTTTCTGGAAGCCTTTGAACATTTATGGAATCCTCAATTATTTCGAATAGAGTTCAATTATTTCGAATACAGTTCAACGATTAGCTGCTCGTTCAACTGGATCTGTACCAGGTCCTCGCGTTTCGGCAGGCTCTGAATGCGGCCCTTCAAAGTTTCCCGGTCCACATCGATCCAGTTCGGCGCCGGCGCATGGGCCGTGGCGTCGCGGGCGGCCAGTATGGTCGGATTGTTCTTGCTGCTTTCGCGCACCGAAATTACATCGCCCAGTTTGACCTGGGCCGAGGGGATATTGCACTTGCGGCCGTTGACCTCGATGTGGCCGTGACGCACCACCTGCCGGGCCTGGGCGCGGCTGGTGCCGAAGCCCATGCGGTAAATGACGCTGTCCAGGCGGCGCTCGAGCGCGGACATCAGGTTCTCGCCGGTGATGCCCTTGGCGTGAGCGGCCTTTTCGAAGGTGTTGCGGAACTGCCGTTCCAGAACGCCGTATACACGGCGGACCTTCTGCTTCTCGCGAAGCTGCAGACCGTAACCTACGATCTTCTTTGCCCGTTCCTTGCCGTGCTGGCCTGGAATGAAATTGCGCTTCTCAATGGCGCACTTTTCGCTGTAGCAGCGCTCGCCCTTGAGATAAAGTTTCATGCCCTCACGCCGGCATTGCCGGCAGACCGGGCCAATATATCTTGCCAAGTTACTCTCCTTAACCTTTCCGACTTCAGGTGCGGTTTACGGCCCATGGCAGGCCTTCGTCCCGCTTACTGCAACGGGCCGGGCATGCCCGGCCCCTACAACGCGACACCGGATATATCCGGCCCCTACACTCTGCGCTTCTTGGGAGGACGGCACCCGTTGTGGGGGATGGGCGTCACATCCTTGATCGCGCGAACTTCAATGCCGGCGGTGGAAAGCGCGCGCACCGCCGACTCGCGGCCCGAACCCGGCCCGGAAACCCGCACTTCCACCGTGCGCAGCCCGCTCTCGCTCGCCTTGTTGGCTGCGGTCATCGCCGCCTGCTGGGCCGCAAAGGGCGTGCCCTTGCGCGACCCGCGAAAACCAAGCGACCCCGCGCTCGACCAGGAAACCGTGTTCCCTTCCAGATCGGCAATGGTGACGATGGTGTTGTTGAAGGTAGCCTGGATATGCACAACGCCCGTATGGACGACGCGCTTTTCCTTCTTCTTGAAGCTCTTCTTCTTGCCTGCCTTGGCGGGTGCTTTCGCCGGCTTGCCCGCTTTTGCCGGTGCTTTTGCTGGTGTTTTTGCCATTTATGTCTTACCAGTGGCCTTCTTCTTGTTGGCAACCGTTCCGCGGCGCGGCCCTTTGCGCGTGCGGGCGTTGGTATGTGTGCGCTGGCCGCGTACCGGCAACCCGCGGCGGTGCCGCAAGCCACGGTAGGAGCCCATTTCGATGTGACGCTTGATATTCATCGAGATCTCCTTGCGGAGGTCTCCCTCTACGGCGCCCTCATCTTCCAGAATGATACGCACGCGATTGACTTCGTCTTCGGTCAAATCGCGAATCTTCTTGTCGAAATCGATGCCAGCCCGATACAGCAGCGAACGGGAGCGGGTACGGCCAATGCCGTAAATGTAGGTGAGCCCGATCTCGGCCCTCTTGGTTGCTGGCAGATCCACACCGGCTAAACGTGGCATAGGTCTTCTCTTGTCATCCCTGTCTCTGTTTGTGTTTCGGAATTACGCAGATGACCCGCACCACGCCTTCGCGATGGATCACCTTGCACTTGTCGCAAATCTTTTTTACCGACGCTCGTACCTTCATAGTGTCTCCCTACGGCCGGGTCAGGACCCAGGGTCCGTTCTCCGTAACCGCGATGCAGTGCTCAAAGTGCGCCGAGTTCGAGCCGTCCTTCGATACCGCCGTCCACTTATCCTTCAATACGACCGCTTCCGGCCGCCCGGCGTTCACCATCGGCTCCACCGCCAGCACCATGCCGGGCTTCAGCCGCGGATTCTCGTTCTTGCGGTCCACATAATTCGGAACCTGCGGCTCTTCATGGAGCTGCGTGCCGATGCCATGGCCCACATACTCCCGCACAATCGAAAACCCGTTGGATTTGACGTACTGCTCTACCGTTCCGCAAACGTCGAAAAGCCGGCTGCCGGCCCGCACCCGGTCAATCGCCAGCTCGAGCGATTCCTGCGTCACATCGAGAAGCTTCCGGGTCTCCCGGCTGACTTCACCCACCGGGACGGTAATGGCCGAATCGCCATAGTAACCGTCCAGCTTCACCCCTGTGTCGATGGAAACGATGTCGCCCTTTTTCAGGATCCGCTTCGCATTCGGCATTCCGTGAACGATCTCGCTGTTCACCGAGGTGCACAACACAAACTTATAAGCCTCGCCCGCCGCGGCCACGTAATAGCCTTTGAAGGCCGGCCGCGCGCCGGCATCCGCAATCATTTTATCGGCGGCTACTTCCAGGTCCATGGTGCTGACCCCTTCCACCGTCATGCTCTTCAGCTTCTGCAAGATCTGCCAGACCAGCAGACCGCTACGCTGCATCTTCTCGAGTTCGTTGGCGGTCTTTCTAACAATCATGCTTTTCCAGGGCCTGGCAAATCTTCCGAAAAACTTCCGGGGGCGGATCGCCGCTGGCGTCCACCTCAACTATCGGGCAGCCGGCATCGCGGTAAAACTTCAGCACCGGCCGCGTCTGCCGTTCATACGCTTCCAAACGCTCGCGGATCACCGCTTCGCTGTCATCCTCCCGGACTACCAGCTTCTGGCCATCCAGGTCGCACAGTTCATCCACCTTCGGCGGCTGGGAGGCTACGTTATACAGAGTGCCGCAGCGGGGGCACTGGCGGCGTCCGGTCAAACGGGCAATAATAATATTGTAATCAACGGCGAGGTGAATTACCACCTCCCTCATCCCCCGCTGGTTCAGCCACGCCGCCAGATGGCCGGCCTGGTCCAGCGTACGCGGGTAACCGTCCAAAATAAATCCGTTCGCCGCGTCGGCTTGCGAAAGCCTTTCCTCCACCATCATGTTCACCACTTCATCCTGCACCAGGGCGCCCGAGTGCATGCGGTCCACCACGGCCGTGCCTAGATTCGAACCGTGCCGGATACCTTCTCTCAACATGTCCCCGGTCGAGATATGAGGTATCCCTAAACAGTGCGTCAGCATTCTCGCCTGGGTGCCTTTGCCGGAGCCTGGCGAGCCGAAAAGGACGAGCGCCATCACAAAGCTAGAATGAGCTCCTGCGGCCGCGAATACGGCCCGACCGGGGCGTGAACCCCTCATAATGCCGCATAATCAGCTGCGCTTCCACCTGGTTGATGGTATCCATGGCAACGCCCACCACGATCAGCAGCGAGGTGCCGCCGAAATAGAAAGTGACTCCCAGTCCATCCAAAATCGCCCGCCACATGTGCGAGTCGATCCAATTTCCCAGCAGAGGCAGGTGCTGCAGTTTGATGCCGGAGATCATGATATCCGGTATCAGGCACAGAATGGAAAGATACAGGCCGCCCACCACGGTAATCTTGGTGAGGATGGTGTTCATGTATTCGGCCGTGTTGCGGCCGGGTCGAATGCCCGGAATGAAGCCGCCGTACTTGCGCATATTATCGGCCGCTTCGTTGGGATTGAAAATAATCGAGACGTAAAAGAAGCAGAAGAAGATGATGCCCGCCACGAACAGCACGTAGTACAGCGGCTCGCCGTGCTGGATCGATTTCAGCGTGTTCGCCAGCCAGGGGGTGTTCTTGACCCACCCGATCTGCGCCGCCAGGTTCGGGAAGGACAGAATCGAAGAAGCGAAGATCACCGGAATCACGCCGCCGGCATTCACCTTGAGCGGCATGTGGGTAGACTGCCCGCCCATCACGCGCCGGCCCACCACGCGCTTGGCATACTGAACCGGAATGCGCCGCTCGCCGCGCTCCACCAGAACGATGAACGCCACCACCGCCACCATCATCACCAGCAGGACGATCAGCGTGAGGACGCTCCAATCGCGAATGCGAAAGACGTGGTCGTACAGGTTCGAGATGGCATTGGGCAGCCCCACCACGATTCCCGTGAAGATGATCAGCGACATGCCGTTGCCCACGCCGCGCTCGCTGATCTGCTCGCCCAGCCACATGATGAAGGCGGTCCCGGTGGTGAGTGAAAGCACGGTGAGGAAGACGAAACCGAAGCCGGGGCTGATCACGATGCCCTGCGCCATGCCCGTCAGAAGCTGCGAAACGCCGAAGGATTGGATCACCGAAAGGATGATGGTCAGGTAGCGCGTCCACTGCGTAATTTTGCGGCGGCCGAGCTCGCCTTCCTTCTGCAGTTTTTCGAGCGTGGGCACAACCACCGTCAGCAGTTGCAGGATAATCGACGCCGTAATGTACGGCATGATGCCCAGGGCGAAGACCGTGAGGCGGCGGATATTGCCGCCGGCGAAGAGATCGAAGAAGCCGAAAATCGAGCCCGATTGGGATTCGAATACCTGCGCCCACCGGGTGATGTTGATGCCCGGCGTCGGGATGTGTCCGCCCAAACGGTATACCGCGAGCAGTCCCAGCGTAAACAGGAGCCGTTTGCGGAGATCGGGAACGCGGAAAATGTTCGCGAACGCTTCCAAGAGCTTGTTCATGATACCCTTCGATTCCCGGCGCTATTTCGCAGCCGCGCCGATCACCTGCGCCGATCCACCGGCGTGCTCAATCTTCTCCAGAGCCGACTTCGAAAAATGGTGGGCCTCCACCGTAATCTTGCGAGTCAACTGGCCAGTCCCCAAAACCTTGAGCCCGTCGCCCAGTTTCTTGACGACGCCGAGCGCGACCAGGCGGTCCACGTTGAAGCTGTCGCCTTCCAGTTTTTCCAGACGTCCGAGGTTCACGATGGCGAACTGCTTCTTGAAAATGTTGGTGAAACCGCGCTTCGGCAGCCGGCGGTGCAGCGGCATCTGGCCGCCTTCAAAACCGCGCTTCTGACCGAAACCGGTGCCCGCGCGCTGGCCCTTCGATCCGCGCGTGGACGTCTTCCCATGGCCCGAACCCATGCCGCGGCCGATGCGCTTGCCTTTCTTGGTTTGCCCCGCCGGCGGTTTTAAATCGCTAAGATTCATAAGACTCCAAATATTCTCAGTCCACAACCTTTAACAGATGCGGAATTTTGTTCACCATCCCGCGGAAGACCGGCGAATCCGGGCGCTCCACTACCTGGTTGAGCTTTCGCAGCCCCAGGCCCTTCACGATCAACTTGTGCTTTTCGGGGGTAGAGATCGGGCTGCGATATAGTTTAATTCGGATCTTGCCTTCCATTAGAGTTTCTCCACGGCCAAGCCGCGCATCTCCGCCACGGCGTTCCTGTCGCGCAACGATTCCAGCGCCACAATGGTCGCCTTCACCACGTTGTGCGGGTTGCGGCGGCCGATGGATTTGGTCAGCACATTGGGGATTCCACAGGCCGAGATGACCGCGCGCACCGCTCCACCGGCAATCACGCCGGTGCCGGCCGGGGCCGGTTTCAGCAGCACCTGCGAGCTGGCGAATACGCCCAGCGTCCGGTGCGCGATGGTCGTGTCGAGCACGTTGATCCGGCGCAGGTTCTTCTTGGCGGCTTCGATTCCCTTGCGGATCGCGGAAGGCACTTCCTTGGCCTTGCCCACGCCGAAACCGACTACCTTGGCCGAGGGATCGCCGATCACCACCAGCGCCGAAAAGCTGAGGTTCTTGCCGCCCTTCACTACCTTGGTGACGCGGTTGATGGCCACCACCTGCTCTTTGAGATTCAGGCTGTTCGGATCGATGCGTTTGGCTGTAACCATTAGAACTCCAGTCCACCTGCGCGCGCGGCATCGGCCAGCGCCTTGATGCGCCCGTGATATTGATAGCCGCCGCGGTCGAAGACTACACTCTTGATGCCCTTGTCCCGGGCGCGCTCGGCCACCAGCTTGCCGATGGACTTGGCGGCCGCAACGTTGCCCCCGTTAGTCTTCCCGCCCTTATCCACCGACGACGCCGACACGATCGTCCGGCCTTCGATATCGTCGATAACCTGCGCGTAGATGTGCGCCACGCTGCGGAACACTGCCAGGCGCGGCCGCTGCGGCGTACCGCTGAGCTTGCGGCGGATGCGCTGGTGAATGCGATTGCGGATTTCCTTCTTTTCGGGTTTGTTGATCATTTGGCACTCGCCCCGGTCTTACCGACCTTCTTGCGCAACACTTCGCCGGTGTAACGGACGCCCTTGTTCTTGTACGGGTCCGGCTTGCGAAGCGCGCGGATGTTGGCCGCCACCTGGCCCAGCAACTGCCGGTCGCGGCCGCTCAGAACCAGGCGCGCCTGCAGGTTTTGGATCGGGCTGCCCGTCACCTTGTCGATTTTTATTTCCACGCCATCCGGCAGCATGACCTCGATGGGGTGGGAATAGCCCAGGGTGAAGGTCGCGATCCGGCCCTTCAGCTCGGCCTTGTAGCCGATACCCACAATGTCCAGTTCCCGGGTGAACCCGGTGGAGACGCCCTGCACCGCATTAGCCGCCAGCGCGCGCGTCAAACCGTGCAGCGCCGCATGGTCGTCGGAGTCGCGCTTGACTTCCAGCTTGCCGTCCGCTTGCTCAAAGGTGATTCCCGGCGGGATCGGCACCATCAGCTTGCCTTTGGGGCCCGTGACTTCCAGTTGCTCGCCGACCTGTATTTTTACGCCGCTCGGCAGCGGAATCAGCTTCTTACCAATTCTCGACATATAGCGTTACCACACCCGGCAGAGGATCTCGCCGCCCAGGTGCTCCTTATGCGCGTCCCGCCCCGTCATCACGCCGCGCGGGGTGGTCAGGATGTTGATACCCATGCCGCCCAGCACCCGCGGGATATCGGTCTGCCCGACATAAACGCGGCATCCCGGACGCGACACGCGCTCGATCGCGGAGATGACCGGCGAGTTGTTGGGACCATACTTCAGATAGATCTTGATGGTCTTCTTCACGCCTTCTTCGGCTACTTTGAAGTTCATAATGTAGCCTTCTTCTTTCAGAATGCGCGCGACTTCCGCTTTTAGCTTGGAGGCCGGCACGTCCACCTTGGGGTGGCGGGCCGAGATCGCGTTGCGAACGCGAGTCAGCATGTCGGCAATGGGATCGCTGGTCATATTTCTCCTGCTTCGTAATTCGGGCCAGGCATGCCTGGCCCCTACCAACTCGCCTTGGTCACGCCTGGAATCTCGCCGTTCAGGGCGAGCTGGCGGAAGCACAGGCGGCAAATGCCGAACTTGCGCAGGAACGCGCGCGGACGGCCGCAGCGCCAGCAACGGTTGCGGTGCCGGCATGGGAACTTGGGAGTCTTATGCTGCGCGCGCGCCAGCATGCGTGCCGCTTCCAGCTTAATGTCTTTGGCAATCTTGGCGGTGGTGGCCATTCTATTCTTCGCTCTCCTCTATTGCTGCCGGAACGGCATTCCCATCTGCTTCAGCAGCGCCAGGCCCTCCGCATCGGTGCGGGCCGTGGTGGTGATGGAAATGTTCATACCCTTGGTTTTCTCAACCTTGGCGTAGTCGATTTCCGGGAAAATCAACTGGTCCTTGATGCCCAGCGTGTAGTTGCCGCGGCCATCGAAGGATTTGCTCGAAATACCGCGGAAGTCGCGCACGCGGGGCAGCGCCACGTTCACCAGGCGGTCGAAAAATTCGTACATGCGGTCGCCGCGCAGCGTCACCATGCATCCGATCGACTGGCCCTCGCGCAACTTGAACTGCGCGATGGATTTCGTCGCTTTGGTCACGATCGGCTTCTGCCCCGCGATCGCCGTCAGCTCGTTCACCGCGCCATCCATCAGCTTGGCGTTCTGGGTGGCTTCGCCCAGACCGATGTTGATCGAAATCTTGTCGATCCTGGGCACGGCCATCACATTCTTGTAGCCGAATTCTTTGGCCAGCGCCGGGGCCACCGTTTTCTGGAACAGCTCTTTCAAACGTGCTGCCATGTATTCCTACTTTCTGTCGAGCGTCTGTCCGCACTTGCGGCAAACCCTGGTCCGCCGGCTCTTGCCGCCGGCCACATGATCGATATGGTGCGCAATGCGCACGGCCTTGTTGCAGCCCGGGCAAACGATCATTACGTTGGACGACTGAATCGGGCTCTCGCGCTCCGCGATGCCGCCCTTGATCTGCTTGGCCGGGTTGGGACGCGTGTGGCGCTTGATCATCATCACGTGCTCCACCAGCAACTTGCCCGTCTCCCGGTTCACCGCCAGAACGCGGCCGGTCTTTCCCTTGTCGCGGCCGGTGATGACTTTGACCGTGTCTTCCTTCTTGAGATCCACGCGAACCGGCTCGGCCGGCTTCCGCTTTGCAATCGCCATCAGATTACCTCCGGGGCCAGCGAAACGATCTTCATGAATTTCTTCTCGCGCAGCTCCCTGGCAACCGGCCCGAACACGCGCGTCCCCACCGGCTCGCCCACGTCGCTGATCAATACGGCGGCGTTCGAATCGAACCGGATGTAGGTTCCATCCTTGCGCCGGGTCTCTTTGCGCATACGCACGATCACGCAGCGCACCACTTTCCCCTTCTTGATCGCCGAATCCGGAGCGGCCTCTTTCACCGCGGCCGTGACCACATCTCCCAGGCCGGCCCGCAGACCGAGGTCGCCTCCGCGCGGCAGGATGCAGGAAAGCCTGCGCGCGCCGGAGTTATCGGCCACCTCGAGAATCGTTCGCATTCCAATCATAGTTAGCTCCGCTCTTCATCGCAGGCGAAATCGCCCGCGCCACCAAAACGCCACCAAAACAAGTCACATGCTTGTTGGTGGGGCAGACGGTTCCGTCTGCCTTATACCTTCACGTCCAGATCTTTCGGCGCCACAGCCACCTGTGCCGCCCGCCGGATCACTTCCGCCAGTTGCCATCGCTTCAGCTTGCTCAGCGGCCGGCACTCCACAATGCGCACGATATCGCCTGTCTTCGCCGATGCTTCTTCATCGTGGGCGTAGAACTTCTTGCGCTTGCCGATAATGCGCTTGTACAGCGGGTGCGGCACGCGGCGGCTCACTTCCACCACGATGGTCTTCTGCATCTTGGTCGAGACCACCTCGCCGATCTTCTCGTTCTTCAATCCCTGCTTAGATTCGGTTGAGGCCATGTTACTTCTTCTCTCCCGCGAGCTCCCGCTCGCGCAGGATGGTGTGGATGCGCGCCCGGTCTTTCCTCATCATCCGGACCTTCTTCAATCCGTCCATCTGTCCCATGGACATCTGAAACTGGAGACGAAAAAGTTGCTCATCCATTTCCTGCAAATGATGCTTTAATTCGTTTTCGTCGAGATCGCGAACTTTCAAACCTTTCATATTCCGTTACTCCGCGTCGTCCCGGCCGATGAATTTGGTCCTGATGGGCAGCTTGTGGGCGGCCAGACGCATGGCGGCAGCCGCCGTGGCCCGGTCCACACCTTCCATCTCGAACAAAATCTTTCCGGGGCGAATCACTGCCACCCATTGGTCCGGAGCGCCTTTACCTTTACCCATGCGGGTTTCGGCGGGCTTCTTGGTGATCGGCTTGTCCGGGAACAGGCGGATCCAAACCTTGCCGCCGCGTTTGATGGAGCGCGTCATGGCCACGCGGGCGGCTTCAATCTGCCGATCCGTGATCCACGCGCACTCGAGCGCCTTCAGGCCGAACTCGCCGAAAGAAATCGACGACCCGCGCCACGCTTTGCCGGTCATGCGCCCGCGCTGCTGCTTTCTGTACTTAACCTTCTTCGGCATCATCATGGCGTTATGGCCTCAGTCCTTACTTTTTCTCGCCCGAATCTTCCGGCGTCTCGCCAGTGCCCAGTTTGGTTTCCGGCGTGGTTTCCGGTGTGCTTGCCGGCGATTCCGGAGCTGGCGGTACCGGGGCTGGCGATTCCGCAGCCGGCGGTTCCACCTTCGGCTCCTGCTTCGGCTCCTGCTTCCACGAGGGGTGCTGCGGCGACATCAGCGGCGGCAGAATCGGCGCTACCGGGCGCGCCGCCGGACGCGGCAGATCGGCCGGAGGCATCTGGGTCGCCGGGCCACCTGCGTCGTGAGCCGGTCCACCCGCTGGCGCCGTGCTCCCTGACGCCGGTCTGTCAAATCGATGGTCGCGAGGAGGACGGCGGTCCCCACCGCGGTCACCGCCCCGGTCGGATCCCCGATCACCCCGGTCGTCACGGCGGCGCGGTTCGCGGCGCGGCTCAGGCTCCGGGAGCAATCCGCGGCGCTTGGTGAGGTCCAGAATCTCGCCCTTGTACAACCAGGCCTTAATGCCGATCACGCCGTAAGTAGTGTGCGCTTCGGCAAAACCGTAGTCGATATCCGCGCGCAGCGTGTGCAGCGGAAGCTGGCCTTGCAGATACCATTCGCTGCGCGCGATTTCGGCGCCGTTGAGACGCCCCGAAACCCGCACCTTAATGCCCTTGCAGCCGAATCGCAGCGCCGAATCCACGGCCTTCCGCATCGCCCGCCGGAACGCCACGCGCTTTTCCAACTGGAGCGCAATCGACTCCGACACCAGTTGCGCATCGAGCTCGGGCTTGTGAACTTCCTGAATGTCGATGAAGACTTCGCGCTTGGTCTTCTTCGCCATGTCCTGCTTGAGCTTTTCGATCTCGGCGCCCTTGCGCCCGATGATGATGCCCGGCCGCGACGTGCGGATCGTGACCCGCAGCTTGTTGCCGGGCCGGTCGACTTCAATCGAGCTGACCCCGGCCGACTTCAGCCGGTCGCGCAGGTTGGCCTTCAGCTCCAGATCTTCCTGCAGCAGCTTGGCATAGCCGTGCGTCGCAAACCAACGCGAGCGCCAGGGCTTGTTGAAGCCCAGCCGGAATCCGTACGGGTGAACTTTCTGTCCCATTTATGCTTCTTTCTCCGTCACTCTGATGACGATGTGCGACATGCGGCGCTGATATCGATACGCCCGCCCCATGGGCGCCGGCCGCACCCGCTTCATGCGCGGGCCTTCGTTGACGTAGGCTTCCGAAACCACCAACTGGTCCACGTCCACATCCTCGGACTTGTTGGTCGCGTTGGCGATGGCCGATTGCAGCACCTTCTCCACCGTCGGCGCAACGCGCTTGTTGACGGTGCGCAAGGTGGTCAGCGCCGCTCCCGCTTTCTTGCCGCGGATCATGTCCACTACCAGCCGCGCTTTCTGCGGCGAGACTCGGATATATCTGGCTTCCGCTTTGGCTTGCATAAAATCCTCTGATACCGTTACCCGTTAGGCCGGCTTCGAAGTCTTCTCCGTAGCCGCTTTCACTGAGTGGCCCTTGAAGGTCCGGGTCGGCGAAAATTCGCCCAGCTTGTGACCCACCATGTTCTCGGTGATATACACCGGAATGAACTTCTTGCCGTTATGCACCGCCACCGTCTGTCCCACGAATTCGGGGAGGATCGTCGAGCGCCGCGACCACGTGCGAATGACTTTCTTGTCGTTGGCCGCGGCCGCCACCGCCAGCTTGGTTTCCAGGTGGGTGTCGGTGAACGGCCCTTTTTTTACGGATCTGCCCATTTTCCTTACCTCTTCTTGCTCTTATGCGTGACGATCCATTTGTCGGTGCGCTTGTTGTTGCGCGTCTTGAACCCGCGAGTGGGCTGGCCCCAGGGGGTAACCGGGTGACGGCCGCCCGACGTCTTGCCCTCGCCGCCGCCGTGCGGGTGATCCACCGGGTTCATGGTAACGCCGCGATTGTGCGGCGTCTTGCCCATCCACCGCGTGCGTCCCGCCTTGCCGTACGAAACATTTTCGTGATCCACGTTTCCCACCTGGCCCACCGTCGCCATGCATTCCACCTGCACGCGCCGGATTTCGCCCGAGGGCAGCTTCAGCAACGCCACGCCGCCTTCCCTTGAAACCAACTGCGCCTGCGATCCCGCCGACCGGGTCATCTGCCCGCCCTTTCCGGGCTTCAGCTCAATGTTGTGGACCAGGGTGCCGGCGGGGATATTTTTTAAAGGCAGGGCATTGCCGATCAGAATGTCGGCGGTGGGACCCGACATGATTTTCATCCCGACCTTCAAGCCGTCGGGCTGCAGGATGTAGCGCTTCTCGCCATCCGCGTAGTTCAAAAGGGCGATGCGCGCCGAACGGTTAGGATCGTATTCGATCGCCGCCACCACCGCCGGAATGCCGGTCTTGTCGCGTTTGAAGTCGATCACCCGGTAGGCCTGCTTGGCGCCCCCGCCGATGAAACGGGACGTCACGCGGCCCGTGCTGTTACGGCCGCCGGTGCGCTTCTTCGATTCCACCAGCGACTTCTCGGGACGCTGCTTGGTGATGTTTTCGCGCGAAACAATAGTTTGGAAGCGCCGGGTTGGGGTGGTTGGTCGGTATGTCTTGATCGGCATATAATGGTTCCCCTAAATCTAACCAATCACCGCAGAGACGCTGAGACGCTGAGGGAAGCGCAGAGGAAGCAACTGAGAAAATACCATATCCGTTGGTCTTCTCCGCGCCGGTCTCAGCGGCTCTGCGTCTCCGCGGTGAAATAAAACTTGCCTCATTTTCAGATCTCGGCGAAGTCGGGCACCTTCTGGCCCGCCTTCAATTTCACGTAAGCCTTTTTCCAGTCCGGGCGATAACCCATGAACCGGCCGCGGCGCCGCATCTTGCCTTGATAAGTGGCTGTCCGCACTTCCGCAACCTTTACCTTGAAAAGCTTCTCCACGGCCGACTTCACCTGCGTCTTGTTGGCGTCCGCCGAAACTTCGAAGCACAGCGTGGCCTCGTTATCTTTCTTTTCCACGCCCTTCTCGGTCACCT
>Ga0209849_1000027_pt1 | contig 16395 bp, 13 predicted proteins | sample OrgsoiDNA2013048_FD_185798 | JGI IMG/M metagenome (GOLD analysis project Ga0209849, IMG submission 185798) | Permafrost soil microbial communities from the Arctic, to analyse light accelerated degradation of dissolved organic matter (DOM) -... | ecosystem: Environmental > Terrestrial > Soil >... | reverse complement strand
CGAGCGAAATGGCCAGCACATCATTGGTCTGGTCGACAATGTTGTCGAGCTGGCTCGGCTCGAATCAGGGTCGCTCGAGGTCACCATGAGGGCGACCAATCTGGCCGCTGAGCTGCGTGCGACCGTGGATACTCTCGCCCCGCTGGCCCAGGCCAAGCGCCTGGAGTTGGTCCTGGAGACAGCGGACGATCTCCCGCTCGTGAGCTGTGACCCGAGCTTCTTGCGTCAAGTCGTGATCAATCTGGTTGGCAATGCCATCAAGTTCACCGAGCGCGGGCGGGTCACCGTGGTCGCCGAGCCAGCGGCCAACCTCGCACGGGTCCACGTTCGAGACACCGGCGTGGGGCTCTCGGCCCGCCAGCAACCGCTGGTGTTCGAGGAGTTTCAGCGGGTCGCTGGGCCCGGCGCCGCTCCGGGCGCCGCGGGTCGGGGGCTGGGCCTCTTCGTCGCGCGCCGGCTGGTTCAGTCCATGGGCGGGCACCTCTCGCTGAAGAGTGCCGTGGGAGAGGGGTCGTGCTTCAGCTTCACGTTGCCAACCGCCGGCGCCGGTCTTCGATCCGCGGACGAGGCTCATGGGTCGAATACTACTCGTCGATGACAACGACGACAGCCGCTTCGCTGTCGCCGAGACCATCCGCAAGTTGACCAACCATCGGGTTGACGAAGCCGCCGCCGGTCCCATCGCGCTCTCCTTGGTGGCCAGGAACGAGTACGACCTGGTGCTGCTCGATGTGCAGATGCCGGGCATGGACGGATTCGAAACTTGCCGGAACCTGCGCGCCAATCCCCTCACGCGTCGGATCCCGGTCCTCTTCGTGACCGCGACCCAGTACCGCATCGAGAGCCGACTCAAGGGTCTGGAGCTGGGAGCGGACGATTTCATCATTCAGCCGGTCAGCAACCAGGAGCTGATTGCTCGGATCAAGGCGGCGCTCAGGGTCAAGGCGCTGTCGGACGAGGTGCAGCACCAGAACCTCGAGCTGGAGAGCAAGATTCGGGAGCGGACCTTCACCGCCGAGCACCTGGCCGACGAGCTGCGGGCGGAGCGGGACAACTGGCGCGAGACCTTCGATGTCTTCGACGAAGCGTTGTTGTTGTTCGACGCCACCGGGCGCGTGCTGGTGGCCAACGCTGCCGGGCGCCGGTTGCACGAGACAGCGCTGGCCGGTGAGCTGTCGGTTCTGGCCGCCGAGACCATGGCCAAGGCCGTGACCTGCGATCGCCCCCTTTCCCAGGGCGGGCGCCTCTTCATGGGCCGGGCCTATCCGGTGAGTGGCCGCCGCGTGCTCCTCTACGTCCGCGACGTCACCGCCGAGCGCGATGGCGAGATTCAGCGATTGCAGGCCGAGAAGCTGGCCTCGATTGGGATGTTGGCGGCGGGCGTGGCGCATGAAATAAACAACCCCGGGGCCTTCGTGCTCGGCAACATCGAGGCCTTATCGTCGCAGATAAACCTGATCCACGAGCGCTTGCGGATGGTGGTCGAGCCCGCGGCACGTACGGAGCTGGAGGCCATGCTGTTCGAAGCGGCGTCCATTCTGCAGGAGTCAAAGGAGGGGATGGCCCGCATTCAGCGGATCGTGCGCGATCTGTCGGCGTTCTCGCACGTCGATGACGACAAGCAGCGACTGACCGGGCTGAACGGCGCGGTGGAGTCCACCCTGAGCCTCCTGAGGAACGAGCTGCGCCACCGCGCCGTGGTGGAGCGGGATCTGCGGGCGGCCCGTCTGGTTCGCACCAGCCCGGCACGCCTGGGGCAGGTATTTCTGAACCTGATCATCAACGCGGCCCAGGCACTCGATGAAGCGGAGGTCAAGCGCAACCGCATCCTGGTCCGGACCTACGACAGCGGGGACGACGTGGTCTTCGAGGTCAGCGACAACGGGCCCGGCATCCCTCCCGAGCTCTTGCCGCGTATCTTTGATTCGTTCTTCACAACAAAACCGCGGGGGGTGGGCACCGGCCTGGGTCTGCCCATCTCGCAGGGTATTGTCCGGGGGCTCGGCGGAGACATCACCCTGGAGACGAAGCTGGGGGCGGGCGCGACCTTCCGGGTTCGACTCCCCTCCGAGCCAGCCGCCAAGGTCGAACCTCCGGTGGGGGAGACGGCCAGTCCCAGCTACCAGCGTCGGCGCATTCTGTGTGTGGATGACGAGGCGCTCCTGCTGAAGGCCTATCGCCGCATGCTGGCCGACGTGCACGAGATCGTGACGGCCCTGGGGGGTCGGGACGCCTTGTTGATCCTGGAAAAACAGCGAAACTTCGACCTGGTGTTGTGTGACCTGCAGATGCCCGAGATGTCGGGGATGGAGCTGTATTCGGAGGTGAAGAGGCTCTACCCCGAGCTCGGGGAGCGATTCGTCTTCGTCACGGGGGGCGCGTTCTCCGCGGAGGCCAAGCGCTTCCTCGAGCAAGCGGTCACCTGCCTGAGCAAGCCGTTCCGGATCGAGGAGCTCCTGACGATGATCGAGGAGAAGATCGCAGCGAGGCTCGGCGCGTCGCCGGTCGTGGACTCCGCCGCCAACCAGCCCGGCCGTCCTGCGGGACACTGACGGAGACGCCGACCGGTCGACGGCCCGCCAACTCCCGCGAGCTCGGGGTAAAGTGGCACGGTGGAAACCGCGAACCGTCCCCGAACCCTGGTGGTCGCAGCGCTGGTTCGGGACGGGGGTCTGATCCTGATATCCCGTCGGCGAGCCGATCAGCCCATGCCCTTGCTATGGGAGCTCCCGGGAGGCAAGGTCGAGCCAGGCGAGTCACCGGTGGCGGCCTTGCAGCGGGAGGTGCGGGAGGAGCTGGGATGCGAGGTTGAGGTGGGCAAGATCGAGGATGTGATCTTTCATCCGTATCCCGCATTCGACCTGCTCATGCTGGTCTACGCGTGCCGGGTGAGTCACGGTGTCCCCACGGCGCTGGCTGTCCATGAGGTCGCCTGGGTGACGCCGCGTGAGCTGGTGAGCCGCCCTTTGCTGGCAGCCGATATTCCACTCGCCCGTCGCCTGGCGGCGGAGGCGCCCACTCTGCCCACTCTCGAATGACCCAGGTCCGAGCTCGGTCGGTTTCAGGTGAGGACCTCGGGCCTCGGACTTCGCGGAAACGCGGGCCGATTGAGCCGGCTGCGGCCCGCGTGAGCCGGGCTCTACAGGTTCTCGAGACTTCTCTCGACTCGCGGGAGGTCCGAGGCCTCCCAAACCTGGGCTGGTTTTCGCGGGGTCAGCTCTGGGCGTCCGAGGCCTGGGCCAGCTCGGTCTCGGTGGGAAGGTGCGTCGCCGTGGCGGGCTCGTCCGCGGCCTGCGCCGCGTGCACCTGAGCTTGTGCCTGAGCGTGATCGTCTGACTCTCGTGCATCTGACCCTGGATCTTGCGGCTGTGGATCGTGCTCCTCGCGCGTTTGCAGCTCGTGTTGGTGGCGGTCGTCATCCGCATCCGCGAGAGGCACGGTCCCGGTCACCAGGTGTCCCCCGTGTCGCAGGGCTTCCCTCTCGGCCACGCGGGCCGCTTCGGTCAGGTCCCGCTTGCAGGCCCCACAGAGCGTCGGTTCAGCCCAGTTCCCGAGGTGGGTTTGCAGCTGACTCTCCGGAGGCCAGTGGATGGGAGTCTGGCAGCCCGTGCAGGGAATCTCCTTGGTCTTGCGATCGGTGAGGAACGCCAGACAATCATCGCAGCGCCGCTCCGGTGGCCGAACTTCGCGCCGCCGCTTGCGCCGCCGCCGCTTCCGCTCGTGATCCCGTGCGCTGTCGGCGCGGCTCCCTCCGGTTGCCGCCGCCAACGCCACCACCCCGTGCGGGGTTCCGGGCTCATCGGCGGCGAGGAGAGGTGGTGTCTGGACCCGCTCGGACTGCGGCGATTCGTGCCTGATCGCGTCGTCCTCTCGCAGTCCATCCGGCTCACCCCCGGGATGGCGCAGCTCGTGTGCAAGGTGGTCGTGTGCAAGATCTTCTGGTCGTCGGCTCGAAGCGGTCAGCGATGGCTCGACCTCGGCCTTGGGCGTGGGCCGCACGCCGGCCGCCAGTTGCTGCGCCGCGGTCCAGGTCCAGGTCCCCGGGCAATGCTCGGTCTTGCACGGCACTTGCCGCTCCTCGAGCTCCCCCATCTCCTTCTCGCACTCGGCGCAATAGTGCGGATATGGATCGCCCGTCTTTCCCCGAACGGCGCGCGCCATCTGGGCACCGCGTTTGTCAGTCCAGGTGCGCTTGCACCCCGACCGGCGGCATGGCCTCTCCACGTCTCTGAGACTGGAGTACAGGTCGATGCACCGCTGACACATGCGGTGGGGCGCCTTCGGCAGGGGTTTGTCCGCGATGGCGGCGTCGAGCTGCGCCTCCCGCGGCCAGGCCCACGTGTTCTTGCACCCGGACGTCCGGCACCGCACGTCCCGATTCGCGATCGCCCCAAAGACTCCCTTGCAGGACTCGCACAGACGGCGGGGTGGTTCGTTCGACTCGCCGGCGGCGTAGTCCTGGATCTGCTCATCCCGGGGCCAGATCCACTTCTTCTTGCATCCGCGAATCCCGCAGGTGATCGGACGGTCCGCGATCTTGTCGTAGACGTTCGCGCAGGGCCCGCACATCGCGGCAGGAGGCGCGAGCTCCACGTCGGGGGCACCGGCGATGAGCTGCGCCCGTCGCGACAACACCCAGCTGCGCTTGCACCCTGGCACGGAGCAGGCGATCGAGCGATCGACGAGGGCCGCCAGCTTGGCCTGATCTTCCTGGCACAGATGCTGGGGGGGTGGGCGGCGGGTCGCGAAGGCCTCCAGCTGCGCCCGAACGCTCCAGGACCAGGTGGCCGTGCACCCGGGCCGGTCACACGGTCGCTCCTGCTCCGACAACGCGCGGAACTTGTCACGGCATGGTTCGCACATGGTCGAGGCCGGATCGCCGTCCGTGGCCTGCCCGCGACCGCCCAGCTTGGCGCCCTTGCCCGTCATCTGAATCCAGGTGCGAGAGCACCCCGCGACCGAGCACGGTATCGATTTTGCGCCGAGACGATCGGCGAGCGTAAAACCCATAGAACCCATGAATGACCCCGAGGGGGCCTTATGCTGACCGACAACCCCCCGGGAGATCAACTCGAATCGGCGTGAGGACCCGGCAAGGGCGCATTTTGACGGGTCGGGCCCAGACCGCGCAGCCCTTCCGGCCAGGGTGGGGGCCAGACGGAAGACGTCTGGCTCCACGTCGAGGTACGTCCGATGCTTGCCTGAGGGCGCCCGCAAGGGTAGACGTACGCCCGTCTGATGCAGATCACAATCGAAGACATCTCACCCGTCGAAAAACGCGTCGACTTCGAGGTCCCCTGGACCGACGTCGCCCCCAAGCTGGAAAAGGCTTACAGCGATCTGCGCCGCGAGGTGCGCCTCAAGGGCTTCCGCCCGGGGAAGGTGCCGCGGGCTCTGGTCGAGAAGCTCTACCACCACCAGGTCGAGAACGACGTGGCAAAGGAGCTGGTCGAGTCGACGATCCGCCAGGCCATCGCCGACCGGCAGATCCAGCCCGTGGCGCCGCTCGAAGTCAACGATTACGAGATTACGGCCGGCTCGCCGTTCAGGTTCACTGCCAAGGTGGAGGTGCGCTCTCAGGTGATCCCCAAGGACTACGCCGGCCTCGAGCTCAAACGACGGCCCGTGCGGGTCGACGACGAGCAAGTCACGGGCGCGCTCGAGAGCTACCGCAAGCGCCTGACCGAGTACAAACCCATCGAGGGGCGGACCCTGGCCCTGCCCACCGACATGTTGATGATCGAGGTCCACGGTCGGGTGGGAGAGAACAAGGTGAAACGCAACCAGGTGGGCGTCGACCTGGAAGACAAGACTGGCGGGCCCTTGCCAGGTCTGGCCGAGCGCCTGCATGGCATCGCGCTCGACGCCGCCGATCACGAGGTCAAGTATCGACTGCCCGAGGATCTCCCCCAGAAGGAGCTCGCGGGTCGGGAGGTCAACCTCAAGATCACCGTCAAGGACGCGCGCGAGAAACGTGAGCGGGCGCTCGACGACGAGTTCGCCAAGGACACGGGTGAGGCCGAGACGCTGGAGGGCTTGAAAGACAAGCTGCGCCAGCGGCTCGAAGAAGCCGAGCGACAGCGAATCGGCGGCGAGCTTCGGGGTCAGCTGGTGAAGGAGATCGTGGCTCGCAATGACTTTCCGGTCGCCCCCTCGCTGATCGATCGCCATGCGGCAAGCATCGTGAACCGCGCCCTGCAGCAGCTGATGTTGGCGGGGATCGATGTGCAGGCGGGAGTGGAAGCGGGCGCCATCGATATCCCCAGGATGAAGCAAGAGTTCAAGGCCGAGGCCGAGGCCGAGGCGCGCGCTTCGATCCTGATCCAGGCCATCGCCGAGCGAGAAGGCGTCACGGCCAGCGACGCCGACCTACAAAAGAGGATCGCCGAGCTCGCCTCGAGCCGGCAGGAAAATGCCAAGAAGCTTCGCACGGAGCTCGAGACCAAGGGTCAACTCCCCGCGCTGCGCGCGCAGCTCGTCGAACAGAAGACGCTTGATATGCTGATCTCGCAGGCTAAGATCACCGACGAGGATCCGCCCCGTCTGATTGTGACGCCCGAAGAGGCCAGGGACCAAGCTCGGTGAGCACGAGCCAGACCAGCAACAGGAAAACGAGGAACCGATGAGCGATTCGAGCCGACTGCATTCTGGACAAATGTTCGACCGTCCGCCGCCGGTGACGTCCAGCTTCATAATTCCCACGGTCATCGAACAGACCCATCGCGGCGAGCGTGGCTGGGACATCTTCTCGCGCCTGCTGAAGGACCGGATCATCTTTCTGGGAACCGCGGTCGACGACCAGGTGGCCAACATCGTCATCGCTCAGCTCCTGTTCCTCGAGAGCGAGGATCCGGACAAGGACATCATGCTCTACATCAACTCGCCGGGCGGCCTGGTCACCGCGGGAATGGCCATCTACGACACCATGCAGTACGTGCGTCCCAGCATCGCCACCTTCTGCATGGGGCAGGCGGCCTCGATGGGAGCCTTCTTGCTGGCGGCGGGTGCCAAGGGAAAGCGCTATTCCTTGCCGCACGCCCGCATCCTGATCCACCAGCCGCTGGGGGGCTTTCAAGGCCAGGCCACCGACATCGACATTCACGCCCGAGAGATCCTGAGGACCCGGGACAAGCTCAATGAGCTCCTCGTGAAGCATACCGGGCAGCCCATGGAGCGGATCAAGCAGGATACCGAGCGCGACTACTTCATGAGCGCGATCGAGGCCAAGGAGTACGGTCTGCTCGACGAGGTCCTGATCCAGAAACCGGTCACAGCCAGCAACAAGTAGCGTCACGCCGCGCGGTCAGGCTGCGCTGGAGAGGGCCCTCTCGTGGGTCCTCTCCTCCGAGACCATTGGAGAGCTGAGCGGAGGCGGACCCTGCGCCAGGCTCCGTGCGAGGCTCGGGGCGGAGGTGTCGGAGGCGGTGGGTGTTTTCTTCCACCTCCCCCCTCGGGGTGCGTGCTACATTTGATGCGGTGCCGACAGATCGGAAGCGCGACGAGCACGAAAACCTTTCGTGTTCGTTTTGTGGAAAGAGCCAGCGAGAGGTCAAGAAACTGATCGCTGGACCAACCGTCTACATCTGCGATGAGTGCATCGGGTTGTGCAACGACATCATCGCCGAGGAGATCGAGAAGGAATCCGAGAATTTCGGACTGGCTCCCGTCCCCAAGCCGGCGGAGATCAAGAACGTCCTCGACGATTACGTGATCGGGCAGGAGCGCGCCAAGAAGATCCTGGCCGTCGCCATCCACAATCACTACAAGCGCATCGACGCCAAGGTGGGCTCCGACGATGTCGAGCTTGGCAAGTCCAACATCCTGCTGCTGGGCCCCACCGGTTGCGGCAAGACCCTCCTGGCGCAAACGCTGGCCAAGATCCTGAACGTTCCCTTCGCCATCGCCGACGCCACCAACCTGACCGAGGCCGGATACGTGGGCGAGGACGTCGAGAACATCATCGTCAACCTGCTCCAGAACGCCGATCACGACATCGAGAAAGCCCAGCGCGGCATCGTCTACATCGACGAGATCGACAAGATCGCCCGCAAGGGAGAGAACCCTTCCATCACCCGCGACGTCTCAGGCGAGGGCGTGCAGCAGGCGCTGCTCAAGATCCTGGAGGGGACGGTGTGCAACGTTCCTCCCAAGGGAGGGCGCAAGCATCCCCAGCAGGAGTTTCTGCAGGTCGACACCACCAACATCCTGTTCATCTGTGGAGGGGCCTTCGTCGGCCTCGACGACATCATCGAGCAGCGGGTCGGCCAAAAGCAGATTGGCTTCGGCGCCAAGATCAGCTCGAAGAAGGAGCGCAAGGTCTGGGACCTGCTCCGCGAGGTTCAGCCCGAGGACCTGCTCAAGTACGGCATGATTCCCGAGTTCGTGGGCCGCTTGCCCGTGATCGCGCCGCTGCACGAACTGGACGAGCCGGCCCTCATCGACATCCTGACCAAGCCCAAGAACGCGCTCATCAAGCAGTACCAGAAGCTGTTCGACATGGACGGCGTAAAGCTGCGGTTCACCAAGGGCGCGATGGCGGCCATCGCCGGCGAGGCGACCAAGCACAAGTCGGGGGCGCGCGGACTGCGGGCCATCCTCGAGCAGGCCATGATGGACATCATGTTCGAGGTGCCCTCGGTGGGTAGCGCGATCCGCGAGGTCGTCATCAACGAGGACACCATTCAGAAGGGTGCCCAGCCGATCTTGATGTATCAAAAAGGGGTCGCCGTCGCCGGGGGAGGCGGGGGCGGTTCGGGGGCCGGGGGTGTCGGGGGGGCAGTAGCTGGGGCAGTAGATCGTTCGGCCTAGTCTAGGAGGTCACCATGCGCAGGTCCGTCGTCTGGATTCCCTTTTTGCTGGTTGGCTCAATGATGTACTGGGCGCTGGCTCTTGGGCTGGGCGGATTGTCGCTGATGACCATGACGTCCGAAGCCCTCCCCTGCGGTGAAGGACTGACCCGGGACGGCTTCCAGTCCATCACGGTGAACCTGGGCGATTCACTCGAGCCGCCCGCCGAGGAGACGGACTCCCTGACGGTGGACCTGATCTCCGACCATGACCCGGCGCACGCCGGACAAGGCGACACCGGGGGGGGACCCCAGCTTCGCGACGAGCCGCGACACCTGGATCGCAACAGCGGCCGTCGTCCCCGCTCGGACCGGGGTCCGGGCGAAACCGCCTTCTGACCGGTTGGGGAGGACGCCTCCCCCCCCTTCGCTGGCGCCACCCGCTCCTTTTTTGGTCGAATACCGGGCCGTTGTTACGATCTCCCGCAACGAGGTCGGACCAAGCACTCCTCAGCGATCCGGAGACGACAATGCGCGAAGGTTCAAACGACGACCAGCAGGAGGCGGTGCCCCGACGGATCCCTCTGCTCCCCCTACGAGACATCGTGGTGTTTCCGCACATGGTCGTACCGCTGTTCGTGGGACGCGAGAAATCCATCAGTGCCCTGGAGGCGGCGATGCGCGCCGATCCTCACAAGGAGTTGCTGCTCTCGGCCCAGCGCCGGGCCAAGACCAACGAGCCCGCGGCTGCGGACATCTTCACCGTGGGGACGGTGGCCTCCATCATCCAAATGTTGCGGTTACCCGACGGGACCGTGAAGGTGCTGGTGGAAGGAAAACGCCGCGCCACCATCCGGAGCTTCGTCAAGACGGAAGACTTCTTCGTGGTCGAGATTGACGACCTGCCCGAGATCGAGCCCGCCAGCGAGGATCTGCTGGAACTCGACGCTCTGGTGCGCGAGGTTCATGCCACCTTCGACACCTACGTAAAGCTGCAGAAGCGCATCGCGCCCGAGATCCTGCAGTCAGTGCAGACCATCGAGGAGCGCGGCCATCTGGCGGACACGATGGTCGGCCAGATGCAGCTCAAGCTGGCCGACAAGCAGGAAATCCTCGAGATGAACGATCCCGCCAAGCGCCTGGGGCGCTTGTACGAGCTGATGAAGGCCGAGATCGAGATCCTCCAGGTCGAGCGAAAGATCCGGACACGCGTCAAGAAGCAGATGGAGAAGACGCAAAAGGAGTACTACCTCAACGAGCAGATGCACGCGATCCAGAAGGAGCTGGGGGATCGCGACGAGCTCAAGAACGAGATGTCGGACCTGGAGGAGCGCGCCAAGCAGAAACAGCTCTCCAAGGAGGCGTCAGAAAAGATCGCCAAGGAGCTCAAGAAGCTGAAGATGATGGCTCCCATGTCGGCGGAGGCCGCCGTGGTCCGAAATTACGTCGACTGGGTCCTCGGTCTGCCCTGGGGGGAGCGGACCCAGGACAACCTGGATCTGGGCGAGGCGGAGCGAATTCTCGACGAAGACCACTTCGGTCTGAAGAAGGTCAAGGAGCGCATCCTCGAGTACCTGGCGGTTCAGGCCCTGGTCAAGAAGCTGAAGGGTCCGATCCTTTGCCTGGTCGGCCCGCCCGGGGTTGGCAAGACCTCACTGGCCCGCTCCATCGCCAGAGCCACCGGCCGCAACTTCGTGCGACTGTCCCTGGGTGGGGTGCGCGACGAGGCCGAGATCCGGGGGCACCGACGCACTTACATTGGTGCCTTGCCCGGCAAGATCATTCAGTCCCTGAAGAAGGCCGGCACGCAAAACCCCGTGTTCCTGCTGGATGAGGTGGACAAGATGTCCACGGACTTTCGGGGCGATCCTTCGGCGGCTCTGCTGGAGGTCCTGGATCCGGAGCAGAACGCCACCTTCAACGATCACTATCTCGATCTCGACTACGACCTGTCGGACGTCATGTTCGTTTGCACCGCCAACTATCTGCACGGGATCCCCATCCCGCTGCAGGATCGGATGGAGATCATCCAGTTGCCCGGCTACACCGAGTTCGAAAAGATCTCCATCGCCGAGCGATACCTGGTGCCCAAGCAGAAGCGGGACAACGGCATCGACGCCGTGACGGTCGAGCTGAGTGAGGACACGCTGCGGGACGTGATTCACTACTACACCAAGGAGGCCGGGGTCCGGAACCTGGAGCGGGAGATCGCCACGGTCTGCCGCAAGATCGCGCGGGACGTGGTGGCCAAGCAGGGTCACCTGGCCCGCAGCGATCGGACCGCTCCCGACGCGGAGGGTTCCTGGCGAATCACGCCGAAGCGGCTCCCTCGCTTCCTGGGACCGCACCGGTTCCGTCACGGCAAGAACCAGGGCGAGGACGAGATTGGCCTGGTCAACGGGCTGGCGGTGACCATGCACGGCGGAGATCTCCTGCAAACGGAGGTATCGATCGTCGCTGGCAAGGGCAAGATGGTGTTGACCGGGAAGCTGGGCGACGTCATGCAGGAATCGGCGCAGGCTGCCATGAGCTACGTGCGATCGCGCGCCCCCTCGCTGGGGCTGGAGCGTGACTTCTATTCGCGGGCCGACATCCACGTGCATCTGCCCGAGGGAGCGATCCCCAAGGACGGGCCCTCGGCGGGGATCACGATGTGCACGGGGCTGGTCTCGGCGCTGTTGCGGGTTCCGGTCAAGAGGAACGTGGCGATGACTGGCGAGATCACACTGCGCGGGCGAGTCCTCCCGGTCGGCGGCTTGAAGGAGAAGATCCTGGCGGCGCATCGGGCGGGCATCACCACCGTCATCATGCCCAAGGAGAACGCCCGGGACCTGCGGGACATCCCCAAGAAGGTCTTGAAGGCGGTGCGAATTTCGCTGGCCGAACACATGGACGAGGTCTTGCGCGTGGCGCTGGTCCTGCCGAATCCCGACGAGTTCCTGAAGGAGAGATCGCAGGCGGTGGACTGGCGGGTCCCCAGCGACCGACGCATGGAGCGGGATCGCCGCGAGGAGTCACGCATGCCGGTGGCCAGCGCCGTCCCACCTCCGTCGGTGGTCGATCCGAACGTCGGGGTCCTCATCGACGCCCCGGAAGTCCCCGACGGCTCCGGCGAGGCCGAACACTGACGCGGCTTCGCCGCCGCAAGGGGCCTCGGAAGGCCCCCCTGCGAGACCCCCACGGAGTTGCTTGACGGCGAGGCCGGTCCAGCAAGGCTGGACCTCCCCGTGCTTGGATTGACCACGCTGTCGTCGGAGATGTCTGGAGGTCAAGACAAAGGCGCCGACCGTCACTGCGGCGGCGACTGCGGCGGCGGCGTCGACCGAGCTGGCTCAGCTTCCCGAAGCCAGCGCGAGAGTCTGTCGCGATAACCCGTGCCCCAGCCTCGGTTGATGTGCCGGACCACACCCGCCGCGTCGACGATGAACGTGGTGGGTAAACGGCGGGCGCCCCAGCGCCGCGCCGCGAAGCCGGCCGGATCGATCGCCACGGTAAAACCGGCGGGTAGGTTCCTGGAGCGGGCCCAGGGGCGAACCTGATCAGCCGGCTCGCCGAGACTCACGAGGACGACCCGAAGGGACCCGGGCCGCAACCCGCCATGCACGGCCAGGAGATCCGTCAGCGCGCGATGGCAGGGCGCACACCAGGTGGCGAAGAACTCGAGGACCAGGACAGAGCCGGAGACGGACTGGTGGTTCACCAATGCACCGTCGATGGTATCGAGCTCCAGGGCGGGGTGAAGCTGGCCGATCACGGCAGGCGCCTCGCTTTCGGCGATCGCGGGCAACGGGGAGGGCGGAGGCTCCTGGTTGCTGCCGCTGGTGCGGGCGGCAGCCGGGCCAGCGGGAGCCGGCTCCTGTGGCGGGCGGCCACTCGCCCGCGACGAGCAACACACAAGGACCGCCAACATGGCCCCCCCCGAGACAGATCGACCGATGGCCATGGGCAAATCCAAGTTGAGGAGAGGGTGGGATTCGAACCCACGGCGCTTTCGCGCGGTAGTTTTCAAGACTACTGCCTTCGACCGCTCGGCCACCTCTCCGTGTCGTGAATCTTCCTAACACAGCGCACGGCGCAGAGTGGCGTTCCGGGGCGCTCCGTGTTAGCCAAATGGCGGCCCAAGGACGAGAACAGAAGCGAGAACAGGAGCGAGTACGAGAATAAGAACGAGATAGAACCAGGCGAACGGCGAGAGCACCAGGCCGAGAGCACCAGAAAAGATCAGTGGAACGGTAGAAGTACTGGAGAGGTGGCCGAGAGGCCGAAGGCGGCGGTTTGCTAAACCGTTATACGGCCCAAAAGCTGTATCGAGGGTTCGAATCCCTCCCTCTCCGCAGAAAATAACGGCGGCCAGTGGGAGCGCGCTCGGCGTGCGGCAACCGCTGGTTCGCTCTGATGCGAGTCGGTGCTGGTGCTTGACGGCGGGGGCGCCTCACGGCATACGTGTCGTCCTCGATTGCGGCCATAGCTCAGCTGGATAGAGCACAGGTCTACGAAACCTGGGGTCGGAAGTTCGAATCTTCCTGGCCGCGCAAAGTCACCGTTGGTTGGACCGGAGAGCCGCCAGGGCCTCTGCCACGCCGCCGCCGGTGGCAGAGGTCGAGCGCAGGACGTCGGTGGCCGCGGCGCGCACGATGTCGGGCGCTTGCCCCATCGCGAACGACCGGCCGGCGAACTTGAACATGCCGAGGTCGTTCAGCCAGTCGCCGATCGCCGCCACCCGGGCCCGCGGGATGGACAGGCGCGACGCGAGGCGGGCCAGCATCCCGGCCTTGTTGCAACCCGCGGGCAGCGAGCGGACCGCCCACAGCGTCAATCCGCCAATGCCAAAATGAACGCTGTCCAGCTGGCCGCCACACCGCTCGCGCAGCTCGTCGGACGCGCGCTCGACGGCGGCCTGGTGTCCAATTCCCACCGTGAGGGACACCGTGTCCGGTTGCTGCCACGCCGCGGCCGTCGCCAGGGACGCATGGACCACCAGGTCGCGAGACCAGGTCTCGAGCAGCCTCCGGTGAGTCTCACCCCCTCGCCCACAGTGGATCGAGTCGGCCAAGAACACGTACGGGATGAGCCCGTGCGCGGACAGGAGCTCGACGGCCCGGGCCGCTTGAGCCAGCGGGATCGGGTGACGATGGATGGGCGCTCCCGTCTGGGGATCGATGAGCAATCCCCCATCCGCGCAAACCAGCGGCGTGGACAGCCCCAGGATCCGAGCCGTGGGGAGGGTTCCGGTCGTGAGGCGACCCGTCGCGATGGTCACAGCGATGCCGTGGGCCGCGGCACCTCGAATGGCGGCGACGTCCTCCGGCGCGATGGTCTTGTCGTCTCGAAGCAGGGTTCCGTCCAGGTCGACGGCCAGCAGGACACGGGGTCGCGTCAAGGGACCACCGGCGAGATCGCCTCCGGTGGAGCGGGTGGCGCGACGGGCGGACGAGCTGGCCCTGCTCGCGGCGTTCGCTCGCCACCGGCAGCGCCGGCCGAGGGGAGCGGCACCACTGGCCCCGCCAGCTCCTCGGGCGACGCAGGCGGAGGCAGCTCCGGGTCTTCCTGCGTCTTGGCAGGGTGGAGCCGGGTGTGAGCCACCTGCGCTCGATACACCACGACCTGATCTCTCGGGCGCAGCGGTTTGCGCGGAATGCCGTAGATCACGTCCCCCCCCATCCGGCACGCTTCACTCCTCAGGCGACGCAGACACTCGGCCACGGGATCGTCGATGTGACAGATCGCCTCGGCGACGCCGAGATCATCCCAGGCAGGGACGGGCGGCACCGCCGTGTAGGACAGGATGAGCTCACATCCAGACGCCCGGCGCGGGTAGAGCTCCTCGAAGGTCCCGGTCGCGGCCGTCGACCCGAGCGGGCTGGTGGGCCGCGACGGTCCGGAGGACAGGACACAGGCCCCAGCGCCCAGCAACAACGGCCACGATATACCCAGCCTCAGCGAGGCTCCGGGCGGGCTCCACGAATTCGATTTCGTCATCGTCTAGAACAGATCTCGCCAGCGGCACAGCACAATAGCGCGGCGATCGAGCGCGGTCTTCACTTTCGCAGAGGTCAAGGCCCGCAGCTCTACCGCTCCGTCACCGGCTGCATCGGAAGCGGTTGGGCCTGGTCCGTTCGTGCCCCCAGGGTGACAGATGAGCTCGTGACCGCCCGGTCCGAGGCGGCCGATGATCTCGATGATCCGCACCTCATCGAGGCGCCCGGACTCGAGGTACCCCCAGGTCCTGGGGCCATGTCGCAACGTTCCGAGTCGCCTCCGCGTGACCCAGGACAGGCCGGTCAGCACTCCGAGCTGGAGGCCGCGACGTGGATCAGCGAGCCACCCGAGGGTCGGCGATTCGACGATGCTGCGGATCCCCGCGATCTTGTGGCGACGCGCCACGCGCTCGACGAGCTCGCCCACTCCAGGCACAAACCCCAGGTGGCCGCGCGTACAGAGGTGATCGAGGGCCACGCCGGCGCCGAGGGCCCGTGACACCTGGGCCTCCATCTCACGCTCCACGTGCTCGGGAGGGATCCGTCCCTTGAGCCAATCCATCGCGAAGGCGCTGGGACTGCCTCGCAGGAGCCGACCTGGAGCCAGCGGTGAAGAGCCATCCTGGTTCTGGGTCGCGACCGGCGTGCCGCCCCACAGTGCCAGCGAGAGCCCCACCCCCAGTGCGGGAAGCTCTGCCAGCGAGGCGCGGGCATCCGCGATGTCCGCGCAATTGCCGAGCAGGGAAGTGCTGGTCACGACGCCCTCCCGGTGGGCCCGGGCGATGTCGAGGTTGCTCGCACGCGTCGCACCGAAGCCTTCCGCGTTGACAACCAGACGGATCATGCTGACTTGTGGGCGCAAATCACCTGACTTGCTGCCGCCGTTCTTACCATGGACCCGACCCCTTGGCGGAAAACGAGCCGAGGCGCCGCCTTTCTGATTGAATGCCGCCCACCAAGCTGCGGGCGTGAGATCCTTGACCATTCGGTCTCGGGCCCTGTCTCATGGCCACGTTCGAAGACGTTACCGAGGAGGTTCATTCCATGACGAGATCGGTTCTCAAGTTCTGGCTCGGGTCGGCTCTGCTGGCTCTGACGTTAATCCGGCCCGCAACCGCGCAGGCCCAGACGCAGGGAGCCCCGGTGATAGTTGGCCACGGCCCGGAGTCGGGAGCAGGACTGGGTGTGGGGGCGGCAGCCTTCGTGTCTGGCCTGGCGGGTCTGGATGTCGTCTACGATCTCCCGCGCTTTCACGTCGAAGGCATACTGGGGTTCAGCAGCCTCGACAACGGCAACAACAACCAGACCATCACGGCCTACCAGTTCGGCGCGCGTGGCTGGTATCACTTGCACGTCGGTCAGAGCAGCGACTTCTCGCTCGGTGGCGGTCTGGGTGTGAGGACCGTGTCGGGCGGCGGGCAGCCCTCGGCCACTGCCACGCTGATCGAGCCAGGAATGCAGGCCCGCGTCTTCCTGACCCCCAACTTCACCCTCAACTTCACCGGAGGTTTATCGCTGGTGTTCGGGGACAGCACCCAGAACGCGACCAAGGGTTTTGGCCTCGGGACCCAGTTGCTGGGAGGCATCGGCTTCTCGTACTTCTTCCGATAGGCTCGCGCTCGGCCAGCGTT
>Ga0209849_1000026_pt1 | contig 16446 bp, 16 predicted proteins | sample OrgsoiDNA2013048_FD_185798 | JGI IMG/M metagenome (GOLD analysis project Ga0209849, IMG submission 185798) | Permafrost soil microbial communities from the Arctic, to analyse light accelerated degradation of dissolved organic matter (DOM) -... | ecosystem: Environmental > Terrestrial > Soil >... | reverse complement strand
TTTTTTGAGTTAGGACGCTACTGAGTAAGGACCCACGAGAGAGTGGGGCCACGATTTAGTCGCTATTTCGGCGGCTGGAATGCCTTTTTGCGTCTGATCGGCGCGTACAGGCACACTACTCCTCATGCCTTCCCTCCAGCACTTGCCGTGGCCAGGTTCCGGATGCGCACCAGGTTGTAGGCCGCGGCGGCAAAGGTGAACATCCACCCCACTAACTGGAGCCCGCGATGCCGCAGTTTTCTCATACCGCCTACCGTTTTCATCCAGCCGAAGATTTCTTCTACCCGCTTGCGCTTCTGTTGGCTGATCGCGTAACCGGGATGCCGCGTGGTCCTTCCGTCAATCGCGCTCTTGCGCCCCTTATTGCTTTGCGCAACATGCGGAGTGGCGTTCATGTTCCGCGTCTCTTCGACAAAATCCTTGGTGTCGTAGGCTTTATCGGCTCCGATGGTAACTGACTGATCCCCTGGGATCTTTTCGATCATCACCAGTGCCGCATCCCGTTCCGCAGTACCGTTGGCCTGCAACACTTCGACCTCCGCCACTAACCCATTTCGGTTCTCCATCAGCACATGCCCGCTATAGCTCAGTTTGGCCTCCTTCCCCGCGCCCTTCTTGGCCAACATGGCATCCGGGTCCGTCGTCGATTGATGCGTCTGATTGCTGCGCTTCTCTCCGTGAAAATCCACCGTGGGATTGCCGGGATCGTCCGGTGGCGGCTCTTCTCCACCCACTCGCTTGAAACTCTTCAAGCCGGCGCACGCTTCCAGCAGTGTACCGTCCACCGTGAAGTGTTCATCCGACATTAGATCCAAGGCTTGGGCTTGCTTTAATACCAGTTTGAAGAACTTCTTGGCTACGTCGGCCTTCAGCAGTCGCTCCCGATTCTTGGTGAACACCGTCACGTCCCAAACCGGTTCGTCCATGTTCAGCCCGACGAACCACCGGAACAGCAGGTTGTATTGCAATTGCTCCATCAACATACGTTCGCTACGCACCGTGTACAACACTTGCAACAGCAAGGCACGCAGCAATTTCTCCGGGGGGATCGACCGCCGGCCGATGTCCGAATACATCTTTGAGAATAACTGTGACAATTGCGCTAAGACCGTGTCGGCCATTTGACGCACCGCACGCAAGGGATGGTCCGAGGGGACACGTTGTTCAGGCGACAAGTAGCTGAAGATCGCCGACTGCTGATGATCGGGGCCGCGCATAAAACAATTCTACGATGAAATGTTTTAGCTGCCAAGCCTCCAGCTTACTTTTTCCGCAGCCTGCTAGGACAAAGATCCGCCTCTTCTGGTTCGTGCTTGTTTCGACGGGTTGCATACACCTACTTATTTTAATGCTCCAAACTGCCGGCCCAAACCAGTAACGCAGCCTCTGAAAAGGATCCCTTGAAATCACCGCTGCTACCGTTCACAAAACGTGGGACTTACGCGATTACATGGTCCCGCTTGGACCTGCTAGGGATGACGGCCAATTTTCATCCCCACATGTGGCGAAGCGTAGCGCCGCCGTTTGCATTCACACGAATTCTTAAGAATCTCACCGAATCTCCTCAGACACTTACCGGCAATTCGGCCCGCCAGCCCCAAGTCGCTCACTTACCCTGAACGTGGAGAAGGTAAAGCAAATGGCTACACTTAGTCAGATAGAAGCCAACCGCCGCAACGCCCAGTTATCCACCGGTCCGCGCACCCCCGAGGGCAAAGCCATCTCCAGCATGAACGCTCTTAAATCCGGCATCGACGCCGAATCGAGCGTCATCCCCGGCGAGGATGCCGCCGCTCTCGCCGCCCTCACCGAACGGTTCCACCAGGATTGCCAGCCCCAAACCGAAATCGAAAGCCTCCTGGTCGACAACATCGTCCGCGCCGCCTGGCGCCTCCGCCGCTTCGACAGAATCGATGCCGAGATCCTGATCTACATAATGGAGGACACCAATTATCCCAGCCCCAACGGCCCCATCGGCATGGCCTTCCACCAAAGTTCCACCACCCAGTCCCGCCTTCAGCGCCGCATCAATGACACCAGCCGCCTGCAACGGGAGGCCATCAAGGACTTGCAGCGCCTCCAGGCCGAACGCCCCCAACCCCAGCCTCAGCCGCCTGCCGCGCAACCCGTCGCCCAACCCGCTGAAACTGAACCCCCTGCCTCCCCAATTGGCTTCGTTCCGCACCCTCACATTCCAGAGCCCACGCCGCCGCCGCCCTTAGCCCCGGCCCCCGGCCCCCGAAATCCGGCCCACGAAATCCGAAACCCCGCAGCCTGTAATCCCGCATAATAATGGGGGTAGCTTATGACGGTCGAGATCGAAGGCGTTACCCTGCACCTTGCCCATCCGGATGAAGTCGCAATCCAGTGGGTTGGGCAGGACGAGCTCATGCGGCAGTTGCTGGCCGCGTGGATGGTGGTGAACGACCAGGATCTCCCCATGAATCCGCGCCTCCTGGGCAAACCAGGGGTTGGGAAGACCACGCTCGCTTACGCCGCCGGCAAACGCATGGGGCGCGATGTCTACATCGTGCAGGCCACCATGGATACGCGGCCCGAAGACCTGCTCATTACCCCGGTAATCGAAGGCGCCGGCAGCCTGCGATATGTGGCATCGCCGCTGGTCACCGCCATGTTGCGCGGAGGCGTCGCCATTCTGGACGAGGGCAACCGCATGAGCGAGAAGAGCTGGGCCAGTCTGGCGCCCCTGCTCGACAACCGGCGCTACGTCGAATCCATCGTCGCCGGCATCAAGATCAAGGCCCACCCCCACTTCCGGATGGTTGCCACCATGAACGACGATGCCTCCACCTTCGAGCTTCCCGAATATATTCATTCGCGCCTGCAGCCCCAGATTTTCATCGACTTTCCGGAGCGCGACGAGGAGTACCACATCCTCAAGGAGAATCTTCCCTTCGCCGAAGATCGTATCCTGACTTACGTCACCGACTTCCTCCAGATGGCGCACGCGGCCGACGAGCGTTACACCGTGCGCGACGGCATCAACGTCGCCCGCTTCGCCATCAAACTGAAGAGCCTTGCCACCCAGCGAACGCACGAGACCGAGGCGCTCGAAATCTCGCTCGTCCGAGTTCTGGGAGAAGAAGCCTTACGCTATGCCCGCGGAAAACGCCCTTCCGCTTCCTGATCCGGGAAGCCTGCAGCGCGGACGCTTCACGTATTTTCCGGTCGTGCCCGGGCGTCTCGAGTTCGCCATCGAAGTGCGCCAGGCGATCCTGCGCGATCGGCCGCGGGTGATTGCGCTGGAGCTGCCGGTCACTTTACAAGACGCCTGGATGCGGGCGGTGGCGCGGTTGCCCGAAATCTCGCTGATCTTCTACCCCGATGAAAACGGTGTCGACAACCAGGCGGTCTATGTGCCCGTGGAACCGGCCGATCCGTTCACAGAGGCCATCCGCACCGGCCTGGAGACGGGCGCGGAAATCGTATTTGCCGATCCGGACGCCGGCCAGCGCCCGCACCTGCATGATGCCTATCCCGATACCTATGCGATTCGCCACATCGGCCTGGCGCGGTATATCGAGGCCTACCGCGTCTATCCGCAAGCGCGCTCCGCGGAACTCTCCCGCCACGCCGCGGGCATCGCCTGGAAGTTGCAGGGCGCCGATCCCACGGCGGGCGTGCTGGTAGTGGTCTCCCTGAACCTGCTCGACCCCGTACTGGACGCGATGGAGGAACCGCAGGCTCAGCCGATGGCCCGCGTTCGCCGCGACGGCATCCAGCTTTTGAACGCGCATCCGGAATCGCTGGCTGAGATCGCGCAGGAATATCCGGCGTTGCAATGGCGCTATGAAAACTTCCGGAACCTGCCGGCGGATGCAAACCTGAACTTGATCGATCGCCGCCACGCCCAACTCGCGGTATTCCGCGATGCCGAAAAAGAGTATGAGGCCAACACCGGAGAGCGCATCGCCCATTGGCAGCGGCGCCTGCTGGCCCGTTACACGCGCAACCTCGCGCTCGCCGGCAACGACCTCGCAGCCGGCATCTTCGACCTCGCCGTCGCGGCGCGCAGCATCGCCGACGACAATTATGCCTGGGATGTCTGGGAAGCCGCCGGCCGCTATCCGCCGCAAAAAACGGAATCCGATCTGATGACCGTGCGCATCTCCGGAGACGAAGTCTGGATGAACACCCGGCGCATTCGCTTGCGCCGCCGCCTGCCCAGCACCAAACGCAGGCTCCGGCCCTACGGTCTAAAGCCGCGCAAAAAGGAGAAGACTCCGGGCGAGTGGGCCAGCCAGCTCAACGGTAACAGCATCTGCTCCTATCCTCCCGAAGACCTGGTCATCGAGGACTACGGCCGTTTCCTGAAGAAGAAGGGCAAGAGCGTCCTCTCGGAAGAGCGTGTGCGGATCGAGCCGTTCACCACGTCGATTCTCGACGGAATCGATTTGCGGGAAACCATCCGCAAGTGGTACGAAGGCCGCATCTATGTCCGCCAGTTCCAGAAAATCCAAGGCGATGTCGGCTCCGTGGTGGTGATCTTCGATGAGGACCGCGACAACCGCTATCCTTATATGACCACCTGGCTGGGCGAAAACCAGAATGAATCCGACATGGCCTTCTATTCCACCTTCCCGTTCGAAAACCTGGTGGGGCCGGGGATCGGGCGGGCCGAGTACGGCGGTTTCCTGATGAGCCTTCCGGCGCGCCGCATGTACGATGTCTGGCAGGACGCCGATTACGAACACGCCGAATCGAAATCGGAGCGGCTGCTGCTGGCGGCGCTCGACTACTCGATCCAACAGTACGTGGTCTATGTAGCGGCCCGGCCGCCGCGATCCATTTTCAAAACCATCGCGTCGCGCGCGGGTCGAACCGTCATCTACATTCCGATCGGCCAGTTGTCACCGGTTTCGCTGAAAAAGATCCGCGTGGTTCACGTGCTGGACGGCTACGAGAAACGCGAGATCGCCAAAGACTACCTGTGGTAGCGATTACGCCGCGAACTCCAGGCTCCGCACTTTTGCCGACAGCGTGGTTCGCTTCAGGTGGAGCATTTCGGCAGCCGCTTTCTTATTGCCGCCGGTCTTTTGCAGCGCCTGCCCCAGGATGCTGCGTTCGATCACCGCCAGCGTCTCCTCGTAATCCAAACCCGCATCCGGAACGGACACGAATGGTAACGCGGCGGGCATGGCGGCGCGGGCGCGCGAGGGAACCGGCAGCGGGAAATCCGAGGGCGCCAGCATCAGCCGGTCGCCGCTCAGAGCCACCGCCATCTCGATGGCGTTCTCCAGTTGCCGGACATTGCCCGGCCAGGAAAAGCTGCACAGCCGCTCCACCGCTTCCGGAGTAAGCTTCTTAACGGGAATCCCTTCCAAACGGCAGACCTTCTCCACGAAATGGACGGCCAGGACCGGGATATCCGCCGGTCGCTGTCTGAGCGCCGGCATGTGAAGCGGCACCACGTTCAGCCGATAGTACAGGTCTTCGCGAAACCTGCCCTGTTCAATACGTTCCAACAGGTCGCAGTTGGTTGCCGCCACCACCCGGATATCCACGTGAACGGTTTCCGAGCTGCCCAGCCGTTGAAATTCCCGCTCCTGCAGCACGCGCAGGAATTTGGCTTGCAGTTCCATGGGCAATTCGCCGATTTCGTCCAGAAACAGCGTGCCGCCCTGAGCCTGTTCGAAGCGGCCGGTCCGGTTCTGAACCGCTCCCGTGAATGCGCCCCGGACATGGCCGAACAGTTCCGCCTCCAGCAGGTTTTCCGGAAGGGCGCTGCAATTCACCGCCACCATCGGCCCGCCGCTTCTGGTTCCGGCCATGTGGAGCGCCCGCGCGGCCAACTCCTTACCAGTGCCGGTCTCGCCGGTTATCAGGACGGTGGCCCGGCGGCTTCCCACCATGCGAATGATGTGGCTCACCTGCCGCATTTCCCGGCTCTCCCCCACCAGCAGGCCGGCCCATTCTTCGCGGGCGGGATCGATGGTGGTTCGAGATTCGATAGCTTGCTCAATTTGAACGGACGCCGTGTCGCCCCGCTCCAGAAACTGATACACGCCCAGACGGGCCATCCTCACCGCATCTGATAAGGTAGCGTCCGGGTCGCGAACCAGCACGGGGACGCCTGGCGCCAGCCGCTGCACCTCCTCCAGCAGTTCGGCGGGGTTCCAGTTGGGTATCGGAAACTCCAATACCACGGCCTGGTATTCGCACTGGCGCAGCTCTTCGAGCCCCTCATCCGGCGTGCGGAATGCCGTACTCCAGGTCGCCGGCGGTTCCGGCCCGTCCGGCCCATCTGCCGCCGGTCCGGCTAAAGCGTTGATCCATAGGACTCGCGTGGTTTCCATGTCGATGTAACATGATCGGCAGATCCTCCGTAAAGCTTAGAAGAATTCTCCAGTTTTTTTTCGAGGATCGCTAAAGAAGCGCAGCCGGCCCGCCGATATGTTCTTCAGCCAAAGGTTGGTGTGTCCGTATGAGAGTTTACGATAACAATTTGTCAGGTACTTCAGCCGCCGAGGCAGGGCGCGCGCAGGAAACTCAGAAGCTGGATCGGGGCGAAGGTGCAAAGACCGGCGCCGCCAAACCGGGCGGGTCAGGCGACCGGGTGGAGCTTTCTAGCGCACTGGGAAGCCTTTCCAGGACGATGTCGGCGTACGGGTCTTCCCGGGCCAGTCAGGTGGATGCGTTAGCCGCTCAGTATCAAAGCGGTAACTACCATCCGGATTCCGCGGCCATCAGCCACGCCATGGTGTCCGACGCCCTCGCGGCCGGAAGCAAATAGCATGGCGGCCCCGGACTTGATGGAAGCGCTCGTGACAACTCGCTCGGACGTGGATCGGGCTTGCGAACTGCTGGTTTCCCCGTCACCCGGGTCTTTGGATCGGTGCTCACGCGTGTTGGAGGCGGCAGTCCACCGGCTGGCGGAATCCCAGCCGCAGCCTGGCGCTCCTAAAGCGGTGCTGGGCGAAGCATACCGGCTGCGGGCAGCCGTGCGGCGCGCCGCCAGTCTGCTGGAGGGTGCAAACGGGTTTCACCTCAATTGGAGCCGTTTGCGCGATGCCATGACGGGTGGTTATACGGGGCGCGGCGATCCGGCGCCTGTACCACGAGGGAGCCGCATCTCGATTCGCGGTTAACTGAAAGGGCCAATTGAAATGTCCAACCTGCTTAGCATGCTGCTCAACTCCGCCACGACGCTCGATACCTACGGCCGGGTGCTGGAAACATCGCAGAATAACGTCGCCAATGCTTCTACCCCCGGCTACGCCAAGCAGAGCATGGACCTGTACGCCCTGCCGTTCGACCCCTACTCCGGGACAACCGGCGGCGTCCGCGCGGGACAACTCGTAAGCTCCCGGGACGAATACGCCGAACAGGCGGTACGGGCACAATCGGGCTTGTTGGGACAACAGCAGCAAATGGTCACCAGCCTGACCTCCGTCCAGACGGTTTTTGATATCTCCGGCGACACAGGTATCCCGAAAGCTCTCAATGACCTGTTTCAGAGCTTCTCCGCCTGGTCCACCACTCCCAACAGCCAAACCACCAGCCAGACCGTCATTCAGCGGGCCACGGAAGTTGCGCAGAGCTTTGCGCAATCCGCCAATGCACTGGACAGCCAGGCCCACGATACCGAACAGCAGATCCGGCAAAACGTAGACCAGGTCAATCAACTGGTGGGCCAGCTTCAGAGCTATAACAAACTGGCAATGGCAGGCAACAAAGGCGATCCGGGCCTGGATGCCCAGGTTCACACCACGCTCGAAAACCTCTCCGCGCTGGTCGATTTTACGTCGACCACCCAACCCGATGGTACGGTCACGGTGGTTCTCAATGGCAGTCAACTGCTGCTGGCCGCCGACAAACAGTACAAAATCGGTTTCGCGCTTACCCGGTCCGATACCCCGCCGCCCACTTATCCAAATTCGCCGGCGACCGCTCAGATCATAGCGCCGGATGGTACCGACATCACATCGGAAACCACGGGCGGCCAGTTAGGGGCGCTGCTGAATGTGCGCAACACAGTGCTCGCTTCCTATATAGGCGATGCCACCCACCCAGGCGACTTGAATAGCATGGCCAAGCAGTTCGCCGATCGCGTCAACCAGATTCTGACCTCCGGTACCACTTCCAATGGGCAAGCGGGCGTTGCTCTTTTCACTTACGACAAGACCAACGACACGGCGGTGGCAAGCTCGCTCGCCGTGGATTCCAGCGTGACGCCGGACCAGTTGGTCGCGGCAGATCCCGGACCGCCGGCCGTCTCCAATGGGATTCCGCTGGCCCTTTCCCAATTGGCGACTCCTCTACAGGACGCGGACAAGATCGATGGCGTCAGCTACACCCAGTTTTACGGAGGTTTGGCATCCCGGGTCGGCAGCCAGTTGAACGATTCGACGAATGCGCAAGATGTCCAACAGTCGCTGCTCGCTCAGGCCAAGGACCTTCGGCAACAGGTCTCCGGAGTTTCTCTCGATGAAGAAGCTGCGATTCTAATCGAATTCCAGCGGGCCTACCAGGCGAACTCAAAGTTCATTACGGTGCTCGATCAACTCACGCAAACCACAATCGACATGATTACTTAAAGGTGCAAGTCTATGATTACGAATCTTAGCCCTTCCTCGGAAATCTTCCTGGCCAATACAGATCGCGTCCAGAGGCAGGTCGCCGTGGCGGAGCAACAGGCCTCTTCCGGTAAGAAGGTAAACGTGGCCTCCGATGCCCCCGACCAAATCGGCGCTATCCTCCAACTCCGCGCCAACATGGCGCGGAATACACAAATCACAAGCAATCTGGGCGTGGCCACGGCTGACGCAAACAGCGCCGACAACGCCCTGAACGCGGCCACCAAGTTGATGGACCGCGCAGTCACGCTGGCCACCCAGGGGGCCAGTTCCACAATGGATGCCAGCGGCCGCCAGAACCTCGCAACTGAGGTCCAATCCCTTCAGGATCAGATGCTAGCCATCAGCCGCACCACGGTGCAAGGCCAGTACATCTTTAGCGGCGATCCGAACGGCGGGCCGCCTTATGGCGCCGACCCCACCGCGGCCAACGGAGTGGTGCGTCTGTCCACGGTATCCGCAACGCTCAGGGTGGAGGATCCGTCGGGCGGATCGTTCGCGGCTACGCAAACCGCGCAAACCATCTTCGACAGCCGGAACCCGGACGACTCCCTGGCGCCCGGCAATGTGTTCGCCGCGCTAAACGGCCTGCGCGTTGCCTTGCAGAACAACGACACGGACGGGATCACCACTGCGGTTGGCGCCATCCAACAGGCATCCAGCCACATCGGCAGTTCCCAGGCTTTTTATGGAACCGTGGAGAACCGCATTTCGAACGCGGCCAACTTCGCGTCCCAATACGATACCCAGCTACAGACGGAATTGAGCCAGAAAGTGGACGCGGACATCACCAGCGCGGCGCTGGTCATGAGTCAGGGCGCGACCCAGCTTCAGGCAGCCTTCCAGATGCAGGCCAAGATGCCACACACCAGTCTGTTCGATTTTCTGGCCTGAGCGAAGCTAATCGAACAGGTGCGGCACAAAGCGGCTCGTGTTCGTCGTGATGGGGCCATCGGCTTCACGGATGCCCATTCCGGCGGCAGCGTTGCCCTCCTCGTGCCCGATCACCCAACTGCCCAGGACCGGATACATTCCGTCAAAGCTCTTGAGCGGCGCCATTTGCTGATATATGAAGCCTTCCGCGCCGTAATCGCCGCCGGTCTCCAGGTCCTTTCCGGGCTGGTGCAGCGTGATATTGGCGCCCTCCCGGCCGAGCAGCGGTTTCTTCACCCACGCCATCATCAAGCCCGGTCCGTCGAAGCTGGCTTCGAGCAGGTACGGGTGGCGCGGATAAAGCTGCCACAACACCGGCAGGATGCCCTTGTTCGACAGCAGCATTTTCCACGGCGGCTCGATCCACAGAGTCTGCGCCGCGCCCAGATGCTTGCCAAACTCCTCGCGCACCATCCATTCCCACGGATAGAGTTTGAACACGGCGCCCAACGGCCGATCGTCCGGCCCCACGAATGAGTTTCCGTTCCAGCCGATTTCATCGATTGGAAAAATCGACGCCGCGAGACCAGCCTGCTGCGCTGTGTCCTGCAGGTAGGTGACCGTCATCCCGTCTTCGGCGTCATCCATTGAGCAGAAGTCGATCCGGTTCCCCGGCAGGTACGGGCCAAGCTCTTTCCACAACGCGATCAGCCGCTCATGAAGCGAATTGAACTGGTCGCGCTTGGGATACGAATCCTGCAGCCAGCGCCATTGCACTACGGCGGCTTCCAGCAGGCAGGTGGGAGTGTCCGCGTTGTACTCCAGCAACTTGGGCGGGTTTACGCCGTCGTAGCTCAAATCGAAACGGCCATACAAAGAAGGGGGCTCGGCTTCCCACGAACTTTCAATCAACGGAATGGCGGCATCCGGAATGCCCATTTTCGAGTACAGCGAGTGATCGATCGCGAACTGCGCCGCTGCCAGCGTCATTTTCTCCAGTTCGTTGGTGGCCGCTTCCAGAACATCGACTTCCTTGGCGGTGAACTCATAAAATGCGGATTCGTCCCAGTAAGGCTGCGCGCCGGTATGCCAGATCAGCCCGGCTTCCTCCACCTTCTTCTGCCAGTCCGCTCTTGGCGCCGCCGCAATTCTGCGCATTTATTCTCCCGCCGTTCCGTGGCCAGAGCCAGTCGCTCCGAAACCGCCGCGTTCCACACCTGGCGCGCTCGCTCCGGGACGCCCGTAAGCCCCGGCCGGCGCGGAAACCACCGTACCGCCGCCAGACACGCGCTGCCGATAGGAATCGTAGTAGTAGGGATAAGGGTAATGGTAAATCATGGGAAACCAGGACCCTTGCCAGTAGTATCCTCCGCTTCGGACGGCTTCCTGGCAAGCCAGGTCGTTAAAGGTCGCTGCCGTGCACGGATCGGGGCGCTGCCGTCCGCACATGGCCAGCCCCATCGCGGCGACCGTGGTCAGTGTGACGCCAGTCGACTTCTTCATGGAATCACCCTTATCCTAGCTCACTGGCGGGCCACGCGCCCTTACTTCTTCGAGTCTGCCAAGAACTTGTCGAGATCCAACAGGTGCAGAGGCTTGTACGCCTTCTTCGACCACTGGGACGTGGATGCAAACTCAACTCCGACAAAGTACCCAATTTCCCGATAAACGCAATACCGAACGGAGCCGTTGAACTGCTGCCTGGGACTTCTCCATTGGATGTCTGCTCCTAATGGTACGGGCGTCTCCAGTTGCAGGCATGCACCGGAAGGACAGATATCTTCGAGAAGGGCTGTCGCCTTCCGCGCTCTGCCCGCTCCATCATTCCAACGGACTTCCACCATGTCCGCGCACAACATGCGAGCTTCTGAGCGCCTGTTCATAATTGTCATATCGGCGGCAGCCGCAAAGACTTTACAGGTTCTGCGATCCGGCGCTCGCGGCCTGTATCAATCCTCACCTCCAATCTATCCAATCCGTTGGACCTTCTGTCAGGGGTATACTTCTGTCGTGGGCCGATTGGCGCCAATCTGCGTCGCGCTGCTTTTCGCCGCTATCCTCTTCGTTGTTAGCCCGGGCTGCGCGCACAAGAAACACGCGCGCCACATCGCGCCTGCTCCACAGCCTGGCACAACCCGGCCCGGCGACTCCGAAACCGGCGTCGCCAGTTGGTATGGTAAGCCTTACCATGGCCGCCCCGCCGCCAACGGCGAGATTTACGACATGGAGAAGCTGACGGCTGCCCACCGCACGCTCCCCTTCAACACCTGGGTTCGAGTTTACGACCTGGACAACAACAAGACCGTCGAGGTTCGCATCATCGATAGAGGACCATTTATCGACGGACGCATCATCGACCTCTCCCATGCCGCGGCCCGCGAAATTGAAATGATCGGGCCGGGCATCGCCCGCGTGCGCGTGGAAGTGATCCGCGCCCCTGAAGGCGTGCCGACCGGCGTTTTTGCGGTCCAGGTGGGCGCTTTTCGGGATCGCGGCAACGCCGAGCGGCTGCGCAGCCAGATGCAGTCCCGTTTCGGCCCGGCCCGCTTGATCCAACGGGCGGAAAAGCCGGGCTTTTGGTTCGTATTGGTCGGTTCGGAGACCTCCGAAGATGCCGCCAGGGATCTGGCTTCCCGAATCCGCCAAAATTCTGTTGAGAAAAATGACTGCTTCGTTGTACGAGTTGATACCGCTTAGAAAATGCAAACCATCATCAGGCCCGCAACGGGCTGCACCCACGGTTTGGTGGGCCAGTCACCGCAGATCGCCCTCGTCCGGCGGAAGATCGAAAAAGCCTCCCGCAACCGTCTTCCGGTGCTTCTGCTGGGCGAGACCGGCACCGGCAAAGAGGTGGTGGCGCGCGGTCTTCACGACGCCAACCCGCGCGGCCAGTTTGTGCCCATCGACTGCGGCTCGTTGGTCGGCACCCTCATGGAAAGCGAGTTGTTCGGCCATGTAAAGGGAGCCTTTAGCGGCGCCACCGAAAGCAAGAAAGGCCTGGTGGAGCTGGCGGACGGAGGCACCGCGTTCTTCGACGAAATCGGCGATCTGCCGCTCGAAATGCAGGTCAAACTGCTGCGCCTGGTCCAGGAGCGGGAATTTCGGGCGGTGGGGGCGCTGCACTGGCGTAAAGTCGACCTCCGCATCATCGCCGCCACGCACCGCGATCTAACAGCGGAAGTAGCGGCCGGCCGTTTCCGGCAGGATCTCTATTACCGGCTGAACGTCGTCTCCATCCACCTGCCGCCGCTGCGCGACCGCAAGGTCGATATTCCTCTGCTCGTCCAGCACTTTCTCGAGCTGGGCCGGTTAGCCGGGCTGCCCGAGTTTTATCCCAGCCGGGAGACTCTGGACACCCTTCTTTCGTACGATTGGCCCGGCAACGTTCGCGAGCTGAAGCACTGCGTCGACCGTATGGCAGCCCTGCTTTCCGAAGGCGCCTTGCAATCCGCCGGCCTGCCTTCGGCGCTGCAGCACCACCAGGCCTCCGAACTGCATAGGCTATCGGGTGTGATTGAGGCCGGGAATATCGAGGAACTGCCCGACTACGCGATGGCTCCAAGATCGCCCGTCATTTCCATCCCGGACAGCACCCGGCAAGCCATTGGCAATGCGCTTGCCGCCACCAACGGCGAAAGAGGCAAAGCGGCCAAGCTTCTCGGCATCGGCCGCACCACGCTTTACCGGAAAATGAAACAATACGGCATTGACGATTGCCCTGGACGCCACGTACAGCATCGGTGACGCGCTCTCCGGAGTGGGCCTCTATTCGCGCGAGATGCTGTTTGGTCTGGCCGCGGCCCATCCCGATGTGCGCTTCGATTTCTGCTACCGCCCGCACCGCTTTTTCCGCTCGTGGCGCGCCGCGGTTCCGAAGAACGCGCGCCGCCGGTTGCTGGCCGAACCGCTCGGTCCCCGCGGCGCCGAACTTTTCCATGGCCTGAATCAACGCCTCCCGCGGATTCCCCTGCGGTGCGCGATCACGACTTTCCACGACCTTTTTGTGCTCACCGGCGAGTATTCCACTCCCGAGTTCCGGGCGCGCTTTGCCCGTCAGGCACGCGATGCCGCCGCGAGGTCGGCCGCCGTGATCGCCGTCTCGGCTTTTACCAAGAGCCAAGTGGTGTCACTGCTTGGAGTGGAACCGAGCAAGGTCCACGTGGTTCACCATGGCATTCGCCAACTGGACCTGCCGGCAGTGGCCCGCGAACCCGTTATCCTGAGTGTGGGCGCAATCCAGAAGCGCAAGAACATCGCCCGCCTGGTGGAAGCATTCGAAACCGTCGATCCCGCCTGGCGCCTGGTGCTGGCCGGTTCCTGCGGATATGGCGCCACCGAAATTCTGGCGCGCATAGAGAAAAGCCCGGCGCGCGGCCGCATCTCGGTTCCCGGCTATGTATCGCCCTCAGAACTCGCCGCCTGGTACGCCAGGGCGCAAGTCTTCGCCTTCCCGTCGCTCGACGAAGGATTCGGCATGCCGGTATTGGAAGCCATGGCTGCCGGCGTGGCCGTGGTCACTTCCAACCGTTCCGCGCTTCCCGAAGTGGCAGGCGAAGCGGCCATCCAGGTGGAACCGGAGAGTGTCGAGGCTCTTGGCCAGGCGCTGCGAGACTTGACCCGGAACGAAGAAGTACGCAGGGAACTGGTTCAGCGGGGAACCGCACGGGCGCTTCTGTTTACCTGGGAGAAAGCTGTTCGCGAAACCTGGGAGGTTTATCGTAAGGTGCTAAGGTAGACCGCCATCAGCGGTTTTCTTCGTCCACCGAAATCTTGAGGGCGCGCAGGAAGCGGTGGTCCTGCGAAGTGAATTTGATCTTGCCGGTGGCTTCGAATCGCTTGGGCTCTTCCACTGCCTCGGCCTGCTCATCGTCTTCTTCCCCGGCGCTCTCGTCCCGCCGATTAAAGCCGATCGTCGCTTCCAAAACGAGGAAGACGTCGTAGCCCGCTCTCTTGATCTCGCCGATCGCTTCCGCGATGCGGTCGGATTCGGAAAGGGAATCGTTGATCGCGTTTCCCAATTCCTGCATGAGGTGTTTCAACGGCTCTTCCACAGAGTCTCCTCTTTAATAGCAGATGCGCCGGACGCGACCGGCGTTCCACAGGTGGGTCTCAATCCACCCGTTCCGATTGTAGTGGACCTACATCAGGTTCACAAGCGGAACTCGTTAGTATCCATCGGCAGTAAGCCGAAAGTTCACGATAGCAAACCGCGGTACTCGCTTCTGCTACCATGGAACTGGTGTGGCAGCGTCATGCGGTTCGGAACTCTCGCGCATTCCTGAAACATGTGGTCCCAGCGGTCGTAAAGCCTGCCCGGACTCTCTGGAATGAGGTTATCGGGTTTCTTTTCATCTGCTTGGCTGTAGTCTTCGGCGCCGCCACGGTGCGCTCCTACATAGATTTCACCAAAGCCGCGCCCGACGCCGGCGGCGGGTTCTTCCTGCGCGTGGTGATGGGGAGTTTCGCCACCTCCATCGTGCTCTACTACGGGATTTCGTCCTTTCTGAGGGCGCGGCGAATTTCCCGGTCATGAGCGACCGGCTCGGCAGACCGGGCGAATTCCCGTATACTCGCGGCGTCTATCCCGCGATGTATCGCAGCCGGCTCTGGACCATGCGCCAGTACGCCGGTTTCGGCACGGCCGAAGAGAGCAACCGGCGCTACCGCTATCTGCTGGCGCAAGGGACCACCGGTCTCTCCGTCGCCTTCGACCTTCCCACGCAGATGGGTTTTGATTCCGACCATCCCATGGCTGCGGGCGAAGTCGGCCGCGTGGGCGTAGCCATTTCCTCACTCGCCGATATGCAACGGCTGTTCCAGGATATTCCGCTGCAGGACGTCTCCACGTCGATGACCATCAATTCCACCGCCGCCATCCTGCTGGCCTACTACGCACTGGTGGCGCAGCGGCAGGGGGCCGACCGGCGCAAGCTTTCGGGCACGGTCCAAAACGACATCCTCAAGGAATACGTGGCGCGCGGCACCTACATCTACCCGGTTCGGCAGGCCATGCGCATCATCACGGATGTTTTCGCGTGGGCCGGGCGCGAGATGCCGGAGTGGAACACCATTTCGATCAGCGGCTACCATATCCGCGAAGCCGGCTCGACCGCGGTGCAGGAACTGGCCTTCACGTTTGCCCACGCCATCGCCTACATCGAGGCCGCTATGGCAGCGGGCCTGGCGGTCGATTCCTTCGCGCCGCGCCTGTCTTTCTTCTTCAACTCGCATAGCGATTTTCTGGAGGAGATCGCCAAGTTCCGCGCCGCGCGCCGCATCTACGCCTACCTCATGCGCGACCGCTTCGGCGCCAAGGATCCGCGTTCCCTGGCCCTGCGCTTCCATGTGCAGACCGCCGGTTCCACGCTTACCGCGCAGCAGCCCGACGTCAACATCGTGCGCACCGCTCTTCAGGCCCTGGCCGCGGTGCTCGGCGGCGCGCAATCGCTGCACACCAATTCCCGCGATGAGGCGCTGTCGCTTCCCACCGAGGAATCCGCGCGCATCGCGTTGCGCACGCAGCAGATCGTCGCCTATGAAAGCGGCGTGACCCTCACCGCCGACCCGGTAGGCGGCAGCGAACACATTGAGGCGCTCACCAGCGCCATCGAGCAGGGCGTACACGAATATCTGCAGCGCATTGACGACGCCGGCGGCACGCTGCGCGCGATTGAAACCGGCTACATCCAGAACGAAATTCAGAATGCGGCGTACGAGTACCAGCGCGCCATCGAAAAAGGCGAGCGAACGGTAGTGGGAGTGAACCGCTTCCAGCAGCAGGACGGCGGCGCCGTGCAGGCCTTTCGCCTGGACCCGGCGCTCGAACAGTCGCAGGTGGATAGTCTGCGGCAGGTGCGAGCCTCGCGCAGCCAGTCCGCGGTCGCGGAGCGGCTAGCGGCGCTCGAACGGGCGGCGCGCGGCGACGGCAATCTGATGCCGCCGATTCTGGATGCGGCTGAGGCTTACGCCACGGTGG
>Ga0209849_1000023_pt1 | contig 16900 bp, 16 predicted proteins | sample OrgsoiDNA2013048_FD_185798 | JGI IMG/M metagenome (GOLD analysis project Ga0209849, IMG submission 185798) | Permafrost soil microbial communities from the Arctic, to analyse light accelerated degradation of dissolved organic matter (DOM) -... | ecosystem: Environmental > Terrestrial > Soil >... | reverse complement strand
CATCGAAGGTGCTTTCCAAACCATTGGGCGGCCGACACGCACGGCGATAAGTCCGAGGGGACAACCCCAAAAGCCCGGCCGCCCGCAACGAATTCTACACGATCTCTCGGCATAAGTGTGCGCACCCAGGTCGGCCTCGCACAAACCATCGCGCAAGGGTGTTAAAAATATCGGTGGAGGTTCTCTCTTGCGCGTTTTGATTGCGGATCAATTCGAACAGTCCGGCTTGGACAAGCTTTCGGCGATCGGTTGCGAGGTCGGCTATCGGCCCAAGGCGAAGGATCAGGCCTTAGTCCAGGAGGTCGAAAGCTTCTGGCCCGACGTACTGGTGGTCCGTTCGGCGAAAGTGAGCGAAGCCGCCCTGGCCGCCGGAAACTTGAAACTCGTGGTGCGCGCCGGCGCCGGCTACAACAACATCGATGTGGCCGCCGCATCGCGCCGCGGAATTTACGTTTCCAACTGTCCGGGAAAGAATTCCATCGCCGTGGCGGAACTGGCTTTCGGGTTGATCCTGGCGCTCGACCGGCAAATCGCCGACAACGTGCTCGCGCTCCGTCAGGGCCAGTGGAACAAAAAAGAATTCTCGAAAGCCCGCGGTCTTTATGGACGCACTCTGGGCCTGATCGGCCTGGGGCGGATCGGCCGCGAAATGATTCCGCGCGCCAGGGCATTCGGGCTGCCGGTCACGGCCTGGAGCCGCAGCCTGACGCCCGAAGCCGCGGGCGATCTGGGCGTCGAATACAAGGCATCGCCGGTCGAGGTCGCGCGCGATTCCGACATCGTGAGCATCCACCTCGCGCTCAATGATAAGACGCGCGGTCTGCTGGCCGGCGAATTCTTCAGCGCGATGCGGCCGGGCGCATGCTTCATCAACACTTCGCGCGCGGAGGTGGTTGACCAGAGTGCGCTGGTAGCCGCCGTGCGGGATCGCGGAATTCGCGCCGGCCTGGATGTCTACGCCAACGAGCCCACCGCCGGCACGGGCGAATTCACCGACGAGATCGCCAGGCTGAGCGGCGTCTACGGCACGCATCACATCGGCGCATCCACCGAACAGGCGCAGGAGGCGATTGCCGCGGAGACCGTGCGCATCGTCAAGACCTTCCAGGAGACCGGCCAGGTCCCCAACGTGGTGAACCTGGCGCGCGTCACGCCGGCCACCTGCGCGCTGGTAGTGCGCCACGTGGACCAACCCGGCGTACTGGCCTCCGTGCTCGATGCCATCAGCGCCGCCCACATCAACATTCAGGAAATGGAGAACGTCGTCTTCGAAGGCGCCGAAGCCGCCGTGGCGCGAATCAACCTGGAGACCGAACCCTGGTCGGACGTGCTGGACCAGATCCGCGCATCCAACCCCAACGTCCTGGAACTCAGCCTCATCCGCCTGCGGTAGCGCCTACGGTAGCGCCGGCGATCTTGTCGCCGGTGTCATAATTCAAGCATCATGAAGCTGTGGCCGTGTCTCCTGCTTTTCCTAACGCTCTCCGCTCACAGCGCCGATGTCGAATGGCGCGTCAACGGCGGCCCGGACAACATCCGTTACTCGGCGCTGAAGCAGATCGCGCCCGGCAATGTCGCCAGCCTGCGGGTCGCCTGGACCTACGACTCCCACGATGCCTTCAAAGATTCGGAGATGCAAAGCAATCCCATCGTCGCCGACGGCATCCTCTACGCCACCACTCCCAAGCTTCGGGTGGTGGCCCTCAACGCCGAAACCGGCGCCGGGATCTGGACCTTCGACCCTAATAATGGCGAACCAGTCACGCGCCACTTCCGCAATCGCGGCGTCACCATATATAAGGACCGCATCTTCTTCACCCACCGCAATTATCTGTGGGCGCTGAATAAGGCGACCGGCAAGCCCGTGGCCGATTTCGGCGATAACGGCCGCATCGATCTGCGCCAGGGCTTGGACCGCCCGGCCGAAAACATGACCATCAGCGCCAGCAGCCCCGGTGTAATTTTTGAGGACACCATCATCCTGGGCAGCACCGTTCCCGAAACTCTGCCCGGCTCGCCCGGCCACATCCGCGCTTTCGATGCCGGCACCGGCAAGTTGCGCTGGATCTTCCACACCATTCCGCACCCCGGCGAGTTCGGCTACGAAACCTGGCCCAAGGAGGCGTACCAGATCTCCGGCGGCGCCAACGCCTGGGCCGGCTTGACGGTGGACGCGAAACTGGGTTATGTTTTTGCCGCCACGGGCTCCGCGTCATTCGACTTTTACGGCGGCAACCGCATCGGCGACAATCTGTTTGCCAACTGCGTGATCGCTCTTGACGCGCGCACCGGCAAGCGCATCTGGCATTTCCAGTCCGTCAAACACGATACCTGGGATTACGATTTTCCCGCCGCGCCCAGCCTGGTCACAGTGACCCGCGATGGCCACAAGATCGACGCCGTCGCGCAAATCACCAAGACCGGCTTCGTCTACGTTTTCAACCGCCGCACCGGCGAAACGCTGTTCCCCATCGAGTACCGCAAAGTCCCGGCCTCGACGCTCGAAGGCGAACAGCTTTCCGAAACGCAGCCATTCCCCGTGAAGCCGCCGCCGTTCGCGCGCCAGGGACTCAGTGAGGACATGCTCACCACGCGCACTCCCGAAGCCCATGCGGCCGTGCTGGAGCAGTTCCGGAAATTCAGTTCCAAGGGTATCTTCACCCCGCAAACCACCCAGGGCACCATCATATTTCCCGGATTCGACGGAGGCGGCGAGTGGGGCGGCGCGGCCTTCGATCCCGAAACCGGCCTGCTCTACGTCAACTCCAATGAGATGGCCTGGTTCACGCACATGGTTCCGCGCGACGGGAAATCCGCCTTCAACAGCAACTGCGCCGGCTGCCACCGCGAAGATCGAAAGGGCACGCCGCCCACGTTTCCGTCGCTTGAGAATCTGGCGCAGCGCCGCACCCGGCAGGACGCCGAGGCCATGGTTCGGCAAGGCGACGGCCTCATGCCCGGCTTCGCTTCGCTGGGCAACGAAACCATCGCCGCTATCCTGGACTTCGTGATGACCGGCCAGGAGACCGCGGTTGATGCGGCGGAGGCCGCCAAGGACGTGAACTGGCTCAAGTATCGCAACGACGGCTACTTCATGTTCAAGGACCCGGAAGGCTACCCGGCCATCAAGCCGCCCTGGGGCACCCTCAATGCCATCGACCTCAACCGTGGCGAGATTCGCTGGAAGATTCCGTTCGGTGAATTCCCTGCCCTGGCCGCCAAAGGCATGCGCAATACCGGCAGCGACAATTACGGCGGACCCGTGGTCACGGCCAGCGGGCTGCTGTTCATCGGCGCGACTAACTTTGACAGGAAGTTTCACGCCTACAGCAAGCTCACCGGCAAGCTTCTCTGGGAAACCGAACTTCCGGCCGCCGGCAACGCCACGCCTTCGGTCTACGAAATCAATGGCCGCGAATTTGTCGCGATCGTGTGTGGCGGCGGCAAGAACGGCGCGCCTTCGGGCGGTAGCATAGTCGCCTTTGCCTTGCCGAAACCATGACGGAGCGAATCATGTCCGCGCCCGCTCCGCCCGCCGACGGTCGCGTCCCGTACGGCGAATCCGCCAGCCAGTTCGTGGACTTCCGGTTCCCGGCCGCACCCGGCGTTGGGCCGCTCGCCGTCATGATCCACGGTGGATTCTGGCGCGCCAAATTCGATCTGCTGACTGCGGGGCACCTCTGTGCCGCCCTTGCCGGCGCCGGTTTTGCGACAGCCAACGTGGAGTATCGCCGCGTCGGCGAACCCGGCGGCGGTTGGCCGGGAACTGTGGAAGACGTCAAACAGGCGGTGCAGTTTGCGCGCCTGCACGCCGCCCGGTTCCGCGGCGATCCGCACCGCACCATTGTATTGGGCCACTCCGCGGGCGGCCACTTGGCCCTCTGGCTGGCCGGTGAAATCGCGGACCTCGCGGGAGTCGTAGCCTTAGCTCCCGTGGCCAGCCTTCGCCTCGCCTGGGAGTTCCGCTTAGGCAGCGGGGCCGTCGCCGAATTTCTGCAAGGCTCGCCCGCCGAAGTGCCCGGCCGCTACCAGGCCGCCGACCCTGCCCGGCGCCCGTCCGCCGTGCCCCGGGTTCTGATCCACGGAACGGCCGATGAGATTGTCCCCATCGAACTGAGCCGCGAATATGTGCGTCTGCGCCAAGGCGACCCGGTGCCCGTGAAACTAGTCGAACTGCCCGCCGGCGACCACTTCGACGTAGCCGATCCCCAAAGCCGGTTCCACGAAACTGTCATTCGTGAAATCCGCTCCCTGTGTGAACCGCCCGCCTTATAGGGTCACAGGACTACAATGTAAACGTGCGTCAGTCGGCTTGCATTTCGATGCTCCTGTTACTGACGGCGTGTGGTTCCGGCCCGCCACGGCAGCAGAAGTCCGCTCTGGACCAGAAGAAAGCGTCGCATCAAGGCACAATCCACGCCGTGGAAATGCTTCCCTCAAAGGAGAACTGCGGCATGATCCACTATGTTCCCCCGGTCTATCCGAAAGAGGCTAAGCGGGCCCGCATTCACGGCGTTGTGATAGTTGATTACGTAATCGCCAAAACCGGCGAAGTAAGGGACCTGCACGTGGTATCCGGTGACCCCGTGCTGATTCCCGCAGCAATTGCGGCAGCAAAACTGTGGCGTTATGCTCCGTGTCGACCGATCGACTCGGAGCCGGTTGAGGTGAAGTCGCGTTCTGATATCTCATTCAACCTAAGCCAATAGGCTGGCTCTTGCCGCTCTTAATACCGATACACCTTCCCATGCTTCATGACCAGAACCACGCGCCGTACCGCGGTAATGTCCTCCAGCGGATTGCCTTGCACCGCCACCAGGTCCGCCTCCATGCCCTCCGCCAACGCCCCAATCTTGCCGCCCATCCCCAGCGACTCCGCGGCCACTGACGTCCCGCTCGACAGCGCGTCCATGGGGCTGTCGCCGCCGTCCTTCACGCGATAGATGAACTCTTCGGCATTGCGCCCGTGCGCCCCCGCCACGCCATCGGTGCCGAGCACGATCTTCACGTGATGCGCCCGCGCCCGCCGCAATACCGCCGCCACCAGCGGCAGCCCTTTTTCCATGGCCGCGAAACCCTCTTCCGTGTAGTTGCCGATATTGAGAAACTTGGCCTTGTTCTCCAGGTAATTGTGCAGCACCAGGAAATTCGGATCGAAGTACACGCCGCGCCGCGCCATCAACTCCAGAGTGGCATCGTCCAGGAAAGTCCCGTGCTCGATGGACGTGCAGCCCGCATTCACCGCGGCCGTGGCCCCGTCCGAAGAATGCGCGTGCACCAGCGACCGCAGCCCCACGGCCTTGGCTTCTCCACACGCGGCGTTGATCTGGTCCACCGTCATGGTCATCTTGCCGCCGTCGCGAATGCTGGCCGTGGCGAAAAGCTTCACCACGTTCGCGCCATCGGCCTTCATCTTCCGCACGTAAGCGCGAATCTGATCCGGGTCCCCGGTGTTCTCGTTCACCGAGCGCAGCGAAGTGATCAACCGCGGCCCGGCCAGCGCCCCCGCCTCAATCCGGTCGCGCAGTTCGCCATCCAGTTCCGCGCCCACGCTCTGCACGGTGGTGAATCCGCCCATCAGCGTCGCATAGAGATTCGCCGCCGCATAGAGCGCCGCCTGCTGCGGTGTGGACTTCGCGTCCCGCCCGCCCGCTTCGTAACGGCCCTCCTGATTGAAATACCAGGTAGGGTGGACGTGCGTATCGATCCACCCCGGCGTCACGGTGAGCCCACTGAGGTCGATGGTCGCTTTCTGTTTCGCGTCCGCAATGCGCGTGATGCGCCCGTTCTCTATGACGATCTCCTTGTTCTTGAGAACGTGCCCCTTGCCGTCAATCAGAGTGGTGGTTTTGACAATCGTGGTTCTAAAACTCGTGGGCTGCGCCGCAGCCAGCACCGCGAAGAAAGAAAGCGTCAACCAGTTCTTGAGCACGGTTTACCTCAGCCATCCATCATATACTCGGAGTGCTAAGCGTCAGGTTCTGAGAGTTGGGTTTGCGTCGAATAGACCACCTAATCTACGCACAATCTGCGTCGAATACTTGCCTCTGCGTCGAATACTGGCTATAATCTACGCATACGGTGCGTCGAATGTACACCCATGAGCTTCAGGATTGGCCCCGATTTACCTGGAGCCGCGAGCAGCTTGCCGAACCTGTCGCCGCGGCCCGCCACCAGCAGGGCAGGCTGATGGGCCATATGGAAGCCCTCGGCTTCACCCTCCGGCAGGAAGCCGTGCTGCAAACCCTGACCGCCGATGTGCTCAAGAGCAGCGAGATCGAGGGGGAAAAGCTGGACGCCGAACAGGTGCGGTCCTCGATTGCCCGGCGGCTCGGCATGGATATCGGCGCACTCAAGCCCGCGGACCGTAATGTCGAAGGCATAGTCGAAATGATGCTCGACGCCACGCGCCGCTACGACCAGCCGCTCACCGCCGAAAGGCTCTTTTCGTGGCACTCGGCGCTGTTTCCAGCCGGGTATAGCGGCATGCACAAAATCAGGGCGGGGGCCTGGCGTGACGACAGCACCGGCCCGATGGAGGTGGTCTCCGGGCCGATCGGCAAGGAGCACGTTCATTTCCAGGCGCCCGCGGCGTCACGCCTGGACGGGGAAATGAACGCCTTCCTGGACTGGTTCAATGCCAGGCCCGGCATCGATCCGGTCTTGAAAGCGGGGCTGGCGCATCTCTGGTTCGTTACCATCCATCCTTTTGACGATGGCAACGGCCGTATCGCTCGCGCCATCGCAGACATGGCTCTGGCACGGTCTGAAAACAGTCCGCAGCGTTTTTACAGCATGTCGGCGCAGATCCGGCAGGAGCGCGGGGCCTACTACGACATTCTCCAGAAAACGCAGAAGGGAACATTGGACATCACCCCCTGGATGGATTGGTTCCTCGGTTGTCTGGGGCGCGCCATCGACGGTGCACAGACTACGCTGGGCGCGGTCCTGGCTAAAGCGCGCTTCTGGGAAGCGATCGCCGGTGTCGCGAACGGTATCGCGATCAATGAGCGCCAGCGCCTGGTGCTCAACCGTCTCCTGAATGGCTTCGAGGGCAAGCTCACGACGTCGAAATATGCCAAGCTCGCCAAGTGTTCCCACGATACGGCCCTGCGTGACATTCTGCCTCTGGTGGAACGCGGCATTCTGGTCCGCAACCCGGAAGGGGGACGCAGCACGAGCTACGCACTGGCCGCAAATCCAGGACCTGGCGATTGATGACAAACCACCGCTCACGGCGCACACCGATGGTCTCTTACCGCAGGTTCACTTCACCGCGATTGTGGCGCCGATCTGCGGTTGGATCGTACCGTTTCCTACAATCCGTGGCGAGAAAGAGTACGCTCCTGGAGCGACATTCACCGGTACTTGAAAATTAATCTGCACCACTCCGCACACCACGGTTGGCGCACTGCCTGCATACTGCACCGCGGGTTCTTGCACCCCCGGGTCGACACTTGAGATGACTGCGCTTATGCCGGGGCTCAGCGGCTCGGCGTCAGGAAGGTTGAGCCCACCACTTTGGCATGGGGGATTGGTCTGCCCGTAGCCCGTTCCCCACACTGCCACCACAGAGCCCCGTGCCGCGGGATTCGTTGGTCCGTTGAGCGTCCCGTCCTGGTTGATTGCCGCGGCCTGCGCCGACTGCCCGAACTGCAGCCGGAAAATCCCAGGGTTGCCTAATATCGCCTCCGCGACCGCCGGTCCGAACTGCTGATTGTTGTAAGTCACCGTAACTTGCCTTGTCCCGTTCACGGCCGGCCCAACAGGCGCAATGGCATTGATCTGCCGCGACTGCGCGTACAGTATGGGCACCGGCACACCGTCGAAGAGCACCTGAACACCGACCAACTGCGTGGGAACGTTGCCTTGTGCGTCGGGCTGGTAGACCACACCGATGTCGGGCCCGATTCCAAACCCGGTCAGCGTCACCAGCTCCCCAGGCGCGATCCCGCCGCTACCGGATAGCGTCGCGGAGTTGAGCACATCGTTGGAAAGGCAGGCCGGCGCCGTCAAACCTGCGCTACCAAACTGGACCTTGGAGACGACGCCATTAGGGGTCTCGCGCCAGCCTATCAGCACGGTACCGCCGGGAAGCGGCAATAATGCCCCAACGAAGATGATATCGCCTCCGGCCCTGTTCCCCAGATAGGTTGCATCGAGGAGCGCACCGTTTGAGTTCAGGTGAGCCAGGAAGCCGTTGGTAAGGTTGGTCGAGCCCTGGAAGCAAATCACGGGAGCCGAAGGTGTCACCGGGAATCCTGGGCCCGTGCGCCCGCCGATGTAGAGATCGCCAGCCGGGCCTACCCCGAGTGCGCTGACGCCGACGTCGAAGTTCGCACCAATTGGCTGGAAATCGGAACTCATCACGTAACTCGCCCACTTCAACGAAATGCCGTCCGGGGCGAACTGCGCCACGAAACCAGCCGGTGAGGAGTTGTTCCACGCCGGCACGATCGCTGACGGTTGCATGGTTCCCGGCGTCGTGGGGAGATCGAGTGAGCTGGTGGATCCCACCAGATCGATATTGCCCGCGCCATCCATGGCGATCCCCGACGGATTGTCGGAGCCGCTCCCGCCGAAGTATGTGCTGCTCAGCACGTTGCCGGAAGGATCCAGCCGGACAAGGAAGTTATTCCGGGTTCCTTTTAGCTGCTGCTGGAATGCGCCCGCTGTTACCGGAAAATCGGGCGAAGTGGTTTGCCCCGCTACGAAAGCGTTGCCCGCCGAGTCGACCGCTATGGCTGTTACCGCGTCCGCACTGCTGCCGGCGAGAGTGGCGTTATACACGATGGTAGAGCCGTCCGCGCTCAACTTGAGGACGAAAGCATGGCCCGCGGATGTCTTACCGGCGATGTAGGCGTTGCCGGCCGCATCCACGGCGATGACCGAAGAAGCGGCCAGGGACTCGGGGAGATAAGTGGAATAAAGAAACTTGCTGCCATCCGCCGTGATCTTGGCGGCGAAGACCTTAGCGCTGGTACTGGACCCGATAGCCGTGCCGGGAGTGGTGGGAAACTGTCCGTCCGTCGAGCCCGTGAGCACGACGTTTCCGTTGGTATCGATGGCGAGTGCGGTTCCGTGGTCGGCGGTCGGGCCGCCGAGCAGCGTGCCCCAAGTCTGGTTGCCTGAAGGGTCAACTTTCATCACCGACGCATCGCGACATGGCGCCGGAATGGGGACGCCACCAAAGCCGGGTATGGAACACGTGCCGCCTCCGGGCTGGGTTTGCGCCGCACCCGCCGTTGGCTGTCCAGACAAGTAGTAAGTGTTTCCGGAAGCATCAAAAAACGGGCGAGCGCCGCTGGGCTGCGGGATCGTGCTTATGCTTGCAGGAGCCGATTGCGCAATTGCGCTCGCCGCAGACACGAGAATCAGGGCGATAAGTCCTCTAGGGAATTCCTCCACCATGACATTGGAGCCTGCACGCATGTGGCCGCTCAACGGGCTACGTTTCTCATTCGGTGAAATGACGAAGCGCGTCACATCAGGTTGCGGTCGAAGAATTCGAGCATCATCTGGTTCATCTGGCGGGCGGCGGGGCCGGTGACGCCGTGGCTCTTCTGAGGGTAGAGCATGAACTCGAACGGTTTGCCGGCCAGTTGCAGGGCGTTGGTCATCTGCAGGGTGTTCTGGAACAGGACGTTGTCGTCCTCGAAATTGTGGACAATCATCAGCCGGGCCTTCAAATTCCCGGCGCGCTGCGGCAGAGCGGTCTCCTTGTAGCCGTCGGGATTTTCTTTCGGCAGGCCCATGTAGCGCTCGGTGTAAATGGTGTCGTAGTTGAGCCAACTGGTAACCGGTGCGCCGGCAATGCCGCACTTGAAAACATCGGGCGCGTTGAGCACGGCATTGAGCGTCATGAAACCGCCGTAGCTCCAGCCGTGAATGCCGATGCGCGCCGGGTCCACGAAGCCCATTGAGATCAGGTGCTTGATGCCGGCCACCTGGTCGGCCAGCTCAGTGACGCCCAGATGGTGGTAGATGGCCGTTTCAAAGCCGTGACCCCGTCCCATGATGCCGCGGTTTTCGGCTTGCCACACCACGTATCCATGGTGCGCGTATACCTGGTCGACGGTGATGCCGGACCAGGAATTGTGTACCGGATCGCCGACGCCCGGACCGCCGTAGACTGAGACAATCACGGGATACTTCTTGCCAGGCTCGAATCCCACAGGTTTGATGAGGCGGCCGTAGAACGTGTTGCCATCGGGGCCGGGGAACTTCACAACCTCGGTAGGAAGAATGTCGAATTCATCCGCTTGCGTGCGATCGGCTTCACGGTAGACGCCGAGCTCGGCGCCGTCGCCAGAGTGCAGAGTCGTGCGCGCCGGTGAGGTCAGGTTGGAGTAAGTGTCCAGGTAATAGGCGCCCGACGGGCTCATGGAAACGTTGTGAGTGTAGTTAGCCGCGGTGAGCTGTTTCCTGCCGGAGCCGTTGAGCTTGATGGAATAGAGGTGGCGCTCCAACGGGCCGGGTTCGTTCGACGTGTAGAAGAGGCGGCCGCCGCTCTCCGCTTCGTTGATGCCATTGATGGCACTCACTTCCCACTTGCCGCTGGTGAGCTGCTTCATCTCCTTGCCGTCGTTCGAGTAGAGGTAGATGTGGCGGAAGCCGTCGCGCTCGCTGGTCCACACAAAGCGCTTGCCGTCCTTCAGGAATTCAACGTCGCCTTTCAAGTTGATCCAGTGGGCATCGGATTCTTTGAGGATAGTCGAAGGCGCGCCGGATTCGATATCGATGGAAAACAGCTCCAGCCGATTCTGGACGCGGTTGGTGCGCACCACATAGACGCTGCGTGAATTGGGCATCCAGCCGGCCCGGGCGATCAGGTAGGCATCGCGGGTCTCCCCCACCTCGAGCCATTTGGTAGGGCCGCCCGCGGCGGGGATCACGCCCAGGCGTACGTCGGGATTGTTCTCGCCGGCCTGCGGGTAGCGCTCCGGTTCGTATACGGCGCGTTCGCGGATCAGGTCCTCATGCGGGATGACGGGTTCGCGGCTGGAATCGAACTGCAGATAGGCCACGGATTTCGAATCGGGCGACCACCAGAAGGCGGTGCCGAGGTCGAGCTCTTCGGGGTAGACCCAGTCCGGCGTGCCGTTGCGGAGGGTATCGCTGCCGTTCTTCGTCAACCGCGTTTCCTTGCCGGTGGCGGCGTCCACGGTATAGAGGTCCCACCCGCGGCGGAAGGCCGCCATCTTGCCATCGGGCGAGAGCTTGGCGTCGAGTTCGGCGACGGGCGTGTGGGTGAGTTGGTCCCACGTGCCGGCGTCCATGTGGATCAGGAAAAGGTCGCCGCCGGCAGTGAAGAGCAGTTGCTTGCCGTCGGCTGAAAACGACATGCCGCCCAGACGGGCGCGGCGGTTGGTCCAATCGACCGGACCGTCTTCAGCGGGGGGCGTCATGGCCGCGGCATCAATGGACGTGGTATCGAGCAGGTTCTTCGAGGTTCTGGTGGCCGGGTCATAGATCATGAGCGTGCGGCCCTGTCGGAAAACGAACGTCTTGCCGTCGGGCGACCACGTGGGCGGGCCGGGCATACCCGTGCCGCCGCGTCCGCCGCGGCCGGCCTGGTTCAGGGTTTCAAGCGTGATAGGCTTCTTCTCGGCAGCGGCGGCGAGGGTGATCAGCAGGAAGACGGCTAGCTTGGACATCTGCTAGTCATTGTAGAACAGTAGGACAGGCCTCCCGGCCTGTCGTTTTCAGTCCGCGGAATCCTTCTGCCGCGTGTTCTTGACGCCGGTCAAAATCCCAAGGCCCACTAGTACGATTGCACCCACGACGATCCAATGTGAAGGCATGTGAATCAGGACCGCGCCGTAGATCAGGCCGCCGATCAGAATCAAAAAACCGATGATGTAAATTCCGAAAGACATGGACACTTCCCTTTCGCGCTGGGCTTGAACCGCATGGTCGAGCACAGTCTTGCCATGGGGACGCTGCCGCGCTTTGAAGCCAAGTCGAAACGGTCGATCTATCGGTGATATGCTGCGCTCTATGACATCGCGTGCTCGCTGGACCACGATTCGAGCTGCCGTTCTGTTGGCGGCCGTGCTCGGCTTCAGTCAGGAACCGGCTAATCCCTGGCCGGAATCGGCCATCCTCAATCCGGGCGATCTCGCCAAAACGTTGCGTTCGGACGCCAAAAAACCGGCCGTCATCTGCGTGGCGTTTCCGGTGCTCTATCGCAGCAAGCACATCACCGGCGCCGTTTTCGCAGGGCCGGGCAACCGGCCCGAGGGCATCGAAGCCTTGAAAAAGGCTGTGGCGGGAATGGCGAAAGACGGCGACCTCGTCCTCTACTGCGGTTGCTGCCCGATGACCAAGTGCCCCAACATCCGCCCCGCGTATCAGGCGTTGAAGGAGATGGGATTCACCCGCGTCCGCGTGCTCAGTATTCCGACCAACATGGCCGCCGACTGGTATGGGCAGGGCTACCCGTCGGAGGCCGGAAGCGTCGGGCGTTCCTGGGCAATAAGGTTCATCGCCGAGCGGCGAAGCCAGGCGCATGACGTCTTGGGCGATTTGCAATTTACCGAATACCGATATACGATAAATTCATGATTGAGTCTTTTCGCGATGCCGAAACCGAAAGGATATTTCAGCAGCAACCTTCGAAACAGTTTCGGTCCATCGAAAAGACTGCGCTCCGTAAGCTCATCCATCTGAACCAGGCGAGATCTCTGCGCGATTTGGCAGCGATTCCGGGCAACCGCTTAGAAGCCCTGAAAGGCACGAGGAAAGGGCAACACAGCATCCGAATCAACGACCAGTACCGCATCTGTTTCGTCTGGAAGGATGGAGACGCCTGCGACGTGGAAATTACCGACTACCATTAGGAAGATAATGTTATGCCTAATCTAATACCAGTTCCCCATCCCGGCGAAACGATACGCGAGGACGTTCTCGAACCGCTGGGCATGAGCGTTAACCAACTCGCCAAAGCACTGGGTATCACGGCAACGCGCCTCAATGACGTCGCGCGCGGCCGCCGGGGAATCACAGCCGATACCGCCTTGCGCCTTGCGCGATACCTTGGAACTTCGGCCGAATTCTGGCTCGGCCTCCAACTCGAGTACGACCTCCGCATCGCCCGACGAACCCGGTTACGAGAAATCGAGAAAGCGGTCCACCCGCGGCCTACCGCCGCTTAGGCGGCTATGTACGATACCACATCAATTTTGAGACGCATTCAATAGCAAACCAGATTCTCCGCCGCAACCAGGGCGCCCGCGAAAAGAGATAAATGAGATTGCAGTACGCAAGCTACACATCGGATGAGCTGACTCATTTCTTGGGGCGGGGATGCAGTTGCGACGACGAACGCTACCGTCAGCTGCTTGAGATTCTTCACAAGGGCCAACTACGAGCCAGCGGGATTACAGCAGCAAGTGAGGATACGCTGGCGCTTCTGTGCATCACGGGGAACAAGAGGATTTCTGACGAAACGGCAGTTCAAGGCCAAATCGTCTGCTTCTGCGACATCCCTCTTGTTAGTTTGGGACTGCATATGAGCAAGTACAGCCGCTTTGGAATAGCCTTTTCGAAGTCGTTCCTTGTGGCTAGGGGTGCAAACCCAGTTTTCTATGTGGTGAAAGATTCCGTGCTGCCAGGAATGAACACATTTGAATAGGGGAAACTGATGGGCGTGGCGGCGGGTCGGGCCGGATCTCAAACCATTCCGGCGGCTGCTCGATCCAGGCCCGGACGGCTGCCGGCGTGTTCGTCTCTTGCAACTCCCCGGCGACCGTTTGGGGCACGAGGACGCGCCTGTAAAGGGGTTGCAAGACGTCCACCACCTTGATCAGAACGAGGTAATGGAGAGGACCCGCATCGGCCACGACGATCATGCGCGGCGTTCGGCCTTCCGGACTTCCTCGATTTGCCGGATGGTGGCGAGGTCGTGCTCAAAGTGTTCGGCCGTATATGTCTCTACCCGATGCTCTTTCAGGAAGCCGTCGAGCTCATAGCGGGAGGGGATGCCCAGAAGCGTGCGGAGCTGGAAAGCGGAGATGCGGTGCTGGCGGTAGGCTTCGAGGCCGATCGCTTCGAGGGCAGTGCGGGCAGGTTCCTGGCCGGGAGGCAGCAAAGGAGCGGCCAGATCGTCGGGAAGGGTGACCGTAATCTGCATGAACTCAGCCTAGCGCATTTGGTTAAGCGAGACAGGAACCGATGACACAAGGGCAGCAGCGGTTCGGGTTGCCACGATTCCACTCGCGCCGGTGAAAACTCCAGAACCAGCGAAGCAGACGCTGCCGCGACTCTCGTCAAAGGTTTTTCTTCAGTCCGCGGAGTCTTTCTGCCGCGTGTTCTTAACGCCTGTCAAAATCCCAAGGCCCACTAGTACGATTGCACCCACGGCGATCCAGTGTGAAGGCATGTGAATCAGGACTGCCCCATAGATCAGGCCGCCGATCAGAATCAAAAAACCGATGATGTAAATTCCGAAAGACATGGACACTTCCCTTTCGCGCTGGGCTTGAACCGCATGGTCGCGCACAGTCTTGCCATAGGAATGATAGAACATCGTCAGTGCCGAGGTCTGTTCAAACCGGCTCACATTCGCCTTTACGGGATTCCCCCTTCCCCTCCCCGCTCAAACACGGTACAATAACATTTGAGTGTCGAGCCGACGCAGTGGGCGAAAGCCCACTTTTTTGTTGGCTTCAACACTTTTTGGGAAAACATGCGGGAAGCCGTGGCATCCAAAATCGAAGAGATCGCGCAACGCGTGGCCGAGCCGGAAGGCTTGGAAATCGTGGAGGTCGAGGTCAAGGGCGGCGGCGGGGTTCACCGGCTGGTGCGGATCTCGATCGACAAGCCCGAGGGGGTCACGCACGGGGATTGCGAGTTGGTTTCGCAACAGGTGGGGACCATTCTGGACGTGGAAGATGTGTTGCCGGGCGGGCGGTACACACTGGAGGTCAGCTCTCCGGGGATTGAGCGTAAGCTTCTCAAACCGAGGGATTATCAACGGTTCCAGGGGAAAAAGGTCAAAGTCTCACTACGGGATCCGGTGGAAGGACGGCGCAATTGGGAAGGCACGCTGGCCGGGTTCGACGAAGGCGGCGTGACGCTTGAGACCGAGCCTGGAAAAACCAGGCAGTTCCCGCTGGAGCAAGTCCAGAAGGCCAATCTGAAGTTCGATTGGTAAAGCCTGCCGCGGAGCAAAACAACAGCCGGAAAAATTCGATCGGGCAAACTTTGGTAACACTTTGGCAACGACGAGGGAACCTTGGAAACCATCTTTCAATCCATCGAGATTCTGAGCAAGGAAAAGGGTATCGATCCGCAAATCGTTCTTGACGCGGTCAAGGACGCCATGCTCATCGCCGCCCGCAAGCACTACCGTACGAATGAAGACTACCTGGCGGACATGGACCCGAAGACCGGCGCCATCAAACTTTACGCGCTGAAGAAGGCCGTGGAGGTGGTGGAGGATCCGGTCCACGAGATGACTATGGCGGAGGCCCGGCGAATCGATGCCCAGGCCGAAGCCGGCGCCGAAATTCGCATTCCGAAAAACACCGACGCCCTGGGCCGGATCTCGGCGCAGACGGCCAAGCAGGTCATCTTCCAGAAGGTGCGGGAAGCCGAGCGGGAAACCGTGTACAACGAATACTCGGGGCGCACGGGCGAACTGGTGAACTGCACCATCAAACGCGTGGAAGGGCCGGATTACATTCTGGACCTGGGAAAGACCGAAGCCAAGCTGCCCAAGAAGGAACAGTCGCGTTTGGAAAGCTACAGCGTGGGCGACCGCGTGCGGTGCGTGATCCGGCTGGTGGACAAGTCGAGCAAGGGGCCGGGCGTGCTGGTGTCGCGGGCGGCGCCGGAGTTGGTGATGCGGCTGTTCGAGCAGGAAGTGCCCGAGATTTACGACAGCACGGTGGTGATCCGCGGATGTGCGCGCGAGGCCGGCGAGCGGACCAAGATCGCCGTGCAGAGCCGCGACCGGGACGTGGACGCAGTGGGCGCCTGCGTGGGAATGAAGGGCATGCGCGTGCAGTCGATCATCCGCGAATTGCGCGGCGAGAAGATCGACATTATCGAGTACTCCGAAGATTCGGTGTCGTTCGCGACGCATGCCCTGAGCCCGGCCAAGGTGAGCCGGATTACGGTGATCGACCCCGCGGAAAAACACATGGAAGTGATTGTGGACGATTCGCAGCTTTCGCTCGCCATCGGGAAGAAGGGGCAGAACGTGCGGCTGGCGGCCAAGCTGCTGGGCTGGAAAATCGATATCAAGAGCGAAGAAGAGAAGCGCCAGGAAGTGGAATCGCAGATGGCGGCGCTGGTGGCCCCGGGGGCTCCGATTTCGGTTCTGGCGGAGTACGGCTTGGACGAAATCATCCTGGATAAGCTGCTGGAAACGGGCATGGGGACCATTGAGAGGCTGGGCAGCATGACGCCCGAGCAGCTCGAAGAAATCCAGGGCATCGGCCCGCAGACGGTGGAGAAGATTCAGGAATCGGTAAACGCTTATTACAGCCAGTTCGAGGACCCGGTGCAGGAGACTCCCGTGGCGCAGGAAGCGGTGGCCGAAGAGGTTTCGGAACCGGCTGCCGAAGAGGTTTCGGAACCGGCTGCAGGAGATGCCGCGGTAGAGGCTGAAACGGCTGCGGCGCCTGAAGAAACGGCGGAACAGTTTGGTACGATAGAGGACGCGGGTTCCCCCCAAAATCAGTCTGGTGCGGGTCCAGAGGAAGGCAGCGGCCAGTAGGCGCGCTTCCACAGTGAGAAGAAGATAGCTTTATCTATGAAGAAGATTCGGATCAACGAGCTGGCGAGGGAATTGGAAATCAAGGCTCACGAACTATTGGAGCGGCTCCCCGAACTGGGCGTCACGGAGAAGAAGACGCACTCCAGCTCAATCGACGAAGACGTGGCCGTCAAG
>Ga0209849_1000022_pt1 | contig 17008 bp, 16 predicted proteins | sample OrgsoiDNA2013048_FD_185798 | JGI IMG/M metagenome (GOLD analysis project Ga0209849, IMG submission 185798) | Permafrost soil microbial communities from the Arctic, to analyse light accelerated degradation of dissolved organic matter (DOM) -... | ecosystem: Environmental > Terrestrial > Soil >... | reverse complement strand
TCGACACTGGTAAAATGGATAAAACAAAATGTTTCTCCGGAAAAAGCAAGTAAGGTCAATACCTTTTTAAAAACATGGCAGCCTGCTTACAACTCACTGACCTGTGACAGTTTTATCAATAGTGAACTGGCCGATACAAAATGGCTCGCCTTACGCGATCATGCGCAGTGCCGTTTGAAAAATGTGGAATTGCAGAAAAAAGACCAGCTGATTTTTCGTTATCAGGCCATGGCAACTGACGGTGTCTGGAAGATTCATATTGATTCGCCCAAAGGACCAACCATTGCAACTGTGCCTCTTCAAAAAACTAAAGATTGGGCGATTAAACAAATAAAAATTTCAACGCAAATTCCGCCATCCGCCTTCGCCAGGGCTACGGAGGACAAAGACCGTCAACCGTCAACCGTCAACCGTCAACCAACCGGAATTCATGACTTATATTTTACTTACAGCAATCCCCATTTGAAAAAGCCCGAAGATAACGGAGCCATGTTAGACTGGTTTTATTTTACGGAAGAATTACCGGGTAAAGACAAACCGGGATATGCCGAAATAAAAAAACAATATGAGAAGTTATATACTGCTGATGTTCCCAGCACTCCTGTGATGATGGACAATCCTGAAGATATGCATCGCGCTTCGTATGTTTTTGAACGGGGCAACTGGCTGGTGAAAGGAAATAAAGTGGCGCCCGATGTTCCTCATTCATTGAATCCCTTCCCTACTGATGCGCCACGCAACCGGCTTGGCCTGGCCATCTGGCTGGTATCCAAACAAAATCCACTCACGGCAAGAACCATGGTGAATCGTGTCTGGGAGCAACTCTTTGGAACGGGTCTCGCAGAAACTTTGGAAGACCTCGGCTCGCAGGGCGTTCTCCCCACACATCCGGAATTACTGGACTGGCTAAGTTATCAGTTTATGAATGAAGATAACTGGAGCGTAAAAAAATTGATTCGCCGGATCGTCATGAGTGCCACCTATCAGCAGGAATCCAAAATATCACCGGGAATACTGCAAAAAGATCCATACAACAGATATTATGCGCGGGGTGCCAGAGTGCGGCTATCGGCAGAACAGGTTCGCGACCAGGCACTCTGTATCAGTGGCGAATTATGCGATTCTATGTATGGTCCCAGTGTATATCCCTGGCAGCCGAAGGGTATCTGGCTCTCTCCATGGAATACCAAGGATTGGGAGCAAAGCAAGGGTAAACAACAATACCGGCGCGCGTTGTACACTTACTGGAAACGTTCATCCGCCTATCCATCCATGATCACATTCGACGGCGTGTCCAGGGAAGTGTGCACGGTTCGCCGGATCCGCACGAACACTCCCCTGCAGGCGCTCGCCACATTAAATGATTCTGCTTATATTGATATGGCAAGGCAATTCGCGCAACGGATGCAAACGGAAGCGGGTAATGATATTCAGCAGCAAATTAAAAATGGATATGAACGGGCAACCTTTCATGCAGCCAATGAAAAAAGTTTGGCGGCCCTGTTGAATTTATACAATGTCGCATTCAATCAGTTCAAAGATGATCCTTACAAAACCTGCCAGATGGTTGGCGGATCCTGCAAGGATGCAAAGGCAGAGACTGCCGCTTTGATTGTTGTTGCAAATGCCATCCTGAATCTGGATGAAGTGCTGACGAAAAATTAATGTTTGTTTAGAAAATTGTAAGAAAGAATGACCCAGCGAGAATTACATAATCAGCGCCTGCTCCGGGAGGCGGAACGGGCCGTAATCAATATGCATACGCGCCGGCATTTCATAAAAGAAAGTGCGATGGGATTGGGTGCACTGGCATTGGGTTCATTCCTGGGTAGCTGCGGAAATAAATCTATCGGGAACGAAATAGTTTTTGATCCTGCACATCCCTTGTTACCCAAACTGCCCCCGTTTCCGGGGAAAGCAAAATCGGTGATCTACCTGCATATGGCAGGAGCGCCTTCCCAGCTGGAGTTGTTTGATTACAAACCCGAGCTGATGAAAATGGATGGACAGGATTGTCCGAAATCATTACTCGAAGGAAAACGTTTTGCATTCATACGCGGTGTGCCCAAGATGCTCGGGCCACAGGCAAAGTTTGCACAGCATGGTGAGAGCCGTGCCTGGGTAAGCGAACATATGCCGCATCTCGCAACGATTGTGGATGAATTAAGTTTCCTCAAAGCGGTCACCACGGATCAGTTTAATCATGCGCCGGCGCAACTGATGGTGCACACCGGTTCACCCAGACTTGGCCGTCCGAGTTTGGGATCATGGGTAACCTATGGTTTGGGAACTGAGAATCAAAACCTACCGGGATTTATTGTACTGACCAGCGGAGGTAAAACGCCGGATGCAGGTAAGAGCGTATGGGGAAGCGGATTTCTGCCCAGTGTGTACCAGGGCGTACAATGCCGGAATGAAGGGGCTCCTGTACTTTTCATGAATGACCCGGAAGGTATGAGCAGGGATTTGAGAAAAGCATCTATTGATGCTATCAACGAAGTGAATCAGCAGGAGTACACAGCCTATCAGGATCCTGAAATCTTATCCCGGATCTCGCAATACGAAATGGCTTACAAGATGCAGATTGCTGCTCCTGAAGTAATGAATATAAATAATGAGCCGGAATATATTCATGAAATGTATGGTACGAAACCGGGCAAGGCCTGCTTTGCAAATAATGTGTTGCTCGCCAGAAAACTGGTAGAGAAAGGGGTACGCTTCGTGCAATTATTCGACTGGGGCTGGGACAGTCATGGATCCGAGGCGAGTCTCGCGATTGATATCGGGTTCATCAATAAATGCAGGGAAGTGGATAAATCCATCACCGCTTTAATACTGGATCTGAAACAGAGGGGTTTATTGGAAGAAACTCTGGTGGTATGGGGCGGAGAATTCGGTCGCACACCGATGATGGAAAACAGGGAAGGGAAAAAAATGCCCTTTAAGGGAAGGGATCATCATACAGAAGCATTTACGATCTGGATGGCAGGCGCGGGCATTAAGAAGGGATTCAGTTATGGTGAAACAGATGAGATCGGTTACAGTACCATCAGCGGGAAAGTAGAACCATTCGATATTCAGGCGACCATTCTCAATCAGCTGGGATTTGATCACGAAAAATTTACCTATCAGTTTCAGGGAAGGCCGTTCCGGTTAACCGATACGAGAGGAAAAGTCATAGATGATATTCTTGCCTAATTATATATTGAATTGAAACGTAGAGACTTTTTACAGACAATAGGTAGCGCAGCAACCGCTGTGCAACTCTCACCTGTGGAAGCTGCCTCTTCCATTTTGCCAATCATGAGTATGAACAATAACTTTAAGTTGAAACTGCTGGCTACCAACTGGGGCTTTAACGGAACCCTGGATGAATATTGCGCGAAAGTTAAAAAAGAGGGTTATGATGGAATAGAAATCTGGTGGCCTCTGGAAAAGAAGGATCAGGATGAATTGTTTTCGTTATTGAAAAAACATCAATTGGAAGTCGGTTTTTTATGTGCCGGTTCAGACAGCAATTATAAAAAGCATTTTGACCAGTTCGTACAAATGATCGATGCCGCTGCCAATGAGTCGATCCAGCGGCCTCTGTATATCAATTGCCATTCGGGCAGAGATTATTTTACTTACGAAGAAGGTAAAACTTTCATAAACCACACAACTGCACTGGCCAAATCCACCGGAATAAAAATCTGTCATGAAACACACCGTTCCAGGTTGCTGTATGCTGCACCGGTGGCAAGGCATTATATGGAGACCATTCCGGAGCTCCGTATCACATTCGATGTATCACACTGGTGCAATGTGCATGAGAGTCTGTTGGAAGATCAGCCCGAAACAATGAACCTGGCTTTGGAAAGAGTGGATCATATTCATGCGCGCGTCGGTCATGCCGAAGGGCCGCAGGTGAATGATCCCCGTGCACCCGAATGGGATCATGCAGTGAAAGCGCATTTTGCCTGGTGGGACAAAGTAGTGGAACTAAAAAAACAGAAGGGAGAAACATTGACTGTTTTAACCGAGTTCGGTCCGCCGGATTATATGCCCACCCTGCCTTATACACGCCAGCCACTGGCTGATCAATGGGCTGTTAACGTTCACATGATGCAACTGATAAAAACCCGTTACCAGTCTTAAAATAATTTTCGTGCTGTTATCCATCCTGGAATTTATAGGACATTTTCATCCCCTGATTGTACATCTGCCGATCGGCATTTTACTGACCGGAATATTTTTACAATGGCTGTCCGGGAAAGAAAAATACAAATCATTTCAAATCGCTGTGCCCGTTGTATTACTGGCCGGAGCCATTGCGGCATTCTTCTCCTGTATTACCGGGTGGGTTCTGTCTCTTACAGATGATTATGATAAAACGATTGCTGGCTGGCATATGTGGATGGGAATCTCAGTTGCGTTTGCTTCGCTACTACTGTACGCGAAAACCGTTAATCCACGATTTGGGATTAATCGGAAACTATTAACTCTCATACTATTAACTCTCATATTTGTTACAGGGCATCTCGGTGGTTCTTTAACGCACGGTTCGGATTACCTGACCAAACCGCTGGCAGATATCTTCGGAAAAGATACGGTCACCAATGCGGTGATCAAACCGGTCCCGAATGTTCAGGAAGCATTTGTCTACGGCGACGTAGTTAAGCCCATCCTGCAAACCAAATGTTATTCCTGCCATGGAGAAAATAAACAAAAAGGTAAACTCCGCATGGATGATTCCCTCCTGCTGATGAAAGGAGGGAAGGATGGCAGAGTGATCCATCCCGGCAATTCAAAAGAAAGCGATTTGATTAAAAGACTTTTACTTCCGGTCGACAATGATGACCATATGCCGCCCAAGGAAAAATCACAGCCATCGGAAAACCAAATTGCTTTATTGGAATGGTGGATCGGCCAGGGCGCCAGTTTTGGAAAAAAAGTAAAAGAAGTGAATCAGCCTGACAAAATTACTGTGCTGTTGTTTGCCTTGCAAAAGACAAATATTACTGAAAAGGAACCGATGGATATTCCTACAGCAAAAGTAGAAAAAGCGGATGGGGTTATTATAGAAAAAATGAATAGCCGCGGTATCGTCGTTTTGCCCGTTGCTCAAAATAGTAATTACTTGCAGGCTAATTTTGTTACCGATACAATGATTAACAATGAAGATCTTCAATTACTGCCTGTCGTACGAAAACAATTAATATGGCTGAAGTTGGGTTATACCAATATAAACGATGCAAATATGGCGACGATCGCAAAACTGGGAAATCTCACTCGGTTAAGTCTGGAACACACCGATATTTCTGATAAAGGACTACAGTCGGTTCAGGCGCTTCAGCATCTGCAATATCTGAATTTGGTCGGAACAAAGATCACCCTGCAGGGTGTTATGCAGTTGAAGGAATTAAAATCACTTCAGTCCTTATATCTCTATCAAACGAAAATCGACAGAAAGGATTGGGTCGTTGTGCAAAATGCATTTCCGAAAGCTCACATTGATTCAGGCGGATACTCTGTTACGTTGCTGCCGAACGATACCATTTTGATTAAGGCAAAGAAAGAGTATTAAATTCTCATTAGTGTGGCAAATGTTGAAATGTAGAAAATTAAAAATGTGGGAGTTGAATGTGGAAATGACAATGTGAAGATGTGGGATTTTCCAAAGAATCGCGATTTAATAAAATAAAACCTCCTTGAATAATCATTCACCGGTATTCAGATTCCTAACTTAGCGTATCATGCCTGAGACCATCAACAATAAATCCGCATTCACCCTGCTGGAAGTCACCCGGAGTATCCAGAAAACTATCGCAGACCGGTATAAAACGCCGGTATGGATCAGGGCTGAACTGAACAAACTGAATTACTATAAACAATCGGGCCATTGTTTTCCGGAACTGGTGGAAAAGCAGGAGGGAAAGGTGGTTGCACAGATGAGGGCCATGATCTGGAAGGATGATTTTATTTTGATCAGCAGGGAGTTTCAGCGGGTATTACATGAACCGCTGAAGGACGGTGTTAAAATTCTTTTTCTGGCGACGATTTCATTTGACCCGACTCATGGACTTGCGTTGCGGATCATGGATATCGATCCGGCGTATACGTTGGGTGACCTGGAAAAAGAAAAAGCGGAGACGATACAGAAACTTAAAAATGAAAGTCTCTACGACAAAAATAAAAGCCTCCAGCTTGCGCTCTTGCCCCAGCGGATTGCGGTCATTTCGGTGGAGACCAGCAAGGGTTACGCGGACTTCATAAAAGTCATTAGCTCAAATGCTAATGGCTTTCGGTTTTTCCACCTGCTGTTTCCTTCGCTGCTGCAGGGCGAAAAAGCGGTAGGTTCGATCATGGCTCAGCTGAAAAGGATCAATAAAGTAAAGGACCATTTTGACCTGGTGGTTATTGTCAGAGGTGGTGGCGATGATATCGGGCTGTCCTGTTATAACGATTACCATCTGGCCCGGGCGATCGCAGAATTTTCACTGCCAGTTCTGACCGGCATCGGTCATTCTACCAATGAAACGGTCTGCGAAATGATTTCTTATTCGAATGCGATCACACCGACCAAGCTTGCTGAATGGCTTATACAGAAGTTTCGTGAATTCAGTGTACCGGTTGAAGCGGCATATCAAACCATCATGGATAAGTCGCTGCGCCTGATCAGCGAACAAAAAACAAAATTCAGGTCCGAGGTCAAATTGTTTCGCTCCGTGACGATAAATATGCTCCAGCGCAGCAGAAATGAAATGAAAATTCTGACGCAGTCATTGTTTCAGCAATCGGTATTCCGTTTCAGAAATGAGAAAACCCAGTTGGTTCAGTTCCGGAACCGGATTCCCAATGCAACAACTTCCATATTCAAAGGCAGGAGCCTGGAACTCGAAAATATCCGCAAGCAAATTAAGAACATGAGCCCGGAAAATGTTCTGAAGCGGGGATATAGTATCACCCTGCTGAATGGAAAGGCGATAAAAAGTTTTGATGATGTGAAAAAGGATGATATCATCAATACAACCGTCTTTGAAGGCAATATTTCGAGCGTCGTTCAGTCAACCCATAAACCGGAAACCCATGAGTAAGGAACCAAACTATACGGAAGCATTTGAAGAATTACAGGAAATCGTTTCAGAGATTGAACAGGGAGAAATATCCGTAGATGAACTTTCGGAAAAAGTAAAAAGGGCCGCCGTCCTGATAAAAATCTGCAAAGCCAAACTCTCCAGCACCGAAGAAGATGTCGCCAAGATCCTGAAGGAGCTTGAAAAATCTACAGAAGAGAAAGAATAATTAAATAATTTTCGCTTCCCTTAATAGCCCGTGTTGACTATCTGAAATCGCTGTATTCTTTATCTGTTACTCTCTGTAACCATTGTACGATTCCTTTTTGCGTATTGCTATTGATGGCAATATGAGTGAACTCGCTGTCGGCTGAAGCGCCATGCCAGTGTTCCACATCCGGAAGAATTTTAACGACGTCTCCCTTATGAAGTATTTGAATGGGTTTGCCTTTTTCCTGGTAATATCCGGTCCCGGCTGTTGCAATTAAGATTTGTCCTCCCGGATGTGTGTGCCAGTTATTTCTTGCGCCGGATTCAAAAACCACATTACCAATCTGGGTATTCCATATTTCATCGGCCGGAACCAGCATTTTAACCCATACTGTTCCCAGGAAGTATTCGGCAGGCGCTCTTTCACCTTTTGGAAATATGCTGTTTTGATTTTCTGAAGTATTCATAAGATTTCTTTTTGTGAAAATAAAATTACCCCCTTTTGCCCTTAAGTCCATAGTTAAGCTGGTTATCGGAACCGCAAACCTCTCAATCAAACCCGCATTTTATCCGGGATGCAGGTCAACTGCTCAATTTGACCAGTCCGGGGCTTATGATGCACCCAAACCACTCTTTAGATTTGGTATCTTTAAAAGCCATGAAACCCGGGATTTTCATATTTAGTTTTCTGTTGCCTGTCTGGCTGTTCAGTCAAACCCCGCGTATTGATAATCTACGAAAAATACTCACTCATTTAAAGGATTCAGCCAGGATTGATTCCATGAATAAACTCAGTCTTTTATTCATAGAACAGCCTATGAAGGACTCCGCTGAGTATTATGCAATATCGGCTTATAATCAGGCCGCTACGATCCTTTATTTCCATGGAATGGCGGAATCCCTTTCCCTTCAGGGAACTATTAAAACACGCTTCTACGGAAATTTTGTTGAAGCGGAGAAGCTGGATAAGGAATCTATTGGCCTCTACCAAAAGACCTGGAATCAGAGCGGATTAGCAGATACTTATGGACATCTTTCTTTCGCTTGTTTCTCACAAAGCAAATATGACGAGGCCCTGAAAATATCGATGGAATGTTATTCTATTAATAAGAATAATCAGGACGAAGCAGGCATGCTGGATATTCTGCAGTTGATTACCCAGATTCATTTGAAAAGGGGGGAATTTGACCGGGGTTTCGATGTAGCGCAAAATGCTCTTGAAATCAGTACACGCAGAGGCGATCAAACGGGTATCAAAAATTGCCTGCTCGGTCTGGGCACTGTTTGTATGGGAATTGAAGACTATTCGCTGGCGCTGAATTATTACCGGATTGTATTTCAGAATTTCAGTCGCGAAGATTCAATCAGTTTAATAGAGTCGGAGGACCTGATTTGGGCCAAAATGGAGTATGCCGAAATATACAGTCACTTGAATATGTTCGATTCTGCCCTGTCCCGGTTTAATTTATTTGATACCAGTAAGGTCGATGAAAAGGATCTCCGGATATTTCTGGTAAGCAAGGGAGAATATTTCATGCTGTTGGGACAATATGAGAAAGCGCTCCCGGGCCTTCTCAGGGGATTGGCCATCCATCTGAAACTCAATGATGGAAATGAGATCGTTCGGACCGTATTAGACCTTGCCAATACGTATTATGCTCTTGGCAATGAAAAGGAAGCCCTTCGGTATGCCCGGCAGGGGTTGAATCTGGGATTAAAAGCCCATGCCCTGCAAAGAATGCGGGATGCCTATAAAGTATTGTATGAAGTATATGATCGCCGTGGGAAAACAGACAGCGCCTATAATTATTACCGGTCATATATCCAGACAAAGGAATCACTGACCGACGATCAGACAAAAGGAAAATTTGCGGCTAACGGATATGTTCAGAAAATCGAATTGCTGAATAATGAGAAACTGATCAGCCAGCAAAAATTGAAGATACAGGATCAGCAATTGAAAAATGAAACTCTGATCCGGAATATCCTGATTGCTTTCGTATTTGTTGTTCTCCTGTTGGGCATTTTGTTCATTAGAAATACGTTTTTAAAACGCAGGAATGAAAAATTAAAAAACGAAAATTTATATAATGAATTACGCCATAAAACGTCTGACATGGAGATGCAGGCTTTGCGGGCTCAGATGAACCCGCATTTTATTTTCAACTGCCTGAATTCGATTAACCGTTTCATTATGAAGAATGAATCCCAGACTGCTTCGGATTACCTGACGCAATTTTCCAGGCTGATCAGGTTGGTTCTGAATAATTCCAAAAAAGCCTGGATCCCGCTGGAAGATGAGATGGATATGCTGAGACTATATCTGGATATGGAAAGACTACGCTTTAAAGGTGCATTCAATTATGATTTGAGTTGTGAGGAAGGGCTTGACCCTTCCGGTCTTCTCATTCCACCTCTGTTATTGCAACCTTTTGTGGAGAATGCCATATGGCATGGTCTGATGCATAAAAAGGAAAACGGCCTTGTCAGCATTTCATTCACAGTGGAGAACGATATTCTTCATTGCACCATATTCGACAATGGTATTGGCAGGGCCGCCGCGGCAAGTGCAGGAAGCAAATCATCCCAAACCCACAAATCCATGGGAATTCAGATAACCCGGGAGAGGTTGGCCCTGATCAATGGAGACTTAAATGATGAAAAAGTGGCTTTTAATATTGAAGACATGATTGATGAAACAGGACAGGCAACCGGCACTAAAGTCAATCTGAGTATCAGGTATCAACAAAATTATGAAACAAGTGGAGAATCAATTCCATCCCTAAAATTGAAAGATTATGATTAAGGCAATTATCATTGACGACGAACCCTATTGCTGTGAAACGCTGGACATGATGATTGGAAAATTCTGTCCGGAATTGACCGTAGCAGCCATATTACATAGCGGCGCTGAAGCCATAGAAGCAATTACGCAAATTAATCCGCAACTTGTTTTCCTGGATATTGAAATGCCCTATATGAACGGGTTTGAATTTCTGGAAAAAGTGCAGCCGGTAAATTTCGGATTAATATTTACCACCAGTTATGATCAGTACGCCATTAAGGCGATCCGGTTCAGTGCGCTGGATTATCTGCTGAAACCGATAGACCGGGAAGAGCTGATCCAGGCGGTTGCCAAAGTCTCCGGCAAACTTCAAAATCCTACCGAACTACAGCTGGAGCTGCTGCTGCAAAAATTCAGTACATCCAGAAGTCCGATAAAAAAAATCGCGCTGCCCACCATGGAGGGACTGCAAATGGTTGAAATTGATTCGATCATCAGTTGTTCTTCCGACAGTAATTACACCAATTTTTTTCTAAGGAATAATAAAAAATTAACTGCTTCCCGTACGATGAAAGATGTTGAAGAATTGCTCTCTGATTATTCTTTCCTCCGGGTTCACAATTCTTTCATGGTGAATCTCAATGAGATTCATAAATATATTAAGGGAGAGGGCGGTTATCTCGTCATGTCCGATGGTACCAATATTGATGTATCCCGCAGCCGAAAGGAAATGTTACTCCTGAAACTTCAGCCAAACCGCATTTAAAAAGATCCTTCACTCGTTCTAACCTACCTGTCACACGGCGAACCGGCATTCCACGCAATCTGGCTGGGAAAGGCTTTCATCCCGGTATAGATTTGTTTCAGAATCGTACATCATCATTAACTATTTAAATCTTTCAAAATGAAAAAGTCAAATCTTATCCTGCTTACTGCCATCATTTTAATGTCCATGACATTAGTTACCAGTCATGCACAGGTGGCCATGAATAGTTCCCGCGCGGCCTTTGCCGGTGAAGACGGCATTTATTCAAATCCCAGAAGCGTAACCACAGAGACAGTGAATGGGAAAGCGAAAAAGAATTTTAAAAAAGATTACCGCGAAGCAATCGCATCTGAATGGTCCGCTCTGGATGATCATTCGCTGATGTGCCGTTTTTCCATGAACAATATCCCGTACCGCGCATTTTATACAGCAAACGGACAATGGTTATCTACCACCTCCAGCTATGATGCCAGCAAACTGGATAAAACGGTCTATGATAAAATTAAAAGTGTTTATTACAATTCCGTGATTGTATTTGTGAACCAAATCGATCTGGCAAAAGGACGGACGATTTATATCGTCGAAATCCAGGACGAAAAACAGATCCGGAAACTTCGTGTGGAAGACGACGAAATAGAAGTCATACAGGAATTGGAAAAACACTAAAGATACACTTGCCAAGTCAGGTGGTTATAATCAATAAAAGGGCCCTTTTCTAAGGGCCCTTTTCATTACACAAGAATATTTCTCGACTATTTGATATTTATCTTTTCCAGAACATCCACCCAATAGTTACTGGATAAATATCCGGTATCCGGTAAGGCAGGCGTATTGCTGTATTTATATAAACCATTTATTCCATCTGTACTATCGGCCAAAGCGGTCAGCGGCGCATTGGTTATGGCCGTTTTTAATCCGAATGCTGTTGAAACATAATTTCCCAGGCTACTATGATATGCGGCGATATAAGTTTTATTGGCGACGATGGGAATTGCATTCGCAAAAACTACAGTCTGCCAGCCACTATCCGATTCATTTGCGAACGCCTGAGATGCCAGCAAGGTTCCATCAGATGAATAAAACTGCCCGGTATGCGTTCCGTTATTACCAGGAGTCTTGTAGAATTTAACTCCGACAACATTTCCATCAGCAGTTGACCGGAATTTCATACCCAGTTCTATACCACCCAGACTGTCATTCCCGGTTTTACCAGCGGGAACCTGGTTGGTAAAAAGGCTGTCTGTTACTGTTGCGACCGGTTCGATAGGCAGAGGCTGTGTCGGACCCACCGCACTTTGTTCTTTCTTGCATGAAATAACTACCAGAGATATCCATATTAATGTACATGCTACTTTTATAACCACTGCATTCAGGAAACTAAAAATCTTTTTCATTCTCTTTTTTTTAATTTGTTTTTAACTCAATCTTGTTCACTGGTTTTTCCTGTCGGAGTTTTCCATAATAGGATTCCCTTCACCATTGCATAGAAGTTTTGGTCATTGGAAATACCTGTCCTACCGGACAATAATTTCCAGGAACAAAATGCCTGCGCAAATTGAGCTGTCAACTTCGTTTTATTTATTAAATAAAGACGGGCTGACCCTTCAAGGTTAGACGTTAGGAATAAATAATGATCACGGGAATATTGGAGGAAGTTCTACAGCACGTTCCGATTGGTTCGGACGTTCAGGGGGTGTTCAATTTAAATTGAGTATTCTAAGTATTAGTTGAAAGATAATACCCGGTTTGATCAATTCATAGAGTATTATATCTCGCAAAATTACAGTCCAGCATAGTAAAAATGCTGTTATGAAGCCGTTTCAAGGGCTAAATGACTTATTAGGCAAACTTGACTTAGCTTAGTTTATCATTTGATAAATCATGCTTTTTCATTTTAGAAAAAAATTTCCGCAGTTAAATGTGTTTTGGGATAAGTACCTGGAATTTCAAAAGCGACTTGATATTCCGGCAAAAACAATTTTGCTGAACGAAGGGAAAAAATCGCAGCACTATATCTTTATAGAGAAAGGTTCTGTCAGGGCTTTCTTCAATAATAATGGCCAGGATAAAACCGTGCCGTTCTTTTCCGCCCGGTGGCAAACGCAAAAGCTGGAGAAAATATCAGAACTATGGAGCCTCGACGTGCCTGAAGGCAAGCGACTGGTTATAATGATTTAATAAATTTCGTAACTGGTTCGGGTTTCTATTGCCATTTCGCAAAACCATTTGAATTATCTTTATGAAATGATATTTTTAACGCAATTGATTTACATCAAGGACGGTCAGGAAGATATATTTCATCAATTTGAGGACATCGCGATACCGGCGATTTCAAAATATAACGGGAGACTCCTGATCCGGGTTCGGCCAGACAGCCGGTCCGTGATCGAGGATAATGCCGGCAAACCCTATGAAATCCATTTGGTTGAGTTCGATACAGAACAGGATTTTATCAATTTTACAAAAGATGAAGAGCGTAAGAAATTTCTTCATCTAAAGGATCAGTCGGTAGAGTCGGTCTTATTGATAAAAGGGACAAAACTATGAGGCGCGGTCACTCATTATCATGACCCCGCGCAACCCAGTCCGGCGCATTATTTATTCCCTGTCGTAAAAGTAAATTCAGTTGGGCTGCATGATGCTGAACATGCCGCATATTATAAAGAAGTATTTCCAGAAAAGAATAATTCATTGTTCCCGGGTCTTCTATCCATCGTTCTTTTAATTTCTCCTCTGTAAGCCCTTCGATTAACCGATGACATTTTTCACGGCTCGTTTGCAGATAGTCAAGCAATTCCTTTTTACTATATATTCTGTCCGGTATCAGATCATCTACTGCATCTTCCGGAAAATTCCCGGATTCTGAAATAGAGAAGGGTAGTGGTGAGGAAAAGTTTTTAGGCGGAATGGTCAGGTAATAATCCAGGAATATCAGGCAGTGATAGGAAATGTAAAAAAACCTTTTGCGGCTATTCCAGTATTCTTCCGGCCATAGAGTTATGGCATTTTTAAGCATATCGATACTGGCTCCGAATTGTTTCCACAGGCTTTCTTTTAAAGTATTCATCATAACGTTTGCGTTTAGATTCATTTTGACTACAATAATCTCCGGTTTGGATACATCCCTGAATAACAGGTGTCCGAGTTTTGTACTTCAAATTAAATAAAAAAAATGAAGACAATTTTTATCACCGGAGCCTCTACCGGACTGGGAAAAGCAACAGCAAAATTATTTGCTTCCAGGGGCTGGCATGTTATTGCTACCATGCGCAAACCGGAAAATGAAAAAGAACTGAATCTAACTGACAATATCAGTCTTTTGCCATTAGATGTTACCAACCTGGCTCAGATTAAAGAAACGGTAAAAAAGGCAATTCATTTAAGGGATATAGATGTGGTTTTTAACAATGCGGGTTATGGTTTGATCGGACCCCTGGAATCCATCACGGATGATCAGCTGGTTCGTCAGTTAAATACAAATATTTTAGGGGTTATTCGGGTTACCCAGGCATTCATTCCTTATTTCCGACAAAGACAAAGCGGACTTTTTATCTCCACTACATCCATCGGCGGACTAATTACTTTTCCTTTCAGCTCGGTTTACCATGCCACGAAATGGGCTTTGGAAGGATGGAGTGAAAGCATGGCTTTTGAATTGAATAAAATCGGAGTAGGCATTAAAACGATTTCTCCGGGCGGTATTAAAACAGATTTTGTTAACCGTTCCCTAGACATTTCATCACATCCTGCCTATGAAAAATGGGTAGAGAAATTATATGCAGGTATCCACGAGGATCAATTTTCGCAGGCAGAAGATATTGCCGCCGTTGTTTATGAAGCTGCTACCGATGGCAGAGATCAATTAAGATATGTTGCCGGTAAAGATGCAAAAGCTTTGTATGCTCAACGTCTGCAAAACGGTGATGAAGCGTTCAGAAAGCAAATGGCGCAAACGTTTTTGGAAAACTAAATCAATTAACTTTATACGGTGAAAAAGGACAAAAATATTCCACATCAGTTCAATTCCATATCTGAATTACACCGGGTGCTGGGCTTACCAAAGCCCCTGCATCCGTTGGTTAGCCTGGTAGATAATACCCGGATAGGGGTAGATAAAGACCAGTTGCCCGCATCCTTCTCATTTAATTTTTACAAGATTTCCTTTAAAAAAACGCTTCGCGGGAAAATAAGATACGGTCAGGACTATTATGATTTTGACGAAGGCGGCATGGTCTTTACTTCACCCAATCAATTACTGGCAACCGACGATGATACGGAATATTTGGGTTATACCTTACTCATTCATCCCGACTTTATCAGAAATTATCCGTTGGGAAAAAACATTCTCCATTTTGGTTTCTTTTCTTATGCTGTCAATGAGGCATTGCATTTATCTGAAAAGGAAAAGTCTGTCATTTTTAATATTTTCAGGAATATTGAGGAAGAATTACAATCAGCCATCGACGATTTCAGCCAGGACGTAATCGTAGCGCAAATTGAGTTGATTTTAAATTACAGCAATCGTTTTTATAAACGCCAGTTTATTACCCGGAAAACCGTTAATAATGATTTGCTGGTTAAATTGGAAAACCTCCTGGGTAATTATTTTGGCAACGAATCGGCGCTGATGAAGGGCTTGCCCACTGTGCAATATCTTGCAGAGCAGCTGAATGTTTCGCCACATTATTTAAGCGATATGCTCCGTTCTCTGACGGGTCAGAATGCACAGCAGCATATCCATAGTAAGCTCATTGAAAAAGCAAAAGAAAAATTATCTACCACCGATTTAACAGTGAGCGAAATTGCTTATGAACTGGGCTTTGAGCATTCGCAGAGTTTTAGTAAATTGTTTAGGAGTAAAACCAATCAAAGCCCTCTGGAGTTTAGGACAAGTTTTAATTGAACCTGTTTTTTATTATTTATTTCGGTGGCTTTTACCACACTCCATTTATAGTTACAAAATATTCAAATCACGCGCGAAATAATAACTTGGCACAAGTGGCCTGAAGCCAGTCTTGTTCCTAAGCTTTGAAATATCCATTATACCTTCAAATGGCTTAGTTAATGGCCCTTCTCCCGGGTCAAATGTATCTGCAGCCAGTCCAAAAGAATCGGCAAGTTCATACAAGCTAATCGGCGCATCATCTGCTAAATTAAATATTTCTCCACTTAGTCCATCGGTATGAAGTAATAAAGTTAAAGCCTGTGCAACATCCAAATGATGGACCATATGCATTCTATATGCGGAGTGACGTTTCCACTTTTTCAATATAGGTATGATCTCCTCTATATGAGGGTCCCTGTCTCCATAAACAAAACCTAAACGCAATACACGTATATCAAAACCTTTGTTTTTATGAAGGGAAATGAGTTCATTCTCTGCCGCAATTTTGCTGGCGGAGTACGCCCTGGGGTCGTCTATATTAACTACATCATCTTCCTTTGCAGGGCGTTGGTAGTCTGAACCATATACATTGCCGGTACTTGTGAAAATAAATCTTTTTACACCTGCTGCAATGGATGCATTTGCAAGCGCTACAGTCCCGGCATGGTTTGTCCTTATAATGCCCTCGGTATCATTCACAGTACGGAAGTACGCAGCCACATGTATAACTGCATCGATACCTTTTACAGCAGCAGACAAAGCGCCTGAATTATTTAAGTCTCCGATAACAACCTTGGCGCCGTGCTCAACTAATGCTGATGCCTTCGCAGCGTCACGTACTAAAATACGAACGTCATAGCCTTTTGCTAAAATGCGTGAAACAAATCTGCTACCAACTTTTCCGGTAGCGCCGGTGACTAAAATTCTCATACTGTAATTATTTAAAATTTATAATGCAAAGCTCCGATTAAAACAGCGCACGCTGCTAACGACAATCAAACCAATTAGTATGATTATCAAACCTTTTCTTTTCTGAGCGATTTGGGGGTAGTACTGGTCACTCGTTTGAAATAGTTGTTGAAGTAAGTGGGATATTCGAAGCCGAGGGCATAGGCAATGTCTGCCACGCTCCAGTCGGTGTGCTGCAAAAGGGATTTTGCTTCGGCGGTTATACGCTCTGCAATGTGCACAGATGTAGGCTTGCCGGTAACTTCCTTTACGGAGCGATTAAGGTAGTTTACATGTACGGACAGGCCCGTTGCAAAGTCCTGCGCGGTTCTCAGCCTGAGGGGTTCATCGGTGCGCTC
>Ga0209849_1000021_pt1 | contig 17039 bp, 11 predicted proteins | sample OrgsoiDNA2013048_FD_185798 | JGI IMG/M metagenome (GOLD analysis project Ga0209849, IMG submission 185798) | Permafrost soil microbial communities from the Arctic, to analyse light accelerated degradation of dissolved organic matter (DOM) -... | ecosystem: Environmental > Terrestrial > Soil >... | reverse complement strand
GTCTCCCGCATCTTGCCCGCATCCACGCCGTTGAACGCCAGGAATCCGATGCCGCAGGATTGCGCCGGGTCCGCGCTATGCAGAATCCTGCACTTCGGATTCTGAGCCAGACGCAGCGCCCAGCGGTCGCGCAGGTAGCGCAGGCGCGCGGCCTTGCGGTCGATCCCGAGGTGCTCATTGAACACCAGGGCTTCGGTGATGGCGTTGTGGTTCGCCGCCGGATGCGTGCCGATCTCTTCAAATTTGCGGATGTCGTTGTCCTGGCTCAGCCCGGCAGCCATCAGCGGCCAGGTACCCGCGATGCGTGACTTTCTCACATACAGAAACCCCGTGCCAACCGGCGCGTATGTCCATTTGTGCAGGCTCACGCCGTAGTAATCGCAATCCAGATCTGAAATCTGAAACGGGAAGTGGCTGAAGGCGTGCGCGCCGTCCACGATCACCGGAATATTGCGCGCGTGGGCCATGGCGCAGATGCGCTTGATGGGGAAAATCTGGCCCGTCCGGTTGGTGATGTGGCAAACCAGAATCAGCCTGGTCCTGGGCGTGACCGCCTTTTCAAAGCGCTGGTAGAGATCGTCCATGCCGGGCGGCGGCACGGGAAACGAAATCGTCTTCAGCACAATGCCTTCGCGGCGTTCCCGCTGGCGGAAGGTGGTGAGCATGCGCGGATAATCCTGATTGGTGGTGAGCACCTCATCGCCGGCTTTGAGATCGATCCCGTATTGGGCGTTCTCCAGCGCCTCGCTGGAATTGCGCGTGATCGCGATCTCTTCGGGATCGCAGCCGGCCGCCTGCGCCAACCTGCGCCGCACCATTTCCACCTGGGGCTCCAGCACCGCGATCATGGTGTGGTACGGCCCCATGTCGCTGTATTCCAGGTACCGCCGCATGGCTTCCTGCACGCCGCGCGGCGACGGGCTGACGTAGCCGTTGTTCAAGTTGACCACGTTGCGGTCCACCGTGAACGCGCTGCGGACTTCGGTCCAGAAGTCCTCATCGGCGGCCATATCTTCCGGCGTGCGCCCCTTGGCCGACGCTGCTGCCGCCGAAACGCGATCGATGGCGGTATCCTGCAATGCGGCCATAGCGGTGCCCGCGGCCAGGCGAAACAGATTGCGGCGGTTCATACGGTCCTCCAGTGTGTAGGCGCCTTGATGCTATAGCAACGGGAGGCGCGGGGTCAAGCACGCCGCAGTTCGAGAAAATCGTAGAGGCGCAAAATCCGCGGTGGGCGCCAGGAAAGGCGGTGCCGCGATCAGTGCGCCACCAGCCGCCGCGCCCGTTGGTCCCAGCGCCACAGCACTTCCCTGCCGTTCAGATGTACCCCGCCGAGCCACCGGTTGACGCCGTTGCGATGCACGTGATCCGTGCGGCCTTCCAGCACCTCATCGCCAGTCTCCGTGAGTTGGTAGTCCCCATCTTCAATCCGCAACAGAGGATGCCGGCATTCCGTCAGACCGCACAGATAGCGCCGGTAGAAGCCGTCGCCCATGAAAATGGTTTCCTCCAAACGCTGATCGGCCGCGAAGAGACCGTCAAAACTACGCGTGCCTGCGCGCACCAGTTCCAGGATCTGCCGCTCCGTCCGCCCGAGGCCGTTCTCTACCGACGGAAACTGCTGCAGGTGCCGCCCCATCGCAGCCGCCAAGAACGGCAGCGCGGACGTGTCCCGCCGCAGCAGCCTTTCGATGTCCATCGGGTCGGGTGACCGAAATGCCTGCCACGCGGCGGCCGCCTGGTCAAGTTCGCCGGGCGTGACCGGGCGGCGCTCAGGCCAAAGCGCCGCCAGTTGTGGTCCCGTCAGTTGTCCCAGGTACTGGTCGATGCAGATCAGGCTCAGCCGCGTGGCGCTGGCGGGTTCCAGCACAGCCCGCTGCCGCAACCGGTCCAGAATCTGGATGAGCTGCAACTGGTCGTACAGATCGTGCTCGAACCACAACACTACCTCTTCATGTTGGGCGAAACTCTCCAGCGCCCGATCGCGCCGCTCCAGTTCCGCCATCGCCGAAGTCTCGCTCGGCCCCTCGCCGTCCAGAAACAGACCGCGAATGCGCCGCAGTTCGTCCGGCCCGAGGCCCGCCGGCACGGGCCCCTCATGCAGCGCGTCTACCCAGGCCAGCACTTCGCCCGCCAGCCCCGATTCGCTGAGCGACACCGACGTGCCATTGGTCACATGCAGCACTTGCATTCCTAGAGCCCCGCGATCTGTCCGTAAATCGGCTGCAGCGCCGGGTACAGCGCCTGATATACCCGGTGCGCTTTCGCATAAAATTCCGCCTCCGCGCCCGGCGAAACCGATTCCGTCTCGCGAATGGTCGCGCGGCACACTTCCGGCACCGAACCATATTCGCCCGTCCCCGCAAGCGCCAGCAGCGCCGCCCCGTAGGCCGACCCTTCCTGAGTTTCGAGCGTCACCACGCGCTTGTTCAGAATCGCCGCCAGCAACCCGCGCCAAAAAGCGCTCTTTGCGCCGCCGCCCGAAGCGCGCACCGAGTTCACCGTCACACCCAAGCCCTCAATGATGTCCAGGCAGTCGCGCTGGCTGTAGGAAACGCCTTCGATCAACGCGCGCACCAGGTCGGCGCGCGTATGCCGGTTGGTCAGTCCGATCCACCCGCCGCGAGCGGTGGCATCCAGGTGCGGCGTGCGCTCGCCCATCAGGTACGGCAGCCAGAAAAGCCCCTGCGCACCCGCCGGCGATCGGGCCGCTTCCGCGGTCAGCGCGTCGTAATCCGCTCCCGGGGCAAGCTGGTTGCGGAACCACTGCAAGCTCAGCCCCGCGCCTTGGGTCACTCCCATCACGTGCCACTTGTCCTTTACGGCATGGCAGAATGTGTGGACCCGTCCGGCTGCGTCATACGCCACCTTCTCCATGTGCGCGAACACTACGCCCGAGGTCCCAAGCGTGCAGGAAACCGTTCCCTCTTCCACAATACCGTTGCCCACCGCGCTTGCGGCCTGGTCTCCGCCGCCGCCCACCACCGGCGTCCCTGGCTGCAGACCGGTGAGTTCCGCCGCCTGTGCCGTGATGCCGCCGGTGACCTCGCTCGATTCGTAGCACTTCGGCAGAATCGCGCGGTCCAGGTCCAGCCCGTCCATCATTTCGTACGACCAGCGCCGGTTCACCACGTCGAAAACGGCCGTGCCCGAGGCGTCCGAAACCTCCGTCGCGAATTCTCCCGTCAAGCGGAACCGCACGTAGTCTTTAGGCAGCAGCATCTGGCGCACGCGGTCGAAATTCCGCGGCTCGTTGTCCCGCACCCACAGCAGTTTGGGCAGCGTGAAACCCGTGAGCACGGGATTGGCGGTGTATTTCAGGACGTTCTCGCGCCCCATCCTGGCGTTGACGAAGTCCACCTGCGCCTGGCTGCGCTGATCGCACCAGATCAGCGCAGGCCGAATCACGCGGTTTCGGGCGTCCAGAATTACCAGCCCATGCATCTGCCCGGAGAGCCCGATTCCGCGCACGTCCGAGCCCGCCGCCCCAGCCTTGGCCAGTACGCCGCGGATGGCTTCCACCACCGCGTCCCACCAGTTCTCCGGACGCTGCTCGGCCCACAGAGCCCGCTCCATGTGCATGTCCTCATGCAGCGCCGTGTAGCCCGCCCGAACCGCGCCGCGCTCGTCTACCAGGAGCGCGCGCGAGCCCCCTGTTCCAACATCCACGCCCAGCCACATAGACTTTATATGGTGCCACAACCGAATTGCCCGGTCCCAAAACCGGACGGTCGGCCATCGTGCCTGTCGCGGCATGCGTCGCATTTGCAGGCAGATACACCCGCGGCCCGCCGGTAGGAAACGTGCCTTGGAGGATGCATGCTCCACGACCTTCGATATGCTTTGCGCACCTTGCGGCGAAGCCCCGGGTTCGCTCTGGTTGCAATTCTTTCGCTGGCATTGGGAATCGGCGCCAACTCGGCCATGTTCAGCCTGGCGAATGCCAATCTTCTGCGGCCCCTGTCTGTGCCCCACGCTTCGCAAATCATCGCGGTTCAGTCGCAAATGCGCGGCGAGGCCGCCGGCGGGCTCTTCCAGTATTCCGGGCTGTCGCATCCGGATTTCATGAGTCTGCGTGCCCGCAACCAATCCTTTGCAGGCTTGGTGGCTTCGCAATATTCGCAGTTCGGATTCGCCACCGTTAAGAGTGCGCTGCCCCAGATGAAATTCGGTGAGTTGGTGAGTGGGGATTACTTTCGCGTGCTGGATGTGAGCCCGGAACTGGGGCGCGGTTTCCGGCACGAAGAGGATAACGTCCCTGGGCGCGACGCAGTCGTTGTCCTGGGCCACGAACTCTGGAAGACCGAGTTTGCCGCCAGCCGCGACGTCGTTGGGAAGACCATCTTCCTCAACAGCATCGCTTTTATCGTGGTTGGAGTGGCGCCGGAAACGTTTACCGGGTCCCAATCGATGATTCTTTCCGCGCTCTACGTCCCCTTGGCGATGGGACCTCGACTGGCCGGCGGTGCGGGGAAGGATTTGCTGACCGATCGCGCAGCTCGCGGAATGACTGTCTACGGGCGGCTGAAGCCGGGCGTGACCGTGGCCCAGGCCGCCGCTGAGGCGCGGGTGATCGCCCAACAGCTCGCCCGGGCATACCCGGATACCAATCGAACTTGTTCCCTGGTGGTGGACACGGATCTGCAGGCGCGGATGAAGGCCAACCCGGACGACTTTGCACTGGTCGCGTTCCTGCTGATGATGGGCACACTGGTCCTGCTGATCGCTTGCGCCAACGTGATGAACCTGATGCTGAGCCGCGCGCGGGCGCGTTCGCGCGAGATTGCCGTGCGCCTCGCGATCGGGGCCGGCCGCGGCCGTCTGGTCCGGCAACTGTTGACCGAGAGCCTGGTGATCGCGGTGTTCGGCGGGGCGCTGGGACTTTTCGTGGCGGAAGCCGGCGCCGATCTGTTTGCTCAGATCCGCATCCCAGTCGACATTCCCATCATGTTAGATGTCAGGGTGGACCCCCAGGTGCTCCTGTTCACGATGTTCGTTTCGCTCGCCAGCGCACTTTTGTTTGGCTTGGCGCCCGCGTTTCAAAGCACCAGGCCAGACCTGGTACCGGCATTGAAGTCCGGAAATGCGGATGGCGGTAAGCGCCGGCGATTCCTGGGAAGAAACACGCTGGTGATTGCGCAGGTAGCCGGCGCGCTGCTGCTTCTGGTTCTGGCCACTCAGGTTTTTCGCGGCGCCTCGATACTTCTAGCGTCGCCTGCCGGTTTCCGGACGAACCATGTTCTAACGGCAAGTCTCAACCCGGTGCTGGCGCGGTACACGCCGGACCAGACGCAGGAGTTCTATGAACGGCTGCTCGAAAGGACGCGGGCTCTGACGGGTGTGAAATCCGCCGCTCTGGCGCAAGCCGTTCCCTTGCTCCCGGGAGGCGCGGGTAGCCGCGTGTTCCCGGAAGGTGTTCAGTTGCCGCCCGGGATTGAGGCCGTCAGCCTGATATCGAACACCGTGAGCGAAGGCTACTTTGGCGTCCTGGACGTGCCGATCCTTCAGGGCCGGGAATTCCAGGTGACGGATCGGGCCGATTCAAAGCGCGTGGCGATTGTGAACGAATTGTTCGCCCGCAAATATTATCCCAACCAGAGCGCCATCGGCAAAAGGTTCCGGCTGAATAGCGCCGGGGGCCCGCCCGTTGAGATTGTCGGAGTCGCCAGGCGGAGCAAGTACTTTTTTATGGTCGAGCCTCCCTTCGACTATGTGTACCTGCCCCTGGCCCAGAACCCGCAAAAGGGAATGACCATCCTGCTGCACACGGCGGGGCCTTCGGCCACAATGGCCGAGCCGCTGCGCAGCACGGTGCGCTCGCTCGATGCAGGCCAGCCCATGTTCGGCGTCCGCACCATGGAGGAAATCTTCGACCAGAGGGCCAACCAGACTCTGGGCATCCTGACTGAGGCCATGGCGGGGATGGGACTGCTCGGGCTGGTCCTGGCGATGGTCGGGCTCTACGGTCTGATGTCGTATTCGGTGAGCCTGCGATCGCGCGAGATGGGAATCCGCCTGGCCGTCGGAGCCGATCGTGCAGGTGTGCTCAGCATGGTGCTGAAGCAGGGAATGGTGCTGGCCGGCGTCGGCGTCGCCATTGGTTTACTGCTTTGCCTGGCGGCCAGCACGGCGGTGACGGCTGCGCTCGGCGTGCCGGCGTTCAATCTGTCGCTGGTCGCCGTAGTTGCGGCTGGGCTCGTGGCTGCGGCGGCACTAGGCACGTATGCCCCGGCGCGGCGCGCCTCGCTGCTTGATCCGAACACCGTCCTGCGCCAGGAATGATTCTGCGTGTCGAATGCGCTTGACAGGTTCATTGGAGCCGGCGTGGAGCAGACTCTCAGTCTGCAATGTCCGGATTTATCCGGACACGTCTTGGGGCCGCGACAAGTCTATACCTTATTCTCGTAGCCAACCTGTACGGGTCTGTATTATAGATAGTTCGTAGCATGTTTCGAGAAGCCACGCCAAACGATATTGCGGCCGCCCGGGGCGCCGCATGAGGTGCGCGCCGTGAACAGCGCACTCGGCGAGTTGGCAGCGAATACCTTGTTGGTGGTGGGCGCGCTTTTTCCGATCGTCAACCCACTCGGCAACACTCCCATTTTCCTCACACTCACGCGCGGTCTCTCGGGGCCGGGGCGCGCCAAGCTCGCGCGGACCATCGCTTTGAACGGCCTTGTGCTTATGGTCGCATCGATTTTCATTGGCACGCACATCCTCGGGTTCTTCGGGATTTCGCTCCCGGTCGTACAGGTGGGCGGTGGGCTGGTGGTGGTCTCAACCGGGTGGACATTACTGCGCCGGTCCGATGACGATGACACGGCCGGGGACTCGAAAAAGCCTTGCAACGAGACGAACTACATGCGGCAGGCTTTCTATCCGTTGACGCTGCCATTGACGGTGGGGCCGGGTTCGATCGCGGTGGCCATCACGGTGGGCGCCAACCGGACCGAGGGGTCGGAGTGGCGTTGGCCGTTGATTGTGGGGCTGCTGACCGGGGCCCTCGCGATCGCCATATCGATTTATCTGAGTTATCGTTTCGCTGAGAGGATTGGGGCGGTGCTGGGTGAAGCTGCGATGAATGTTGTCATCCGGCTTTCCTCGTTCATTCTCGTGTGTATCGGTGTGCAGATTTTATGGAACGGGCTGAGCGCGTTGCTGCGCTCGATTCTGACCCGATGAAGACGCGTGCCCCGGCATCTGGCGCCCTGGACACCGGCGAGGCCGCCTACACCAGGTTAATCATGCCCCGGCACGTCTTGGCGCCGCACCGGCAAGGAACCGTCTCCACATCTTTGGCGAAGCGATAGTCCACCGTTAGTTCTTCGCCGGGCGCAATCGCGCGCTTGCTCATATAGAGAATGTGTCCCATGAAATTCCACGCGCGCAGGTTCGGGTTGCAACTGTGATTGATGATTTCCGCGCCCGAACCGCCGAACGCGCCGTCGAGCGTCCAGTAGTCGTCCAGTGTGAACAGATAGGTCACGTCGCCGTCGCCGCGCCGCTTGGTTTCGCGCCGGCTGATTCTTTCACCGGTGTACTCAATCACCTTGCGGCGCGCCGGAATCGGCTCGTCGGCATAGACGCCGCGCCGGTGGATCCGCGAACCGCGAATCGACAGCTCGAACCTCGTATAGCGCGGGTCGATTGCAGGCGATTTGATCAGGACCGTGGCCATTGCGATTGCGTTTCTTGCATTGTACATGGCGTGGCAACGGCGCTACCATGGTAAGCATAAAAAAATCCAATCCCACCCATAGAAAGTTCCGTGTGTGGACCGGCAAATCAGTGAAGGACAATGGTTTGATTGCCCAGGCGCGTGTAGGATTAGTACATGAAGAAAATTGAGGCCATAATCCAGCCGTTCAAACTGGATGAAGTGAAGGAAGCGCTGAAAAGCATCGGAATCGATGGCATGACCATCACTGAAGTCCGGGGCCACGGGCGACAGAAAGGCCACAAGGAAGTCTACCGGGGGCAGGAGTACAACGTGGACCTGCTGCCCAAGGCCAAAGTGGAGCTGGTGGTGGCCGACAGCCGTTCCGAGGAGGTGCTTAAGGCCCTCGCAACCGCGGCGCGTACCGGAAAAATCGGAGATGGAAAGATTTTTGTCTACGAAGTAGCCGAAGCCATTCGGATTCGAAATGACGACCGCGGAGAATCGGCCCTCTAACGCCGACCCAAGACCGATCCAGCAGGAATTCCTGGCTACCGGCGACGCGCTCACCGCGCTGGCCGCACGCACGGCGCAGGTGGACCGCGTGGTGCTGGAAGCCGCGGCGGAACTGCTGTTCCCGGCGGCGCCTTCCGGTCTGGCCCTGCTCTCCGTGGGCGGCTACGGGCGGCGGCAATTATTTCCGTACTCGGATATCGACCTGTTGCTGTTGTTTGAATCCGAGGCCCTGGCAATGGCTAAAAAGGAGGCCATCTCGGCCTTTCTGCAGCGCCTCTGGGATGCCGGTTTGCGGATGAGCCATTCGGTGCGCACGCCCGCCGAGTGCGTCGAGGTCCACGACCAGAACGTGGAGCTGAACGTCAGCCTGCTGGACCAGCGATATCTTACCGGCGACCGCGCGCTCTACGCCGGCCTCGCCGGCAAACTGCCCCGCTTCATCCAGGGCAATCGCGATTCTTTGATCCGCAACTTATCCAAGCTCACGCGCGACCGCCACTCCAAGTACGCCGGCACGTTCTACCACCTGGAGCCTAACGTGAAGGAGACTCCCGGCGGCTTGCGCGACTATCAGCTGATCTGCTGGCTGGAGCAGCTCCAGGCCACCGCGGCCACCCGGCTGGGCACGGCCGACCCCGCTCCCGAATTGCAGCAGGCGTATAAATTCCTGGCGCGGCTGCGCTGTTATCTGCACTGCCAGTCCAACCGCGACAACAACACGCTTTCGTTCGATGCCCAGGACGCCATCGCCGAACTCTGGCAGCACACCGACGCCGCCCACTGGATGCGCGAGTATTACCGCCATGCGCGCACCATCTGCCGCGCCGCCATCCGCGCGCTGGAAGACAACGAAGCGCAAGCCAGTTCGCTGTTCGCGCAGTTCCGCGACTGGCGTTCCAGGCTCTCCAACGCCGATTTCAGCGTGCTCCGCGAGCGCGCTCACTTCCGCGCTCCGCAGCGCCTGGAGGTGGAGCCCGAGCTGGTGTTGAGGCTGTATGAATTCATCGCCCGCCACGGCATCCGCACGGCCTTTGAGACCGACCAGCGCATCGAAGCCCGTCTTCCCGCCTTGCGGGAGCACTTCAGCGCAACCCAGCCCTTGTGGCCGGCGATCGGCCGGATTCTTTCGCTGCCCCACACGCCGCTGGCCGTGCGCTCCATGCATGAAAGCGGGGTGCTCACCGCCATCTTCCCGGAGATGGAGCGGATCGAGTGTCTGGTGACCCGCGACTTCTATCACCGCTACACGGTGGATGAGCACACCCTGGTCACGCTGCAGAACGTTTGGAGCCTGCCGGGCGCCGAAGATCCGCCGAACAGCTCGTACGCAAGCCTGCTGGCCGAAATCAAGGAGCCGGGCGTGCTGATGTTTGCGCTGCTGTTCCATGACGTGGGCAAGGGCACGCCGGGCGAAGGCCACGTGCAGGCTTCGTTGAAGTTGGCGCAGCCCGCCATGGCGCGCATTCAGATGCCGCAGCAGGACCGCGAAACCGTGCTCTTCCTGATTGGCGCGCACCTGGAACTTTCCGCCGCCATGCAGTCGCGCGACATGTTCGACCCGCGGACCATTCGCGACGTGGCCCGCCGGATGGAGACCGTGGAGCGGCTCAAACTGCTTACTCTGTTGACCTGGGCCGACATCGGCGCCGTGAACCCCACCGCCATGACGCCCTGGCGCGCCGAGCAGCTCTATCAGCTTTACCTGATGGTCTACAACGAGCTGACGCGCGGATTGGAAACCGACCGCATTGAGACGCTTCCCGCGGGCCCGCCGGCGCGAGTCGAATTCCTGCAGGGTTTCCCCATGCGCTATCTGCGCACCCACACCGAGGCCGAAATCGACGGGCACATGGCGCTCGAAGAGAAGTGCCGCAAGCGCGGGGTGGCCGTGGACATCCGCAAGCTGGACTCGGTGTGGCAACTGACTCTGGTGGCCGCCGACCGGCCCGGCCTCTTCGCTTCGGTGGCGGGAACGCTTTCCAGCTTCGGTATGAATATTCTGAAGGCCGAGGCCTTTTCAAACCGGCGCGGCCTGGTGCTCGATACCTTCACGTTCGCCGACCTCGGGCGCCAGTGGGACCTCAACCCCTCAGAGATCGATCGCCACCGCACCACTGTGGAGCGCGCGATTACCGGGAAGGCCGATGTCCGGGAATTGCTCAAGAACCGTCCCAAGCCCACCCTGCCCAGCCGCAAGGCCCGCATTCCGGCCAGCGTCACGTTCGATTCGGAAGCCAGCAACACGGCCACCCTGGTGGAGATTGTGGCGGAAGATCGTCCGGGGCTGCTGTACGATCTGGCATCGGCGATTTCTTCGAATGGCGGAAATATCGAAGTGGTCCTGATCGACACGCAGGCACATAAAGCCATCGACGTGTTCTACGTGACGGTGGACGGGAAGAAAGTGGAAACAGAGAAGCAGCGCTTGCTGCAGGATTCGCTGCAGCACGCCTGCCAGCCCGCGGCATAAGAGGGGCAGTGCTTCAGCGTTTCGATTCACACCACGCCCGGTTATACTTGGATCGTGGCTACAGAGCGACGGATCGCTAAAACCCCAGGCGTATGTGGCGGCAAGTCCTGCATTGCCGGCCACCGTGTCCGCGTGCTCGACGTGGTGGTATGGCACGAGCATCAGGGGCTGACTCCAGACGAGATCGTCACGCACATTCCCAGTCTCAACCTCGGCGACGTTCATGCCGCGCTCGCTTACTACTTCGATCACATCGAGGAAGTTCAAGAAGAGATGCGCGCCGAGCGTTTAGCCTTGGAGGAGTTCCGGCGCAAACATCCTTCGCCATTCGACGCAAAGGTGCGCGGTGAGCGCCTGGAAGAAGCATCCTAACCCGTGCCGATCAGGTTTCACCTGGATGAGCATATCTCAGCCAGTATCGCTGCCGGCCTTCGCCGTCGAGCCATTGACGTGACCACGACAGCGGATGCAGGTTTGGCCGGCGCCGATGATCTCGCACAGCTTGCGTTCGCGGCCACTTCTGGAAGGGTTCTGGTTACCTCGGACGCCGACTTCCTCCGGCTCCACGCAGAAGGAGCGGCACATATGGGCATTGCTTTCTGGCATCAGGAAACCAGGCCGACTGGAGAGATTCTCCGTCGCTTGCTGTTAATCCACGATATCCTGTCGCCACAGGAGATATCGGGCAAAGTCGAGTTCTTGTGATCCGAGCGTACGCCAATACCATCCGATTCCTTCAGTGTCCGTGGCGAGCGAGATGATTCCCGACGATCGAGGCTGCGCCGGCTCGTTTAACGCCGGTGGCGGCATTTTGCATCATCCGCATTTCCCCCAGCGAGAGGAGAAAGGCCAGCATCGATTCCGCTCCCTGGTTTCCGTTGACCCGGTCCGGATGCAACCCATCGCCGCAACCGCCGGTCTTGGCGGAGTAAAGTTCCAGGCCGAGATCGTTCCATCCCAGGAACCAGTCGAAGGCGCGTTGCGCCTGTTCGTACCACCATGGGTCGGATGTGGCGCGGTACGCTTCCAGGCAAGCCGACACCGTGGCTTGCGCCTCAATGGGCTGCTGGTCGAATTGAGCGCGGACACCGTTACGCTTATAGAATCCATTGCTGCCAATGGGCCGCAGTTGATCTTTCTGTGTGGTCTGCACGCCCACAAGCCAGCGCAGCGCTTGTATCCCTCGTTCGTAGACGCTGGCTTGCCCCGTGGCGCGTCCGCTGACAATCAGTGCGTGAGCCAGCTTGGCATTGTCATAAGCCAGCCCCTCTTCAAACCAGACCCATCCGGGCTCGGCGACCTCGTCGAAGATCTCGACCAGCCGCCCAGTCAGCGCTTCACGCACCTGGATGGCCAGACGGTCGCCTTTCCACCGTTGCAGATATTCGTGAATGCCAAGCAGGCTGAAGGCCCATGCGCGCGGTGAAGTAAACTCCGTCACGGCCGGCAGCGCCATCGCGAAGAGGTGTTTAGCCATGATCTGGAAGCTGCGATTCGGCGAACGCCCCACCGTCGTGCCCAGCGCCCAGATCGCCCGGCCATGACAATCTTCGGATCCCCGTTCATCCAGCCAGCGCCGCTCAAAACTAAGGAAGTTGTGGAAACGCGCCGTCTTGCGGTCGAAGGCATAATTCAAGAACGCGGCGTAGGTTGTGGCCAGCGCCCGCACGCGCGCCGGAGCCGCTTTCAACTGCTGCAGCATTACCGCCAGAATCAGTGCGCGGGCATTGTCGTCCGTGCAATAGCCTTCGGAAAAATTCGGCGTACTGAAAATGGCGTGCTGAAATATGCCGGTCGAATCGGTCATACCGTAAAGATGATCCAGCTTCAACTCCGGCGACTCATGCGGCCGGCGGTCCAATGCACTCGCGGCAATCGATTTGCGCTTTGCCGCTATCCCCTTCCGCCGTGCCTGTTCGAAGGATTGCATGTAGAGCCGCGCCGCGTGGCTCCAAACCATTTCACGGCCCAACTGATAGGCGTTATCGCACATGGCGTGGCGGCGCGTCTCATCGCGCAACAGCCCGCTCGCCTCGCGCGCAATCGCCGCCGGGTCCCCAAACGGCACCAGCACGCCCCGCTGGTCTTTGAGTAACTCGGCCGCGTGCCAATAGGGCGTGGAGATCACTGCTTTTCCGGCGCCAAACGCATAAGCTAACGTTCCCGACGTAATCTGACCTTCGTTCCTATAGGGAGTAATGTAAAGGTCGGCCGCTCCAATGAACTCGGTCAGTTCCTTCAAGTCCACAAAGCGGTTGAAGAACATGACGCTGTTCTCGATTTTGTTTTTCTTGACAAGGGCCTCGAGGCTGAGGCGGTAGGCTTCGCCTCGCGTGCGCAACTCGTGGGGATGTGTTGCGCCCAGCACGATATAGACCACGTCGGGAAACTCCGCCACCACGCCAGGGAGGGCATTGAGCACATCTTCAATCCCCTTGTTCGGCGAAAGCAGCCCGAACGTCAGCAATACCTTCCTGCCAGCCACGCCAAACTGCTTCTTGTAATATTCCGGCGCGACGAATGGCACGTCTGGAATACCATGCGCGATCAGATCGATCTTGGCCGGCGGCACTCCATAAGTCTCTTGCAAGATGCTTTGCCCCCGCTCCGTCATCACCACCAGCCGGGTTGAGCGGGCGATCAATTCCCGCATCACTCTATGCTGGTCGGCGTTCGGCTGGCTGAGCACGGTGTGGAGCGTGGTGACTACCGGCGCTTTCAATTCGCGCAGCAGCGCCAACAGGTGACTGCCGGCCGGTCCGCCGAAAATGCCGAACTCGTGCTGGACGCAGACGATGTCCACGTTGCTTGAGTTCATGAAATCGGCGGCGCGCTGGTAAGAAGCAAGATCCTGCTCCTCAATCTCGAACCGAACCACGTCCGGATAGAGATAGGTACCCTCGATGTCGTTGATCGCCACCGCGAAGCACTGGTCCTTCGGATGGCCGGCTGCCACGGACTCCAGCAGATCGGACGTAAACGTGGCAATGCCGCACTTGCGCGGCAAGTAGTTACCGAGAAACGCGATAGTTCGAATGTTCGACACTGTTAGTCAACCCTATTTCACGCTCTTGGCGGGCGCGGCGCAGAACCGTTCACTCAGGCGGCATCGACCAGATCGCCGGCGGTTTCCGTGCTCTTGTGCCGATCCCGATCGGCAGCTTCCTGGCACCGGATACAACGTTCCGCCCATGGCACGGCTGCCAGGCGTTTTGCGCTAATCCCTTCCTCGCACTGCGCACAGAGGCCGTAAGATCCGTCTTCGATGCGGCGCAAGGCAGCCTTGAGATTCCGAAACAGTACGGTCTCATGGTTCAGAAGCGCAATAGTGAGATCGCGCTCCGAATTCAGTTGCACTTCGTCAAAGGGATCGGGAGCCTGTTGAATTACGATCTCGTCCCGCTTCGATGCATTGTTAGTAATTGCCGCCAGCCGGGCCTGGATGCTTGCTGTTACCGTGCGAAGTTCCGACTTAGTCATGTTGGTAAAGCCTCAGAGCGGCCGGGGTCCCAGGAGGGCAATCCCGACGTGCTCTTCAGTCTATCGGATGCGGCCTCTTGCGTCTGATCAGAACTGCACAACTTCTGAAGGGATTTCGCCTTGAGCCGGCCGGCTCCTGGCAAGCTGCTGATTCTTCGCGGTATCAGACTTACTAGCCAGTGTGGGCCTTCGTACCTATTTAGGGCAAACGACTGCGGGTTTTCCCGATCCGTACCTTATATCACAGAGTACTTAACTGCCGTGGGTTACGGGCGCACAACTACCTTGTCCGTGGCCGTGTTCTCAAACTCATCCTGAACCCGGACAGCCACCGTGTGTTCGCCCGCGGCGGCATCCATGGTCAGATCGTAGTCCAACTCCAGCGAGTCGGAAAGTTTGGTCTCGGGCGACGCAACTCTCCAGTCTCCGCCATCGAGCGAGTACTCGGCTTTGGTGACGTTGTTCAGCGCGTCGGCCGCGTGCCAGCGAACACGCAGTTTTGCGCCGGTGCGGGTGGCCGCGAGGCCCGTGATTCCGGGCGGCGTGTTGTCGATCAGGAACGGGTCGCCGACGGTCTGCGCCGTGAGCGCTTCCGCCGGAGGATTGCCGGGGGCGTCCGAGGCGGTGATGCGAAGCCGGTATTCGCCGTCCGGAAAGGCCGTGGAATCCCACGAGTAGTATCGCTCCGCCAGCTTATCCCGCAGCAGTTTCCATTCGGTTTCATTGGCGCCGCGGATTTCCACGGTGAAGATGAGCGGGTCGCCATTGGGGTCCGAAGCCAGCCAGCGCGCGCCCACATAACCCTTGGCAAATTGCAGGGCCGGAGTACTGCCCGCATCGCTCGCAACCGGCGCAACTGCCGCGGCGCTGCCGGGGGGCCGTTTGCCCAGCGCCGGCAATGACAGCGATGACTGCGGCGCCACGGCGGCCATCGCCACCGGCGCCGGGAATTTGTAATTCGGAGGCGTGGCTTCAATCTGATCGATGTGCGGCTCGATGTTTTTCGGCAGATACGCCACATCCACGGAATCCAGTTCCGGCGAACGTCCCCCGGCACCCGCCTTAATGACGGCCTGCCATTGCACGAACCGCGACGCGGGCGAATTCAGGCGCCCACCCTTGGGGTCGGTGACGGGCGGCGACCATGGGCTCCAATTCTTCTGCGGCTGATCCAGGTTGCCGCTGCGCGCGCCGATTTCAACCCGGCCTCCGTTGACGTGGCCCTCGAAACTCAGCCGCCCCCACAGCGAATGCATCCCGGCATCGAACACCTCGCTCTCAATGGAACCCTCGGGCTCCACCGCGGGGCCGATTTCGTAGACCTTGCCCACATTGCCGGTGGCCGCATAGAGATGGCCGTCGCGGCCGCTCAGCAGCGCGGTCACCTGGGAAGCCGGCAGCGTCAGCAGCGCCGTATAGACCGTTGGAGATTCCACGCGGTACACAGAGCCCCGGTTGCCCGCCCCCACCATCACATGGCCTGCCGCATCCATGGCGAGCGAGTACACCACATCCTGCGCATGTGCCCAAACCCGCCGCGGGCCCGTATCCGGGTCGATGCGGTAGACCTCGCTGCCGCCGATGACGGAATTCGGCGCCAGCGACGCGGGGGGCGGCGGCGGCACGGGCCGCGCTGCCGCGGCGGGCGTTCCGGGCGCGGCTACCAGCGCCGCAGGCAGCGGCGGGGGAGACGGCACGGGCGCGGCCGCGCCGGCCTGCTTGACGCCCGCCCCAGCCGCGTAGACCCCGCCGTCAGCGCTCACGGCCACAGCCGTCACTTCCTTTTTCGGCATTTGGTACAGCACGAAACCTTCGCCCGCCGGCGAGATCCGCAGCACTACGCCGCCGGGGTCCGTGCCCGCAATCACGTTGTCCGCCGCGTCGATGGCCATCGACCGCACGTGCGTCTCATCGCACTTGAAGAAGACCTTGCCTTTGCCATCCGGCGTCACACGGTGGATTTCGCCCTGGTCGCCGGTGGCCACCAGCAGTTCGCCCTTGCGGTTGAAGGCCAGCGCCCAAATGTACTTGGCCTTGGGATCGTAGAATACTTCCGGCTTGCCGTTGCCGGTAATGCGATACACCTTGCCATCGGGCGATGTGGCGGCGTACACGCGGTCCCGGGAATCCACCGCGATGGCGTGGATCTCGAGCGCGTCCAGTTCCACCAGCAGTTTGCCGTTGCCGTCGGGCGGAATGCGATAGAGCCTGGCGTTGGCGCCGCCGCCCGCGTAAAGATTACCCTTGGAATCCTGCGCCAGCGCCCAGAGATACGGGGAGGACGTGTCGAACAACTCGCGCAAATGAGGCGCCAGCGTGATGCGCCCATCGCTGCCGAGCGAAAGATTCTTGACGATCCCTCTCTCGAAATCCTGGAACTCGCCCTGCGACCACGTTCGCGTCTGCCCCGCGAATACCATCAGGCAGGCCAGCAGGCCCGGCACACAAATACTCAGAAGTTTTTTCATTCTACTTTACGTGTATCCGCAGAGAGTAACTCCCGGTTACCACGTAGTCGAACGGCAAAGCCATTTGCTCGGTTGCCGTCTCCGGAGAAGTGACGAGTCCGCGGTTGGCGGCGCGCCCGGCCTGCATCACGTTCAGCACGGAGGAGGGCAGGCTCGGCAGCGTCTTGTCGTCGTAGTATGCCGTAGGGCTCGACTGCACCAGCGACACGTAGAGCTTGTTGTTGGTCCGCTCCTGGTTGATCAGCGAAACCGTCTCCGGCAGATTCATGTACCGGTTTACGAACCCCGCCATATTCTGGAGGCGGTTGACGGTATCGGCATCGCTCAGCACGATCCGGTGGTCGCCCTTGGCCAGCCCATCCGGAAGCTTCACCTTGAAATCGCGCTGGATCGGTTCGCCGCGGTACGGCCGCAGGAAGACTTTCACGGGCACTTCATCACCGGCCTG
>Ga0209849_1000020_pt1 | contig 17328 bp, 16 predicted proteins | sample OrgsoiDNA2013048_FD_185798 | JGI IMG/M metagenome (GOLD analysis project Ga0209849, IMG submission 185798) | Permafrost soil microbial communities from the Arctic, to analyse light accelerated degradation of dissolved organic matter (DOM) -... | ecosystem: Environmental > Terrestrial > Soil >... | reverse complement strand
GGCGTCCAGCAGTGTGGCGCCGAGTTCCTCGGCATCGGGCGCCATGCGGATACGGCGGACGGCCTGGTTCAACAGGTCGGCGAAATCGCGGCGGGCGCGATCGCGCGATTCGATGAAGAGCGTGTCGGCCTCCATCGGCAACGAAGAGAGGCGGTCTTCCAGAAGTTGGCGGACAGGAGACTTGAGGGGGCCGGGAGCCATTCCTGCCTACATTCTAACAAGGCGTGAGGGGCGAAAAACCGGAAGAGAATCTCGCCACGAATAAACACGAACCAGAAATTCCTTCTTGTTTTTATCTGCGTTGATCCGCGTTCATCGGCGGCTCGCCGGTAAGCGGTGTTTGCCACCATTGTGCTACGGTCAAAAAAGAATGCCGATGGAAACCAAAGACGAGTGCGCGCACGGGCGCCGGTACGTGAAAGTGCGGCGCGTCGATCAGTGCGGAACCCTTGACGAACTGTTCCTGAATTGCCTGCCGGCCTTCGGCGGGGCGTATCTGCGGCGGATATACCAGATCCTCGATCGAGCCATCGGGATGGGATGCCCGCTGACGCTGGCCATCGCGGGGCCGGTGACGGTTTCGGGCCAGCATCAGGCCTGGCTGATCCCTCTGCTCGAGACGGGGTGGGTGGCCTACTTGAGCACCACCGACGCCGTCTGCTATCACGACGGTCATCGCAGTCTGGATGCTTACCGGTCCGGGCCCATTCACGAGGTCTCCATCGACAGCGACGACGCCGCGCTGCGCGACCAGGGCACCATCCGGGTGACGGACATGGCCTTCGACGAGGGAGTGCTGCTGGACCAGGACCGCTTCGTCAGCGCCATGCTGCAACGGCCCGAGTTCCAGCACAAGATGACGGGTACGGAACTGCGTTACCTGCTGGGCAAGTACTACCGGGCGCAGGAGGCGCGGAACGGCGTGGAACCGGGGCTGCTGGCCACCTGCCACGGCCGCGCGATTCCGATCTTCGTGGGAGCGCCCGGCGACGGCAGCGTGTTCCTGAATTCGATGAAGCTCTGGGCCATGCGGCAGGCCGGCCTGATTCCGGAGTACGGCTTCGATCTGGACCTGCACGCGGAAGTCTTCGAGGCCTGCGCCTACCACCGTTGGGGGCTGTTCGATAACCCGGTACACGCGCTGGGAACGGTGATTCTGGGTGGCGGCGTTCCGAAGAACTACAACCTCCAGCCGGAACCCGCGCTGGGCCAGGTGCTGGGACTTCCCAACGTGCGCGGCTACTACTTCGACGTGCAGGTAGTGACGGCGCCGGTGACGGACGGGTCGCTCTCCTCATGCCCGCCGGCTGAGGCCGTTACCTGGGGCAAGGTGGACAAGGACACCTATCGGACGACCACCGAGAGTATGCAGCAGGATTACTCCCTGGTAATGCCGTTTCTGGTGAAGGCGCTGCTGGACAACCGGCAACGCTACCAGCGGCTGGTTACGGAAGAGGGTGCGGACGCCGTGTTTGCCAGGGAGCCCAAAGCGCGCGGATACCTGCGCGAAGGCTCCGGATACCGGCTGTTTGAGCAACGGCAGGAACTGTGCGCGCGGCTTACGGCCGATGTCCGCCAGAATCGGGATTGGCTTCTGCAGAGCCTGGCCTATCCGTTGGCTGCGGCCGCCGAGTAGCGGTCAAGTTGGGTGGCCCGGCGAAAGAGAAACCCATGGCCCCGGCGGAACGCATTCCAAGCCGCTCGCGAATCCAGCGTATGGTCCGCCGGACATAAAACAGCGAACCAATGACGGCGGCTGCCGCTATCTGCCAGAGCATTGCTCCCGCTCCCGGATCCACATAGGCACTGGCCTTTTGGGGAACCGCCATAGTAAGTACTATCAGTAACAGCAATGCGGCCACGCAATCGCCAAGACCTTTCCTCACGCGTTTCCTCCGTAACAGTACTGTCATATCTTCAGATTGCGTTTGAGTTTAGCAGAAGTGAGGTTTGGCCGATAGCCTAGTAGTACTATATTTACAAGTGCAAAATCCGATGGGGAAGTTCCTGGAGGGCTATTGGCCGGCCAGAGCGCTGCGCTTGCGGCTGAAGGGGAAGTAGATGGCAAAGGCGAACAGCTTCCCGGTGTCGCCGAGACTAGCCGGATTCCGAATCGTTCGAAGCGCGGGAAGTGCCTGGCATTGTGCGTCACGATGGCGTCCGCACCGCCGAGCGACTCCCTTTAAAGCTGTGAAAAATTCAATTGGGCCGCCCGTAACGGGTAAACGCCTGAACACGGATTCACGCATATAAGAAATTCATTATCTGCGTTCATCGGCGGCCTTGATTCTTTCCCACGTTCTTACGCTATTGGCCGGCCAGCATGCTGCGCTTGCGGCTGAAGGGGAAGTAGATGGCAAGTCCTATGAACAGCCAGACGAAGAAGCGGAGCCATGTCAACAGCGGCAGCCCCATCATCAGGACCAGGCAGCACACGATTGAGATGATCGGAAAGAGGGGAACCATGGGCACGCGAAAGGAGCGCGGGCGATCGGGTTGTTTGCGCCTCAGGACGATGACGCTGGCCGAAACCAGGGCGAAGGCAAACAGCGTCCCGATGTTCGAGAGCTCGGCGAAGGTGTCGATGTCCCAGATTCCGGCCGGAATGCCCACCACGAAACCGGCGATCCAGGTGCTGATATGGGGCGTCTGGAAACGGGGGTGTACGGCCGAGAACATAGCCGGCAGCAGGCGGTCGCGCGACATGGCGAACCAGATGCGCGCCTGCCCGTACTGATAGACCAGCAGGGAGGAGAGCATGCCCATGAGCGCGCCGGCCGTCACAATCAGCCGCAGGCGGTTGTAGCCCAGGGCCTTGAGAGCATCGGCCACCGGGGAATCCGTATTCAGCGTCTGGTAGTTGACGATGCCGGTCAAAACCAGCGACACCGATGCGTAGAGAATAGTGCAGACCACCAGCGTGGCAATGATGCCGACGGGCAGATCGCGCTGCGGGTTCTTGCACTCTTCGGCGGCGGTGGAGACGGAATCGAAACCGATATAGGTGAAGAACACGATGGAGGCGCCGGTAAGTATTCCGGGGAAGCCGTGGGGCGCGAAGGGATGCCAGTTGGCGGTATTGATGGCGCCGGCGGCGCCGAAACAGAACAGCAGGATGGCGCCGATCTTGACGATCACCATGGCCACATTGGCATTGGCGCCTTCCTTGACGCCGCGAACCAGCACCCAGGTGACCAGCATGGTGATGAGCAGCGCCGGAATGTTGAACCAACCCGCCGGTCCCCCGGGCGCGGGGAAAGGCGGATAGGCAAGTTGCTGCGGCAAATGCCAGCCGAGCAGGTTGTCGCACAAATCCTGTATATAAGCCGAGAAGCCCACCGCCACCGACATGTTGGAGACGGCGTACTCCAAGATGAGGTCCCAGCCGATGATCCAGGCAATCACTTCGCCCAGGATGGCGTAGGCGTACGTGTAGGCGCTGCCGGCGATGGGGATCATGGACGCCAGCTCGGCGTAGCACAAACCGGCGAAAGCGCAGGCGATGGCCACCAGCAGGAATGAAACCGTGATGGCCGGACCGGCGCCGGGCCGGCCCATCTGCGAGCCGGCGTGCGAACCATAAAGCACCAGGTCGATGACCGTGGCGTTCAGAATCGACTTGATGGGGACCACTTTACCGGCGGCCGCCGTGCCCGTGAGCGTGAATATGCCGGAGCCGATGACCGCGCCAATACCGAGCGCGGTGAGGCTCCACGGTCCCAGGCTGCGCCGCAGCTTCTTCTCCGGCTCTTCGGAGGCGGCGATGAGTGCGTCGATGCTCTTCGTCCGGAAAATGCTCACGGCGGCGCTTGGTTTAAGGCGATTGGGCTTGTGGGGATTAACGCTTACGCTGGCCCTGCGCCTGGTGACGGATCTTCTTCTTTAGCGAACCGCGGGCCACGCCGGCGGCGCGTTTCGCCTTGGGCGCCGCTTTCTTGCGGGCCGTGCGCTTCAGTTTCTTGCGTTCAATCTTGTCGGTGACGTTCTTCGTGTTCATCAGTTTCTTTTCAGTCCTGCGTACTTTTCTACCAGCTTCTTCAGTCCAAAACGAGGAAAGTTAACAGTGATCTTAGCATCTTCGCCCTCACCTTCGCGCCGCACTACGGTACCGGTGCCATATTTGGGGTGCTGCACGGTCATGCCGGTGCGCGCGCCCCGACGCACCTCCGGCGGCGGAGGGGCAACCGGCTGGAGCGGCGCCGAACCGATGGGGCGCGGAAACTGCGGCGGAGTTCTGAGGTCGGGTTTGGGCGGCGCTGGATGTTGGCCGGGGGGCTGGCCGGGCTTGAAAGGCAGGCCCCGCTCGCCAAAAAACTGCGAGATATTGTCCAGCGAATTATAGGTCTTGCCGGCGTAGTGTTGGGCCGGCTGCCGGGCGTGGCGCCGATGCAGATCCACTTCCCCGGGATCGTCCCGCGGGCCCAGATTGACGATCAGGTTTTCCGGAACCTCGGCGAGAAACGGCGAAGGCGTGGAACGTTCCTGCTCGCGGGCGCCGAAGCGCCGGCGGTACTTGGCCCAAGTGAGGATCAGCCGTTTGCAGGCGCGCGTCATGCCGACGTAGCAGAGCCGCCGCTCCTCTTCCAGCATCGCCTCGGAATCCATGGACCGGCTGTGCGGGAACAGGCCCAGTTCCATCCCGGAAATGAAGACCAGCGGGAACTCCAGGCCCTTGGCGTTGTGCAGGGTCATCAGGGTGACCACGGCGCGCTCATCGAAGGAATCGGCATCGGCCACCAGGGCGGCATGGTCCAGGAAATCCGAGATGGATTCGCCCCGCTCGGCGGCTTCGGCGGCCGCGTTGATCAACTCGTCCAGGTTTTCCAGACGGGTTTCCGATTCCGGCGTCTTCTCCTCTTGCAGCATCCGCCGGTAGCCGGTGCGGTCCAGAATGTGCCGGATCAGGTCCGGCAGCGGCGAACCGCTGGCCACCAGGGAAAGCTCCTGGATCAGGTTGCGGAAAATCACCAGCGAAGACTGGGAGCGCGTGGAGAGGTTCTGATCGTCCACGATGCTCTCGATGGAATCCCAGAGATTGAGACCGTTCTCGCGGGCGTGGCGCTCGATCTGGTCCACGGTGGTGCGGCCGATACCGCGCGCCGGGGTGTTGATGACGCGCAGCAGGCTGACCGAATCGGAGTTGGACGCGGCCAGTTTCAGGTAGGCCACGGTGTCCTTGATTTCCGCCCGCTGATAGAAGCTGAAGCCGCCCACCACGTTGTACGTTCGCCCGTAGCGGCGCAGGGCTTCTTCAATCTGCCGCGACTGGGAGTTGGTGCGGTACAGGACCGCGACGTGGTCGCCGGTATGGGCGGCGAGATGCCTTTCGATGGTATCGGCGATGAACAGGGCCTCATTTTCCGAATCGTAAGCCGCGTAGAGGCCGATCATTTCCCCGGCGGCGGACTCGGTCCAGAGCTTCTTGCCTTTGCGCGCTTTGTTATTCTCCACCACCGCTCCGGCGGCCGCCAGAATGTTCTTGGTGGAGCGGTAGTTCCGCTCCAGCCGGATGACGCCGGCGTTGGGGAAATCGCGCTCGAAATCCAGAATATTGCGGATGTCGGCGCCGCGCCAGCTATAGATGGACTGGTCTTCATCGCCCACCACGCAAACATTTTTGTGGGATTCGGAAAGCAGACACATCAGCTCGTACTGGCAGCGGTTGGTATCCTGATACTCGTCGATCATGACGTAGCACAAGCGGCGATTCCAGGCTTCGCGGGTGGCATCGTCGTGCTGCAGCAGGCGAACGGCTTCAAGAAGGAGATCGTCGAAATCCAGGGCGTTGGCCGAAAGCAGCGTCTTTTCGTATTGTTCGAAGATGGCGGCCAGGGCCTCGGATTCCTTGTTGACGGCGCTTTTGTAGAGGTCCTGGGGCGTCTGCTTGAGGTTCTTGGCGTGGCTGATCCGGGAAAGGGCCGCACGGTACTGCATGAAATCTTTTTCCTCGAGACCGAGCGTGCGGTAGCCCATCTTGACGATGCCTAGCTGGTCCTCATCGTCGTAAATGCTGAAACGCCGCGTAAAGCCGGGGCGAATGCGGACCAGCGGGTCGCCATCGCGCCGCAGAAGCCGCACGCAGAACGAGTGGAACGTGCAGACGGTGGGCTGCGATTCCAGATGGGTTTCTTCCAGCAGGGCGGACACGCGCTGCCGCATCTCCCTGGAGGCTTTATTGGTGAAGGTGACCGCCAGGACGGCGGATGGCGGCACACCTCTGGTGGTGATGATATGCGCGATGCGATGCGTGATGACCCTGGTCTTACCGCTGCCCGCGCCGGCCAGGATGAGGAGGGGTCCTTCCGTGCAGGTTACCGCTTCGCGCTGTTGCGCGTTAAGCCCTTTGAGGAAATCCATGAATGGGGAACTGATTTCAGTTTAACATGTGGGGTTTAGCGCAGGCGTTATAATGGCTCAAAGGGCTGGCCCCACGGGTCGGGGAATCACCCGAGCAGAAGAAAGCGAATGACCATTGACGAGCGATTGGAACGGTTGACCGAGCGGCACGAAGCCCTCACCCAAAGCGTGGAGTTGATGGCTTTGGAAAACAAGGAGCGCGACCGCCGCCTGGCTGTAGAAAACAAGGAGCGCGACCAGCGCCTGGAGCAGCGCGATCAGCGCCTGGACAAAATACTGAACCAGATGGCCGAGGGCATTGCGCGTCTGTTGCACATAGCCGAAATCCACGAGCAGCGCCTGGACGACCTGGAGCGAAAGCGGTAACAATCTCCACTTACTTTGCCTCGCCCGTGAAGCTCGCGCTTGCATTCAGCAGGCCGCGTCCGCGGAGCCAGTCGGCCAGGCGCGCCGGCCAAGACGACAGGGCCTCATCGGTATGCGCCAGACCCACGCCGTGCGGGCCGTTCTCATAGATGTGCATCTCGGCGGGCACGCCGGCCTTGCGCAGCGCCAGGTAGAACAACACGCTGTTCTCCACGGGCACGGCGGCATCGGCGGTGGTGTGGAACAGGAACGTGGGCGGCGTCTGCGCGGTCACCTGCAGTTCGTTCGATAGGCTTTCCACCAGCTTGGGATCGGGATTGGCGCCCAGCAGGTTTTCGAGCGAACCTTTGTGGGTATAGGGCGTGGTGAACGAAATCACGGGATAGCCGAGCACCAGGAAGTCGGGCCGGCTGCCGATGCGGTCGATGGGGTCGGCGGCGGCGGCGTTGCCGGCATCGAAGTGCGTGCCGGCGGTGGAGGCCAGGTGGCCGCCGGCCGAAAAGCCCATGATGCCGACGCGGCCGGGCGAGACGCGGTATTCGGCGGCCTTGTAGCGCACCGTGCGGATGGCGCGCTGGGCATCGCCGAGTTCCACGGGGTGATGGTACTTCGGGCCCAGGCGATACTTGAGTACGAACGCGGATACGCCCAGCGAGTTGAGCCATTTGGCGATCTGGTCGCCTTCATGGTCCATGGCCAGGTTCCTGTAACCGCCGCCCGGGCAGACCACCACGGCTGTGCCGGTTCCGCGGCCCGCCGGCACGATGTAGGCGGCGAGCGAAGGCTGGTCGATCTCCTCATTTCCCTGGGCGCCGGGCGCGCCGTTGGGCCACAGGAGATCGGCTTTCGGCATTTTGAGCGGAGCTTGGGAAAACAGTGCGCCCGCTGCGAATAAGATAACGATCGGAAGACGGCTCATGGTTTCCTAAGTTATCACTTCGGTGAGGACCACAGTGCCGGCGGTACGGACGTGTTAACTTGAATGCCAGGGGATGAACATTCTTTTTATAGGGGATATTTTTGGCTCGCCCGGCCGCCGGATCGTAGCCGATCACCTGCAGGACATCGTTCAGTCCAACCGCATCGATCTCACGATCGCCAACGCGGAGAACGCGGCGGGCGGGTTCGGCATCACGCCCTCGATTGCGGAGGAGTTGTTCGCCCTGGGCCTGGATGTGTTGACTTCCGGCAACCACGTGTGGGACAAGCGCGAGCTGTACGATTATTTCGCGCGCCAGCCGCGGCTGCTGCGTCCGGCTAATTATCCCGAGGCGCCAGGACGCGGCGCCATCACGTACCGCGCCCGCAACGGAACCGAATGCGCGGTGATCAATCTGCAAGGCCGCACTTACATGCCGGCCACGGATTGCCCTTTTCGCAAGGCCGACCAGCTCTTGAGCGAGCTCGATCCGGCGGTCAAAGTCAGATTCGTGGACTTCCACGCGGAAGTGACCAGCGAGAAGATGGCCATGGGCTGGTACCTGGACGGCCGTGTTTCGGCGATGGTGGGCACCCACACCCACGTGCCCACGGCGGACACGCGCATTCTGGCGGGCGGCACGGCTTACCAGACGGACTGCGGCATGACCGGGCCTTACCACTCGGTTATCGGCGTGCAGACGGATATCGTCATCCAGCGTTTCCTGACCGGGCGTCCGGTGCGCATGGAAGCGGCGCGGACCGGACCGGAGTTGCACGCGGTGATCGTGGATGTGGACGAGGCCACGGGCAAGGCGCGCGCGGTTCGCCGCCACGCCATCGACGGAGATTGAACGGATGGACCCCTCCAGCCCGGTTGCGGATATCACGGCCTTTTTTGTCCAGGAAATCGGCGCGATGCTGTTTGCGATGGTGTTCCTGTTCCTGTACCGGCAGTCGCGGGTGGTGTATTTCGGATTGTGGTCGATTGCCTGGATCCTGCGGATGCTGGCCGCGTTTTTCGGTTTCGAGCTTTTCCGGACGCATTCGGCGGCGTGGCTGGCGCCCTATGCCACATTCGAGTTCGCTTTCGCCATCGTGTTGATCGCCGCGGCGCGGGCGGGCTTCGCCTCCAGCGTCAAAGATTGGCAGACGGTGCTGCGGCTGATTTCGATTCTGCCGATTTTCGTGGCCCTGGTGTGGGCCCTGGGCACCTACTCCGGCCTGGAGGCGTACCACGCCTCGCACGCGATGGTAATGGGGGTGGTCTACTTCTACAATTTCTTCACGCTGCGCAAGACCAGCGGATTGGGCTCGCGCATCTTCCGTTTTTCTTTGTTGGTGCTGGCGGCCGCGTTCTTCGAGCACGCCATCATCTTCCTGTATCTCTTCAACAAAGGCGGCGCGCCGGCCTGGGCCGTTTACCTGCACCACGAGACGTACTACGATTTCATGCTGCACTGCGTGATGGCCTTCGCGGCCATGGCGATGTGGAGCGAAAGCCAGATTGACCGCATGGGGGACCTGCTGGCCGAGCTGGATTACATGCGCCGCGAGCGCAAGCAGACTCTGGACCTGGACCGGCTGACGGGGCTGTTGAACCAGGCTGCCCTGGCGCGCCGGGTGGAGGAACCGCAAGAGTTCGAGGGCGTGGCAGCGGTCTGCGACATGGACAATTTCAAGGACGTCAACGACCGCTATGGCCACCTGGTGGGCGACGAGATTCTGCGCCATATCGGCAACCTGCTGCAGGCTTCCATCCGCCACGAGGACGAGGCATTCCGCTGGGGGGGCGATGAATTCGTGATCCTGTTCCACAATCAGCTTGCGGAAGTCGCCAGCCGGCGCATGCTGGACATCGAGGCGCGTTTGCGGGAATTTCGCGTTCGCGGACTGGGGGTGCTGCCGATATCGTTCAGTTGGGGCACGGCCGATGCGCGCGGCCGGGCGTTGCGCGAGGCGCTCGATGACGCCGACCGGAGCATGTATGCGCTGAAACGTGCGCGTTCCGCGGCCGCGGCGCCGCCCGCCGCGCCAGAGGGCACTCCGCAAGATGGGCCGCGGGAGCGCCCCAGATTGCGCTGAAAGAGGTTGCGCTGAAAGTCGCGCTCGCTGCCCGTCAAGCAATTGCTCTGACGCAAGCGGCGGGGGTATGCTCGATCTGTGACCCGCATTGCCGTCGGCCCTGTCTTCGCCATGCTTGTGTCGCCGGCAGTGTGCCAGGTACACGGGCCAAAGCTTATGAGTGCCCCATCCCTGCCTCACTATGAATGGAAGGCCGGTCCCTCTGAGTGTTGTTCATACGGTCAGTGGAGTGCCCGGAAGCAAGTTGTCGTTTACAACACCTGGAAGCAGGACCGCCGCCCGATCGCCGAAATTGCAAAAGGAGACACGGTACTCGGTGTAACCGGCGTCATCATCACGTTGAGGCCGGGCGTCGTCCGGATGGATCGCGACTTGCCTGAGGACAACCTGAAACGCGGGGACACCATCCTGACTTACGGGTATGGGGGCGAGGGTTTCTCAGCGGTTTGGTTCAATGGCAGATACTATTCCGATTTCGACATCTCGTTTACCAGGTGGCCGGATGGGTCAGGCTGTGGTGGCGCGCACTGTGCGGCCACTTATGTCGACCTGGGCAAGAACGTTTGGCGGGTTCAGGTGAAGCTCAAATCGGGACGTACGGGGTGGGTGGATATAGACAATGCCGGCTTTGACTGTAAGAAGGCGCCGGATTGCGGATGACTGTTTCGGCGGTGTTGGGTTTCGTGTTGTTAACGGTGATGAACGTCAGTCCATCTTTCGGCCAGGCGACCAAGAATGCAAAAAGGAACGGTTCTTGTTCGGAGTACCAGATCACGGACACGATGCCTCTCCCGCCGGTCAACGTACAGATCAGACCAATCCTTGTAGTGGATCCGGACGGCGTGAAGGCGTGCCGATGAAGGATACTGGCCCCCGCGGCCGCAGCGGCGCCCCAGGTTGGGCTGAGAGTTAGAAGCTCTAAAGAGAACGCCGCAAGCGGACGAGGCAGACGAAATCCGTCTGCCCCACCAACGCAATAGCCAGCTTCTTACTGCACGTAGATTACGGTGCGGAAGCCGGTAACGCTGAAGTCGATACTGTTCACGCTGTTGACGGAAATGAGGAAAGGCTGCTTCCCCGGGGCCACCCCGAACGGGATCTGTACGTTGATCTGCCATACGGCCGGAAGGTTGGGAGACAGCCCCGAGAATTTCACAAAACTCCGGTCCGGCGGGTCGCCCGGCTGGAGCGCGATATTGTCCGTGAAGTCGCCGATCAAAACTTTCGGAGTGTAGGGCGTGTTGACCAGCCCGTTCTGCGGCACGTCGCCATCGGCGGGCGCGCCATCGAGGAAGCCCTGGCCGGTGGCGTAAACTGAAATGATTTCGCCGCGCTTGGCGGGGTTGAGGGCGCTGTTGACGGAGTTGTTTTGATTGAGCACGGCCGCCTGCCGGTCGGGCCCGGTCTGGCTGATCTCGAAGATGGCGGGTGAAACCGTGTTCATCGCGATGGCGGCGCTGATAGCCAATAGCCGGCCGGTGGAAACATTGAGGACTTGAAGCTCCGCGGGGCCGCCGGCGGATGTATTCATCGGCACCACGAAGTTGATCTGGCCGGGCCCCACGAAGAAGAGCGGCGCGGGGACGCCGTTGACCAGCACCTGAACATCCGCCAGCGTCTTGGGCAGAGGAATAATCGGGCTGGGCAGATCGGTGTATGCGGCCGTGGCTGTTCCGAAGTTGCCGCCGGCAGCGGCGAAGATGGAGGCGATCACGCCAGGGGCCAGCGCGCGGTTCGGCATCCCGTTGGCCGCGTTCTGAGCGCTGAGCGTGGGAAAGTAGAAAGCCACCCGGTTGGAGCCATCGGCCACGATCAAATTGCCAAACTGGTCCTGCACCACGGCCAGAGAGAAACTGGGAGTGCTCACGCTGCCAGTGGTCGAAATGCTGGTTTGCAAGATATCGAACCTCGGGTATCTCAAAACCGTGCCGGCGTTCGTGTTGGTGATCCAGACCTCACCGGTGATCTGGCTCACGAAGACGCCTTCCACGGAAGTGAGAGCCGGGATTTGCAAGGCTGCGTGGGCGCCGGCGTTGGGGTTATTGTTGAGCTGATCGAAAATCAGGACCCGGTTGTTGCCGAAATCGGCCACGTACGGCCGTCCGTCGCTATCGGACGACATACCGTGGGGATTGCTCATGCCGGTATCGCTGGTCCCCTTCGTAATGGTGGTGAAGTCCGGCTGGCCGAAGACCTTCTCCGCCGCCAGCCCGTTGTCGGTCAGGGCAGTGAACGTTGCATTGCCTGTGAACCTGAAGAAGAGCACCCGGTTGTGCGACTGATCTGAAACCAGGAGGCCGGCGTTGCCAACCAAGACCAAGCCATACGGCGCGGACAAGGTGCGGTTGCCGGGATCGCTAAAGGTGTCCGAAAAATCGCGCTTGCCGAGGACCAGGTCCGCCTGCTGCTGCCCCGGGTGCGCGAACGGAGCGGGGAAGCGCAGCACGCGGCCGTTGCCCGAATCCGCCACGTAAAGGTTCCCGGCCGAGTCTACTTGAAGGCCTACCGGCCGGCAAAGGCTAGACTGCGTGGGGGAGGCCCCGTGCCCGTCCGGATCGCAAAGGGCGGTCGCCATATCCGGCTGGCCGATGACGAGATCGGCCGGAATGCCCGGCTTCAACGCGCGCAGATCTTTGAACCCGAGCACGCGATTGTTGTACGGGTCGGCCACATAAAGGTGCGGCACGTCCCCGGTACTGTCAATCGCCAGGCCCGCATCCACGCCAACACTACCGCCGGCGAACTGGAATTCGCGGCCTTCAATCAGGTTGATCGAATTGCTGTCGAAGCGATCCTGGCCCAGAAGACGAATGGCCGGGCCGAACGTGCCGTTCTGCAGCGGCATGACGATCACGCGGTTGTTCGTGGAATCGGCAACAAACAACTCGTTATTGGCAAGAAAGGCTCCGCTGGGGTGAGACAGGGTGGCGGCCGACGATCTTGGGTTGCCGCTATTCGCCAAGGTAGCCTGGGAACCGTCCGCGTTCAGAAAGCCCGTCTGGCCGATTACCGCCTTTGCCGAGGGCGACGTGGCGGTGGTGACGGGGGGCCAACTCTCGAATGGATCGAAGATCAGGATGCGGTTCAAGCCGGTATCCAACACTCCCATCCCCTGGTTCCCCGGCAGGAAGAAAACGGCGGATGGCGAATTCATCCGGATCTGGAGCGCTTGCGTGAGTTGGGTCCGTGGATCCGGTGGCGGAACGCCTTGCGGCGGCGGAGTGAGGATTCCCATAATGCGCGCAGCCGATTGGCCGGAAGTGAATGGCGGCGTGAAGACCAGGACGCGGTTTAACTGGTTGTCGGCATCGGTTACGTACAGCCGCCCGGTGGCGTCAAAGGCAAGGCCCGCTGGAACCGCGAACTGGTTTGACCTGGTGTTCTGGGCGTTGCCGCTGTCCAGATTCGGCTGGAGAGAGATGAAGTCCAACTGGCCGAGCTCGAGTTGCGCCGTGAGCCCGAAGTTATTGCTCTTGGCGACGTCCGCGGCGGCGTACATCAGCACGCGCCGGTTGCCCGGGTCCGACAGCCAAAGGTTGCCCGGCGTGTCGAAAGCGATACTGGCTTGAAACGCCTGGTTGCCTAATATCAGAGCGATTCCATTTGTGTTGACGAGCCCGGCGGGCGAGTTGGCCGCGCTCTTGGTCAGACTGGTCTGGCCGATTGCCAGGTCCGGAATCAACTGGTCTGGGGAAGTGGAGAAGGGCTTACGAAAACGCAGCACGCGGTTGTTGCCGCTGTCGGCGATATAAAGATCGCCGCCGAATACGGCCAGGCCAGTGGGCGCGCTCAGCCCCGCCGAAAAGGCGGTACCGGGGCCGCTGGCCCGAGTGGTGACGAAATCACGCTGGCCCAACACCAGGTCGGCCGGTTTGCCATTGGTGAAGCTGGTGGCATCTTTCCAGGCCAGCACGCGGTTGTTGTTGGTGTCGCTGACGTAGAGGATGGGCGGCGTGGCCGATAGATCGAGCGCCACGCTCTGCGGACCGAAGAGTTCGCGGCCTTCCACCAGATTAGGATTCAGGTTGGGAAACGTGCCGACCAGCGGAAACAGTTGCGGATGGCCAATTTCGCGAGAGGGGATGACGTTCAGCGTCGCTTGCGAAAAGCCGGCGGACGCGCCGAAGAGAGCCAGAGTTAAGACACGAAGGGTCATATGTAACATTGGTTTCCATGACGGCGCGACGCGGAGAGCGCTCTTTCTGAGAATATCAAACACGGCCGCGCGCGAAAATACTCTCAAGTAACGAAGCCGTGCCTTACCGTACAATGGGCGGCGTGCTGATAGACTAAAAGTTGACTGAAACCACTAAAAGGCTGCGGGTTTCGGCAGTCAGTTACCTGAACACGACGCCACTGGTATGGGGGATGCTGCATGGTCCGCAGCGCGGGCTGTTCGACCTGGACTTTCGCCTTCCCGCGGGCTGCGCGGACCAGTTGGCGACCGGGGCCGCCGACATCGGCATTGTGCCTTCTTTCGAATTGACGCGGCAGGATCTGGAGGTGATTCCAGGCGCCGGTATCGCCTGCCACGGCCCGGTGCGCAGCATCCTGCTGATCTCTACGCGGCCGGCGGCGGAGATTCGTACCCTGGCGGCGGATTCGAGCTCGCGGACATCGGTGGAACTGGTGCGCGTGATTCTGGGGCGGCGCTACGGAGCGGATCCGATATCCATCGCGCATGCGCCCGATCTGGAAGGCATGCTGCGGATTGCCGACGCGGCGCTGATTATCGGCGACCCGGCTTTGCGCATCGATCCCGCGCGGCTGCCGTACCACGTGTACGACCTGGGCGGCGAGTGGGTCGCGATGACCGGACTGCCGATGGTCTTCGCGGTATGGGCCGGGCGCAAAGGCGCGGTGACGCCCGAGGTTGCCGAGGCATTTCGCGAGTCGTGCCGTTATGGCCGCGCCAGGGTGGAGGAAATTGTGGCCTCGGAAGCCGCGCGCCGCGAGTTTCCGCCGGCACTGGTGCGGGAGTATCTGACCCGGCACATCGTACACGAACTGGGGCCGCGGGATTATGAAGGCATGGAATTGTTCCTGGACTATGCGCGCCGGTTGAACCGCGACCCGCAACGCCGCCGGGCCGCCGTCTGAGAACCGTTTGACCAACGGCACGCCGGTTTCCTATACTGAAAGGACTGCGATGTATATTCTGGTTTGGATTGTTCATATAATCGTTTGCCTGTTCCTGATTATTGTGGTGCTGCTGCAAAGCGGAAAGGCGGCGGATCTGGCCGGCGCATTTGGCGGCATGGGTTCGCAGACAGCCTTTGGCCCGCGCGGCTCGGCGACGCTGCTTTCGAAGGCGACTACGATTTCGGCGATTCTGTTCATGGTGACGTCGCTTTCGCTTTCGATTCTGGCGACACGCAGTGCGGGTCTGGGAACGACGGTACTGGAGTCGGCGCCGGCGAAGAGCGGCGCTCCGCCGAAGACGGCGCCCGTGCCGGTCCAGATTCCCCTCCCGACCGGTTCCCAGGTGCCGCAGAGTATTCCGGCGCAGCCAACGCCGGTCAAGAAGTAGCACGCTGTTTGAACGCGGAGGTGGCGGAATTGGCAGACGCACTAGCTTGAGGTGCTAGCGGGAGCAATCTCGTGGGGGTTCAAGTCCCCCTCTCCGCACCACATAAAATAAAGGAGGTAGTTTGGCTGGCCAGAGATGACCAGCCTTTCCTTTCTTCGACTGTAGTGGTATTGGTAGTGTTTTCAGATGTTCTTCTTTCGGCTCTTGCCGAGAGTGTTTCGCAACGGCGGCGCGCCCATCAATCGCAGCGGGAACGAAAATAGATGTGGGCTCACCAAGCGCAATTGGACGTCGACTATGCCGTTATGGGAGTCCAAGGCCAGCGCAGCTAAGGTCCGGGCCTTCGCGCGCCGTGCGGCCCAGCGTTTGCGAGGCCTTTTCTCCGCTACGTCTCCGCTCCGAAAAGCCGAGTTCGTTAACGCCGTTGCTGAATCGAACCGGCCCCAAGGCCGGACGGTCGGCACCGCGAGCCGGACACGACGCAAAAACGGAGAGTCCCGAAACGTCGGCTGCGGGTGCTGCCGTCAACGAATTCCTGGCAAGACCTTGCGGGGAAAAGAATTGGCTCCCCAAGTGAAACAAAGGGTATTTCACGGCGGAGAAACACCGGCAAAACGGCTGATTCTAAATGGGCTACTCAAAGAGACCGATTCGGATGGCCGTACGCCGTCTTCGCCGAGACCTAGACGGCAACCAATCGTTATCGTCAATTCGGGCTGCCAGTTCCAAAGTGAGTTCAGGCAATTTCTCGTTGAATGCGCTCCATCCGTCCTGTAGGTCACCGCTCACAACTCTGAATCGCGCGCAGAGCGATCTGGTAGTAGGGTTGATGCTGCGACAGTGTGTATCCCGGCCATGATGATCTCCCTTGTTCTGGTTGCCTCGGGGAAACTCTGGCCAATTTCTTCGCACCCGTAACCCTCCCTACCTGTGCAGGTGCTTTTCGGGCGCGGCGGGATTTTGATGGAGCCGCACGCTGTCAGCACGCGCTGAAGGTGCTGGGCCATGACGGTACGCACTACACCTTGTCGGGCAACGCCAGGCTCAACGACATCCTGACCAATCTGGTTTGTTTTCTGCCGCTGGGCCTCACCGTGAGCGGCTACCGGGCGCTGCATTATGCGCACCACCAGCACACCGGCACCGAGCACGATCCGGAACTCAGAAACAAGCGGATGCGCAGTCCGCAATGGGACCTGCCCGCGGACCGCTGGAAATTGCTGTCCTATGCGCTGGCGGATCTGGTCGGCGGCTCGTTGCAGGATTACCTGATCATCGTCAGGTTCGCCAAACCGGCGATGAAAGCTTGAGTATCTGTTTCTCGCGAGCTTCCATCTGCTGGCGGTGGCCGGGCTGGTGGCGGCGCGCAACGGCGACGGGCACGGCGAGGACGGAAAAGACAGGGCGATGGCGTCTCCCGCCGCGGCCACCATCGGATCATTCCGCGCGCATTCCGGCTTCCGTGGCGGCGACTTCGCCGATGGCGGGCGGAGCCAGTTCGGGCAGTAGGGATAAAGAGGCTGCCTGAGGCATTTGAGCAAGGAAATAGCCATTTCCGTCGTTCGCGACGAGGCAGGATGTCAAGTTTTGTCGCCAAAACACTTGACGAGAGGCGAGCCGGAACCGGCTGATGACGGCTCCTCGCCTATCCGATCAGCGCCGTGATCTTCGCGCGGACTTCCGCGAGTTCCGTTGGGGAAACGACGCCCTTGCGCTTTGCTTTCCGGATACGCCAGTCGAGGCTTTTCACCTGATCGGCAAGGACGGCGCCTGGCGGGTCGCCGGCGAGGACAACTTATCCCTTTCACACGCCCTCGGATAAACCCTGTTCGGTGCCATCGGCGATTCCGCTCCTGATCGACGGGGCAGGTGTTGATGCGGCCTGTCGAACGGCGGCGCGGGGAGCGTCAGGGAGAAACGCCGCGCACCATCAGTGTACGAGCGGCCCAAGTCACAGGTCTGGGCCCTCTACATGCTCCGTATGGGCCGCCATGAACATCTTGACCAGCAGAGTCTCGCCCTCCCAAGGGAAACGAACGACAACCCAATCCGTGGTGCCGGCACTCTTGGTC
>Ga0209849_1000017_pt1 | contig 17797 bp, 15 predicted proteins | sample OrgsoiDNA2013048_FD_185798 | JGI IMG/M metagenome (GOLD analysis project Ga0209849, IMG submission 185798) | Permafrost soil microbial communities from the Arctic, to analyse light accelerated degradation of dissolved organic matter (DOM) -... | ecosystem: Environmental > Terrestrial > Soil >... | reverse complement strand
GATGGTGACAGTCATATGCCTGTATTCTCTCAAATCTTCATACACCCCGGACCGGCGTCATTCGAGGCTGGCCAGCAACCGATCAGCGGCGTCAGCGGCCTCCGAATCGTCCAAAGGGCCGGAATCAAACGGCGCCGCCCGTCGCAAAAACTCCACCGTAAAGACTCGCTTTTCGTCCTCTGGCAAAGCCTCGAAAGCCTCTAGAAGCTGGGCTGTTTGGCTACTCATGTTCCTAGGCTATCCATTTCCGTGCCTGTCGGCAAGGCACCCACGCTAACATTTGCGGCGCCGGATTACTGCGCCTTGGTGTTGCCCGCCCACCCCGGAATCTCGCTGGAACTGGCGGGTTGGTAGAATCGTTATTGGATTCAGTATGGACCGTCCTGCCACTAACCATCCCGCCACGGCGCGCGAAATCATCCTCGAGATCGTGCGCAACATGCGCGAGGGCCTGGAACCGCTGCACTATTCCACGCTGCCGCCCGCCGTCTACCATGTCTATCTGCACCCCGAAGACATGGAACGCCTGCGCGGGATCCTGCCGCGCATTGTCGATGAGGCGCGGCGCGCGCTCGATGCCGAACTGGAATCGCTCAACCGCGCGTCCATGGTGGACAACATCGCGGAGAAGCTGAAGCTGGCGCGCCGCGCGGAGCCGAAGATCGTGGCGCCCGATGGCGGGTGGCAGATCCGCATCCTGGAAAACACGGACGACGGCATCGCGTCGGGCGACGTCGCCATCTATTCGGAACTGGCGCTGCCGGCCAAAGCTGAAATGGGCGCCGGGTCGATGACCAAGCGCATTGCCACGCGGCGTATGGGCGGCGTGGAGTCAATTTCACAGACCTATGAAAAAGCGCCCGGTCCGGGTAAAGATGCCGCGGCCAGCGATGCCGCGCCGGCGCCGGGTACGCTGGCGGTGATCGAGTATGAGGATAACAGCGGCCGCAAGACCTACTGCATGCTGAAGGACCAGATCGTGGTGGGGCGCGGAGGGCGCGATTACTGGACCGATATCAAACTGGAGACGCTGTCCGATGTTTCGCGCGAACATTTCCGGCTGCGGCGCGACCCGGAGAGCGGCAAGTTTTTCCTGAAAGACCTAAGCCGGCTGGGCACTACCATCAACGGCGAGAAAGTTCCATCCAGCGTGGATTTCACGGATGGAGAAAAGCGCGACCGCAACCTGGAATCCCCCGTGCCGCCGCAGGCGCGAATCGGCCTGGCGGACGTGGTATTCATCGAATTCAAAAGCACGCCGACTGGATAACGCGACCAATGGTTAAGACGAAACTCAGGTGCGCGGGGGCGAGCGATCCGGGCCGGGTGCGCCACAATAATGAGGACGCGTTCCTCATGGACGCCGAGCGCGGCATTTTTCTGGTGGTGGATGGCATCGGCGGCCAGGCGGCGGGTGAGAAGGCCGCTGAGATCGCCCTGGACCGCGTGCGCGCGCGCCTGGAGCGGCAGACGGGCACAGCGGAGCAGCGCGTCCGCGAAGCCATCACCATGGCCAATAACGAGATTTTCAAGGCCGCGCAAGGCAACGTCGAGTGGCGCGGGATGGCGTGCGTCCTGACGGTGGCGGTGCTGGAGAACGGTTCCGCGGTGGTGGGCCATGTGGGCGATTCGCGGCTCTACCAGATCCGCGGCGCGGAGATTCGCAAGATTACGCACGACCATTCTCCGGTGGGCGAGCGCGAGGACAACCGGGAATTGAGCGAGGCGGACGCCATGCGGCATCCCCGGCGCAACGAGGTGTTTCGCGACGTGGGGTCGGAAGAGCACTCGCCCGACGATGCCAATTTCATTGAGGTGCAGCGGATTCCGTTTGAACCCGATAGCGCGCTGGTGCTGTGCAGCGATGGCTTGAGCGACCTGGTGCCGTCGGCTGAGATCCGTGACGCGGTGGAGCGGAATGCGGCAAATCCGGAGGCGGCCGTGGGGGCGTTGATCGCGGCGGCTAACAGTGCGGGCGGCAAGGATAACGTGACGGTGGTGCTGGTGGAAGGCGAGCATTTCACGGCGCCGGCGGTCCTAGGCGCCCCTGAAAAATCGGGGAGTTCATTCATAATTGGCGCGGCGATGTTTGCGCTGGGATTTCTAATCGCGCTGGCGGCGGCGTGGTTCTCACGCGGGCTCTGGCAACCGGCCCCCGTAGTGATTGCGCCCCGCGTGCTGGCCGCCGGGCCGGGCGCGCCGTTGTCGAGCATCGCGGCGGCCATGGAGGAGGCGCGCGCCGGCGATACCGTGGAAGTGCTGGCCGGGGAGTATCGCGAACAGGTGCGGCTCAAGAGCGGCGTCAATCTGCGCAGCCGCGTGCCGCGCGACGCCAGTCTGCGGGCCGCGCCCATGTCGAACGGGCCGGCGGTGATTGCCGAAGGCGTGAAGCGCGCCCGCATCGGCGGATTCCGCATTCTGGCGGACCCGCAGATGCCGCTGTCCGTGGGGATCCGGCTGGTGGATTCCGAAGTGGAAGTGGAAGATATGGAGGTGGACCACGCGGGTGTGGGAATCGAGATCCACGGCGGCAACGCCACGCTGGCCGGCAATGCGGTTCACGATTGCTCGAGCGAAGGCGTACTGATTTTGGGCGCCGGTACGCCGTGGCTTTCGCATAATTCGATTCAACGGAACAAAGGCGCGGGCATTGCGGCGCGCGATGGCGCAAGGCCGGCGCTGATCGGGAACGTGATTGAGAAGAATTCTCTGGAACTGCCGGCGGGTACCGATATGGCGCTGATCCGGGAACGGAATTTTCTTTTGGATGCCGTGGCGCCGCGGGCTGCTTCCAAAGCGGGTGGGAAAAAATGATCGCGCCGGCTTCGCGCAAACTCGGCAAGTATGAGATCCGCCAGAAACTCGGCCGCGGCGGCATGGCCGATGTGTACCTGGCGCAGGATACGGCACTGGGTTACCTGGTGGCTCTGAAGCTGATCGAACACAGCGCGGATGCCGATACGAATGACGCCATCGCAGCGGAACGCCGCGGGGCGGTGTTGCAGGCGCACCTGGCGGCAGTGGATCCGCGCGTGGTGCGGGTCTACGACTCGGGCGACCTGGACGACTACTTCTTCGTGGCCATGGAGTACATCGACGGGCAGGACCTGGCCGAATTGATGCGGCGCGGCAAGCTCGAAGTCGAATTTGCGGCCGAGGTGGCGGTGGCCGTGGCCAACACGCTGGAGAGCGCCCACAACCTGCAGGTAACGATCGGCGGCAAAGACTATCGCGGCGTGGTGCATGGCGATATCAAGCCGAAGAACATCCGGATCGACAGCCACGGCGAAGTGCGCGTGCTCGATTTCGGCATCGCCAAAGCACTTTCGCTTTCGCGAAAACTGACGCGCAACGAATTCGGCAGCGTCCCGTACGCATCGCCGGAGCGGCTGGATTCGGGCGATGTCAACGTCGGTTCCGACCTTTGGTCGCTGGCCGTAATGCTATACGAGATGGTGGCGGGCATGCAGCCGTATCAAGCCGACAGCACCGAGCGCCTGGAGCGGATGATCCGTTCGCGCATCGCACCGCCGCCGGCGCCCGATCCCTGCCCGGAACCGCTGCGGAGGATTCTGATCAAAGCCATGGCGCCCAATCCGGAAGCGCGCTATGCATCGGCCGCGGAGTTCAGAGAAGATCTGGAGGCATTCCGAAGCGGCGGCCCGGTCAGTGCGGAGGAGGAGGATCTTGACGCCACGCGGCGTACGTTTCACGCTGACGGCCCGAACGATGAGACGCGGCGCACGTGGCCGTTTGAGAACGATACAACCAAAACCACGCAGGCCGGGAGGGCTACGCCCCCGAAGGCGCGCGGTAATGCATTCTACACGGGAACCCGGGCACTGGCATTCCTCTTCCTGGCTTGCGTGTCTTATGGTGTCTGGTCTCTGATTGGCGACTACCTGCTCCACCGGCGCGGCCAGGATCTGGCCCGCGAGATCGAAGCCGAGCAGTTGACCGACCCGGACCAGATCTGGACGAAATGGACGGAACTTTCGAGCGGCAACCCATCGTCTTTCCTATTGCGGGGACCACGGAAAGTGGTGAAGCAGAAGTTTGTAGCGGCAGCCGACCACGTGATCGACACTTATCGCAACAGCGAATCCCAGGTGCTCCATGAAAAGGATTGGGAGCGCGCGCGGACCATGGCGGCGCACGCCCTGGCCGTAGACCCCGACGATACCGTGCGCGGCAAACTGCGCCTTAGCGAAGGCCAGATTTCACGCATCAACGGCATCAGCCACCACAATGTGCAGGAACTGAATACCGCCGTGGAGCAGTTCACCGAAGCGCAGCGCCTGATGCCGAATTCGCCCGATCCCGAACTGGGCCTGGCGCGCGTCTACGTCGGCCTGAAGGATATCGATAAGGCCTACGCGGCTCTGCAACAGGCGCAAAAGCGCGGGTACCAGTTGGGCAATCGGGAGAAACTGCAACTTGCCGACGGCTATCTGGCGCGCGCCGACCGGCTGTGGTGGGATTCGCGCAACGTGCGTGGGCTGCCTCAGGAGAAGGACCAGATTCAACGGGCGGCCGACGATTACAAACGGGCGCTGGAGTTGTATCAAGGCATCAGTGCGACGGCGGGGATTGTGCGAGCGCAAAACAGCCTCGAGAGCGTGAATTTCAGATTGCAGCAGATTGAGTCCGGCGCGTCGGCTCCGGGACAGGACGGCGCTTTGATCCAGCCGGGTATGCCTGCCGGGGAGATCCTGCGGCGCATCCTGCGCGCCTCGAAACTGATCCGGCAATGGCAATAACACGCAGCAGCACAGCCGACCGCGCGGTGGTCCGCCGTGCGCCCGGGCAGCACAGGCAGTGGCGCCGCAGCGAATTAATTTGGACGCTGGGCGCCAGCCTGCTGGTGGGCGCGGGGCTGTACCTGGTTCACCGGGCCAAGTCGCAAGGCCTGGGGGAGATCGACCGCGGCCTGGCGGCGAAGCAGTTGCTCAACCTCAACAACCTGACCGCGCGCGAAGAACTGCTGCCCGCCCTCACCATGTTTCCGGATCCGGCGGAGCGCGAATTCGTGGCGCGCAAGATATTCCTTGCCGCCGGCGGGCTGGCGAATGTCGGCGCCATCGCGCGCATCCGCGTCACGGCTGAAGAAGCGGGACAGGGGCGAGGGTTGGCGCATTTCCGCGACCGCATGGCCGATCGCGCTTCCGTGGCCCTGCTCTCTGGCGATCAACTGCGCGCGCTCAAGCCCCTGTTCGTGGTGCGGCGTCCGGCGCAATTTGAGCGCGCGTTTCGTCTGTGGGCATTTCTGTTCCTGGCGGCATTTCTGCTGGTGCATGTGTGGTGGAGCGTACGCGGCTTTGCGGGCGACCAGATGTTTCTGCCGGCCGTCATGCTGCTGTCGGGCATCGGGCTGGTCCTGATGGCCAGCCTGCGCGACCCGGTGCGCGACAACCTGCTGTTCGTGGATTTCGCGCAGGGCGTGGCCATGGGCGCGGTGCTGTTGGCGGCGGGCAGCGCCATCGACTTCGAGCGGCTGATGGGCAAGCTGAGCTTTGTGCCGCTGCTGGCCAGCTTCGGACTTTCCGTGCTGCTGATTCTCTTCGGGTCGGGGCCGGGCTCAAGCGACGCCAAGGTAAACCTGCTGGGCTTTCAGCCGGTGGAAATCATCCGCCTGCTGCTGGTGTTTTTCCTGGCCGGCTATTTCGCCAGCCGCTGGGACATTCTGCGCCACGCGCGCGAGACGCGGCCGTCGCTGGCCCCGCTCACCGGACGCTTCGACATTCCGCCGGTGGAGTATACGCTGCCGGCGCTGGTTTCGGTGGCCCTCTCGCTGATCTTCTTTTTCCTGCAGAAGGACATGGGCCCGGCGCTGATCTTCGCCTGCCTGTTCCTGGCGCTCTACGGCATGGCGCGCGGCAGCGTGCTGGTGCCCGCCGCCGGTCTCGCGTTGCTGGCAGCGGGCTTTGCATCGGGTTATTTCATCGGTGTGCCGCACACCGTGGGCGAGCGCGTCGCCATGTGGCTTTCTCCGTGGAACAACATGGTACACGGCGGCGATCAACTGGCGGACTCGCTCTGGGCCTATGCCACCGGCGGAGTCTCGGGCACGGGTATCGGCTTGGGCGAACCGCAGTTGGTGCCGGCCTCGCACACCGACCTGATCCTTTCCGCGCTGGGCGAAGAGTGCGGCTTCCTGGGCGTGGCGGTGGTCTTCGCCCTGTACGCGCTGCTGGTGTATCGCGCCTTGCGCATTGCGTTACGGGCACGCACGGATTACGAATTCTTCCTGGCAGCGGGGCTGGCCGCGGCCACGGCGCTGCAAGTCCTGCTGATCGGCGGCGGATCGCTCGGCGTCGTGCCGCTCTCGGGCGTGGTGACTCCATTCCTCAGCTACGGGCGCACCGCGATGCTCATGAACTTTCTGGTGATGGCCATCCTGCTTTCGATTTCGGCGCGCGGGGAAGAAACAGAAAGGCTGGCGCCGTTCCGCGTGCCGGTTGCCGTGGCCGGGCTGGTTCTGGCCATCGCGGGCGCGGCGGTGGTGGCTAAGGCTGGATACGTCGAAGTGCTGTACCCGGCCGCCACCATGGGCGAAGGAACGCTGGTGCTGCAGGCCGATGGCGGGCGGCGGTATCAGTACAATCCGCGCCTGCAGGAGATCATGGAGGAAATTCCCAAGGGCGCCATCTACGATCGCAATGGCCTGCCGCTAGCGACCAGCAATTGGGACGAGCTGGAAAAGCACCGCGCGGACTACCGGCAATTGGGCGTCGATATCGATCGCGCCTGCCCGCGCACCGCCCGCCGCTACTATCCGTTCGGCGGGCTGATGTTCGACCTGCTGGGCGACTTGCGCACCCGCACCCGTTGGGGCGCGAGCAATACCTCTTTCGTGGAGCGCGATTCGGCACGGCGGCTGCGCGGGTACGACGACCGGCCGGCGCTGCTCGAAATCAAGAATCCCGCCAACGGCAAGATGGAGCGGGTGCTGCGCTACGATTACCGCGAGCTCGTGCCTCTGCTGCGCCATCGCCACCAGCCTGACAATCCCGAAGTGCGCCGCGTGCTGGACAGGCCGCGCGATGTGCGTATGTCGATCGACGCGCGGCTCCAGGTAAAGGTGGCGGAGATCCTGCGGAACCAGTTGAAGCAGGCAGGCCAGGACAAAGGCGCGGCCGTGGTGATGGATCCGGCCACTGGCGATCTGCTGGCGGCCGTGAGCTTCCCGCTGCCCCAACTCGATCTGGGGGATAGGCCGGGTGGCCTGTCTCCGGAGCCCGATGCCGCGCAGGAAGCCAACCCGTATCTGGATCGCGCGCGCTACGGATTGTATCCGCCCGGTTCCACGTTCAAGGTGGTGACCGCCATGGCCGCCCTGCGCAAGGACCCGCAACTGACGAATAAGACTTACGAATGCGTGCGCCTGCCGGACGGCCGTGCGGGCAACTTCCTGAAGGGTTCGAAGCGGCCCATCCGCGATGATGTCCAGGACAAGCAACCGCATGGGACGATCGATATGGAGCGCGGCATCATAGTTTCCTGCAATGCGTATTTCGCGCAGTTAGGGACGTATGATGTGGGTTCGCAATCGCTGCTGGAGACGGCCAACCTGCTGGGGATCGCGGCGGCATCGCCCAACACGGCGGCGGAGTTGAAAAAGTCCCTGCCGCAATCGTCGTACGGACAGGGCGAGGTGGTGGCGTCGCCGTTCCAGATGGCGCGCGTGGCTGCCACCGTGGCCAACGGCGGGGCCATGCCGCAGGGCCGCTGGATCACCGATGAGAACAACCCGCGGACCGCGGCGGCGCAGCCAATACTGCCGGCGGACGCGGCCGGGACGCTGGCGCGGTTCATGCGGGAAGTAGTGACGCAGGGCACCGGACGGCGCGCCGGCGGGGCCAGCGTAGCCATGGCGGGCAAGACCGGCACCGCGGAACTGGCCGACGCCGCTTCGCACGCCTGGTTCATCGGTTTTGCGCCCGCCGGAATTGCGTCCACCGGCGCCGGCGCGCGTAAGATTGCGTTTTCGGTGTTGATAGAGAATGGAGTGTATGGCGGCGCCAACGCCGCGCCGGCCGCGGCCGAGATTGTCAACGCGGCCGCGAAACTGGGGCTGATTCAGCCATGAGCCTGTTTGCCGGGATTGAAAAGACCATCGAGCGCGGCTTCCGCCGCTGGACCGAGCGGATGTTCGGCGCCGCCGATTCCAACCAACTGCTGCTGGTGCATCGCGCGATTCTGGAGGAGATCGAGACCAAGATCCAGACCGTCGCGCGCGGCAAGCGGGTCTTCCCGTATCCGCGCCTGGCGGTGACTCTGGCATCGGCCGACGCCGGCCGCCGGGCGGTGTATCAGACAGCCTTCGCCGAAGAGGGCCGCCTGGAAAAAGATATCCGCGATGCGCTCGAGAGCGCGCGGTGCGAACTGCCGCGCGGCTTCCAGGTGGAAGTAAAGACGACCGAAGTGAAGACGGTGGAAGAGACCGGCGAGGCAGGGGGACGAGCCTTTGAGATTGAGTATTCTTCCCAATCGGCCAAGCTTCCCGATCCCGGCCCCGCCCCAATCGCCCGTCTGACCATCGTCCAGGGAAAAACCGAAGCTGCGGAATATACCTTGGACAAAGCGCGGACGAACCTTGGCAGGCTGGCCGAACTCACGGATTCCGAGCAGCGTGTAGTGCGCCGCAATGACGTGGTCTTCGAAGAGGGCGGCGATGAAGCCAACGCCACGGTTTCGCGAAAGCACGCCCACATTCGCCTGGCGGACGGCGATTACCGCATCTGCGACGAGGGCAGCGAGTTCGGCACGCGCGTGTTCCGCGACGGCCGGACCATTGAGGTGCCCGCCGGCAACCGCCGCGGCGAGAAACTGCGCGCAGGCGACGAGATTTATTTAGGGCGCGCGCGTCTGCGCTTCGAGCAGTGACCGCGAATAGCTACTTCTTGGGCACGGAAATCGTGATGTTCCGGTACTTCATGCCGCCCGTGTGGTCGCCCTGAATGTAAAACGGCCCGGGCTCGCCCTCATCGCAATCGAGCGCACCGCCGGTAATACCCGGGATCTCCTGGTTGTCGACCGTCTTGACACCGTCGCGGACGATGGTCACATGCCGCCCGACCAGCGTGACGTCGTAAGTCTCCCACGTGCCCGGTTTCCGGGGCAGTTCCACGGCGGGGGCGATAAAACTATAGATCGATCCCATGCTGTGGAACTTGTCGTTGGCGTCCACCTTCTCATACTCCACCTGCACTTCATACCGGCCGCGCAGGTAGACGCCGCTGTTGCCCTCCTCCGGGCAGTTGTACTCGATGTGCAGCTTGAAGTCGTCGAACTTGCGGGTGGTCTTGATGTTCGCGCCGTGATCCAGGTTCACCAGATCGCCGTTCTGCGCCACCCAGTGGTTGGCGGCAGCGGCGCCAATTGGCTCCCAGCCGGCAAGATCTTTCCCGTTGAACAGCGGCTCGGGCTCGGTCCAGGCCTTGGGCGGCTTGCGGTCGAGCATGGGCGCGCGGACCCCAACCAGTTCGGCAACGGTGGTGGCGCCGCGCTTTTGAGCGCCGGTCAGCTTGTCACCCTTCACGTCGAGTTCCCACGTGGAAAGCGCCGAAGCCTTGGCGTCGGGAGCGGCCATGTTCAGGCTGAGATGCGAACCCACCAGTTTGAAGTCTTTGATCTCTCTCGCGCCGCCCGATCGCGGCTGGATGCGCACGGTGGCGCCGCCTTCTTTCTCCACCAGTTCCATCCAGTCCGGATAGGGCGTGGCGGCCTGCGGGGTTACGACGATGTCCCATCGTCCGGCAAACGGGTTCTTAGCGAGGGACGGCCAGACGAGGGCCGCCGCGAGGATGGGGAGAAGGCAGAGTGGTTTCATGAAAGCATAGTGTAACGCGTTGCAGTGAACTTCGGCCTCGAAAGACGCCGATCAGGCTTGCGCGCGATCCCGCTCCACCCACCACGCAAGATCCTCGAAAGCGGCCGCGTCAAATTCCAAGCTTCTCAACGACAGCCTCGAGCGGGAGCCCTTCGTTACGGTCCCTCGCCTCCAGGAGACGGCGCTTCATCGTCTCCGATTTCAGAAGATACGCTGTCTCTCGCTGGGCTTCTATTTCACGCCACAAGGCGATCGGCACGATCACGGCAGTCGTCTCGCCTGGGCGTCCGAGATGTATTGAATCTCAGCGCTCGCCATCAACTTCAGTGTACTCCGCTAATTCGCCGTTGGCGCCTTCTCCATATGATCGATCATCAGCACCTCCAGCGGCGCCTTGCGTTGCTCCAACTTGAGCCCCAGGGCCTGCACGGCGGTGAAGAGCGAATTGTCCGGCACGCCCTCCAGCGCCCTCAGGGCTTCCGGCGGCAGCACGACTCCGGCTGCGATCGCCGACCGGATCAACATGGCGCGGTAGTCCTCCGGCGAGACTTCGAGGACGAAATCGTAATTCCCTTTAAGCTCCGTCAGGTCTACCACCGGGCGGTCCAGGTAGCGCGTCAGCGAATCGGCCAAAGCTGCCATCGTAAACTTCTTCGCCTCGAACCGGTTGTTCGCGAACGAGTAGTAGGATCCGTTCCCAAGGTTGACGCTCACGCCCCCCCGGCCGCCCGTGGCGCTGACATTGACGGCCCCTCTGCCTCCGCCATTTGCCCCGGAGCCGTCAGCGGTATCGGCATCGACCGGCGACTCTTTCATCTTCAGTCCGCCCTTTCCCACCACCAGGGCATAGACCGGAAACTCCTTCGAATCGCGGTGCATCTTCAACTGGAAGCGGTCCGTGAGCAGGGCTTGCATCATGTCCGCAACCTGTTCGCGCGCGGCGCCCGCCGGCAGTGTCGCCGCAATCTCGAACCTTTCCGACGCCAGCCAATCCGGCCCCACCACCTGGTGAGCCTTCACCCGGTACGCCATTTGGATGTAGTCCATCAGCGAGAGGTAGGAAAAGTGGACCTGCGCGCCGTCAATCTGCACGCCGACGTGGACCTGTTCCGCGCCAGGCCGGGCCGATGGCTTGATCGACGCCACCTCGAACTCCGGCCGCGCCGGCGCCGTCTGGCCGAAAACCGCGCCGCACGCAAGAATAGCTAGAATGGCTCCGCGATTCACTTTCATACCTTATATATATACGGCACCGCTTAAATTAAAGATCCGCCTTTCCGCCAAAAATCTGCCGCGCGCCAGAGAATTGCCCCGTAGCTTCCTGCCCAGCCGTTGATTTCAAACCGCTTGCGACTGGCCAACCAAATGCATTGTGTTCACTGAGATGCTAGATCGAATCGGCGGACAATTAGAACATTATATGGACCTGCTGAGCGCCAGGCAAAATCTGGTGGCAACCAATATTGCCAATGCGGATACGCCCGGCTACCACACGCAGGACATCGATTTTCAATCTGAATTCCAGAACGCGGCGGGCATTTCGCGGCCGGTCGAGGTAGACGGACTGCAAGTCAACAACGATGGCAATAATGTGAGTCTCGACCGCGAATCGCGTCTGCTGGCTGAGAACGCGCTTCGCTTCCAGTTGGCTTCCCAACTGCTCCGGTCGCAGATCCGCTCCGTCCGTTCCGCCATACAGGAGAAAAGCGCATGAGTTTGTTTTCGGTTCTATCCATCGGGGCTTCGGGTATGCAGGCGCAGCGCACGCGCGCCGAACTGTTGGTCGAAAATCTCGCCAACGCCGAGACCACGCGCACACCCGGAGGCGGTCCCTACCGGCGAAAGGACGCGGTCTTTGAGAGCAGCAATGTGTCGTCGCCCTTCTCGTCTATTTTCGATGCGCAGATCCACGGGTCGGGCGGCGTTCAAGTATCCGAGATCGTTACCGATAACAGCGCGCCCGAGATGCGCTATCAGCCCGGGCATCCGGATGCGGACAAGGACGGCTATGTGGCGTTTCCGAAGATGAATTCCGCCGAGGACATGGTTGACCTGATGGGCGCGGCGCGCGGCTACCAGGCCAATGTGTCCGCCATCTCGGCGGTCAAGGACATGATCCAGCGCTCCATCGGGCTGTTGACCTGAGGTTTGAGTCATGATGGCGCCTATTCTTCCTATTTCCAGCATTGCTCTGCCGGATCCGATCCGCCCCGCGGGCGCGTCCGGCGGAGGCGCATTCAAGGATGTGCTGTCCACTGCGATTCAAACCGTGGAATCTTCCACCAACAACGCATCGGCCTCCGTGGAGCGCTTCCTTTCCGGAGAGGGCGAGGAACTCCATACTACGGTCCTGGCGACCCAAAAGGCGGAGCTCTCCTTTGAAATGTTCCTGCAAGCGCGAAATAAGGTGGTGAGCGCCTACCAGGAAATCATGCGAATGCAGATGTAAGGCTCAAATGCAGATGTAAGGCTCAGGTTTTCGAGCCAACCTGCCGATTACCTTTCTGGCGGCCAACCCGCCACGAAGAAATCCATGAATAAGGTCCTGGCCAACCTCTCAATACGACAACGCATAACCATAGTAGTGATGGCTGTGGCGGTCAGCGCGGGTCTTTACGCGCTGGTTCAGCACCAGCGCGAGGCCGATTTCCGGCCTTTGTTCACTGGGATCGCTCCCGAAGACGCCGCCGGAATTGTCCAGAAGCTCAAGGAGAGCGGCGTGGAATACCGGCTTCCGGAAGGCGGTGGTTCGGTCCTGGTGCCCTCCGCGCGCCTGGCCGAAGTCCGGCTGAGTATGGCTGCCATCGGGCTGCCGAAGTCCGGACGCATTGGCTTCGAGCTCTTCGACAAAGTGAACCTGGGGGCGACCGAGTTCACCGAACACATCAACTACCGGCGCGCGCTCGAAGGTGAACTGGAACGGACCGTGATGGCACTGACCGAGGTGGACCAGGCGCGCGTCCATATCACGTTCCCTAAAGATTCGGTTTTCCTCGAGTCCCAGCAGCCCGCCAAGGCCAGTGTTCTGGTCCGGTTGAAGCCGGGTGCGCATCTGGCGCCGCAGAATGTGCAGGCCATCAACCACCTGGTAGCCAGCGCCGTCGAAGGCCTCTCTCCCGACGCGGTCTCGGTGCTGGATATGAACGGCAACCTGCTGGGCCGCCCCAAGGCTCCGGCATCGCTCGACGGTCAGGAGGCCTCGGGAGCCGTTCTGGAATACCGGCACAACGTGGAGACCGACCTTCTGACCAAGATCAATGCCACTCTTGAACCCCTGCTCGGCGCCAACAAGTTCAAGGCGGGCGTTTCGGTGGAATGCGATTTTTCGGGCGGCGAACAGAGCGAAGAGATTTTCGATCCGGCGCGTTCCGTTATGGTCAGCTCGCAGCGCACGGAGGACAGCAGCGGCTCGGCCAGCGCCAACGGAGTACCGGGAACGGCTTCCACGCTTCCGCGCCCCACCTCGCGGCCGGGCAGCGCCACCGGAAAAATCTCGCGGGTGACGGAGAACACCGTTTATCAGTCCACCCGCACTGTAAAAAAGATGCGCCTGCCCGCGGGCGCCCTGCGAAAAATGTCGCTGGCGGTGCTCGTGGACCAGGAAGTGAAGTGGGAGAAGGACAAGACCGGGTTTCAGCGCGTGCTGGTGCCTCCGTCGCCGGAAAAGCTGAAGATCATCCATGACCTGGTGGCCGGAGTCACTGGTTACAGCGCCGAGCGCGGCGATCAACTGGTGATAGAGACCCTCCCGTTTGAGACTACCCTGCTGTTGGAACCCCCTCAGCAGCCCGGCACAACCGGATCCCAGAAGCCGGTCCTGCCCCTCGGATTGCCTTTCAAGCTGGATAGCAAGACGCTCATGACAGGCGGAGGCGCGCTGGCCGGAGTCATCGTGCTGTTGTTCGCCGGGGCCATGCTTTTGCGCCGCCGTAAGAATGCCAAGGCCGAATCGGTTACCGGTCCGGTAGAGTTGGCCGCAGGCGGACGGTATGGCGCCACCGCGGCTTTGCCCGGTTCGGACGTCGACAGCCAGATTGAGTCGCAACTGGCGGAGCGCGAGGCTCTCCAGCACAAGTTGGATGCTCAGGCACTGGCTGTGCTGAAGCTAACGCCCGTGATTACCAAGAAGGCCGAGGTCCTTGCCAAGCATCTGCGGGATAAGGTCAGTTCCGAGCCGGAAATGTCGGCCCGGGTTCTGCGTGGTTGGATACGGGAGGAAGATAACTAATGCCTAGCCTGTGGCAGAAGTGGCCAAAAGTCAGGAACGCAGGCGAAACCGCCTGCGCCACCAGGGCGATTCAACAGTTGGCGAGGTTGGTGGGGCAGGCATTCAGCCTGCCGGAACTTCTACCACCGACTGCTAGCCGGGAACGGGTCGGATGATCGTCAACACCGTAAAGGAAGAGGCCTTACCCAACCTTCAGAAAGCCGCCATGCTCCTGATCGTACTGGGTGAGCAGGCCAGCGCGGAGTTGCTGCAACAACTCTCGGAAGAGGACGTGCAGAAGGTCAGCCGCGAAGTAGCCAGAATCACGTCGATCTCGCCCGAACAGGCCGAGGTCGTTCTGGAGGAGTTTCACAACATCTCAACCGCCGGCGATCACGTGGCGCGCGGCGGTATCGACTATGCCCGGAAACTGCTGCTGCGGGCTTTCGAACCCGAAGTCGCCAGGAGGCTGCTGGACCGGCTGACCAAGGCATTGGGATCTGACGCCGCTTCCTTCGATGCACTCCAGAAAGCCGACCCGCAGCAGCTTGCCAAATTCATCCACAACGAGCATCCGCAGACCATCGCGCTGGTGCTCTCGCACCTCAACTTTACGCAGGCGTCCGCGCTGTTGATGTCACTGCCGTCGAACATGCGGGCCGACGTGGCACAGCGCATGGCGAGTCTGGACCAGATCTCGCCTGAGATCATCCTGAAGATCGCCGCCGTGATCAGCAAGAAGCTTCAGTCGCTGGGCGAGTTCAGCCGCGAATCCTACGGTGGCGTGCGCGCGGTCGCGGAAATACTCAACCGCCTGGATTCCGGCTCCAGCCGCGGAATCCTGGATCATATCGAACAGCAGGATACGAATCTGGCCGAAACCATTCGCCACCTGATGTTCGTCTTCGAGGATCTGCTGTTGATCGATCCGCTGGGACTGAAGGAAGTGCTCGCTAAAGTCGACCGCAAGCTCCTCACCATCGCGCTCAAAGGCACCAGCGAGCAACTGCGCAACCACATGCTGAGCTGTATGTCGCAGCGCGGCGCCGACATGCTGCGGGAAGACATGGAAGCGCTGGGCCCGGTGAAGATCAAGGACGTGGAATCGTCCCAGCAAAAGATCATCGCGCTGGTGCGCGAGTTGGAAACCCAGGGCGTGGTGAGTTTGAAGGGAGCGGTGGGGGAGCAGTATGTCGTCTAAGATACTGCTGCCCGACGATCCGCGAGCCGTAACGGCCATCAACTGGCGTCAGGTGCGCCCAACCACGGAAGCCGGCAAGGCAACTGCCGCCGAGCCGCGGCCCGACTTCCCGTTGCAGGTAGCGCAAATTCAGCGGGAAAGCGAGCAGCGAATTCGGGAAGCCCACGCTGCGGGAACGCGGGAGGGTGAAGCGGCCGGCCACGCGCGCGCTGCCGCCGGACTTCAACCCGTGATCGACCGCCTGGGCCGCTCGATTGACGAAGTCGCCGGTCTGCGGGCGCGCCTGCGCAGCGAAGCGGAAGCCGATCTGGTCAAATTGGCGCTGGCCATCGCCCGCCGCGTGCTGCGGCGCGAGTTGGCCATCGATCCGGAGGCCCTGCATGGGCTGGTGTTGGCGGCTCTTGAGAAATTGCAGGGCCAGGAAATCTGCCGCGTGAAGGTGCACCCATCGCATGCGGCCCTGGTCACCGAGTGCTTGCGGCAGATCGTGACCGGGGCGGCGGTGGAGGTCATCCCCGACCCCTCGCGCGAACCCGGCGCCATTGTCTTCGAAACCGAGCGCGGCAATCTGGACGCCTCGGTGGAATCGCAACTCCAGGAAATCGAGCGGGGGCTTGCCGACCGCCTGAAAAGACCTTCATGACCATGACTGAAAAGATTTCTCTTGCTCCTTACACGGCCGCCCTCGACCGGATTCCGCCGTTCCGCTGGACTGGCCAGGTAACCGAGGTGGTCGGGCTCCTGATCGAATCGCGCGGTCCGCGCGTGGCCATCGGAGACTTCTGCGAAGTGACCGCCTCCAACGGGCGCCCGATCCGAACCCAGGTAATCGGCTTCCGCGACGGCCGTGTGCTGGCCATGCCGCTCGAGGAAGTCGGCGGCCTGCAACTGGGCGACCCGGTATCCGCGCGCAGCGACGACGCCCGCGTGGAAGTTGGGCCAGGGCTACTGGGCAGGGTCCTCGATGGTTTCGGCAAACCCATGGACGGAGGCCCGCCGATCCAGGCGCACGATGCCTACAGCCTCTCCGGCACCCCGACCAACCCGCTCGATCGCGAACACATCACCGAACCTCTGATCACCGGAATCCGGGCGATCGACGGTTTTTTACCTTGTGGAAAAGGCCAGCGCATCGGGATTTTCGGCGGCAGCGGTGTCGGCAAAAGCACGCTGCTCGGCTCCATGTCGCGGCATAACTCAGCCGACGTGACCGTGATCGGCATGATCGGGGAACGCAACCGCGAAGTGCGTGGGTTTCTGGAGAACGAACTGGGCCCCGAAGGCCGCAAGCGCTCGGTGGTGGTATGCGCCACTTCGGAACGCCCCGCCCCTCTGCGCGTGCGCGCCTGTTTTGTGGCGCTGGCCGTGGCCGAATACTTCCGCGACCAGGGCGCCAGTGTGCTGCTGGTGATGGATTCGGTAACGCGTTTGGCCATGGCGCAGCGTGAAATCGGCCTGGCCGCCGGCGAACCGCCCAGTCAGAAGGGGTATACGCCATCGGTTTTCAACCTGTTGCCTAGAGTCCTGGAGCGTGCCGGCAACTTCAAGCGCGGTTCCATCACCGGTTTTTTCACCGTGCTGGTGGAAGGCGACGACTTCAACGAGCCGATCTGCGACGCCGTTCGCGGCATTCTGGACGGCCACTTTATTCTGTCGCGGCAACTCGGCAACCAGGGACACTACCCGGCCATCGACATTTTGCATTCCGTAAGCCGATTGACCTCGGCCATCGCAACTCCAGGCCAGAAAGAGGCTCTGCGCAAGCTGCGGGGGGCGCTTTCGGCCTACCGTGAGTCCGAAGACCTGATTCAGTTGGGCGCGTATCTGGCCGGCTCGAACCCCGTTCTGGACGCCAGCATTCGCCTCCGCCCCGAACTGATGGAGTTTCTGCGCCAGGACCACATGGCGACATCCAGCCTGCCGGAGACGCTTTCCCGCATGGAGAAACTGGCTGCGCAGCTCGACCTTCCGCAGGCCGCGCTGGTTAAGGCAAAGAGGTAAAGACAGCCAGATGACATCCTTCCGATTCCCTCTGCAAAAAGTTCTGGACTGGCGCGGGACGCAACTGGAACTGGAGGAGGCCCGCTTCAAGCAGCAGCTTATGGCGGTGGCCGACCTGGACCGCGCCCGCGCCGAGTTGGAAGCCACCGGTATCAAGGCTGAAAACCAGGTGCGCGGCTGGAGTTCCCTGGCCGGAGGCGACCTTGCCGCGCTGGGCAGTTTCCGTCTGGACGTGAAACAGAAGGAAAGTGAAATCGCCCGCCGCCGCGTCACGTGCCAGAAGAGCCTGGAAACACAGCAAGGCGTCATGCTCGAAGCCCGCCGCGGCTGCCGTCTGCTGGAGCGCCTGAAAGACCGCCGCCTGGCCGAATGGACATCCGCCCGCGACCACGAACTGGAAGAGTTGGCCTCCGAGTCTTTCCTGGCCAAGTGGGGCACGTAGCGCGCTCGCCGAGGCTGTATCATGGTCCACATGGGCACGACACGGACGATGCTGACTTTCGAAGAGTTCGAGAGTCTACCCGACCGGCCAGGCAAGCAGGAATTGCTCAGAGGG
>Ga0209849_1000015_pt1 | contig 17978 bp, 10 predicted proteins | sample OrgsoiDNA2013048_FD_185798 | JGI IMG/M metagenome (GOLD analysis project Ga0209849, IMG submission 185798) | Permafrost soil microbial communities from the Arctic, to analyse light accelerated degradation of dissolved organic matter (DOM) -... | ecosystem: Environmental > Terrestrial > Soil >... | reverse complement strand
TGGAACTCAAGAACACCATCAACACCATGGTGGACCAGCTCAGCTCGTTCGCATCGGAAGTGACGCGCGTGGCGCGCGAAGTGGGCACCGACGGCAAACTCGGCGGCCAGGCGGAAGTCAAAGGCGTGGCGGGCACCTGGAAAGATCTCACGGAGAGCGTGAACTCCATGGCCGGCAATTTGACCAATCAGGTGCGCAACATCGCCGGCGTCACCACCGCCGTGGCCAAGGGCGACCTATCGACCAAAATCACGGTGGACGCGCGCGGCGAAATTCTGGAGCTGAAGAACACCATCAACACCATGGTGGACCAGCTCAACAGCTTTGCTTCGGAAGTGACGCGCGTGGCGCGCGAAGTGGGCACCGAAGGCAAGCTGGGCGGCCAGGCGCAGGTGAAGGGCGTGGGCGGCGTGTGGAAGGACCTGACCGACAGCGTCAACTCCATGGCCGGCAATTTGACCAATCAGGTGCGCAACATCGCCGGCGTCACCACCGCGGTGGCCAAGGGCGACCTTTCCACCAAAATCACGGTGGACGTTCAAGGCGAAATTCTGGAGCTGAAGAACACGATCAACACCATGGTGGACCAGCTCAACGCATTTGCATCGGAGGTCACGCGCGTGGCGCGCGAAGTGGGAACCGAAGGCGAGCTGGGCGGCCAGGCGCACGTGAAGGGCGTGGGCGGCGTGTGGAAAGACCTGACCGACAGCGTGAACTCCATGGCCGGCAATTTGACCAATCAGGTCCGCAACATCGCCGGCGTCACTACGGCGGTTGCCAAGGGCGATCTTTCCACCAAGATCACAGTGGATGCGCGCGGCGAAATTCTGGAGCTGAAGAACACAATCAACACCATGGTGGACCAGCTTAACGCATTTGCATCGGAAGTCACACGCGTGGCGCGCGAAGTGGGCACCGAAGGCAAACTCGGCGGCCAGGCGGAGGTGAAGGGCGTGGCCGGCACCTGGAAAGATCTCACCGATTCGGTGAACTCCATGGCCAGCAACCTGACCAACCAGGTGCGCAACATTGCCGAGGTGACCACGGCGGTGGCCAGAGGCGACCTGAGCCGCAAGATTACGGTGGATGTGCGCGGCGAAATCCTGGAGCTGAAGAACACCATCAACACCATGGTGGACCAGCTCAGCTCGTTCGCCTCGGAAGTGACGCGCGTGGCGCGCGAAGTGGGCACCGAAGGCAAACTCGGCGGCCAGGCCGACGTGAAAGGCGTGGCCGGCACCTGGAAAGATCTCACCGATTCGGTGAACTCCATGGCCGGCAACCTGACGGCCCAGGTCCGCAACATCGCGGAAGTCACCACCGCCGTGGCCAAAGGCGACCTTAGCCGCAAAATTACGGTGGATGTGCTGGGCGAAATTCTGGAGCTGAAGAACACCATCAACACCATGGTGGACCAGCTCAACGCCTTCGCCGGCGAAGTGACGCGCGTGGCGCGCGAGGTCGGCACCGAAGGCAAGCTCGGCGGCCAGGCGGATGTGAAGGGCGTGGGCGGAACCTGGAAGGACTTGACGGACAGCGTCAACTTCATGGCCGGCAACCTGACATCGCAGGTGCGAAACATCGCGGAAGTCACCACCGCCGTGGCCCGGGGCGACCTGAGCCGCAAGATCACGGTGGACGTGCGCGGCGAAATTCTGGAGCTGAAGAACACCGTCAACACCATGGTGGACCAGCTCAACGCGTTCGCCGGCGAAGTGACGCGCGTGGCGCGCGAAGTGGGCACCGAAGGCAGGCTGGGCGGCCAGGCGGATGTGCGCGGCGTGGCGGGCACGTGGAAAGACCTCACCGATTCGGTGAACTCCATGGCCAGCAACCTCACCAACCAGGTGCGCAACATCGCCGGCGTTACCACGGCCGTGGCCAAGGGCGACTTGACGACCAAGATCACGGTGGATGCGCGCGGCGAAATTCTGGAGCTGAAGAACACCATCAACACCATGGTCGATCAGCTCAGCTCCTTTGCGTCGGAAGTCACGCGCGTGGCGCGCGAAGTGGGCACCGAAGGCAAGCTGGGCGGCCAGGCCGACGTACGCGGAGTGGCAGGCACGTGGAGAGATCTCACCGAGAGCGTGAACTCCATGGCCGGCAATTTGACCAACCAGGTCCGCAACATCGCGGAGGTGACCACGGCCGTCGCCAAGGGCGATTTGAGCCGCAAGATCACGGTGGACGTGCGCGGCGAAATTCTGGAACTGAAGAACACCATCAACACCATGGTGGATCAGCTCGGTTCGTTCGCCGCGGAAGTCACGCGCGTGGCGCGCGAAGTGGGCACCGAAGGCAAGCTGGGCGGCCAGGCCGAAGTGCGCGGCATCGCCGGAACGTGGAAAGATCTTACCGACAGCGTCAACTTCATGGCGGGCAACCTGACATCGCAGGTAAGAAACATCGCCCAGGTGACCACCGCGGTGGCCAACGGAGACCTTAGCCGCAAGATTACGGTAGACGTGCGCGGTGAAATTCTGGAGTTGAAGAACACCATCAACACCATGGTGGACCAGCTCAACAGCTTTGCATCGGAAGTGACGCGCGTGGCGCGCGAAGTGGGCACCGAAGGAAAACTGGGCGGCCGCGCCGAAGTGCGCGGAGTGGCAGGCACATGGAAGGACCTGACGGACAATGTCAACTCCATGGCGGCCAACCTCACGACGCAAGTCCGCGGCATCGCCAAGGTGGTCACCGACGTGGCCAACGGCAATCTGAAACGCAAACTGGTTCTGGAAACCAAGGGTGAAATCGCGGAACTGGCCGACACCATCAACGGCATGATCGACACGCTGGCGGTGTTCGCCGACCAGGTGAGCAACGTGGCCCGCGAAGTCGGCATCGATGGCAGACTCGGCGGCCAGGCCAAGGTGCCGGGCGCGGCCGGCATCTGGCGCAACCTTACCGACAACGTCAACCAGCTTGCCGCCAATCTGACCACGCAGGTGCGCGCCATCGCCGATGTGGCAACCGCCGTAACCAAGGGCGACCTCACGCGCTCCATCGCCGTGGAAGCTCTGGGCGAAGTGGCGGCGCTCAAAGACAATATCAACGAGATGATCGGCAACCTGGCCGAGACCACGCGCAAGAATAAGGACCAGGACTGGTTGAAGACCAACATCGCCAAGTTTACCGGCATGATGCAGGGCCAGCGCGACCTGCTGACGGTCTCGAAGCTGCTGCTGTCGGAACTGACCCCGCTGGTGGACGCACAATACGGAACCTTCTACATCGCCGACTCAGGCGAAGACGAGCCCGCTCTCAAGCTGATGGCAGCCTATGCCGCCAGCGAACGCGGCGGCTTCTCAACCCGGTTCAAGATGGGCGATGGGCTGGTGGGCCAGTGCGGCCTGGAGAAGCAGCGCATTCTGGTAACGGATCTTCCGCAGGACTATATCAAGATCAGCTCCAGCCTGGGTGAGGGCACGCCGGTGAGCATCGTGGTGCTGCCGGTTTTGTTCGAAGGCGAAGCCAAGGCGGTGCTCGAACTGGCATCGTTCAGGCACTTCAGCGACATTCACCTGGCCTTCCTCGATCAACTCACGCAGAGTATCGGAATCGTGCTGAACACCATTGCGGCAACCATGCGGACCGAACAACTGCTGCTGCAAAGCCAGGCGCTGGCCGAGCAGTTGCAGAAGACCAACGCCGAGCTGGAGGAAAAGGCGCACCTGCTGGCCGAACAGAAGAACGAAGTCGAAAACAAGAACAAGGAAGTGGAACAGGCCAAGGCGACGCTGGAAGAGAAGGCGGAACAGTTATCGCTGACCTCAAAGTACAAGAGCGAGTTCCTGGCCAACATGAGCCATGAGCTGAGAACGCCGCTCAACAACCTGCTGATCCTGGCGCAGATGCTGGCGGAAAACAGTGAAAAAACCCTGACTACGAAGCAGGTCAAGTACGCCGAAACCATCCATTCCTCCGGCACCGATCTGCTGGCCCTGATCAACGACATTCTGGATCTGAGCAAGATCGAATCCGGAAAGATGGACGTGCAGATCGGCAGCGTCCGCTTCCACGAACTGCGCGACTTCTGTTCCAAGACCTTCCGGCACGTGGCGGATGGAAAGGGCCTCGAGTTCACCATCGAACTGGGCGAGAACCTGCCCTCGGACACCATCATCACGGACGCCAAGCGCTTGCAGCAGGTGCTCAAGAACCTGCTTTCGAACGCGCTCAAATTTACGGAACACGGCTCGGTATGCCTGAAGCTGGGGACGGCCACCGCGGGGTGGAGCGCGAATCACGCCATCCTGAGCCGCGCCAAATCGGTGATCGCATTCTCCGTGACCGACACCGGCATCGGCATCCCGTTCGACAAGCAAAGGATCATCTTCGAGGCCTTCCAGCAAGCCGACGGCACCACCAGCCGCAAGTATGGCGGCACCGGCCTCGGTTTATCCATCAGCCGCGAGCTCACCCGTCTGCTGGGCGGCGAGATCCGGCTGCAGAGCGCCACCGGAACGGGCAGCACGTTTACCCTGTATCTGCCGCAGACGTATGTGGCGGTTGCGTCCATGGCCAAGGCCGAGCTGCCCTGGACCAAGCCGGTGAACGAAGGCCCGCGTCCCCCAGCCACGCTTCCGGGAGAGGGGACGGAGGGCCATGAGGTGGACTTTATTCTGCCCACGCCATCGCCCGCGCCCGCCGCGCTGGTGCATGAGATCGAGATCGACGACGACCGTAACCTCATCCAGCCTCGCGACGCGGTGTTGCTGATCATCGAGGACGACGTCACGTTCGCCCGAATTCTGCTGGACCTGGCGCACGACCGCGGGATTAAAGCGCTGGTCGCCCTTCGGGGCAGCGCTGCCCTGGCGCTGGCGCGGGAATTCAGCCCCGGCGCCATTACGCTCGATATCACGCTCCCCGATATACTGGGGTGGACGATTCTGGACCGGTTGAAGCACGATCCAGCGACGCGCCACATCCCGGTCCATATCATCAGCGGCGACGAAAACCGGCGCCTCGGCCTGGCTCTGGGCGCCATGACGTATCTCGAGAAAACCATGACCACGGAGAACCTGAGCGCCGCCTTCGATACGATTTATCATTCTCTGGAGCGCCGGTTGAAGAAGCTGCTGGTGGTGACCGCGCAGGCGCCGGGCGAGACCGACTGGCAAGCAGCACTGGGCGGAACAGACGTGGAAACCATCGTGGTAGGTTCGGGCGGAGAAGCCCTGGCCGCGGTGAGGCACCAATACCTGGACGCCATTGTGGTGGATTTTGGATTGGCCGACATTCCCGCCACGCAGTTGGTGGATGAGATTCATGCCGAGTCCACCCCGCTGGCCCCGCCGATCGTGGTTTACAGCGCGCAGCCGGTGAGCCTGGCAGTGGAAACTGAAATCCGGAATCTGGGACGGCTGGGCGTAGTCAGGTTCGCGGACTCGAGCGACCGGCTGCTGGAAGAGACCGTCCTGCTGCTGCACCGCGCGGAAGCCGATCTCACCGAAGCGCAGCGGGAGAGCCTGGCTGAAACCAGAAGCCACGAAACCACGCTCAGAGGCAAGAAGGTCCTGGTGGTGGACGATGACGTTCGCAATATCTTCGCGCTCACCAGTGTGCTGGAGCAGCATGACCTGGAGGTGGTCCACGCCGAGAATGGCCGCGCGGGAATCGAGATGCTCCTCAAAACCCCGGGCATCGACGGCGTTCTCATGGATATCATGATGCCCGAGATGGACGGCTACGAAACCATGCGGGCCATCCGCAAGATCCCGGAGTTCCGCACGCTGCCGATCTTCGCGGTGACGGCCAAAGCCATGAAGGGCGACCGCGCCAAGTGCATTGAGGCCGGGGCGTCCGACTACATTACCAAGCCCGTGGACCTGGAACAGTTGTTCTCTGTACTGCGAGTCTGGCTGACGCGCGGCACAGGTTTGTCAAGACTGGAATCGCCGCGGAATGTGCTGACCGGTGCGAGGTAAGTCCATGTCCGTAGCCACCAGCCCCGCACAGATCCAGAGGGACCCCGGAGGGGAGCATCTGCCGGAACAGCGGATGAAAATCCTGCTGGTAGACGATACGCCGGACAACCTGGTATCGCTCGAGGCTGCGCTATACGGATTGGGCGAAGAACTAGTCATGGCCCACTCCGGGAAGGAGGCGCTCCGCCATCTGCTGGAGCAGGATTTTGCGGCCATTCTGCTGGACGTCCGCATGCCCGATATGGACGGCTTCGAAACCGCGGAGCTGATTCGCAGCCGTCCGCGATCCCGGGAAACGCCGATTATTTTTCTGACCGGATACAAGAACGAGGAGCACTTGTTCCGGGGTTACAATCTGGGCGCGGTGGATTTCCTGTTCAAGCCCCTGGTGCCCGAAGTGCTGCGGTCCAAAGTGCAGGTGTTTGTGGAACTGGGCCGCACCAGCGCCAAACTGAAAGAGCAGGCCGAGGCCTTGCGGAACCAGGCGGAGGTCCTGAAAAAAGCCGAACAGAAATTTCGCTCTCTGCTGGAAGCGGCGCCCGATGCCATGGTGATGTGCCGCGAAGATGGCGAGATCGTCATGGTCAACTCACAGACCGAAGTGCTCTTCCAATGCGGGCGCGACCGGTTGGTCTCCCGGAATATCCGCTCGCTGGTGCCCGGCTGGGCATTTCAGCTCCCCGCCGGATGGGATGTGGATTCCAGCTTGTCGAAGGTGCAACCGGGCGAGGTGGGCAAAGAGCTGGAGGCGGTGCGCGAAGATGGATCGATTTTTCCGGTAGCGATCAGTTCCAGCCCCTTGCAGACGGAGGAAGGGGTGGTCATCACCAGCGTGATCCGCGATATCACCCAGCGCAAAAAAAACGAAGCGCAAATCCGGGAATTAAACGCCAACCTGGAGGAACGCGTGGTGGCGCGAACCGAGGAGCTGATGCGGTCCAACGAGGAGCTGCAGCAGTTCGCCTACATCGCCAGCCACGATCTGCAGGAGCCCCTGCGCACGGTGTCGATCTTCGCGCAGCTCCTTGCCAAGCGCTACCGTGGACAGCTTCAGGGCGACGCGGACCAGTTCATCCGGTATATCGTGGAGAGCTCCGAACGCATGGAGCGGCTGATCCATGACCTGCTGGATTTTTCACGCGTGGATGCCCGCGGCACCGACTACTTCGCGCGCACGCGCTGCGACGACGTTTTGACCGACGCCGTCCACAATCTGCATTCCCTGATTACGGAAAACGGCGCCCGGGTGACGCACGATGCTTTGCCGGTGGTGATGGCGGACCCGGTTCAACTGACCCGATTGTTCCAGAACCTGCTGGTGAACTCGATCCGGTACCGCAGCGACGCGCCGCCCGAAATTCACATCGCCGCCGAAGCCCGGGACAACGAGTGGTGGTTCTCGGTCAAAGACAACGGAATCGGCATCGAGCCCCAATACGCCGAAAAGGTCTTCGGCATTTTCAAGTGCCTGCACCCGCGCGACCAATACCCCGGAAGCGGCATGGGGCTGGCCATTTGCCGAAAGATCGTGAGCCGCCACGAAGGCCGCATCTGGGTTGAATCCGAGCTGGGCCAGGGCGCCACGTTCCGCTTCACATTGCCGAAGACCAGGCGGTAGCGCGATACATGACCCTCCCGAAAATCACTCTGCTCACGCTGGCCATCCTGAGCGCGCAGTTCCCTGCCCCCGCCCAAAATCACACGACGTGGAGCGACTACGGAGGGGCTTCGGATTCCGCGCAGTACTCCGCCCTCAAACAGATCAATCGCTCGAATGTGAACCAGCTCGAGACGGCCTGGGTCTACCCGACCGGCGACGGCAGAAAGTATTTCTTCAATCCGCTAGTGTCGGGCGGCGTCATGTATGTTCTGGCCAAGAACAATTCGATTGTCGCGCTGGATGCCTCCACCGGAAAAGAGATCTGGACGTGTCCGCCCGAGCCGAACACAACCATCATCACCAATCGGGGAATCAATTACTGGGAAAGCGAGGACCGCACGGACCGGCGTCTGCTGTTTGCCAGCAACCACTTCCTGCGCGCCATTGACGCCCGAACCGGAAAACCAATTCCGTCATTCGGCCAGGACGGACGAGTGGATCTCAAGCCAGGCCTGGGCCGCGATCCCAAGACCCTTTCGCTGGTTCAATCCATCACTCCCGGGCGAGTGTTCCAGAACCTGCTGATACTGGGTTCAGCCACCAATCAAGGATACGGTTCGGCGCCCGGCGATATCCGCGCATTCGACGTGCGCAGCGGCAAGCTGGTCTGGACCTTTCATACCATCCCGCATCCGGGCGAGTTCGGCTACGACACCTGGCCCAAGGATGCCTGGAAGACCGTTGGCGGCGCCAACGTTTGGGGCGAATTTTCCCTGGACGAAAAACGCGGCATCGTGTACGCGCCCACGGCCAGCGCCAAGTACAACTTCTACGGCGCCGATCGCAAGGGGGCCAATCTCTTCGGCGATTGCCTGCTGGCGCTCGATGCCCGCACCGGAAAACGCCTGTGGCACTTCCAGATGGTGCACCACGACATTTGGGATTACGACGACGCCACCGCCCCCAAACTTCTGACCGTGCGTCACCTCGGCAAGAACGTGGATGTGGTGGCGCAGGTCAGCAAACAAGGATTCGTTTGGGTGTTCAACCGCGTGACCGGTGAGCCGCTATGGCCCATCGAGGAGCGCCCCGTGCCCCGTTCCGATATGCCGCGGGAAGAAACCTGGCCCACGCAGCCGTTCCCCCTCAAGCCGCCGCCTTTCGCCCGCCAGAAGTTTACGGCCGAAGACCTGAGTCCATTTCTGGGTCCCGAGGAGCGCGCCCGCTTCCGCGATGAGATCCTCAGCGCCCGCAACGAGGGCCTGTTTACGCCGCCTGGCCGGCGCAACACCATTCAGATGCCGGGCAATAACGGCGGAGCCAATTGGGGCGGCGCCGCGGTAGACCCTACCAACGGCACGCTGTACGTGGTTTCCAAGGATCTCCCGGCCATGCTCAAACTGGAGCCCGATGCCCAGCAGCCCGAATTGAACCGGCCCGAATTGAACCGGCCCGAATTGAACCGGCCCGAATTGAACCGGCCCGAATTGAACCAGGACCGTTACACCAGCGGCTTCGGCTTCATGATTGCCGCCAGCGGACTTTCGCCGATCGCTCCGCCGTGGTCGTCGCTCACGGTCTACGACTTGAATGAGGGAACCATTAAATGGCGAATCCCACTGGGAGAGGTCCCGGACCTCGCGGCGAAGGGTATCAGGAACACCGGATCCCATTATCCAAAGGTGGGCCCGGTTGTAACCGCCGGAGGGTTGATCTTTACCGGAACGCGAGATCGTAAAGTTCGCGCGCTCGATGTTGAGAATGGCAAAGTACTTTGGGAAAAGGAGGTGGACGCCGCCCTCGAAGGGATACCGGCCATCTACGAGATTGGCGGGCGGCAATATGTGGTCTTCTGCGCCTCCGCGCAAGTGGGACTGACTCCGGCTACGCAAGGCAGGATCGCGGGCGCTTATGTGGCGTTTGCGCTGCCGAACCCGGTGCGCTGAAATCGATATCCCTGACGCGCCGACGAAAAGCCGCTCGTGATACCGTGGAAGTTCGACGGTAGCAACTCGTCGCCGCTACCGGGGAAATGAAGAGATGAAAACGGTCGACCTCACCAACGAAAAAGTCGTCACGCTCACCGACGTGGAAGGCGCTGTCAAGGGCGGCGCCACGGAGTTGCTCATCGGCGAGACCGCCATCCTTACGCCTTCGGCCCGGGAAGCCGTGGAACTGCGCCGCATCGCGGTGCGTTCGGGTTCCGGCACTGCACCGGCGAGCTCCGGTCCGCTCGAAGCGCTCTTCACCTGCGCCGAAGCCCAGGCCGCCAAAGAGGAAATCTGCGCCGTGGGCCGCAAGCTCTGGATGCGCCAGTACGTGGACGGCAACGGCGGCAATATTTCTTACCGCATTGGTCCCAACGAAGTCATCTGCACTCCGACGCTGACCAGCAAGTACGACCTGACGCCGCAAGATATGTGCATGGTCGATTTGACCGGGAAGCAACTGGCCGGCGGACGGCCCCGCACCAGCGAGATTCTCATGCACCTGGAGATCTACAAGGCGGTGCCGCAGGCCAAGGCCGTGGTGCACTGCCATCCGCCGCACGCCACCGCCTATGCCATCACCGGCCGGGTGCCGCCGAACTGCGTCATCCCGGAGTATGAAGTCTTCATCGGCAAGGTGGCGCTTTCACCCTACGAAACGCCGGGCACGCAAAAGTTCGCGGAAACCGTAATCCCGTTCGTGAAAACTCACAACACGGTTCTGCTGGCCAACCACGGCATCGTGTGCTGGGGAGATACCGTGACCCATGCCGAATGGTACGCCGAAGTGGTGGATACCTACTGCTGGACCCTGATGCTCGCCGCCCAGCTTGGCTCGCCGATTTCCCACATTTCGGAGGAGAACGCCCTCGACTTGCTGGCCATCAAGAAGAAACTGGGTCTTCCCGACCCGCGCCACGATGTGGCCGAATGCGACACCTGCGATATCCCCGCAACACCGGGCACGATCGCCATTCCGCCCAAGGTCCGCGGGCCTGCCGCAATCGCATCGGGCTCGATCACGCGTGAAGAAGTGGAGGAAATGGTGCGGACGATTACGGCGCAGGTGTTAGCCCGTATTTCGGGCTAATTCAGGGTGTAGACAGCGCGCGTGGGGGACGCGTGGTCAATGGTGAGGGTGGTATTGCCGCGCTTCCCGGGAGCGAGCGAGCCGGCCGGCAGCGGGCTGGTTTGTTCGATGGTCAAAACGCTGCCGGACAGGCTCACCGTGCGCTTCCAGTTCTTGGCCTGAAATGAGAGAGTGTCGCCGTTGGCATGAACCTCCACCGGCCCGGGCGCGGCCAACGCGCCGCCTTCGGGAAGGAAGTTGTCGTTGGTGTCCTTCCAGGTGAATTCCATCCAGCGGCCGCCATCCTGCGCGGAGAAAATGGCGCGCGCCTTTGGCGATTCGAGAATCCATTCGGGGTAGCCATCGCCGTCCAGATCGGCGGTCCACGCCACTGTGCGGCCGCGCGGCAGCAGCAGGGCGCGCATGGGAAGATCGAGATCGGCGTCCGTGGTCACGCGAAGGTGGAAATCGCGCAGGCCGGTGTCACTCTCCTTCACGGCGTCCGTCGCGCCGTCCTTAACGAAGACGCGAAATTCCACCCGGCGCTCATCCATGGCGCCGATACTGATGTCGGTCTCGTGCGGGAGGAATTCCATGCCTGCCCCCGACGCTTCCACGTGGTACGTCTGAATGCCGGGCGAGTTGTTGCGGATGGAAAACTCAAGATTCGCGCCGCCCTTAGGCTCCACCGGGACCGTAGGAGGCTCCGGCGTCAGTTCGGTGTCCGGGCCGAAGTGAAGCTGCATACCCTGCATCAGGCGAATGGAGGCCGGACGGAAAAGCTGAAGCCTCGCGCGGCCCAGGCGGAGGCCGTCGGCTTCGAGCGCCAGGTTGGCATAATCGCCGTGGAGCGCATCGGCGGGCACGCTCACTTCATAGTCGATTTCGTTGGGAGATTTTACGGTGGGCATGGCGGTGAAGCCTTCGGGCAGGCGCAGACGCGACCGCTTGGCCACATCCTCTGAAGAGTACATGGTGGAAACGGTGTTCTTGCGCCCGATGACGAGGCGCTTGGCATCGTTGAAGAAGGCCGAGGTTTCGGGGGCTTCGATGGCGATGCCGATGCGAACGTGGCTATCGGGGGGCCTGCCGGCGGGAATCTTCAGGCGCGCACGCAGGTTCTGGGTGTCCCAATCGAACTCCCTGGGCCGGCCCGCGGCGAGGAATGGGCCCACCGGCTTGCGCGCCAGTTGAAGAACCACCTCGGCGGGCTCGGGAGCGGCGAATTCCATGGCCAGAATTCCGTTTTCGAATTCGATGGAGAGCAATTCGGCGGTCGCGTAAACGATGTGTTCGGCGGGCGCGAAATTGGTACAGTCGCGGCACAGACCTTCGGGACCGAGGGACAAGCCGATGGGGAGCCAGAGCGATTCGCCGGGGCCAACCCAGAGCGCGGGAATTGCCAGAACGCGTTTGGAGAGCGGCTCGAAAACGCGCAAATCGTCGTGGAACGCTTTGGCGCCGCTGTTAGCGATGCTCACGGCCGAGGCCGCGGGCGAGACTAGTTCCGCGGCAGTCACGCCTTCCGGCAGTTTGCCGGCCGCGGGTTTGGGCATGGCGGCCGGATGCAGATCGGCGAACACCCGCGCCCAGGAACGCAGCAGGGCCGCATCGCGGCGGAGGGCGTTGGTGGTGGCGTGCTCATCGCCGCTCAGACCCACCGCGCCTTTGCTCAGGAGTGTCGTAGGGTTGGCGGCCCACCCGGCCGGATACAGGGCATCTTCGACGCCGGTCCAGAGCAGCGAACCGCGCGCCCGCGCGATGGCCTCACGGCTGCGCGCCAGGGCTTCGGGATGGCTGGCGGAGAGAGTTGTGACAGGCGCGGGCGGGGCGGGGGCATCGAACCCGGCCCCCGGTGAACCCAAGTGGAAACCTGCGGGGATTTCCACCCAGGCGATGGGCCCGCCGTGGCTGGCGGTCTGGGGAGCGATTACCTGTTCAAGCTGTTTGAGCCAGGCGCGTTCGCGAACGGCATCCGCTGGAGGTGTCGGCAGTCCGTTGTTGATGAAACCGGGGATCGGCTGCAGCGGCCGCACCCAGGCCCGCAGCTCGAGTCTGCGCAGCAACCGTATGAAGGCCATCAGATCGCGCCGCGGGCTGGTGCGTCCGGTGAAATCGAACTCCCCCGCCCCGATCTCATGGAAGTTCCAGGGGATACCGAATTCCACCGTTTGAACGCCGATGTTCTTGAGCCAGACCAGTTCGCGCTCCCATAGGGTTCGCGGGTAAAGATAGTAGGAGAACTCCACCGCCTGCACGTATCCGGGCTGGGGTTCGGCGGCAAATAAAGGCGCCGCGGCCGCGAGGAGCAGCAACGGGAAGGCCCTTCGCGTAATACCGCGTATCAAAACGTCCGCGCCTTTCGCAAGCGGTAGTCTTCGATCAACGGCATTCTGATTACCGTGCACATTTCGAACAAGCGCGAACGGGCGCGCGCGCCAATGCGGTCGGCCAGCGTGATGCCGTACTCGATATTGCCGCTGGCCGACCTCTTCATGACGGGGTTGCCGACATCGCCATCCGCCAGGTTGGTGGTAGCGATCAGAGCGCGGCGGTTGTTGCAGCGGTAAGTAACGATGGAAGTGATGGTGTCCTCCACCCAATCGGTAACGCGGTGCGCGCCGATGTCGTCGAGCAGCAGCACTTCACTATCGAGCGCCACACGGTAGGCTTCCTTGTCCGCCGAATTCGAACTGGCATCGTACCCGGAACGGATGCGGTCCAGCAAGTTCTGGTAGTCGCAGAAGAGGCCTTCGAAGCCCTTCGCGATAACGGCGCGCAGTGCCGACGCAGCCAGGTGCGTCTTGCCCGTGCCCGGGTCGCCAATGAGCAACAAGCCCGGACGCGACTCGTTGGGAAAATCGCGCACGTAGTTCTTCACCGCCAGCAGCGCGTTGGTGAGTTCCCGGCGGGCAATGGGGTTATCGGGGCCGGGGACACTGAAGTTCTCGAAAGACGCGTGGCGGTAAAGCGGCGGAATCTGCGCCCGGTCTTCCAAACGTCCGGCACGCCCCTGGCTGCGGCAGCCGCAAGCCTCGGCGCCGCTCACGCTGGCGCGTTCGACGATGATCCAACCCGTGCCGCCGCACTTCTCGCAAACGGTTTCCGTGGGCATCAAGCTCTATTATCGGTCAGACGGGTGCGCGGCAGAGCGGGTTTCGGAAACGGCAACCTGTCGCCAGTTGCCACTCCACACGGTTTTCGTGTACACTGGAGTCATGCACAATGTTACCTTCAGCGCCGATGAGGAGTTGATCCAAAAGGCCCGGTTGCGGGCTCAGCACGAGAGGACCACGCTCAACTCAGCCTTCCGTGAGTGGCTGCAGCGTTATGCCGGCAATTCCGCTGCCGCGGCGCAATACCAACACCTGATGCGGACCCTTGCGCACGTCAAATTCGACCGCAAGTTCACCAGAGACGAGATGAACGCCAGATGAGCGAGCCGTCGCAACGCTGCTTTCTGGACACCAACATTCTGGTCTACAGCTTTATGCCGGATAACCGGGCCAAACGCGACAAAGCGCGCGGATTGGTGGCGCAGGCTCTCGAAAGACAAGACGGAGTAATCAGCTTTCAGGTAGTCCAGGAATTTCTCAATGTAGCAACCCGGAAACCGCAGCGGCGGATGAGCCAGGCCGAGGCTCAGCAATATCTGGCACAGGTTCTGATGCCCCTCTGCGAGGTGTGGCCCACCGCATCCTTGTATTCCGACGCGCTATCCGTCGCGGACGAGACTGGCTGGTCATTTTACGATTCGGTGATCGTGAGTTCGGCATTGGCCGCGGGATGCGGGGCCGTCCTCACGGAAGACTTGCAGACGGGCCGCCTGATCCGCGGCCTTGAGATTCGCAATCCGTTCTCGTAGGCAGGCGCCGCATGCCGGATGCCCGCACGTGATACTCTGTGTGGCGGAGCCTTATGTCCCTCACGCGTGAAAAAGCCCAGCTCATGAGTGCGTCTGAAATCGACCGGACGCTGGTGCGCCTGGCCCACGAGATCCTGGAGAAAACCAAAGACCTGGCACAACTGGCCTTCATCGGAATCCGCCGCCGTGGAGTCCCGCTGGCGCTGCGTCTCTCGAAGAAGATTGAGACGCTCGAAAACCGCAAGGTGCCCGTGGGCATCCTGGATATCAATCTATATCGCGACGATCTGAGCACCGTGGATATCAAGCCTGTGGTCAGTGCCACGGAAATTCCATTCAGCGTGGAAGGCAAGGACATCATCCTGATGGACGACGTGCTCTACACGGGGCGCACCATTCGCGCCGCGCTCGACGCTCTGTTCGACCATGGGCGTCCCGCCCGCGTGCAACTGCTGGTGCTGATCGACCGCGGCCACCGCGAGCTGCCGATCGAAGCGCGCTTCGTGGGGCGCAACGTGCAGACCACCGACCTCGAAATCATCGAGGTAAAATTCCAGGAGATCGACGGCATGGAGAAGGTGCTGCTGGTGGAAAGGGCCGCGGGCGAAGCGGCATAGGACGACATGCCCGCCGGACTGCTCGGAATCGAGGAGCTAGACCGCGCCGAGATCGAAGCCATCTTGGCGCGCGCCAAGGATTTTCAGCCCGTTCAAAGCCAGACTTTGAAGAAGCTGGACCAGCTCCGCGGGAAGATGATCGTCAACCTGTTTTACGAAGCCTCCACGCGCACGCGGACCAGTTTCGAGATCGCCGCCAAGCGCCTGGGCGCGGACGCGATTTCGATCACGGCGTCGGGGTCGAGCGTATCCAAGGGCGAATCGCTGGTGGACACCCTGAATACGCTGGCCGCCATGCGGCCGGATGCCATCGTGATGCGTCATGCGGCCTCGGGCGCGCCGCATTTTCTGGCGCGGCACCTGCCCACGCCGATCATCAACGCCGGAGACGGCACGCACGAACATCCTACCCAGGCATTGCTGGATGCGCGAACCATTCTGGACCGCCGCAGTCGCCTGGAAGGGCTGAAGGTGGCGATCATCGGCGATATCGCCCACAGCCGCGTGGCGCGCTCGAACGTGCACCTGCTTTCGAAATTCGGCGTCGAAATCGTGCTCTGCGGTCCGGCTTCCCTGCTGCCCGTGGAGCTGGCGCAACTGGCGCCGGGCGTGCGGCTGACCACCGATATTTGCGATGCCATCCGCGAGGCCGACGTGATCATGATGCTGCGCGTGCAACTGGAGCGGCAGCACGAAGCGGCCTTTCCGGCCAGCGAATATTTCCAGTTCTACGGACTGCGCCTCGAGCACATGGACCTGGCCAAACCGGACGCGATTGTGATGCACCCGGGCCCCATCAACCGCGGGCGCGAGCTATCCTCCGAAGTCGCGGATTTCAGCCGCTCGGTGATTCTGCACCAGGTGGAGAACGGCATCGCGGTGCGCATGGCCGTGCTTGAAAAGGTGATTGGATAGGCCGATGCCGACTGTCATCGTCATCAGGAATGGCCGCGTGATCGACCCTGCATCGAATACCGACCGCGTGGCGGATGTGCTGATTGTGGACGGGCGCGTGGTGGGCGTGGGCCCGAATCTGCCTTCGTCGAAAGCCGAGGTCTTCGATGCCACCGGGATGATTGTGGCGCCGGGATTCATCGACATGCACGTGCATCTGCGCGAGCCGGGCTTCGAGCACGCCGAGACCATTGAGAGCGGTTCGCGGGCGGCGGCCGCCGGCGGCTTCACATCCATCTGCTGTATGCCCAACACCAAACCGGTGAACGACAGTAAGACCGTCACCAGCTACATTGTTGAGCAGGCGCGCAGCAAGGCCGCGGTGAACGTGTTTCCGATCGGCGCCATCACCAAGGGCAGCGGCGGCGAGGAACTGGCGGCCATCGGCGCCATGAAGGCGGCCGGCGCGGTAGCCATATCCGACGACGGGCTGCCTGTGATGAATGCGCGCGTCATGCGGCGGGCCATGGAGTTTGCCAAGTCGTACGACCTGCCCATTATCCAGCACTGTGAAGACCTGAATCTGAGCGCCGGCGGCGATATGCACGAAGGAGCGCCCTCCGTGCGCTGGGGCCTGCGCGGAATTCCGGCGGCGTCGGAAGACGTCATGGTGGCGCGGGATCTGGTGCTGGCGCAGTTGACCGGCGCCCGCTACCATGTGGCCCACATCTCCACGCGAAACGCCGTGGCGATGGTGCAATACGCGCGGCGGAACGGACTGCCCGCGACCTGCGAAACCACGCCGCACCATTTCTCGCTTTCCGACGCCTGCATGGTTCCCTACGACAGCAACTACAAGATGAAGCCGCCGCTGCGCTCGCCGGGCCACCAGCAAGCCGTGGTGGAAGGGATCGCGGCCGGAACCATCAGCGCCATCGCCACCGACCACGCGCCGCATGCCGGTTCGGATAAAATGCAGGAATTCGAGCGCTGCCCATTCGGCATCATCGGTCTCGAGACCGCCATCGCGCTGGCGTTGGAAGAGCTGGTGGCGCCCGGAAAGATCGGGCTCAGCCGCATGGTGGAGTTGTTCACGACCGGCCCTGAAGGCGTGATGCGCCTGGGACGCGGCACGCTGGCCCCCGGGGCGCCGGGCGATGTGACGGTCTTCAGCACGGACATAAGCTGGACCTACGACGTGAACCAGTCGCCTTCACGCAGCAGAAATACCCCATTCCATGGAAGGACCTTCCGCGGCGGCCCGATGGCGACGATAGTGAACGGCGCCATTGCGTGGAAGCGTTAGGCTGGCGCCTCCCGGTTCGACGGTTCACACGTAACAAGTGCGAACTTCGGCAGATTTCGTGGTTCCCGCGCAGACCCTGGTGTATGCTGTACTCTACCGTTTCAACTTTCGGGAGGTCTCCATGAAGAGAAGGTTTACGTCTTGCGCCGGTTTGGCGCTACTGTCCGCTTTTGGCCTGATGGCGCAAAGCGTCGACACAACTCCATTTCTGGTTGTGATGCAGCCGGGGAACGAGGTCCCCGCGATTACCGACACCTCGAGCGCTAACGCGATCATCTGGGTACACGTGGTCAAGGACGCCTCCGGCAACGTCACCTCCGGCTCGGTCGATTTTGACGTGTCGACGAAGTTCTCGAGCGCCGTGACCGTCACCGGCCTGCACATCCACAACGGCGCGGCGGGCGTCTCCGCGGGTATCGTGATACCCACCGACTTGAGCGGCGCTAACACCCTCCCCATCGACGCGACTGGGAAGCTGCGCATCCAGAAGCAGGTGCAATTCCCGACGACGCCCGACGTGGTCGAGGTCAGCACCATCCGCGATCTGTTAGAGAATCCGCAGGGGTACTACGCCAACATTCACACCACCGACCACGGCGGCGGGGCGATGCGCGGCCAACTGATGCGCGCGGACATGAAAGTCCTGATGGGGCTGATGAGCCCGAAGAATGAGGTTCCGCCAACCGGCGTGAATGCCTCGGGC
>Ga0209849_1000014_pt1 | contig 18162 bp, 14 predicted proteins | sample OrgsoiDNA2013048_FD_185798 | JGI IMG/M metagenome (GOLD analysis project Ga0209849, IMG submission 185798) | Permafrost soil microbial communities from the Arctic, to analyse light accelerated degradation of dissolved organic matter (DOM) -... | ecosystem: Environmental > Terrestrial > Soil >... | reverse complement strand
AACATCGGCTGCCAAAGTGGACGGCCGGAGTTTCGTAACCGGCGCGCACAAGTATACGTACGATATGAAGCGGCCGGGCATGATGTATGGCAAGGTGCTTTACCCGCCGCAATTCGGGGCAAGTCTGATTTCGCTCGACGCCACGGCGGCTGAAGCCATGCCCGGCGTGAAAGTGGTGCGCGACGGGAATTTCGTGGGGGTGGCGGCGGGCGATCCGGAAACCGCGGCCACGGCCGTGATGGCGCTGAAAGCGGAATGGAAACCGGTGGCGGCGGAAACATCCGCGAAGGACGCCGGCGCGTATTTCCGCAAGACCGCGCGTGACGGTGGCGGTGACGGCGCCGCGGCGAATCCCCAGTTGACCACCTACAACATCGCCTACATCGCGCACGTGCCGCTCGAACCGCGCGCCGCGGTGGCCGAGTGGGAAGGCGATCGCCTCACGGTTTGGACCGGCTCCCAGCGGCCGTTCGGCGTGCGCAGCGAACTGGCCGAGAGCTTCAAGATTCCCGAAGACCGCATACGCGTGATCGTGCCCGATACCGGTTCGGGCTATGGCGGCAAGCACCAGGGCGATGCCGCGTATGAAGCCGCGCGGCTGTCCAAGGCGGCCGGGAAGCCGGTGCAGCGCAACTGGACGCGCGAAGAGGAAATGACCTGGGCGTATTTCCGGCCGGGCGGGGTGATCGACGTGGGCGCGAAGTTGAACCCGGATGGCGCCATCGCGGAGTGGGAGTTCCACAACTACAACTCGGGCCCGTCGGGATTGGCGACGCCGTACGCGGTGGGCTCGAAGAAAGAACAGTACCACCAATCGAAGTCGCCGCTGCGGCAGGGGTCGTACCGCGGACTGGCGGCCACGGCCAACCATTTCGCGCGCGAATCATATATGGATGAGCTGGCGCACTCGATTCAGATGGACCCGCTGGAGTTCCGCCTGAAGAATGCCACGGACGAGCGGTTGCGCGCGGTGATTGAAGCGGCCGCCGGCAGGTTCGGATGGAAGGCGCGAAAGAAGACGGCGGGGCACGGGTTCGGCATCGCGGCCGGCTTCGAAAAGGGCAGCTACGTGGCCACCTGCGCCGAGATCGCCGTGGATATGGACAATGGCAAGCCGGGCGGAGCGGTGAAGGTGCTGCGCGCGGTGGTTTCGTTTGAATGCGGCGCCATCGTCAACCCGGAGCATCTGCGCAACCAGGTGGAGGGCGCGGTGGCGATGGGGTTAGGCGGCGCGCTGTTCGAGCAAATCGATTTCGCCGACAACCAGATCGTCACCAACCGGCTGTCGAAGTACCGCCTGCCGCGGTTTGCGGACATGCCGGCGATTGAGAGCGTGCTGCTGGACCGCAAGGATATCGTATCGGCGGGGGCTGGTGAGACGCCTATCATGGGGATTGCGCCGGCCGTGGGGAATGCGATTTTCGATGCGGTGGGGCAGAGGGTGAGGGCGCTGCCCATGGCGCCGAAGGGGCTGCACACCAGCTAGCTCCGTCTGAAGATCGTACGGCTCGTTACTAAACTAAAGTCGAAACGCGTCTGGAATGAAGAGCGTCTGGAGGATTATGTCTTTGTCGCGGAGTGTCTCTACGGTCGGCCTTGGTTTGGGCGTTTTTCTTATGGCGCTGCCTGGATTTTCGCAATCGGAATCGGGGCAGTATGCGCTGATCCTACGGGATCCGCCGGTGTCCTCTCGATTCACTTCGCGGCAAGCGATGCGGTCGGTAGAGGCCGAGAGTTATCGCAAGCAGATTGTTTCCGCTCAGGAAACTCTGCGCGCCGCGGCTCAGGCTAAAAGCTTTCTGGTCACGGGTTCCGCGGACACCGTATTGAACGCCGTCTTCGTGGCGGCAGCGGGGAACCACATGGCGGAAATGCGGGCGCTCCCGGGAGTCCTGGCGGTTATCCCCATGCGCAATGTGCACCCTCTGCTCAATGCCGCGACGGAGCTCATGAATGCGCCCGCGGCCTGGACGGCTCTGGGTGGCCAGGGGAACGCCGGACTGGGCATGAAAGTTGGAGTTCTGGATTACGGAATCGATCAGACTCACCCCGCCTTTCAGGATTCTTCATTGCCCAAGCTCGCCGGTTTTCCGAGATGCAGCGGCTTCACGGGCGACTGCGGGTCCTTCACGAACAACAAGGTGATTGTGGCGCGAAGCTACACGAGCTTGATTGCTCCGGGCTCAGACCCGGCCACCTCGCGCCCCGACGACTTCACTCCGCGCGACCGCGAAGGCCACGGCACGGCAGTCGCTTCCTGCATCGCGGCCAATAACGCCACCGGCACGGTCACTATTTCGGGCATGGCGCCCAAGGCTTACCTGGGCAATTACAAGATTTTCGGTTCGCCTTTGGTGAACGATTTCACGCCGGAGAGCGTAATCATTCAGGCTCTGAACGACGCCGTCGGCGACGGGATGGATGTGATCAACATGTCAGCGGGAATTTCCGCGCTGACGGGTCCGCTGGACACCGGCGCGGCTTGCGGGTTGGCAGCCGGCGCGCCCTGCGATCCGATGGCGGCGGCGTTTGAGAATGCGGCGAAAGCGGGAACGATTATCGTGTTGGCCGCGGGCAACAGCGGCGAGGACGGCAACAACTTTCCGACCCTCAACTCGATTTTGACACCGGCGGATGCGCCGTCGGTAATCGCCGTGGGTGCGAGCTGGAACTCGCACTTTTTTACCGAGACCGTGAGCGTGGCCGGTGGTCCTCAGAATATTGCGGCGGAATTTGGAGACAACTTTTCCCCCACCGGCGCGATTTCCGCTCCTTTAATCGACGTGGCAACCCTGGGCGGGGGCAATGATGGTCTAGCGTGTTCGGGACTGCCTGCCGGATCGCTGAACGGCGCCTTTGCGCTGATCGAGCGAGGTACCTGCCAGTTCGCGGACAAGGAAACCAACGCATTGGACGCCGGCGCCGTTGGCGTGGTGTTCTACATGGCCGACGCGTCAGACCTGATCTCTCCCACGGGTCTCAGCGGCTCCGAGCCGGTGGCCATGATATCCAACAGCGACGGCACGGCGCTGAAAAGCTTTGTGGCTGCCAACCTGGGCACCGTGGCGATCATCGATCCGGCGGGTGCGGAAAATATCGATACGGCCGATCAGGACCTGCTGGCCTCGTTCTCCTCGTTTGGCCCCACCGTGGGAGACTCCGCCATCAAACCCGACCTGGTGGCGGTAGGCACCGATCTGTACATGGCGGCTCAGAATTATGACCCCAATGGCGGCCAGTACAGCGTTACGCGGTACGCCGACGCCGCCGGGACCAGTTTTGCTTCCCCGATCACTGCCGGGGCCGCGGCGCTGGTGAAGCAGAAGCACCCCACCTGGACCGTGGCGCAGGTCAAGTCGGCGCTCGTGAATACCGCGAATCAGGATGTCACCACCGACGATCAGTTCGACCTGGTGGACGTGGAGTGGTTGGGCGCGGGCAAACTCGATGCCGGCGCGGCCGTAGGCGCCACCGTGCTGGCGAACCCGGTGTCGCTCTCCTTCGGTGTGCTGGCCTCGGCGCCCGCGGGCGTCTCCAGGCAGATTACGCTTACTAACACGGGATCGGGCAGTGTGAACCTGACGGTGGCGGTTGCCGCGGGCGCTGCATCGTTCACCGGCAACCTGACTCCGGGCATCGCGCCGACGCTCGATAAAGCAACGCTTGCACTGGCCGCGGGCGCTACCGGAACGGTGACTGTTTCGCTTTCCGGGACCCTGCCCGCGCCTGGATCTTACTCCGGGGCGGTGACGTTCCAGGGCACTGGCGTTTCCATCCGGGTGCCATACCTGTATCTGGTAGGGGGCGGCGCCGTTGGCAATTACAACATCATTCCGCTCGCCGGCAACTCGTTTTTCTTTGAGGGTATCGTAGGCCAGCCGCCGGCGGATCCCTTGAACCCGTCACGTCCCAATTCTCTCACCGTCAAGCTGGTGGATGCCGCCGGCGTGCCGGTCGCGGGCGCCCCAGTGAGCTTTGCCGCCACCCCGCGCGGCAGCGTCACATTCCAAAATACCGCCAGCACTACAAACAGTTATGGCATTGCCGCCACCGACATGACGATTGCCCAGACGGGTAACCTGACTGTCGATGTGACTGCTGGGGGCCAAAAGCTGCTTAATCCGGCGACCGGCTTCGGGCGCGTGCAGCCGACCATTCCTGCAGGCAGTGTGGTGAACGCCGCGAATTTCCAGTCGCCGATTGCGCCTGGATCGTACGTGACGATTTTCGGAACGGGCCTGAGCGACCCGGGCTTCGTCGATCCGGCGATCACGGCTATACTGCCGCTGGTGATTGACGGCGTCACGGTCAGCTTTGATGTGCCTTCTGCCAATATCAGCGTGCCGGGACATATCGTCTTCGTCAGTGAAGGGCAGGTCAACGTGCAGGTTCCCTGGGAGTTGCAGGGGCAGAGTTCAGTCAAAGTCAAAGTGACGATCGACAGCTTCTCTTTCGGCAACGTAGTGGATGTGCCCGTTGCGGACGCCACCCCTGCGTTCTTTGAAGGGAACGGCAACGTGGCGGCCAGGGATGCGATTACTTTCATTCAGATCTTGCCGGCCAACCCGGCCAAAGCCGGCGAGATTGTGGCGCTTTTCGCGAACGGTCTGGGCCCGTTGAACAACCAGCCCGCAAGCGGCGATCCGGCGCTCGGCCTGCCGCTGGCCACTACCAAGAACACTCCGACGGTTACCATCGGAAACAAGGACGCGCCGGTTTCGTTTAGCGGGCTGACGCCCGGGCTCCCCGGCCTGTATCAGCTCAACGTGACGGTGCCGGCGGGGCTGACGCCGGGAAATCAACCGGTCGTGGTGACCATCGGAGGGCTGTCGTCCAAGGCTTCGAACCTGGCTGTGCAGTAGGGCTGTACTATAAGGTGCAGTAAAGGGGCTCGTTAAATGTCCCTCACTTCATGAAGCCGCTCATGCCGCTGCCCGTGGCGCTCAACTCGTCATTCAGAGGATCGTCGAGCGCCAGAATCCGGCGCGCTTCCGGGCTGAGGCGGGCCTGCACTTCCGGGCTGAGCCAGCGCTTCTGATACTGCTGCTGCGGTTTGTCGTAGCGCGTGTAATAGACGTGCATGGCACGCCTTGGCTCGCCGGTGCGGTTGGCCGTGCCGCCGTGCCACATATGGGCGTTCATGACCACCACGGTGCCGGCTTTTCCGGTCGCCAGTTGCTGTTGCGGATGCGCCTGATACATTTCGGGCGGCGGCAGTTTGCGCCAGCGGTGCGAACCGGGAACCATGCGGGTGGCGCCGTTCTCCGGCGTAAAATCATCCAGCATCCAGACCGAATTGCACACCGAGTAGCCCAGGTGGTCCGCGGTGGCCCCGCTGTCACAGTGCATCGGCTGATCGCTTTGGCTGTACGGGTTGGCGGAACGCACGTTCAGGCTGCTCAATTTGAATTGCGGCCCCAGCACCTGGGCCACGCCCTCCAGGACCTGGGGCGTGACAATCACATCTTCGAAGATGCGGCCCTTGTTCACCAGGTTGGCCAGACGCCGCGCGCCCGGCTCCTGCTTAAACTCCGCGCCGCAAGCCGCGCCTTCCTCGGCGAACAGTTCTTCCACGCGCTGCCGCAGCGCCTCCAGCAGTTGCGGGCTCACTAGGCCGGGCAGCGTCAGATAGCCCTGTTCCTCGAGTTGTTCCCGCGCCGGTTGGCTTAACATTTTATTAACTCCGCACCAATACCTGCGCCACCAGGTCCTCGCAGTGGTCCACGTAGCGGTCAATCAGTTTTGCCAGCGTGGTCGGGTCCTCGATTCCTACGCGGCAGCTTACCGCCAGTTTCTCCTCTGGAATGTGAGCCAGCACACGCAGCAGCGCTCGATTGAGCCGCACCCAGAATTCCACCAGGTCTTTCCATGCGTCGGTTCCATAGTGCTGCGCGGCCACCCACTCGTCCCGCGGATAGCCGGCCGCCGTCAGCTTCGGCTCGGTCAGCGCGCGCGCAATCCACTCATGATAGGTGATGCCCCAGTCGATCAGGTGCCCCATGGCTTCCTTGCGGGTCCAGTCTTTGCGTTTCAGCCGGACATCGCCATCCGAATCTGAGAGGGCCTCCAGGCGAGGTTGGGCTCCCGTCACCAGACCGCTCAAGCGGATCGCCAACGCTCGCAGCGAAGGCGCCAGGGGCTCGGGCGGTTCGGGTTCCGGCTGCGCCGCTTCCGAGGCGACCTTCATCCGCGGTATCATCCGCCAAACGTCCGGCGTCATCTTACCGACCATCTCCCGGAAGGCGCGGTATTGAATCCCGTTCTGGCGGAGCAGTTCCGCGACGCCGCATTTTTCGTCATGCAGCAACCCCAGCAGCAAGTGTGCGGGCTCAATCGTTATGTGACCAAGAGCCTCGGCGTCTTGGGCGGCATAGCCCAGCGCCCGCTTGCATTCATGGCTTAGGGGCATGTCCACGGAGGTGGAAATGCTCTCCTTAGCCGGCTGGAGCCGCGCGTCCACCTTCTGGCGAAAGGCTTCCGTGGACCCGATGCCGAGCTGCATAAACAAGGCGCGGTCTTCGCGCAGCAGCCCCAGCAGCAGGTGCTCCGTCTCAATGTAGCCGCTGCCGTACGTGCTGGCTTCGTACCGCGCGAAGAAAATCGATCTGCGCGCCTTTTCGGTAAACCGGTCGAACATAGGCTCAGCTCCCAAACTTCGACTGCACTTTGACTACACTTTGCGCACCCGGTCCATCTCCAGGAATTCGCGGATGTGCGGGTGGTCCGATTTTTCCAGATCGCCGATCGGTCCGAAAAAAATCACGCCGCCCTCGTAGAGGAAGACCACGCGGTCGGCAACCTTATTCATCAGGTCCAGATCGTGAGTGACCACCACGGAGGTGAGCTTGAGCTGCTTCTTGAGCCGCAGCATGAGGTCGCCCAGGTGGTCGGACATGATGGGGTCCACCATGGTGGTGGGCTCGTCGTAGAGCACGCATTGCGGCTGCGCGGCCAGGGCCCGGGCGATGGCAACGGCGCGCTTGTATCCGGTGGAAAGGTCGGCCGGGAAGGAGTTCCGCGCGTGGGCGATGTCCACCATCTGAAGCAGACCGTTGACCACGTCCTCTTTGTTCTTGGAATCGTAGTCTTCGCGCAGCTCCAGTGAAAAGAGGACGTTCTCCGCCACGGTCAGCGAATCGAACAGCGCGCCGGATTGAAATACCATGGTCACCTTCTTGCGAATGCGCCGCATCTCGGCTTCCGAAAACGCGGTGACGTCTTCGTGGGCCACAATGATGCGCCCGCTATCGGGTTTCAGGAATCCCATGATGTGCGCCAGGGTGACCGATTTTCCCACGCCGCTGCGCCCGATAATCGCCACCGTCTCGCCCGCATTCACGTGAAAGTTGACATCGACTAAAACCGGCTTGTCGAACGTCTTATATACGTGGCGGAATTCAATGTAGTGCGGGAAGAAGTCATCCTGCGGCATAACCGGCCCAGTCCTCGGGAGTGTTAACGTTTTGAAAAAGCGCGAGTTCCGGCACGGAAAGGCAAACGGTGGGGACTCCCTTGAGGGCTGCCGTCACCTTGCGAACCCCGCGCGCGAAATGCAGTTCCATGGGCGCCAGGGCCTGCCGGTGATACACCGCGCACAGCGGCTCCAGCTTTCCGGAGGGGCCCACGGGCAACAGGGCATCGGCGCCCGAGGCCTCGGCTGCGGCCACCAGTTTCCGCAGGAACGCGGCCGACACTTCGGGCATGTCGCACGCCACGATGAGGTTCCAATCGGCCCCGGTTTCGCGCAGGGAATGGTGCAGGGCGGTCAGAATTCCGCCCAGCGGTCCCTCCCCCGGATACAGATCGGGAATGCCGCCCAGTTCCGGATTGCCCACAAATGTCGCGCTCTGGGCCGCCAGTTCCACGGCGCGCGCCACCCATTCCGCCAGCGCCCCTCCGCGATACGGCAGCCGTGCTTTATCGCGCCCCATCCGGGAACTGCGCCCGCCCACCAGCACGTATCCCGACCGCGTCACAGAGAAATGATAGCATTAGGGTTTGCAGGCTTCTCGCGTTATACTTTCTGGAGAAATACATTCTAATGCATTTATGTTTTAAGCTGGGACTGCTGGCGCTGCTGACCGCCGTATGGGGCATGCCTGCGAGCCTGATTCATACCAGCAGCGTTCATGCGGATTTTCGTACCGGGAAACTGGTGAGAAGCGTGATTGTCACGTCGAAGGCCGTCAGTCCGCCGCCCGCTATCGACACCGGTATCGATACCGGTATCGACGACGCCGTCGAACGCATCGCCGCCCAACATTCGCTGCCGCCGCGGTTGATTCATTCCGTGATCAAAGTGGAAAGCAATTACAACCCCTTAGCGGTCTCTCCCAAAGGCGCCATGGGTTTGATGCAGCTCATTCCCTCCACGGCGCGGCGCTTCGGAGTATCCGACAGTTTCAATCCCCTGGAGAACATTCAGGGCGGCGCAAAATATCTGAAGTACCTGCTGGATCTTTACAACGGCAGTTATTCTCTGGCCTTGGCGGCCTACAACGCCGGTGAAGGCGCGGTGGCGAAGTACGGCGGCGTGCCGCCCTACGCCGAGACGCGGAATTACCTGGTCCGCGTCCAGAAGCAACTGGTTGGGCCCGCGCCCGCGGCTGCGCAAAACGAGAAACCCGCAAACCTGGCGCCCGCCGGTCCGGCTCATATTCAGGAAGTGACTCAGCCGGACGGCACAGTGCGTTACGTCACGCGATGATCGACAGGGTATGAAGCCGATTGCCGCGCTCGCGATTTCGCTGACCCCGATTTCGATCGCTACGCTGCTCGCGCAGACTGAACGCCCCGCGCTCCGCTCGGTAAGCGCGGTCCGCACCTGGTCTTTCACGGACGTCACGCGCGTGGCCATCGAAGTTTCCGGCGACTTTCAGTTCCGAACCGACCGGCTGCACGATCCCGAACGGGTCTACTTCGACATCCTCAACTCCCGGCCTCTGGTGGACTCGAAACGCTTTTATTCCAAAGAACTCGACGACAAGCTGGTCAAGCGTATTCGCGTGGCGGAAACCAACCCGGGAATCACGCGCGTGGTGCTGCATCTGGCGGCGGCGGTGGAAGTCTCCACCTCCCAACTCTCCAACCCGAACCGCCTCCTGATCGACGTGCGCAATGGAACGCTTACGGTCATTCCGCCGGAGACGGTCCCCGCCGGGCCGCCCGTCCCGTTGGCCGCTGCCGCTCTGCCCGCCGTCATTAAGCCCGAACCGCCGAGAGTGGCGCTACCTGACGTCGACGCGACTGCCACTGCCGCGCCCCCGCCAACCTTACCGGGCGAATTCGGCAGAGCGGCCAGGCACACCAGCAACGGTCGGAATTCGCTCACCCGTGCCCTCGGCCTGAAGTTGGCGCGCGTGGTGATCGACCCCGGACATGGCGGTCACGATCAAGGCACCCAGGGTCCCAAAGGGCTGGTGGAAAAAGAGCTCGTGCTGGACGTGGCGCTGCGTGTGGGCAAGTTGATTGAGGAGCACATGGGAGCCGAGGTGATCTACACCCGCACCGACGACACATTTGTCCCGCTGGAGGGGCGTACCGCGCTGGCCAATGACCAGAAGGCCGACCTCTTCCTCTCCATTCACGCCAACTCTTCACCCTTTCCGCGCATCGCCGGCGTGGAGACTTTTTATCTGAACTTCACCGATTCGCGGGAAGCGCTGGACGTGGCGGCGCGCGAAAATGCCAGTTCGCAAGAATCCATCTTCGAACTGCAGGACATCATTCAGAAGATCACGCTGCATGAGAAGCTGGACGAATCCAAAGAGTTCGCCGGCCGCCTGCAGGCGTCGCTTTATTCGCTTTCTTCGCGCAACGTTCCGGGGCAGAAAAACCGCGGCGTGAAGAAGGCGCCGTTCGTGGTGCTGATCGGCGCTAACATGCCCTCCGTGCTGGCCGAGATCGGCTTCGTCAGCAACCCGCGCGAAGAAGCCCTGCTGAAGAAACCCGATTACCGGCAAAAGCTGGCCGACTCGCTCTATCGCGGGCTTTCCAGGTACGCCGAGAGCCTGAGCCATTTTCAGATGGCGCAAAAGTGATCGGACCCGCGACCCTCCGGGTCGCTTCGGTGCGACCCAGAGGGTCGCGGGTACGGGGTAGCGAGTATCTATTACTTCACGGCCCGGTCCAACTCCGCCGTCGCTCCCTGAATCGCCTCTCCCGCATTCTCCAGCACCTTTCCCACCCGCACAATCTGTTCGTCGGCCAGTTTCCACTGCTTCTGCTCGATGCTTTCCCGCACGGCAGGCAGAGTCTTCACGCCGTATCCCGTATAGAACCCGGGCGCGTATATCTGGTGCTTGAACCACTGCCGGTTCGGCAGGCCGTCATTGAGCGTCAACGCCCGCTCCACGGCAATCAGCCGCGCATTCACATCGCGCAGCGCGGCCTTCGCCAGCGCCGCCCCTCCGTTGCCCGCGGCCTTCGCCAGCGCTTCGCCGTACAACACCCGGGTGCGCTCGAGCGCCGCGAATCCATTCTCCAGCGGGGCGAAATTCAGATAGGGCGGCACGCCCTCTTTTTCCGGCGCCACCATGGGCCGCCGCGGGTCCAAAAGTGCCGCGAAGACGCCTTCATCAAGCTGCCGGTTGCGCTCGATAATCTGGTCGTGCTTGTCGCGCGCCAGCCGCTCTACCTCATCGATATAGCGCCTGATGGTGTCCGTGAAATTGTCGAAGTCGAGCGGCAGCAGCTCCGCATCCGCCAGCCGCATCACCGCCGTTCCCGCCGTCTGCGCCAAGGCTCGCCCGTATACGAAACCGGTATCGGAAAAATGCGTGTACCAGTAGAAATCGTCGTAAATCGAGTGATAGATCCCGCCCCCGTCTTCACCGCCAAACCCGAGGTTCACCGAAGCAATCCCGATGTGGTCCAGGAAGGCCGTGTAATCCGAGCCCGACCCCAGCGCCGCGATCCGCAGGTCCGCGCGCCCGCGAGCCTCCTGCTTTTCGGCCGGCGTGGCATTCGGCAAAGGATGCGCGATCTGGTAGGCCTGCATCCTCTTCCATACCGAACCCTTGGATTCGGGATCGGCGATATCGCGGGCCACGCCGTTGATGAACTTTTCCAGCGTGTGCGAGCCTTCCACGCCCAGCATCCCGCGCCCGTTGGAATCGGAATTAATGTAGACCGCGGCCTTGCGGCTGAGCTCCACGGCATGCTCCTCGGCCCACTCCGTGGACCCTAGCAGTCCCGGTTCTTCCCCATCCCACGCGCAATATATAATGGTCCGCTTCGGCTTCCAGCCTTGCTTCAGCAGGGCGCCCAGGGCGCGCATTTCCTCCATCACGGCCGCCATCCCGGATGTCGGATCCTCCGCGCCGTTCACCCACGCGTCATGATGGTTGCCGCGGATGATCCACTCGTCCGGATCGGCCGTCCCGGGGATGCGCGCGATCACGTCGTACAGCGGTTTTGTGTCCCAGTTAAACCGCAACTTCAGGTGGATTTTCGCCGGACCCGGGCCCACGTGGTAAGTGATCGGCAGCGCGCCGCGCCAGGTCTCGGGCGCCACCGGCCCTTTGAGCGCCGCCAGCATGGGCTGTGCGTCGCCATAAGAAATCGGCATCACCGGGATCTTGGTCAAGGTGACGGCTTCGCTCAACGGCAGCCGCTTGGCGCCCTTCGTGGCGCCCACTCCCGGCGTTAGCGGGTCGCCCGGATAGACCGGCATGTCCATCACGCTGCCGCGCTGCGCTCCGTCTCTGGGGCGATACGGCCCGTCCGGAAAAGTCTCGCCTTCGATATAGCCGTCGTCCTTCGGGTCCGAATAAATCAGGCAACCGATGGCGCCGTGCTCGCCCGCTACTTTGGGCTTGATCCCGCGCCAGGAGCCGCCGTAGCGCGCAATTACGATCGCGCCCTTGACCGAAATACCCAGCCGGTCCAGTTCCTCATAATCGCCGGGCACCCCGTAGTTCACATAGACCAGCGGCGCGGTCACGTCGCCGTCGATCGAATAGGCGTTGTAGACCGGCAGTTGCTCGTCGTGCTGCGAAGAGGTAGGGTCCACCGCCACCGTCGGCTCGGCGATCTTGGCCGTGAAGCGCACCGGCTCCACCATTTCCAGCAGGCGCTCCTTGGGGGTAGGGAAGAGGACGTCGAAAATCTCGATCTGCGCGTCCAGGCCCCACTCCTTGAATCTTGCGAGGATCCACTCGGCGTTGTCCTTATCGTAGGGCGATCCCACGTGGTGCGGCCTTGCCGAAAGCCGCTGCATGTAGTCTCGAAGCCGCGCCGCGTCCGGGATGGCGCGGAACTTGGCCTCCCATTCGCGCTCGGTGGCCGATGAATCCGCGGAGTATCCGCGCAACGGAGGCGGGTCGGCGGACCAGGCGGCGGGGGCCATCAGGGCAAGGCACAGTGGATAGACAATTAGTGGTTTCATGAGTCGGATTTCGACATTGTACACATATAATGCAATAGATGCTGACGGCCATCACCCGTTCGGTCAGTCCCGCGATGAACGGCTGCGAGCTCGCGTACCTGCCGCGAGTCGAGATCGATATACCCAAAGCCGCCGAACAGCACCGCCGGTATGAAGCTTGCCTCCGGGAATTAGGCGTATCGGTAATCTCGCTCGCCGCCGAGCCGGAAATGCCGGATGCCATTTTCGTGGAAGATCCCGCGGTGGTGGTCGATGAAGTTGCCGTCATGACACGCATGGGCGCGGCATCCAGGCGTAAGGAATCGGAAAGCCTGGCAACGGCATTATCGCAATTCCGGCCAATAAGATGGATGAAAGAACCGGCGACACTCGAAGGAGGCGATGTCCTGCGCGCCGGACGTACGCTTTTCGTGGGGCTCTCGCCGCGCACCAACCGAGCCGGCATCGCGCAATTGGCTGCCGAACTGGAGCCCTTGGGATACGCCATCCGGCCGGTAGAGGTCCACGGCTGTTTGCATCTGAAATCGGCCTGCACATCCCTGGGAGATCGCACGATGCTTGCCAATCGAGCCTGGTGCGACACCGCGGCCTTCGACGGATTTCAGATCCTCGACGTGCCGGCGGATGAACCCTGCGGCGCGAACGTGCTCACCATCGGCGATACGGCCCTGGTTCCAGCCTGTTTTCCGGGAACCGCAAGAATGGTAGAGCGCCTCGGCTGGAAAATCCGGACACTCGACATCTCAGAGTTGATGAAGGCTGAAGCGGCGCTAACCTGCTCCAGCATCATCTTCAGGTAGGATAGGCCTCCTGGCCTGTCTGGCCCTTTACACCAACGCCGCCACAAACTTCTGCATCCGCTTCGAAAGGTGTGGCGTCCGCACGGCCATGTCTGTGAAAAAGGCCTCTGTGTCGGCCGGGGCGATTCGCACTTCGGAGCGCGCCCCGTAGCGAACCCGCACGCGGCCGCGGGCCAGGCCGATAGACGTGATCGCCTCATACGGAATCAATTGCCGCCGCAACGCGGTCCGCACCGCCAGGCCCTTCTCCGTGGTCTCGTAAGTCTGCGGATACGCGCATATCATCAGGTTCAGCAAGAGCGGTCCCACTATCCAGTAGTTGGCGCCTAGCAGCAGCACAACAATGGAAACCGCAATCGCGGACACAATCCACCAATTGGTTGTTGCAGAGTGATTCATATAGAGCTCCGTGTCGGAGCGGCCGGCCCTCTTACCAACCGCTCCCGCCACGCCGTCAAGTTATCCGGCTTTGCGCTTCGACTTGATTTCGTTCAGCAGGCGGTCCACCTCTTCCTGCTTCTCCATGGCCGCGAACTTGTCGTTCACGTCGTCGGCCGCCAGATCGGCTTTCGCTTGCGCCGTAGCCTCCGAGTGATGCACCTTGCGCTTCATGCGGTCGAAGGCCGCGGAGTTAGAGTCGTTGCCGATCGCCGTCCCCGCGTCGGTGGCTTTGCCCAGCGCGCGCGAACGGCGGTGCTGCGCAATCAGCAGGTCGCTCTTGGATTGCGCCTCGGCCAGCTTCTGCTGCAGTTTCAGCAGCGCCGATTTCAGGTTGTCCACTTGAGTCTTCTGGTCCTCCACCTGTTGCCGGAAACTCTCGGTCATGGATTTGTAGCTCATGCTCCGCTCCACCGCCGCGCGGGCCAGGGTATCGTCCTTCCGGTCCACGGCCAGCTCGGCGCGCTTCATCCATTGCCGCTCGTTCTCCTCATTCTCCGCCAGCTTCTTCTCCAACACGTGCAAGTCGGCGATGGTGATGGCCACTTGAGTCTTAACCTGCAGCAACTGGTTCTGCATGTCGAGAATTACCTGCTTGATCATCTTTTCCGGGTCTTCGGCCTTGTCGACAAGGTCGTTGAGATTCGCCCGGACTAACGTAGAGACACGCTCTAAAAGTGCCATGGGTATACTCCTTTTTTACTGTGATGCCGCGCCTGTGCTCTTCGGCTTGTCGTCCGGCTTGGGCGACTGTTCGCCAATGGTTCTTACTTTCGCGAACAACTCTTTGAACGGCATGCCCGAAAGGGTCTCGAACAGCGCCGGAATCTGCGCCGCCATTTCGGTGATGTCGCCCGTAATCTTGTGCATGCCTGCACTGCTGCCGTTGCCCGTGGATACGATCGTGATCTTGTCCACGTTGGCCAGGGGCGCCGCCAGTGCTCTGACGATCTCCGGCATATTGGTGATCAGTTTGTCCACAATGGCCGCCTGGTTGAATTGCTGGTAGGCTTCGGCCTTTACGTTCATGGCCCGCGCTTCGGCGTCGCCCTTCTTGTAAATGATCTCGGCTTCCGCCTCGCCCTGCGCCCGGATAGCCGAGGCCTGGCCTTCGGCCTGCATGATCAGCCGCGACTTCTCGGCTTCGGCCAGCATCTCGATGCGTTTCCTCTCGTACTCCGCCCCCTTGTACACGGTGGCAATCAGCTCGTTTTCGCGGCGCGCGATTTCGGCCTTCTGCACTTCCACCTCGTGCTCTTTTTCCACCTGGTGAATCTTGACTTCCTCGGCGCGCACCTGCTGCTGCATGATGTTGCCCTGGATCTCGTACGATTTGTCGGCCTGCGCCTGCTGCTTCTTGACGCTCTCCAGGTACAGGGCCTTCTTCACTTCCAGGTCGCGCTGCGCCTCCGCCTGTTTGGTCTGCGAAAGCGTTTCCGCAAGCACCCGCTCCTGATCCGCCTGGGCCTTGGCGACCGCCGACTCGCGTGAGGCGATGGCCCGCTTCATGGCCGTATCGCGCTCGGCTTCGGCGGTGGCCACGTCGGCATCCCGTTTTATCCGGGCTACGTCCGGCCGGCCCATGTTGCTGATGTATTCGTTCTTGTCGCGGACTTCCTTGATGGTGAACGAAATTACTTCCAGGCCCATCTTGGTCATGTCGCCGGCGCAGGTGGACCGCATGCGGTCGCCCACCATTTCCGGCTGTTTCACGATTTCTTCCACCGTGAGCTGCCCGATGATGCCGCGCAGGTGGCCTTCCATCACCAGCCGGATCAGGCCCTCGCGCTCCTCCGGCGACTTCGTCAGAAACTGCTCGGCAGCCGTCAGAATCGATTCCGGATCGGACTTCACCTTGATCTGCGCTACCGCTTCCACCGTCACCGCCACGCCCTGCTTGGTGTACAGGTCCTGCTTCGGCGCCACGTCAAAGGACATCAGCTCCAGCGATAGGCCGCGCGCGCTCTCGACCATCGGGAAAATCACCGTGCCGCGGCCCTTCACCACGCGCGTTCCGCGGAAACCGTAAACGATAATCGCCTCGTGCGGTCCCGCCTTGCGGAACAGCTTGGCGAACATCGCCATCAAGAAAATAATCGCCAGAATCATCAAACCGGCGATCACGAACACTTGGTTGTCCATAATTGGATCTCCTTCCCGCTAACCCTTCGGCTCCAATTCGCCCGCCGGATCTTCCCACGGCCGGACGTACGCAATGCCTTTCTCATAGCGCGTCACCATGACTTCGGAACCCTTGGAGATGGCGTCGCCATCCTCGCTGCGCGCGCCCGTAACGCGGCGCGTGCCCTCCTGCGAATAAATCAACTCACCGGTGCCGCCGGGGCGTATCGGAATGCTCAGACGTCCCAGCACCCCGGTCATCTCGTAGTCGGCCGGGTCCAGCGATTCCTCGCGTCTCATCAGCACCTTGGCCAGAAACAGGAAAACTATGCTGGCGCCACCCAGGCCGCTGACTGTCGCCACCACCAGCGCGGCCACAAACCAGACGCCGTAATAGCGCTCCAGCAAATACCCGGTGCCGCCGAACCAGGCCAGGAATGCCGCCATCGTGGCGAAGTTGAACCACGGAGCGCCGCCGCCGCCGCCGTGCCCGTGCCCCAGATGAATTCCGTGATCCAGGTGCATGTGCGGCAAATGCATGTGCGCGTTGCCGGCCAGCAACGTCAGCACGCTGAGGCCGAACCCCACAAGAAAACAGATCAGGTAGAAATCAGACCACGTCACGATCGCCTCCTCGGTTTTGGATTCGCCGATGGACTCGGGGTCTTGAGTACTTCAATCAGCCGCTCGGCCAGCCCCGGGTTCTCCAGAATGGTTCCAAGCAATATCAGGCACATGCGCGAATCACTGTGCTTGGCTACCGTAACTAGGGCCTGATGCAGATCCACGTCGCGGCAGAAGCGCTCCGCGCCCGACACCAGCCACAGATCCAGCTTGTCCTCGAGCGCCCCCAGGTTCGACATCAACTCGTTCTGAAAACCCTCCGGATCGTCCACCAGGTAGCCCGGATGCACTTTGAAAAACCGCGCCAACAGCATGCGCGTCGAGTTGGTCAGGTGCGGCCGCGTCCCGCTTTCGATCTGCGAAAGATAGCTCTGGCTGATGGATTTACCAAGCTCTTTCTGAATCAGCCGCGCCATCTCCACCTGCGAGAGTTCGCGGTCCATCCCCCGCAGCGTCCCTTCCACTTCCCGCAGGTACCGAAGTTTTTCACCGAGCAGCATATCGCAATCTGTAATTACTATATTGCAGATTGCTATTACCTGTCAAGAGGAAAATTGTGGGGTAGGCCTCCTGGCCTGCCATGTTCTACTGGTCCGGCGGCTTGGCGTCCGCATTCCCATTCAGAAACCGGTCGAACCAATAGCACTGCCAATCCAGGCTTTCCACCAGATGCTTCGGCTCTCCCGTTCGCGTCAGGTTGTGATTCTCGCGCGGAAAAATCACCATCTCCGCATTCACGCCGTAGTGCTTTAACGCCCGAAACCACTGCTCGCCCTGCTCCAGCGGCACGCGATAATCGTTGTCCGAATGCAGAATCAGCGTCGGCGTCTTGACGTTCTTGGCGTACTTCAGCGGCGACGCTTCCCAGTACTGGTCGAACTGATCGAACAGGAATCCCTTGAAGTCTTCCTCGTGCCCGTAGGCGCCGTCGCGCGTGCCATCGTCGCTGATGAAATTGGAGACGCTGCGCAGCGTCACCGCGGCCTTGAATCGCGTGGTGTGGCCCAGAATCCAGTTGGTCATATAGCCGCCGTAACTTCCGCCGGTCACGCCCAGCCGCTCGGTGTCCACCCACGGATACTGTTTGAGCGCCGCATCCACGCCCGCCATCACGTCCTGATAGTCCATGCCGCCCCAATTGTTCGCGATGCCCCGCTCGAACTTCTGCCCGTAGCCGGTAGATCCGCGCGGATTGCAGAAAAAAACCGCCCACCCCTTGGCCGCGTAGACCTGGAACTCTTGATACCAATCCACGCCGTACTGGCCCGCCGGCCCGCCGTGAACGCTCACCACCATGGGATACTTCTTGCCCGCTTGCCAGCCGATCGGCTTCACGAAAAATCCATCGATGTCCCACCCGTCCGTGCTCTTATAACGCAGGCGTTCCACGGCGGCCACGTCCAGTCCCGGCCAGAGATCCGCATTCAGGTGCGTCAACTGGCGCTCGCCCGCGCCGTCCAGGGCGGCCGCATAAAGGTCGTCCAGGTGCTGGAAATCGTTAGCCAGGTAAGTCATCACGCCGGCCTTCTGGTTGATGTCGAAGCCGCGAACGGCGCGCTCTCCGGAGGTCACGGGCGCAAACTTGTGGCTGTCCGGATCCACGCGGAAAACGTGCGTCTGGCCCTTCACGCCGGTCTCGAAGCGCAGTTCGCGCGCCCCCGGTCCCCAATGCAAGTCGGTGGGGATCAGGTCCAGGTCTTCCAGCACCAGGCTCGATTTGCCGCCCGCCGCCGCAGCGATGTACAACTTCGGAAACTGCCGCCGCTGCGTCTGGCCGGCGAATGCGATCTG
>Ga0209849_1000010_pt1 | contig 19468 bp, 12 predicted proteins | sample OrgsoiDNA2013048_FD_185798 | JGI IMG/M metagenome (GOLD analysis project Ga0209849, IMG submission 185798) | Permafrost soil microbial communities from the Arctic, to analyse light accelerated degradation of dissolved organic matter (DOM) -... | ecosystem: Environmental > Terrestrial > Soil >... | reverse complement strand
TACTGTCGCTGACCATCAACCCGGGGGCGCCGCCTTTGGCGATTACGACGGCGTCGCTTGCCGCCGGCACTGTCGGCGTGGCCTATTCGCAGGCGCTCGGCGCTTCCGGCGGGTCGCCGCCGTACTCATGGTCGTTGGCGAGTGGATTGCTGCCGGCCGGGTTGAACCTGGCGCCGGGCGGGACGATATCGGGTACGCCCGGCACTGCCGGATCGAGCAGCTTCACGGTGCGGGTGACTGACAGTGCGGTGGCCTCCGTTACGGCTGTGCTGTCGCTGACCATCAACCCGGGGGCGCCGCCTTTGGCGATTACGACGGCGTCGCTTGCCGCCGGCACTGTCGGCGCGGCCTATTCGCAGGCGCTGGGCGCTTCCGGCGGATCGCCGCCGTACTCATGGTCGTTGGCGAGTGGATTGCTGCCGGCCGGGTTGAACCTGGCGCCGGGAGGGACGATATCGGGTACGCCCGGCACTGCCGGATCGAGCAGCTTCACGGTGCGAGTGACTGACAGTGCGGTGGCCTCGGTTACGGCTCTACTGTCGCTGACCATCAACACGGGGGCGCCGCCTTTGGCGATTACGACGGCGTCGCTTGCCGCCGGCACCGTCGGCGCGGCCTATTCGCAGGCGCTGGGCGCTTCCGGCGGATCGCCGCCGTACTCATGGTCAGTGGCGAGCGGATTGCTTCCGGCGGGGTTGAGTCTGGCGCCGGGCGGGACGATATCGGGCACGCCCGGCACCGCCGGATCGAGCAGCTTCACGGTGCGGGTGACTGACAGTGCGGTGAACTCCGTTACGGCTGTACTGTCGCTGACCATCAACCCGGGGGCGCCGCCTTTGGCGATTACGACGACGTCGCTTGCCGCCGGCACTGTCGGCGTGGCCTATTCGCAGGCGCTGGGCGCTTCCGGCGGATCGCCGCCGTACTCATGGTCTCTCAGTTCAGGCACTCTTCCCGCCGGGCTGAGCCTGAGTGCCACAGGCACCATCGGCGGCACGTCTTTTATCAGCGGTCTTTTCGGGTTCTCCGTGCAGGTCACGGACAGCGCGGGAATCAAGGCGGCCAAGACACTCGCCATCACGATCAATGCCGCCGTCAGCATTCAGACAAACGCTCTGGCCGACGCTCCGATCGGAGCGCCCTACTTGCAGCAGCTATTTGCGGCCGGCGGGACGCCGCCGTACGCCTGGTCGCTCTTGTCCGGCGCGCCGCCGGACGGCATCAGGCTGGATTCGAGCGGCATCCTCAGCGGGACGCCTACGTTAGTGGGCTCGTTCACTTTCACGGTGCGGGTGGCGGACAGCGTGCGCGCATTCGCCGATCGCCTGTTCCAGATCTCGACGACAGCGGGTCTGGTGATCACCACGGCGCCGGTACTGGCGCCCGCTACGGTGGGCCTGCAGTATGGGCAGCCGCTGGTTGCCGCGGGGGGAAGGCCGCCCTATGTATGGTCGATCGGCAGCGGCGGCTTGCCGGCGGGCGTTACGCTGAACACGGCGACCGGAACGCTGGGCGGAGTGCCATCGGCGGCGGGCTCGTTCCAATTCACGGCCGGTGTGAGCGACAGCCTGGCGCGCAGTGCGAGCAAACAGTTCAGCCTCACGGTGGCCGCGGCGGTGGTGATTTCATCGGCGCCTCAATTGGCGCCGGCGACGGCGGGAGCGTCGTATTCCCAAGCGCTGGCGGCGACCGGCGGAACGCCGCCGTATCTCTGGAGCATCATCTCGGGCGGGCTTCCGGCCGGGCTTTCCTTCGACGCCGGCACGGCCACCATCTCGGGCGTGCCCACGCTGGGCGGAAGCTTTACGTTTACCGCGCAGGTCATGGATAACAACTCCGTCACGGCATCCAAGCAGTTCACGCTGGCAGTGACGACATCCAGCCTGGCGATCGCGACGGCATCCCCACTGCCGGCCGCAGCCGCGGGCTCGCCGTACGCGGTCAGTCTGAGCGCGGCCGGCGGCGTACCGCCCTATGTGTGGACCATAAAGACGGGGTCGCTGCCGCCTGGCCTTGGGCTGGATCCGGCAAGCAACGCGATTGCGGGGACGCCGTCTGCCGGCGGCGCCTTCGCTTTCACGCTGCAGGTAACGGATGCGAGCGGCGGATCGGCCATCCGGGATTATACGCTGGCGGTGAGTCTGCCGCCGCTGCCCTCAGTGAGCCTGAACGGCCTGCCGGACCCGTCGAATGCCGCCGACCAGCCGGCGTTTAGCGTAGCGCTGCCGACGTCCTACCCGGTGCAACTCACAGGCCAGATCGTGCTGACCTTCACTGCCGATGCCGACGTACCGATCGATGACCCGTCCGTCCAGTTCGCGACCGGCGGACGCACCGTGAATTTTACGATTCCCGCCGGCAGCACCACGTCGGTGTTTTCAACCAGCCAGATGGCACTGCAGACCGGGACCGTGTCGGGCACGATCACTTTGAACCTTGCTCTGCAATCGGCCGGAGGCGGGGTGACGGCAACTGCGTCGCGCACGCTGCACGTGCTTCGCGCCGCTCCGGTCGCGCGCACGCTGCAGGTGGTGCATACCGCGGCGGGATTCGAGCTGCATATTGTCGGGTACTCGACGCCTCGCCAACTCACGCAGGCCGTGGTCCAGCTCACGCCCTCGGCGGGGAGCAACCTGCAAACCACGCAACTGACGGTCCCGCTGACCGACCTGGCGGCCAGTTGGTATCAGAGCGCGGCATCCACCCCGTTCGGGAGCCAGTTCACGCTGGTGCTGCCATTCACGATTCAGGGGAATGCGGCGGGGATCGACTCGGTCGGCGTGAGCCTGGTTAACAGCCAGGGCAGCTCTCCAGCGGTAAGCTCGAAATACTGAGGCGGCGTTCAACCTGCGGCCTCAGGCGATTGCGTTATCATTTCCACTGATGCGCAAACTGAACCTCTCCGTCCTGCTTGTCCTATTGGTGCTCCAGGCCCGGCCGGCGGGCACCTTCGCCCTCACGGTGGATAACATCATGCGCGGCCCCGGCCTGACCGGCTATGAACCCACCGCCGTCCGCTGGTCTTATGACGGCCAGTGGCTTTACTTCCAGTGGAAGCAGTACGCCGACAAAGAGACCGCGCCCCTGGACACGTACGCGGTGAACCGCGACGGCTCCGGCCTGCGCAAACTCACCGGCATGGAGATCAAGCAACTGCCGCCTGCGCTTGGCGACACTTCGAAGGACAAGCGCCTCACTGCTTACGCGAGCGCCGGCGACTTGTTCGTCTACGACAACACGACGGGCAAGACCCAGCAGCTCACCAAAACCACCGACGCGGAAACGAACCCCCACTTTACGCACGATGGCAAGCGCATCTACTTCACGCGCTCCAATAACCTTTATGCGATGTCGCTCGATAGCGGCATGCTGGTGCAGTTGACCGACATCCGCTCCGCCGGTGCGCCTGCCTCCGCGGCTACGCCGAACGGTGGCGGCGGACGCGGTGGCGGACTGAACTTGGGCGGACGGGGCTTAGCGGCGCCTCCCACGACCGCTACCGGCGACCAGCCGCCGCGCGGCACCGACAGCCAGGAATATCTGAAAAAGGAACAGAAGGAACTGCTGGAAGCCATCCGCGACCGCGCCGCCCTGCGCGAAGAGCTGGAGAAAAAGCGTCTGAGCGAAAACCCGCGCAAGCCCTTCACGCTGCAGCCGCGCCAATCGGTGGGCGCACTTCAGTTGACGCCCGATGAGAAGTACGCGATCGCCAGCGTCCTGGAGACAGCCGCCACACCCGCCAAGAACACCATCGTTCCCAACTACGTTACCGAATCGGCCTATACCGAAGACATCCCCGGCCGCTCCAACGTTGGCGACACGCAGGCCGCCGCACGTCTCGCCATCATCAACGTGGAAACCGGGGAAGTGAAATGGGCCGAGCATGGACAGAAGAGGGTTGTGCCCGCGGACGAGCTTGGGCAGCGGACCGAGTCCGGAAAGGAAGTGGGCGCCGACATTGCGCCGCGGCCCCCGGCCTCAAGCGATCGCGACGTCCAACTCGGCCTGCCCATCTGGTCCGAGGACGGCGCCAAAGCCGTGATCTCCGCGCGTGCCGCCGATAACAAGGACCGCTGGATAATGGCGCTCGACCCCGCCACGGGCAAGACCCGCGTGCTGGTCAACATCCACGACAATGCCTGGGTGGGCGGCCCGCAAGGCACCGCCAACATCCTCGGCTGGATGAAGAACGATCGCGAAGTTTTCTTTCAATCCGAGAAGACCGGTTACTCGCACCTCTACGCCGTCGCGTTCGACGGAGGCGAGCCGCGCGCCCTCACCTCGGGCAATTGGGAGGTGCTCGATGCGCGCCAGTCAAGAGACAAATCGAAGTTCCATCTCACCGCCAGTGCCGAGGGCCCCTTCGACCAGCACCTGTACGAAATGGGCGGTGAAGGCGGCGAACTCACGCGCCTCTCGAAGCTGCCAGGCAAGCACGCCGCCACTTACTCGCCCGACGAGCGCTGGGTCGCCGATATCTATTCCTACACCAACAAGCCGCCCGATCTGTACGTGCAGGAAGCCCGTTCGCAGGTGGACGAGACGCGGCTCACCACGTCCCCTTCACCCGAATTCTCGCAGTACGCATGGCAGGACGTTCCCATCGTCAAGGTGCCGGCGCGCGACGGCGTTGCGGTGCCTGCGCGCCTTTTCAAACCGGCCAATTTCAGGAAGGGCGGCCCGGCGGTGATTTTCGTTCACGGCGCCGGCTATCTGCAAAACGTGGATCACAAATGGTCCAGCTACTATCACGAGTACCTGTTCGACCACATCCTGATGGACCGCGGCTTCCTGGTGATCGACGTGGACTACCGCGGTTCCGCCGGCTACGGCCGCGACTGGCGCACCGCGGTTTATGAGCACATGGGCGGCAAGGATCTGGATGACATTGTGGACGCCGCCAGGTACGTGGTGGCGCAGCATGGAGCGGACCCTAAAAAGATCGGCCTCTTCGGCGGCAGCTACGGCGGTTTCATCACATTGATGGCGATGTTCACGCAGCCTGACGTCTTCGCCGCGGGCGCGGCGCTCCGCCCCGTCTCCGATTGGGCGCTCTACAACCACGGCTACACGTCGAACATCCTGAACACTCCCCAGGCCGACGCCGAGGCTTACCGCAAATCGTCTCCCATCTTTTTCGCCGGGGGATTGAAAGGCGCGCTCCTGATCTGCCACGGCATGGTGGACACCAACGTGGAGTTCCAGGACACCGTGCGCCTGGTGCAGCGCCTGATCGAGTTGCGCAAGGAGAACTGGTCGCTGGCGGTATACCCGGTGGAAGACCACGGCTTCTTGCAACCCGCCAGTTGGGCCGACGAATATAAACGCATCCTGGCGCTCTTCGAAAAGAACCTGAAATAAATCCGTCAGGCGGCCACGGCCACGCACTCGGCTGGGCAGCGCGGGTCTTGGGCGACGGCGTCTTCCACGCGGCCTACCCATAGGGTCACGTCATCGTACCGGGGCGCCCCTTCCGCAAATGTTTCCGCGGCTTGAATGACGCACTCCACTATGTCCCTGGACTTTTGCGCGGTGGAGGCCTCGATCGTTTCCACGAACCGCGGCCATCCGAATTCCTCGCCCGACGGGTTCCTGGTTTCACACAGCCCGTCGGTGTAGGCCACCATCACATCGCCCGGGCCGAGTGACACCACGCCTTGGCGCCAGCTTGATTTGTGCAACATCCCGATCACCGGACCGCCGGATTCCAGAAAGATCGTCCCGTAATGGCCGCCGTTCCTGCGAAGCACGAAGGGCGGTTCATGTCCCGCGTTGACATAGTGAAGCCGGCCGGCCGCCGGATCGTACCTGGCGACAAAGAGCGTGGCATAGCAGTTGTCCGGACAGATCTCGCGGAACAATTCGTGAATGGTGCGCACCAGTTCCGGCAGGCTGGAGCTTCGATCGAACCGCAAGGCCCGGACCATGCTGTGCAGGGAAGATGTCAGCAGCGCGGCGGGCAGCCCTTTGCAGGACACGTCACCCACTGCCAGCCCGAGATTCCCCTGGCTCATTGCGAAATAGTCCAGATAGTCGCCGCTCACTTCGCGGGCCGGCCGCCAATCGCCGAAGTAGTCGAGGCCCGGAATCGCCGGCCGCACCGCTGGGAAAATTCGTTCCTGCACCGTGCGCGCGGCTGCCCATTCTTCATCGCGGGGCACGGTGCGATCTACGGCGGTATGATTGCCAACAAGTGTTTTCATAAGGGATAGATTGGGTGTCATCGTATTATCGCTTCCTATTCAGAGACGACTCGAATTCCGAAATAGGCACACAGTTCACAAAACTTTACATGGCGGAAATAGTTGAAATTAAAATACATTGGGCCAAAATTGCACATCCACGCCGGAACCGTTTCGGCCGTCATCGAAGAGACCCCGCGAAGGGTACAATGCGCAGTAGGAGATCCCCTCATGCATCGTGCGATCTGTTTGCTCTTGTTGGCCGCACCGCCGCTGCTGTTCGCGCAGGCCGGCGAAATCCGCGCCATGCTCAAGAATTCGGAAGCTGCCTGGAACCGCGGCGATCTCGCGGTTTTCGCATCGGACTATGAAGATTCCCCCGAAACCACGTTTATCGGCAAAGAGGTCACACGAGGAGGCACGCAGGCGATTCTCGCGCGCTACCGGCGCGGCTATCCCACGCCCGAAGCCATGGGGACGCTGACCTTCTCCGAGATCGAAGTGCGCCCGTTGGGCAAGGGCTTCGCGCTGGCCATCGGCAAGTTCTCATTAAAGCGCACGGCGGCCGGCGGCGGCGATGCCAGCGGCCGCTTTACGCTGGTGCTGCGGCGCACGAAGTCGGCGTGGAAGATCGTCCACGACCATTCGTCTTAACGCGCTTGGGTTGCTCTAAATCCAGTCTACATCCGCCAGGGGGAAATCTCTTTCCAGCCGCGCAATGCCTCCGTGGCCCACGCGGTTCCCTTATCCGCATGGCACCCCCCGCAGCCGTTCGGAATCTTCAATCGCTCGCCTTCAGCCGGGGAAATAAACCGGAACGTGTGCGCCCGCACGTTGACGTCGGCAATGGTCTGCTCGATCTTCGGCATGTGACAATTCACGCACTCGTTCCCGCCCGACCCGGCGCGGTGGTGCGTATGCTGCTCCACGGTCGCGGTGTGGGGCCCGTTGGGCGACTTGGGCCCGTGGCATTCCAGGCACATCACGTTGGCAGGTTTCAGCAGGGCCGCGTGGTTGGCCGTCCCATGCACGTCATGGCAACTGAAGCACGTCACCCCGCGCGTGTACATGACGCTGGTCACGAAATCGTTCCCCTGCATCCGGTTCTTGTGCGCGGTGCCATCGGCGAAATGCGTGAACGTGGTTTCGCCCAGCTTGTGCTCCTCCAGTTGCCAATAGTCTTTCAAATCCTTGCCCATTTCGAACCCCACCGGCCAGTCGTAATACTTGCCCTCGATCGGATTCTTCAGAGGCTTGCCCTGCGAATGGCACTGGATGCAGGTATCGTTGGCGTGAACGTAATCCATGCGCGCCGGGTTCGCGATGTTCGTGGGCGAGGGATTCTGCGTGTGTTCGCTGCCCGGCCCGTGGCACTTCTCGCAGCCCACATTCCACTCTGTAACCGTCTTGTTCCGGATGTTGTAGTTGACTGAGTGGCAGCCGTCGCACAGCGGCCCGGTAGGCCGTTTCATGTTGTCGGCGGGATAGAACGGAACCCACCAGTCGGTTCCCTCGCGCACGAAATAGGCGCGCCAGATCTTGTGCGTCACGTCCCACTGCGCCGGCAGCGGAAAGTAGTCGTCACCTACTTTCTTGAAGTAGCGCTGCTTCCAAATGCTGCCGTAAACGAAGGCGATATCGTCCCTGGTGAAGGTGAGCAGCGGATCGGGCTTCGTCAGATCGGGGATGATGGCTTCGGGGTGATCCTTCGGGTCGCGCACCACGTTGGCCATGCGGGTCTTGCTCCAACGGTTGTAGAGATCCGCGTGGCAGGTCTTGCAGGCGGCCGAACCCACGTATTGCGGCGTCTGCGCGGATAGCGCCAGAGGGAGACAGGCGAGCGAAAGGAGGCGGGAAAGCATTTCTCTGCGATTATGGCACGGAAGGCCAATGCATCTCGATCAGGACTGCCTGCCCCACAAAACTACACTCAGGCCAAACGCTTGGAAACCGCTGACGCGGCGTCACCTACCGCCACGTCCACCGCCTGCTTCGTCTTCCGGTCCACCAGTTCCACCATGCCGCTGCCCAACTTTTTGCCTACTACGATCCGGAAGGGCACGCCGATCAAATCCGCGTCCTTGAACTTCACGCCGGGCCGCTCGTCACGGTCGTCCAGAAGCGCGTCCAGTCCCAGCGCCAGACAGCTCTGGTAGATCCCTGCGGCCGCTGCCTTCTGCGCCGCGTCGGAATTGTTAGCCGGCGTCACCACCACCTGGAACGGCGCAATCGCCGCCGGCAAAATCATGCCGTCCTTGTCGTGAAACTGCTCGATGGCGCAGCATAGAATGCGCTCGATGCCGATGCCGTATGACCCCATGATCGGCGTCACTTCCTTGCCCTCGGCATTCAGCACGCGCAGGCCCATGGACTCCGAATACTTGTAGCCGAGCTTGAAGATGTGCCCTACTTCGACACTCTTCACCACCGCCAGCGGGCCGCCGCACTTCATGCAGCCATCGCCCGCTGCCACCTGGCGCAGGTCGTGGACCTCGGCCTGAAAGTCTTCGCCCAGGGTGACGTGGCGCAAGTGGTAGTCGTTTTTATTGGCGCCCGCGATCATGTTGCGCCGGCCCTCTAGCGCCTGGTCCGCCAGGATCCGCATGTTCTTCCCGCCCACCGGGGTCTTCACACCAACCGGGCCAAGCGAACCGGCTTCGGCGCCGAACCATTCGCGAATCTCCTCCGGGTTTGCCTGGCGGAACTCCGGGACCCCCATCTTGGCGCCGAACTTGGTTTCGCTCAATTGATGGTCGCCGCGCAGCATCACCAGCACCGGCTTGCCATCGGCCACCAGCACCAGGCTCTTCAACTGCGAGGTCTCGGGCAGGCCGGTGAATTGCGAAACGTCCGCAATGGTTTTGCGGCCGGGGGTGTGAAACTCCTCGGGTGTGAGGTCGCCTTCGGGGTCGGTAATGCCCGGCTGCGAGGGCACGGCCACGGCCTTCTCCAGATTCGCCGAATAGCCGCAGGCCTTGCATACCGCCACGAAATCCTCACCGGCATCGGAGGCCACCATGAACTCGTGCGACTGGCTGCCGCCCATCGCGCCAGAGTGCGCCTCCACCACCGTGTACGCCAGGCCGCAACGTTCGAAGATGCGGCAGTAAGCCTGGTAATGCTTGTCGTACGCGATGTCCAGGCCCTCCTGATCCATGTCGAACGTGTACGAATCCTTCATGATGAACTGCCGCACGCGCAGCAGGCCTGACTTGGGCCGTTGCTCGTCGCGGAACTTGGTCTGGATCTGGTACCAGATTTGCGGAAGCTGTTTGTAGCTGCGCAACTCGCCGCGCGCGATCGTCGTCATGACCTCTTCGTGCGTCATGGCCAGGCACAGATCGCGCCCGAACCGGTCCTTCAGGCGGAACAGGTTGTCGCCCATCACGTCCCAACGGCCGGACTCCCGCCAGACTTCGGCCGGATTCAACGCCGGCAAATACATCTCCTGCCCGCCGATGGCATCCATCTCCTGGCGCACAATCTGCTGAATCTTGAGCAGCGCGCGCTGCGCCAGAAACAGGTAGCTGTAAATTCCGGCCGCAAGCTGGCGGATGTAACCGGCGCGCAGCAGCAACAGGTGGCTGGGAACCTCGGCTTCGGCCGGGTTCTCGCGCAAAGTAGGAATGAACAACTTGGTCCAGAGCATATGGTTGGTGAAGGGAAAACCCAAGTTTAGCATGCTAAAATTGGGGTGCTCCCCAGCCAGCCAACGGAGATCTCCATGACAGCAGCAGAGAAGATGGCGCGGCCCCTGGCCGAAGTGGATCCCGAAGTGGCGGAGGCCATCCGGCACGAAGTGGAACGCCAGCACGGGCAACTCGAGTTGATCGCCAGCGAGAACTTCACCTCGGAAGCGGTGCTCGAAGCCACCGGCAGCGTCTTCACCAACAAGTACGCCGAAGGCTACCCCGGCAAACGCTATTACGGCGGCTGCGAGTTCACCGACATCGTGGAGAACCTGGCCCGCGAACGCGCCAAGAAACTCTTCGGCGCGGAGTACGTCAACGTGCAGCCGCACTCCGGCTCGCAGGCCAACCAGGCCGCCTACGCCGCGGTGCTGTCGCACGGCGACACCATCATGGGCCTCAACCTGGCTCACGGCGGCCACCTCACGCATGGCCACCCGCTCAACTTTTCAGGCAAGACTTACAAGGTAGTTCCCTACAACGTGCGCCGGGAAGACGAGCGCATCGATTACGACGAGGTGGAGAGCCTGGCGCGCGAGCACCGGCCCAAAATGATCATCGCCGGCGCCAGCGCCTATCCGCGCATCATCGATTTCGCGCGCTTCCGCCAGATCGCCGACGCCGTGGGCGCAATCTTCCTGGTGGACATGGCGCACATCTCGGGCCTGGTGGCCGCGGGCGTGCATCCCAATCCGTGCCAGTACGCCGATATCGTCACTTCCACCACTCACAAGACGCTGCGCGGCCCGCGGGCGGGCATCATTCTGGCGCGTGAAAAATACGCCAAGGACATCGACAAGACGGTCTTTCCCGGAGTTCAAGGCGGTCCCCTGGTTCACGTGGTGGCGGCCAAGGCGGTGTGCTTTCTGGAGGCCATGCAACCGGAATTTGTCGAATACCAGAAGCAGGTGGTGGCCAATGCCCGCGCCATGGCGCAAGCCCTGATGGAGGCCGGCTTCCGCGTGGTTTCGGGGGGAACCGATACCCACGTGGTGCTGCTCGACGTCTTCTCCAAGGGTGTGCGCGGCAAGGAGGCCGAGCAGGCGCTGGACCGCGCGCGCATCACCGTGAATAAGAATGCCATCCCGTTCGACACCAACCCGCCCATGAATCCAAGCGGAATCCGGCTGGGGTCTCCGGCGGTGACCACGCGCGGTTTCAAAGAGGCCGAGATGCGCGAGGCAGGCGCCCTGATCGCCGAAGTCCTCACCAACATTTCGAACGAGCAGGCGATCGCAGGCGTGCGGCAGCGAGTGGCCGCGCTCACGGCCCGGTTCCCGCTCTACTCCTGGAAACTCGAAACCAGGAAACTCGATCCGGTTCGCGCGTGAGCCTCCACATCGTCATCGATGCCCGGCGCATCCGGTACTTCGGTATAGGCACCTATATTCGAAGCCTGGTCCACGCGCTGACTACCATCGATCCAACCAACCAATACACGCTGGTCAGCGCCCCTGCCGATGTGGGCACGCTTTCCGGCCTGCCCGAGAATTTCCACTGCGCCGTTTACGCGCGGAGCGATCACAGTTTTTTCGATCACCTGGCCTTTCCCGTTTTTCTGCGCGGCCTCTCGCCCGACCTGGTACACATTCCCCTGAACCGGGTTCCTCTGCTCATGGTCAAGCCCTACGTGGTGACCATCCACGATATGGCCAACCTGCTCTTTGAGGAGCAGTATTCAACGATCCGGATGCAACTCCGCCGCTTCCGCTTCAAACGCGGCCTGGTGCGCGCCAACCGCGTGATCGCGGTTTCCGAATCCACCAAGCGCGACGTGGAGAATGTGCTGGGCGTACCCACGGAACGCATCTGCAGGGTCTACAACGCGCCCGACCCCGGCTTCTTCCAGCGCGCCACCAATTCCGGGCAGGAGCAAGGCCGCATATTGGAGCGGTACCAGATCAACTATCCGTTCCTCTTGTACACCGGCAACATTCGCCGCCACAAGAACGTCCCGCGCCTGGTGGAAGCCTTTGCCGTGGTGCGCGACCAACTGGCAGCGCACCCCGTTTACAAGGATCTGCGCCTGGTGATCGTTGGCGACACCATTTCAGAGAACCCCGCGGTGCGGCAGGCGGTGATCAAGAGCCGCGTGGAGAACGTGGTCCGGTTTCTGGGCTTCGTGCCGTTCGATACGCTGCGCTGCTTTTACGAATCGGCCGCGGCCTTCGTGTTCCCCTCCCGCTACGAAGGATTCGGATTACCGCCGCTCGAAGCCATGGCTTGCGGCACGCCGGTAGTCACATCGAACGTAAGTTCGCTCCCCGAAGTGGTGGGCGATGCGGCGGTGCTGGTCAACCCGGAGAACGTCTTCGATATCGCGCGGGGTATCCGCGACGTGCTGCTGGACGAAGAACTGCGCGCCCGCCTGATCCGCCGCGGCCGTGAGCAGGCCGCGCGTTTCAGTTGGTCCTGGACAGCCCGCCAGGTGCTGGAGATTTATAAGGCAGCCGCCGCGGAGCGCTGACACCGCCGGCGGGGTGCCCTTTGGGCCCGGCTCCGTTAGTGTTTTACATTGTTAGGGAGAGTTCAAATCGCAAAATGGGAGTTGGGGCCTTGCGTCAATTCATGGCGGCCGTTCTAACTCTGGGCTGCAGCGCGGCCGTCGCGCGCGCCCAGGGCAATTTCGAAGTGCAGGTCTACGGTTCGGACCTGGTGCCGAAAGCCGTCACCATGGTGGAATTGCACAGCAATTTCACGGCGAGCGGCACGAAGGACAAGGTGGACGGCGTGCTTCCCACCAATCATGCGGTGCATGAAACCGTGGAAATCACCCATGGATTCGACGAATGGTTCGAGACGGGCTTTTACATCTTCACCAGCATCCAACCGGACGGCAGTTGGATGTACGTAGGTTCGCATATTCGCCCGCGATTCTCCGTGCCGGAGCGCTACCACCTGCCCGTCGGCCTCAGCATTTCGAACGAGATCGGATGGCAGCGCCCCAGCTTTTCGCTGGACACATGGACTTGGGAAATACGGCCCATCGTCGATAAGAAGATCGGCAAACTGTACCTGGCCTTCAACCCGACAGTGGACCGCTCACTCCACGGGCCGGAATCCAAACGCGGATTCCAGTTTTCGCCCAACGTCAAATTCGGTTACGACGTGACCAGGAAGGTAGCGATGGGAATAGAGTATTACGGCGCCGTGGGCCCGCTCACGGGCTTTGACCCGGTGCGCGACCAGCAACAGCAGTTCATTCCGGCCGTCGATATCGACTTCGGCAAGAACTGGGAATTCAATTTCGGCGTGGGCGTGGGAGTGACCCAGGCCACCGACCATTTGCTGGTGAAGGCGATTCTGGGATACCGGTTCCACAGTCACTAAGACGAAAAAATGCCCGGCAAGGATCACCGGGCATTGGCGGGCCGTGGCCCACTGCATTGAGGTTCAGGCTTAAGATTACAGGCTGCCGAATTCCAGCTTGGTCTTGGACCCGCCGAGCTCGATGGCGTTGATCTGCTCCTCTTTACCGTTCGTGGTGGTATCGACCGCGGTCACGTCATACTTCTTCTCGACGGTGTCAACCTTGGCGGTCGCGGTTACCTGCTTCGCGGTATTCACGTTCGTAAAAACGACGTTGGCGCCGTCAACCTTCAGCCTGTACTCGCCGGCGGGCAGTTGGGCGTTGCCGACCTTGGACGCAACCGAAAGCGTGATGTCGTAGCTCTTGGTGCCAGCGCTCTTGGCGCCGGCGATAGAAAGGGTGGAGAGCGCCAGTGCTCCAACCAGCAAAATGGATTTGATCGTCATACTTAATAGGATGTTGCGCGCCGTTCGAACGTAACTACCCTCTAGAGGGGATATCGGCGCCCGGGGAGACGGGAGATGGGAGGTGGAGGCAGGCCCCCGGAAACGAGTGCCTGCCTCCCGGAATGCCGCGTCTAAAAATCGAAGCGCAACGCCAACTGAACGATTCGCGGATTGTTTACCACGGCGCTGATCTTGCCGAATGCGGCGGCATTGCCGCCCAGGTTGACGCCCGGGTTGGCGAAATCCACGTTGTTGAGCAGGTTGTATGCTTCCGCGCGGAACGTGAGGTATTTGCGCTCCATCAGCTCGAAGCGCTTCACTACCGAAGCGTCGATGTTGAAGAAGCGCGGGCCCCGGAAAGTGTTGCGTCCGGAACTGCCGAAAGTCCCCGCGGCAGGCTCGGAGAAGTTAAGAATCTGGGCAGGCGTGAAGTAATAAACGCCCGGTCCAATGCCGTTGTTGGTGGTCATCACGCCGCCGATGTTGCGCGAACCGGTATAATCGGCCCAGGTGGACGTCGTGGCCGTCGTTCCCGTGCCCGGACCGGTGGCACGGCCGCTGGCGACGGTGAATGGAGAGCCGCTCTCCCAAATCCACAGGCTGCCCACATCCCATCCGCCCAACAGCGTGTTGGCCCACTTCGGCATGTTGCCGCCGAACATGTGGCCCTTGCCGATCGGCAGAGTGTACTGCGAAGTCATGGTGAACGCCTGCGGAATGTCGAAGTTGGAGCGGCCCCGGTCGAGCCCTTCGTTGAAGCTGTCGAGCGGCGCCACGAAACCGTTGCCCTCGCCGCCGGTAGCGGCCGAGAGATCGTTATCGAGCGACTTGCTCCAGGTGTAGTTGGCCGCCAGGCGCACCGCGCCGAACTGCCGCTGCAAGCGCACCTGCAGGGAGTTGTACTCGCTCCGGCCGTCGTTGTTGCCCAGCAGCACGTTGCTGAACTGCGGGAAGCGGCGCAGATAAAACTGGGAGATGCCGGCGGCCGAATACTTGCTGAAATTATTCACGTCGATGGTATTGGCGGCCGTGCCCACCTGGCCCGTGGAGAACACGCTCGAACCAATCGCGGAAACCGCGGCGGCGGGCGAGCCGAAAATGGCAACGATCGGGTTACCGGCCGGCACCGCGCTCAGGTTGGTCAGGTTGCCGGCAATCTGGTTGAACGCCGTCAGAAAGCCGTTGTCGTAGATGTGCGACTGGTCCAGGTTGGTCTGGAAGAAGAGCTTGACGCCGCGGTTGGCCACCAGGCCGACGTCCAGAATGGTGTTCCTGGCGATCTGCCGCTGGACGCTCAAATTAAACTGTTGCACATACCCGGTCTGCAGGTTCGGGTTCATCAGATCGAGCGCCGTCTGGCGGTTGGCGGCCGGAGTGAGCGCCGGACTGGCCGGCTGCACTGGCAGCGGAGGACTCGTGCCGACGCGGACATCGCTGCCGGAAGTCGAGTTGGGGAAAAGCGTAACCCCCTGGGAGAACCCCGGCGTGGCGCCATCCACCGCACTGGCGGCGGCCCCCACAATGCGATCGTTGAAGATACCGTAGCCGCCGCGGATCGCCGTCTTGCCATCGCCGATCGGATCCCAGGCGAAGCCGAAACGGGGCGCGAAGTTCGCCCAACTGTTGCCATACCACTTGGTGGAAGGCTGCACCGCGATGTTATCGGCCGCTCCGGCGGTATTAAAGACGTTGGCCGGAGTCAGGATTCCCTGCTGCGCGTTCTGTTCGTAAGGCACGGGGTAGAATTCCCAACGCAGCCCGACATTCAGAGTCAGGTGGCGCGTGACCTTCCAATCGTCCTGCGCGAAGAAACCGTATTCGTGGAACAGGAAGTTGCGCACGCGCGGCGTACCGGCGGCCTGGAACGTGGTCAGGTTGCTGTAATAGGTTTGCGCGACCGACGAAACGCGTCCCAGCAGATCGTTCCACATGCCCTGGAAGCTGGTGAGCTGCGTGGAGCTGAGGCCGGGCGGAATCAGGCTGGAATTCAGAATGTTTCCGTTAGCCGTGCTGAGAGAGACGTTCGGAAAAATGCCCTGGTCGTTGAAGCCGAACTGCTTGGTGAAGCGGAGCTGGCCGCCGAACTTGAAAGTGTGGTTGCCGTGGATCTTGGTGACGTTGTCGGTGTATTCGTCCACTGGAGAGTTGCGGCCCTGCGGAAACGCGGTGAGCAGCGGCGTAGTCCAGGTATTGAGGGTGACCATCGGCCCGGCCAGGCGTTCCGGCCGGACGAACTCCACCGACGCGCTCTGGTGGCCAATGCGGAACTCGTTCACCATGGTGGGCGAAATGGTCCAATCCCATCCGCCGGCCAGGCCCCAGCGCTTGCCGCCCTGAGAGCCGGGCACTTGGCCGGGCACCACATTCTGCGCGCCGTTGAGCGAGTCGATGGCCGTGTTGCGCTGCCAGCTTGTGCGCTCGAAGATGTGCATCTTGTCGTTAATGTTGTAGTCCATCTTGATGGTGAACTGGTCGGAGAGGCTTCCGTTGGGGAAGTTGAAAATGTAGCAGGAAGAGTTCAGCCCGTCGGAGCCGTTGCAGTTGTTGTTGTTGGGCGCGGGGTAGAGCTTCAGCAGCGAAGCTACCGTGGGGTCGATGCCCTTGTGCAGCGGATCGTTGTTGAGGATGTTGTATTGCTGAACGGCTCCGCCGGCGTTCCACTGGAAGATCCCCTGCTGCGCCGTGGCCGTGGGGACCAAAGTGTTCTGCACGCCCTGGGCGTGGGTGCGGATGCCCTGATAGTTGCCGAAAAAGAAAAGCTTGTTGTGCTTGATCGGCCCGCCAAACGAACCGCCGAAAGTGTTCTGGATCAGCACCGGAATGGGAACGCCGGCCCCGTTATTGAAAAAGTCGTTGGCGTTGAGGTCGCGGTTGCGCAGGTAGTCGAAGCCGTTGCCATGCAACTGGTTGGTGCCCGAGCGGGTGATCAGCTGCACCTGCGCGCCGGCGCTACGGCCGTACTCCGCCTTGCCGCCGTCGGTCACCACGCGGGCCTCCTCCACCGAATCGGTGTTGTTCGAGGTCAGCGATAGCCCGATGCGCGGCGCCACCGAATCGTTCACGTCGATCCCGTCCAGACTGTTATTGTTGCTGCCCTGGCGCAAACCGTTGACGTGCGCGAAACTGTAATCCGCGCCGCTCGACGAACCGTTGGCCTGCGGATTGACCTGCACACCGGGCTGAAAAATAGCCAGCGTGATGGGCGTGCGCGCCAACTGCGGCAGCGTCTCGATATCCTTAATGGTCACCGAATTAGCCACCTGCGAATCGGTGGTCTGCACATTGATGGTGCTGGCGGCTACCTCCACCACCTCGCTAAGCTGGCCGACTTCGAGCGTAACGGATTGCGACGCGTTGGTCGCCGCAATCAATTCGATGCCGTCGATGCGGGCTTTGCGGAAGCCATTGGCTTCGACAGTCAGCGCATAAGTGCCCGGTTGCAATGCCGGCAGCACAAAGTCGCCGCTCGAATTGCTGGTGGCCTCGGTTCCCAGCTTGGTTTCAGCGCTAACCAAGGTAACCTTGGCATTGGGAATCACGGCACCCGTGGAGTCGTGCACCGTCCCTACCAGACGAGCCGTCTGGGTTTGCGCAAAACATGCGGCCGCGAACAAAGCAGCAGCGGAAACGATGTGAACGTATCGTAATGCTTTAACGGTCATGTCTAACCCCTTTTCAGAACCTAAAGCGGCCAAAGGGCCCATTACACTTCTCGGGTAGGAAACCGATGAGACTTCTCAATTTTCGCCGCGTCGTGTACTTTCGATCCCTCTGAAACGTAGTTCTATTGCTACGAATTGTATGTCATCGGGGCGGCTGTTACAAGCGGATTTCTTGAATTGGGCTAATAAATTACACTTCATCACTACCTTTAAGTGGTGGTATCGTAGAGAGCGCTAACCGGATGCTACTTTCGGCCGGCCGGGCCACTCCCGCGGCCTGGGGCTTGTGTGGTGTCCACGCCCGCTGATTTCAATGCTGCCTGCGCGCTGACGTAGTCCAACTTCGCCGCCACTTTGCGCACGCCGTCGAAGACGAAGAAGCGCACGGATTCCTCCATGCCGACGCGTCCGGCGGCAACGCCCCGGTCCTTCATCACCGCGGCGATTCGCTGGTAGGGGCTCTCATCTTCCTGCCAGACGCGGATATCGTCGCCCACGTGAATCAACTCGCGCGCGCGCATTTCCTCGAAGCCCGGCAGCACGTAAGCCGGGTCGCCCTTCTGCGTGAGGACCACCGCGAAGGTGCGCTCGCTGCGTCCCCATCGCACCCCGGTGAGGTACTGCATGGCCGGTCCCGGCTCCAGCACTACCGCCTGTAGGCCGAATTCCTTCATGGCCTCCTGAACCTTCGCGATGCGCTGGCGATAGGTTGCCTGGGAAACTTCGCTTGTCTGCTGCGGCATGGTGACGATTCCTTACCCGAACGGCCGATCGATGGCCGGGCTCTGCTTGCTGAACATGCGCGCCCCGTTCTCGGTGATGTACATGCAATCTTCCAGGCGCACGCCGAATTCGCCGTAGATGGCGATGGTGGGCTCGTCGCTGAAACACATGCCTGGTTCGAGCCTGGTCTTGTTGCCGCGCACCAGGTAGGTCCATTCGTGGCCGTCCAGGCCAATACCGTGTCCGGTCCGGTGAGGCAACCCCGGAGTCTTGTATCCCGGTCCGAAGCCGAAATCGGTGATGACCTTGCGCGCGGCCGCATCCACGGATTCGCATGTGGCCCCCGGTTTGGCCGCCGCCAGGGCCGCATCCTGCGCCTTGCGCTCCAGGTCCCATATCTCGCGCTGGCGTTTGGTGGGTTGGCCGAATACCGTGGTGCGCGTGATATCGGACTGGTAGCCTTCCACCGTGCAGCCATCGTCCACCAGCACCATGTCGCCATCGCGCAATTGCTGCGGCTCTATGCTGCCGTGCGGGAACGCCGTGTACCTGCCGAAAATCGCCATGGCGTCGCCCCGCACTCCCAACGCGCGGTAGGCCGCCGCGACATTGCCGCTCAACTCGCGCTGCGTCATACCCTGGTGCAGGGTGGCGAACACCGCCTTGTAACACGCGATCGTGATATCGCTGGCGCGCTGCATCAGGGCCAGTTCCGCGGGCGATTTGATCACCCGGCAGCCCGCGGTCACCGGGTCGGCGCTGACCAATTCGAGCGCCGGCATCTGTTTTCGCAGCCCCTCGAATACGGCGAAGCGGACGCGTTCCTCCAGGCCCACACGTCCGGCAACCGCGCCGCGATCCTTCAGCGCCTGGGCAATCTGCCGGTAGGGCCCATCCGTTTCGGAACCGCTCTTCTCCGCGGAAATCCAGGAGGCTTCGCCCTTTGCCGGAAGAACCAACCCGGCCCCGGCGTCAACCCCGCGCTTGCCGGTGTAATAGTACAAGCTCGTGCCGGGCTCCAGGTAAATGGCGCCCATTTTGTTTTCGCGCATGAGCCTGCGGGCTTTCTCCACGCGTGCGCGGCGTTCGTCTTCGGTAATGGGCTGAATGCCGTCCAGCATGGGCTTGAGGTTCTTAATAACTTCGGGGATCGGGGCCGGCTCTTGCGCTGGGGCGCGGCCGGCGGGCGCCAGGGCGGCTGCGGCAGTAGTGAGAAAGGCTCTGCGGTTCATCATGCCACCAGCGTCATGCCACCAGCGTCGGATTCTTTTTGTGCCACTCGGTCACCTGTTCGTACGCCAGTGCAACCCGCAGCGGCGACCCTTCATCGTAAATCTTCCCCAGGAAACTGATCGAACGCGGCAGGCCATTCACGAAGCCGCACTTCATTACCACCTGCGGATTGCCGGTCAGGTTGGTGGTGGTGAGCAGCGAGTTGGGCGGCATCACAATCGCA
>Ga0209849_1000009_pt1 | contig 20124 bp, 18 predicted proteins | sample OrgsoiDNA2013048_FD_185798 | JGI IMG/M metagenome (GOLD analysis project Ga0209849, IMG submission 185798) | Permafrost soil microbial communities from the Arctic, to analyse light accelerated degradation of dissolved organic matter (DOM) -... | ecosystem: Environmental > Terrestrial > Soil >... | reverse complement strand
CGAGCGCGCGAAACCAGGCGAGGATCGTGGCGGGTTCACGATCTGGCAGCACTTCTGCCGGTCTTTCGGGGTCAGTTCCTTCCCAGCCAGCGCCAGACGACCACGTTGGTCGGCTGTGAAGGAGATTCGCAAGGTGCCCGTGGTGGTCCGGAGAAGCTCCTTCAGAACCCGGACTTCCTCTTGGGTGTAGTCCAACTTCCGCTGCATCCGCTCTTTGATCGCGCACGCGATCATGGCGATGACGAACTGGAGGGTGGACGGTAGCATCGACGGCCAAAGTGCCAGCTCAGGTCGGCGTTTTCAAGAGGCATATCCTTGCGTTCTTGTGCGACAATTCCCGGGATGGGTTTCCGGACACTACGGGTTCACCGTATACGCGTGCGGACATAAAGTCCATTGCAATGGATAAGGCATCGGTCAGAAATGAATCTCCGACCGGCTCCGTTCGTTCTTCTGCTTGGTTCTGCCGTTTCGTTGTTGACGTAGCCAAGTAAGGGGGCCGACACTCGAAAGGGGGGGACTATGGGTCCAGTCGCGGTTTTCGGAAACAGGCGTCGAGTGCTCATCGTGGATGCCGATCCGTCGTTCGGGCGTTCGCTTGAGCCAGACTTCAAGACGCAGGCATTCGACGTCGAGACCGTTGGCACGGCGGACGAAGCCATCTCTCGGGTGTCCGGGGATCCGCCCGACCTGATCGTGCTCGACCTGTACCTTCCCGACGGGGCGGCGCTCAAACTGCTCCGGTTGTGGAAGGTTCAAGCGCCCGCGCTCGTCGTGATCCTGGTTTCCGGCAACGCGTCCTTGACCGTCGTGGTGGACGCCCTGAAAGAAGGCGCGCGCGGGTTTCTTACGAAGCCGGTGAGCGCCTCCATGCTGCTCCGCGAGCTCGATGAGAGGCGGGCCGGGTCGCCGTCATCTCCATCGCCGTTTCTGTCGCCGCTGTTGGCCGGCAATCATTATCTCGGCACGGCCGCGCTGGACGCCGAGGGCGTGGATCGCTTCTTTGCGATTTCCCCGGGCCTGATGTCCGTATCGGGGTTCGACGGCTATTTCAAAATGCTGAATCCCGCGTGGGAGACGACGCTGGGGTATTCCGTCGACGAGCTTTGCGCGAAACCGTATCTCGATCTGGTTCATCCGGACGATCGCGAGAAAGCCACGGACGAAGCCTTTGAGATCCGTGGTGGTCACACGGTCTTCCGCTTCAAGAATCGCTATCGCTGCAAGGACGGGTCGTATCGATGGCTGGCGTGGAGCGCGACGCCTTCTCCCGCGCACCGCCTGATCTACGGCTCCGCCCGCGATGTCACCAGGAGCGTTCGCATGGAACAGGGCCTTCGCGCGTCCAACCTGCGGCTGAAGGAGGTCGTGGCAACCGGCGAGCTCTTGCTTCGCCAGTCTACCGATAAGAACGATTCTCTGGTCGAATTGGGACAGTTCAAGGATGAGGTCACGGAGATGATCGTCCATGACCTGAAGAATCCGCTCGCGGTGATCTTCGCCAACTACGACTACATCATGGATGGATTCGACGGTTCGGCGGATTGTCTGCAGGCGCTCCGGGATTCACAGACCGCAGGGCGGCGGATGCTGCGGCTGCTAGCGAACCTGGTGGATGTCGCGCGTCTCGAACAGGGGACACTCGCGGTGCGCCGATCCGAGATTGCTATCGCGGAGATCCTCCAACCCATCATCGAGCAGCGACGGTTGCTGGCCGTTTCCCGGAACATCGAGCTCGTCCTCGCCAAATCACCTGCGATCACGATCTCGGTCGACCCGGACTTGATCACCCGCATGGTGGAGAACATCCTCGACAATGCGTTTCGATACACGCCGCCGGGTGGCAGGATCGAGATCGAGTCACGCGAGGTCGGCCCAGACGTCGAGATTCGGATCGGAAACTCCGGCACCGCCATCCCGCTCGGGTTGCGGAAGGCGCTGTTCGACAAGTATCAGCAGTCAGGCTCCGACATCCGACGCATGAATCTTGGGCTGGGCTTGTATTTCTGCCGCCTGGCGATCGAGGCCCAAGGCGGCCTGATCTGGATAGAAGAGAGTGAGCGGCTCCCGACCGTATTCGGCATCCGGTTGCCGCGACTGACGGTCGGCGTGGCTCGGCGCGCGCCCGTCGAGCCGGTCGCGGTCCGGCCTTAGGACGGCGGAAAGCTACTACCCGCCACTACGGCTTCAAGGTCGACCCGACGCCGCTACGCCAGCCGAAGAAGAAGGGCAAGGTCGAATCGGGCGTCCGGTACGTGAATTGGAACGGCCTGGCCTGACTGGCCAGCAACGCCGACCTCGACGCCGCTGCGGCCCACCTCTCCCGCTGGGTCGAAGGCATCGCCAATCAGCGCATTCACGGTACGACGCAACGCCGGCCGGCCGAAGTCTTCGCCGCCGAAGAGCGTTCGGCGTTCATGGCGCTGCCGGCGGTCTCCGGGCTTCTCGTCCCGGGCCGCTCTCGTCATCGATCGAACTGGAGGGGGCCCCCCAACCGTGATTCGAGCACGCGTTCGAGGTGGCGACCCTCGACCATCAGGAGATGCTCGCGCTGGCGCGCGAGGTGGCTCGCCAGTTGAGAGCCGGGAACGCTGAACGCGAAGTCAACGGCTCGACGAGCGTAGGTATCCCAATCGCGTTCTTCCCCAGGTCGTTGAATCGCCGCGCCTTCCCGGATGGCGCGTGCGATCGCATCCCGGTGGTGTCCGGTCACGCGCAGGCGGACAGCGACCTCTGCGTCCAGTCGAGACGGATCTGCGTTCCCTGAAATGGCCTGGCCCGAGACCTCGGAAAAGTGCAGGCGATAAGCTTCCGCGAGCGACGTGGCCACGCCCCGATGTGGGGGCCGCTCGTGCACGGCATGAAGGTGGTCTCGCTCAAGGTGGTCTCTCTCTACGGAGATCGCTTGCTGCAGCTCGGGATTCGCTACCTTGAACCCGTGTTCCGCCGCCAGCTCAGCGCACAAACGCCGGAATTCTTCGTTCCCATGCACCGTGAAGGTGCCCCATTTCTGGGCGCTCAACTGGAGCGCCGCCAGGACGCTCTCTCGACGATTGCAATCGCGGATATCGATGACTTTTCCGCGATCGGTGAACGCTGGCGTACCGTGCTCGCCGGTCACGTGATAGTGGACCTGCCAGCCGTCCACCACCGCGCTGAATGCGCGGATGTCGCGCGGAGCCGGTTCCTCGAAGGTGGGTCCTTCGATGGCCGCTGGCCGCCGTTCTCGATACCGCCATTCGTCCGCAAGGTCGGGACTGGTCTTGGCCAGCCAATCTCTATAGATGAGGAAGATCCCGTGCTCCTTTTGGAGGTCGGCGCGCTCAACCTTCTGCTGGTCCCGCAACTCGGCCTTCTCCTGAGCCTGACGGGCGGCCAAGATGCTTCGGGTGGCATTCAGGAGCTCGCCCCGTCCCATCCAGGACTGACCGAGAATGTCCGCTCGCTCGCGCCGATGACGTTCTAACACGCACCGCCATTCGTCCCGCTGTTGCTGCGCCGTGTGCTCACGTTCGGCAACCCGTTCTTGACCGTGGCGGGATCGCTCCTCCACGTACCGATCCCAAACCGGGGACACCGGCCCGATTGACTGGGGAACGTGCTCGGGCAGAGTCGGAGACAGGGACGACAGGCTTGGCGAGAATTCACCAAGCCTTTTTTGTAGCGCGGACATCGAGCATTCGCGGCCGGCGCTACTTGCCTTCACGGCCTCGCTGCCGATCCACAAGATCGCACCCGATCCCTTCCGTTCAAACCGAAACCCCTCCCGCCCAAGCGCCTCATGCATTTCGTCCCAGCTTCCAGCCTCACGAATGATCGGTGCCGCCACTTCGAGCGCGATTCGCTGAGCGCTGCGCTCCCCCGCCCGCTCCTCGAAATCGCGCGCGCGACTCGATAGCTGACGGCCATGCTCTCCGCGTGGCTGTGAGCGCTCAAGCTCGCCATCTGGCCGCGCCACAAAGAGCCCCCGGTCCTCGCGCTGCCAGCCCTGGAGGTGCTGGACCCGTGCTATCGCCCGGTGGGCGATCTCGTGGTCGAAACCGTTGTTGACAGTGACCACCCTCTCCGTCTCCGGATCTACGCGGTTGACGGCGAGGTGGAGGTGGCAGTTCTTGGTGTCGCGGTGGAGGGCATAGATGACCTGGTGCCGTCCCAGGCCCATCTCGTCGAGGAAGATGGCGACGGCCTCATTCGCCTGGGCAGGCGTGGGCTGCTCGCCCTCCCGCCAGCTCATGATCCAGTGCTGGACGGGCTGGGGACTACGTCGGGCAGTCTCGGCCAGGTCGATCATCTCCTCGACCTGGCCGTCGTGGTCGATGTTGAGCAGGTTCAGGGCTCCTCGGTGCTCCACCGTCTCGCCATCGCCGCCCGTGTGGGGGCCGGCGATGTAGTCGGCGAGCGCGCGCACATTGTGGGCCTTGCTCTTCGGGGCCGCTACCTTCGACGTGGGAACCTTCTTGACGATCACGTGGCATCCCCGGACCCGGGCCCCGCCAGCGTCGCGATCTCGGCTTGCAGGGCGGCGAGCGCCGCCGCGGTCTGCCGGCTGTAGGCGCCGTTGCTGTCCATGTGAACCTTCTTCAGCAACCCGCCCAGGCGGCGCAGTTCCCGTATCGCGGTCGCGTCGGTACGGCAGACCACGGGACGGCCGAGGGCTCGCAGGCGAACCAACTCCGAGACAGCGAGCCCCGCTCCTCGAGCGATGGCGCGCAACTGCTGCTTCTCGCCTGGTGCGACGCGAACGTCGACCCGCTCGACGAGCCCGGCCGGCCCCTTCCTACGAAACGGCATTGAGTCCTCGACGGGCGTGGGCGCGAGAAGCGGCAGCGCCGAGCAGCCCTGCGTCTGGCGGAGCCCCAACTGCGAGAAGCGAAGCGCCGAGCGGCCGGGGCGAAGCGGGCCTTGGGAGGACACGGGCGGCGCCAGCCGCATGTGTCCGGACAAGGCCCCATCCTGTTATCCGCTCCACCCCACTCGTTCGAGAGCAGTCCGATGCATCTGCGTACACGTCACGTTTCTCGTGAAGTTGACAGCCGGTGTTGCCTGGAGAGAGCGGTCCCCGACAGCTTTTCGTCCCGCTCGAAAAGATGTTGCGGGGGATGGGCAACGGATCGAGGTCCGCCCACGAGAACCTAGCTATGGGCCAATGGACCGATCGGATCCCACTGGAGCGCACCGGACGGGGAGCATGGCTGCCCATACATGATTGTCGGCAAGGGCGCAGAAAAGTTGCTCCTGGCAGGGCGTCTTTCGTAACAGCGGGCCGACAAGTCCGTCAGCGGGCGGGAAAGTCGGGTCGAGGACCCGAGTTGCTCGCCTGGCTAGGACCCCTTGGGCGACGGAAGGCTTTGCCGACGATGACATCCACTCTCTCCGCTGAACATGGCTGCCCATGCGTGATTTTCGTCAGCGCAGTCCGAAAGGTTGCGCGTGGCCGGCAACTTTTGTCGAAGGTGGCCGATACCTGCTCAGTGGGTCGGGAAGTGCCGAACCACACCGGGTTGCTCGACCTGACCAATACGAATCGCGACCGTCGATGGACGACGGTCCGCGCTGCTCATTGATGATCCTGTTGACGCCGGAGGTGTACCCGATGCCATTGACGCGTGCGCAAGTTGCTCTGATGGCCGAGAAGGCGCGGCGAATGCCGCCGGCGCCGCCAGCCGAGGCGAACGTCACCAAGCAGGAGGCCGTGAGGTTGCTCGCGCCGGAGATCGCGGGCCTCCAGCGCAAGGGCTACAAGTTGGAGCAGATCGTCGCGGGCTTTAGAGGCGACGGCCTCGATCTGTCGACCGCCACGATGAAGAGCTACCTGTCGCGAGCGAAGGCATCGAGGGGCCGTCGCCGTGGTGCGCCAACGCAGACGACAGTACCGACGAAAGGGGCAGCGCCGTTGACGAAGAGGGAGACGCCACCCTCGGCCGGGCGGGAGACACCTCCGTTGACTGACAGGGAGACGCCACCGTCGACGCTGACGGACACGCCCGCCAAGAGCGGCAAGAACGCATTCCTGGTGAAGGACAAAGACAGCTACTAACGCGGAGGGGAGACCCATGACCAGACCAATCTTTCTCATCGGCGGCGGCAAGGGCGGCGTCGGGAAGTCACTCTTGTCGATGACGGTCCTCGACTTCCTGAGTTGCACGGAGCGGGCACCATTCCTGGTCGAAACGGACACGTCGGTCCCGGACGTCTTCAAGACGTATCAGGCCGAGACGGGCGGCGAGCTCGTCAATCTCGACGAGCGCGAGGGATGGATCGAGCTCGTAAACCTGGTCGAGGGCAAGCCCGAGAGCACCTTCGTGATCAACACCGGGGCGCGCAACCAGACGGGAATCAGCAACTTCGGCAAGACTCTCGGCAAGGCGCTTCCGCTCCTCAAGCGGAAGCTCGTCGTCTTCTGGCTGATTGACCGGAAGCGGGAGAGCCTGGAGCTGCTGTCGGACTTCCTCGAAGCCATCCCAGACGCCGAGATGCACGTCGTACGCAACATGTACCTCGGCACCGAGAAGAGGTTCGAGCTCTACAACGGCTCGAAGATGCGGGCGTCCATCGAGAAGAATGGCGGACACTCACTGAACTTCCCGGAGATCGCGGATCGAGTCACGGACGCCATGAACAAGGGCCGGTTGACGATCGCGAAGGCGATCGGCGAGCTCTCGTTCGGCGATCGCATGGAGCTGGAGCGGTGGAGGGACGAGTGCAAGACGATGTTGTCCGAGGTCATCGATGGGTGACCTCGACGATAGCTTCACGCAGCTTCTCGGGCACCAGCCCACCGACACGGAGAAGCAGAACCTCTACCGCGCGCGCGACACCTTGAATCTCAAGCCGACGGACGCGGTGTGGCGCTTGTTGATGGTGCTGGAGCACTACGAGACGCTTTACGAGCAGATTCCAGCACGCATCGCGGCAGTCACTCAGGAGGTGACCAAGGCCGTCCGAGCAACCGCGGAAGCGGAGGCCAGGGCGGCGCATGAGCAGACCAAACGGGCACTTGCCGAAGCCGTTCGCCAGTCGGCCGTCAAGGCGGCGAAGGATGCTGCCGGCGCCGCGATCGCGAAGTGGGTGAGCATCGGGATGGGTGTGATCGTCGTCGCGCTGCTGATCGTGGGATGGGGCGCGGCCGCTCGCGGTCGCCAGGAAGGCAGGGCGGTAGGAGAGAACGTGGCGACGAAGGCGTGCGGCGCGCTGGTGGCCGCGTCATCGTGGGCAAACACGCCCGACGGGCAGCTCGCCTACGCGTTGGCCAAGGTGGGCGGCCTCGGTGATGTCGCGAGGTGTGCAGGTCACGGAATGATCCCGCGGGACGGATGGTGCGCGGTGCAGTCAGAGCGCGGAAAACCGCTGGCACGGTGGCCCTTGCCGCTCGCCGGAACAAAGGACGCGTTGGCAACCCGTCATGGCCAGTAGCCGGGCGGCCTCACATTCCCACCGCCGCCACTCGCGACGGTGATGCCCGAGTGACCCGGTGAGGGGCGGCCCATCTGGGCAACATTTTGACCGAACGGGCCGATAACTCCTGGGAGGACCGTGCGGAACACAAGCGAAACCGCATGCTCAACACCGTGAATGATCTTTCGTCGGGGGAACGGTGGCCGGGCCATCAGACCATCGGTCTCGTATCGGCCGTCGACGGTTCCGGTTGCGCAGCGAACGAAGCCCCGACGATCCAACACCCTGAAGGATGGCGACCATGAGTCTTGATGCGACGCTGCGGGATCTTGTCCGCGAGATCGTTCGCGATGAAATTCGGCCTCTCCGAGAGGAACTGCGCTTCACGATCGACACTTCCGCGAAGAGGCACCCAGCCAACGAGCTGGTTGCGGCCGCCTTCCTTACGGTCGAGGAGGTCGCGGAGATGATGAAGGTTACGGAGGCGACGGTCAGGACCTGGATCAAGTCCGGATCGCTGACGGCCAGTCGCCCCAGCGCCGGCGAGAAGGCCGGCCGCGTGTACAGGGTCTCCCGCTCAGATCTGAAGGCGTTCGTTGCTGGGGGAAGAAGCGCGATCGCTTGCGGACAAGTGGATATCAAGGCTGAGGCGGCGAACATCGTGACGCTGGCCACGCACAGACGGAAACCCTGATGCATGTCACTGGATGGGCGTTCGCTGCGGTGCGATCATCTTGTGACTCGGAGGGTTGTTCATGGGCTGCATCTACAGGCGTGGGACGAGGCTCTGGATTCGATTCAAGGGCCCGGACGGAAAGTGGACTCAGCAAAAGACGTCGCACCTCGTCGGCAGCGAGCCGAAGGCGCGCAAGCTGCTGATCGAGGTCGAGGCCAAGATCGCCGCCGGCGCAGAGTTCGCAGCGGCCGGAACGGGTCCGATCACCGTGGCCCTCTATGCGGACAAATGGATCAGCGATCGCGAGAGAATGGGGTTGGCCGACTGGGGAGGTGATGCTGCGCGCCTCAGGAATCATGTGCTTCCTGCTATCGGAAGGCTTCGACTCGACGAGGTGCGGCCTCGTCACCTCGTCGAGCTGGTGAGGACGCTGCGCGGCTCGTCGAAGTTGGCGCCGAAAACCATCTACAACATCTACAGCACGCTCAAAGCGTTTTTCCGCGACGCGCGGATAGCGGACCTCCTGACGGGCGACTCACCGACGATCCTGACCAAGTACCAGCTTGGCGAGAACGTCGACAAGGATCCGGAGTGGCGTGGCACCGCGCGCTACACGCGCGACGAGTTGGAGATCCTCATCTCCGACGAGCGCATTCCGATCGACCGCCGCGTCTTCTATTCGCTCGAAGGGATCGGCGGCCTCAGGCTCGGCGAGGCGGCGGGACTGCGCTTCCGACACCATGACGCCGGGCTCTCGCCGCTCGGTGGGATCTTGGTCGCCACCTCATACAACACCGGTCGGACGAAGACGAAGCAGCCTCGCCGGATGCCGGTCCATTCCACGCTGGCTGCGATTCTCGCCGAGTGGAAGCTATCGGGCTGGGCCCAAATGATGGGCCGACAGCCGACACCTGACGACTTGATCGTACCGATGCCGCCGGAGCACGCGGCAAGACGACGGGAAGGTCGGACGCTCGAAGGAATGCGGACCAGGACCTACTGCTTCAAACGGTTTCGCGACGATCTGAAGATGCTCGGCTTCCGCCACCGCCGGGGTCACGACCTTCGGCGCACGATGATCTCGCTCAGCCGTGAGGATGGGGCACGGAAGGACCTCCTCGAACTCTGCACGCACAACCCGAGTAAGAAGGGCTCGTCGATCGACGTCTATACGACCTTCCCCTGGGAGGCGTTCTGTGGCGAGGTCCAGAAGCTCCTGGTTCGCCGGAGGACTCCGGACAACGTCGTCGACCTCCGCCCGGGCGTCGCTGCCGACGTTCCCCCCGTCAGCGGTGATCCACCCGGCGCCGACTCCGGAGCGGGGAGAGAAACACCAATGATTTCGCGAAAGCTTGCTACAACGCTCGCTACATCCACCGTGGATTCTGAAGGAATTCAAGAAGTTACATTGTGGAGGCGCCGGGAGTCGAACCCGGGTCCGGAAGTGCTCTGCTCATGCCACTACGTGCGTGTCCGGCGATTTGGTTTTCATTGCTGGGTTGGCCCACCGGCGGGGCGTCCCGGCACCTAGCCTTCCCTGTTTCTCACTATCGCGCCGGAAGACTCTGCGCGACGGCCAGCCCGAGAGTTAACCGCTAACTGGGGCCACGGGCGCCTCCCCAGGTCGCGGTCTGGACCGTTTTTTAGGCGGCCAGAGCAAACGAGTTATCGTTCGCAGTTGTTTTTTTGCCCGTTTTTACGAGGCCTCGGGCGCCTCGGCACGCGACACGAACTTTGCTTACCCCCGTCGAAACCGTTTCGCCCCCGAAGAATCTCCTTAGTTGTTACTTGGATCAGTATAGCGCGACAATCGGGAGTGGTCCGCTCCCGGTCCGCTCCCGCGGTCGGGGGCTGATTCACGTTTGGGTGGAATCGGTCGATGTCCGATGCGGCCCATGAATCCGCGCGCTCCTCTTTTCGACCTGGTCATCAGGGGCGGGACCATCGTCACAGCCAACGGACGTTTCAAGGGAGACATCGGGATCCGGGGCGAGGTCGTCGCCACCATCGAAGACCCCGGTTCCCAGCTCATGCGCGGGCTTCGGGAAATCGACGCACACGATAGGCTCATCACCCCCGGAGGGGTCGATCCCCATGTGCACCTGACTTGCAGCGATGCCTCCGACGAGGATCCTGGCTGGGTCGACGACTTCGAGAGTGGCTCGGCGGCCGCCTTTTCCGGTGGGATCACCACGATGGGCAACATGTCCTTCGTGCTTCCCTCGGAGAGCATCGCGGACCGGATCGACCGCGAATCGGACCAGGCAGCGCGACAGGCGATGGCCGACATCTTCCTGCACCCGGCTATCCTCTCGCCGACCCCCTCCGTGATCGCCGAGCTGGGCCCCGCGGCCGACCGCGGCATAACCAGCATGAAATTCTTCATGAGCTTGCCATCCTTCGCCGATTCGGCAGATGGGTTCGAGCTGGCCATGCGCGCCGCGCGAGCCGCCGGCTCCATGACGCTCATCCATTGCGAGGATCTGGCCACCATCGCCTGTTGCACGGCGGTCCTGCATCAGGCGGCAGGGAGATCGATGCGTCATTTTCCCGAATCCCGGCCTGTCCTGGCCGAGGTGATCGCAACCGATCGCGCCATCGCGATGTGCGAGGCCACTGGTGCACCCACCTACATCGTTCACCTGTCCTCGGCCCGCGCCCTCGAGTCCTGCGCGGCGGCACGTGCCAGAGGGCTGCCCCTCTACGTTGAGACGCGACCGCTCTACTTGCACCTCACAAGCGAGGAGTACGATCGCCATGACGGTGCCCTCTACGTGGCCCAACCTCCGCTACGGCAGAGGCAGGATCGGGAGGCCCTGTGGGAAGGCCTGGCCAGCGGCGCGATCGACACGATGGGCAGCGATCACGCGCCATGGACCCGCGCCATGAAGCTGGACACGACCCTGGACCTGTCTCGCCTCCGCCCGGGTGTCGCCGACCTCGAGACGATGCTGCCGATGCTGATGAGCGAAGGCGTGTTGCGGGGCCGAATCAGCGCCGAGCGTTTCGTCGCACTCACCGCCACCAACCCGGCTCGTCTTTTTGGGCTCCATCCGCGCAAGGGAACCGTCGCGGTGGGCTCGGATGCCGATCTCGTGATCTGGCGGACGACCGAGCCACGAATCATCCGGGGGGCCGACATGCACTCGCGTGCCGGATACACGGTCTATGAAGGCCGCGAGTTGACCGCCTCGCCCCAGATCACCATCCGCCGAGGCGAGGTCGTCTTCGAAAACGGTCGGGTCCTCGTAAGGGCCGGTTCCGGTCAGGTCCTGGCCCGGGGCAAGACCCAGGGGCTGTAGTTCTGGAGCGGGATGAGCGGGACGGCCCTCCACAGCGGTGAAGCCGCATGTGAGGCCCGTTTTCCGGATGACGAGGGCGGTAGCTTTTTCAGCACCGGTAGGTGCGGCTTTGCCGCACCGGCCGCGACGGCCTACGGATCCGTCGGGAGGGGCCCGCGGGGAGGGGTCCGCCCCTTCCCGCGAGCGCCGTAGGCGCGTCAGCCAGCCAGCAGCAACACGCCGGTGAGCATGTGAACCTGCGGCCTCCCGCAGGTGGGAGCGATCTCGAAGCTGCTCTCGATGCCAACCATGGGTAGGTCGCCGAAGCGGCGATGGATGAGCTCGGGGTCGAGGCCGGTCTTGCCGTAGAGGGCGCTGCCTCGTCCGGCACAGTTGAAGAACAATCCAAAGACGGGTTGGCGGTCGCGATGCTCCTGGACCTGCTCATCGAGCATGGTCTTCATGTCTTCGCGCGCGCCAATCGCGTCTCGAAGCGTGAACCGGATGGTCTGGCCCGTACGCACGGGCTCGGGAATCGCCAGAGCGCGCGGATCATCCTCCGCCAGCATGAACGGCCGGACTACATAGTCGGACCGGCCGTAGCAGGCGGGCTCGCCGATCCCGGCCAGCAAGGGTACCGAAATGCGTCCCAGTGGCCGGTTGTCGGGCCGCTCCAGGATCTCCTTGAGCACGTCGACGGGTGACCGACCGTCTATCTCGAGGATGACGTTCCCGTCGACGGCGGTGATGGGAAGGGGTCCCGAGACGCCCTGGCAACCGTGGCTGGTCCCCGCGGTCGGGAAGAATGTGGCGGGAAGCGCGATGGCCACCGCCGCTCCAGCCAGGGCCGCCGCTCCGGCGAGCGCGGAGTGACCCGCGAAGACGCGCGCTCCGGATTCGCCACTGGAGGCACCCGCCCCCGCGACCGCCAATCCGGGTGCGCCCTCCGAGATTCCCGCCAGAAAGGCGGTGGCGTCGAGGTCCTGGGGATCGATGAGCACCACCAGGATTGCGCCCGCGACGATCCCGCTCAGGTCCGCCACCGCGGCACGACCCAATCTGGCCCCGGCCGCTCGCGGATCGGTGCGCACACCGGACTCGACCAGCGGCGTGGGCCAGCGGGTGTCTCCCTCCAGAACCAGAACCGCCACCGCGTTGGCGTTTTCGATCTCCAGCGTCGTGGTCAGGATCCCCGTGGTGGAGCAGCCGATCAGGCGTCCCGCTCTCGTCTCGCAGGCAACAGCAGCCAGCACGGCGCGGTATTCGTCGTCGTCGTGACCGGATCCGGCAAAGACCACCACCAGATCCGCGGAGACCACCCGGGCGGACGCCAGCGCCTCTTCACAGGCTCGGGCCGCCGCCTTCGCGCCATCGACATTGACCGCCGAACCTGAACCAGCCCGAATCACTCGGCGGTCTTACCGCCCCATCGGCCCCCAGGGAAGACAATTTCACCGGCGGATGGCGCTGGGCGCGCCCTCCTCACTGGCCCCCTGGCACCGCCCCGGCGTGGCAGTCTTCATCTCCCACGATCGCCTGGTCGATCCAAGCACGGGGAGGTCCAGCTTTGCTGGACCGGCCACGCCGTCAAGCAGCTCCGCGGGGGTCTCGCAGGGGTCTCGCCTGGGTCTTGCCCAGGCCCTTGCGGCGGCGAAGCCGCTCTAGGACTTCTCGTCCAGGTAGAAGATGGTGATCGCCAAGCAGTGAAACGCTTCGTCCGAAGACTGGGTCACGATCGTGTCAACGATCTGACATTGAGGATGTTCACGCACCCAGACGGTGAGCTTCTCGCCCAGGTTTTCGCGTTCCTGGGCCATGGTGGCCGAGAACACCTTGACGCCGTTGAACCGAGCCGTTGTGTGATTCTGATGCTGTACCATCGCGGGCATCTATAGCAACGATCACAGGATTACTGCAATCCCCTGCCGTGATCGACGTGGCAGAGTTCGCCCCGACCGCCCCTGAACGGACCTCGCCGGCTCGGTCAGGGCTTCGTCGGTCAGGGCTTTGAATTTCGGGCCGACGGGTCAGGCGCCGCCGTCGCGGGCGACGCAGCGCTCGCCTCGGGCAGGGCGCCCTGCGGCGCCGCCGTCGGCATCGGACCGAGGCCCATCCTGGCCTTGAGCTCGGCCAGGGCGTTGTCGGAGCCCGTGCCCGACTCCAGCGCCTTGAACTTCTGCTGCAAGGAATCTCCCGCCAGTTGCCCACCGAGCTCGGTGGAAGCTTCGGCCTCAGCCTCGATCTGGTCGACCCTTTCACTCATGCGGTCGAACGTGTCGAAGGCGTTGGTATCGGAAAGCCCGCGCATCGTGTCCTGGATGGCCTTCTGGGCCTCGGCCCGCTTCTGTCGGGCGATGAGGATGTTCTTCTTGCGCTTGGCCTCCTCGATCTTGTCATTCAGCGACCGGAGCTGCTCCTTCAGCTTTTCGACGGCATCTTTCTGCAGCTGCCACTGGCGCCCCAGCTCGGCCTGCATCTTGTCGTGCTCCTGCTTGCGGGTCAGCGCCTCCTTGGCCAGGTTGTCGTCCCCTGAACGGACGGCCAGCATCGCCTTGCGCTCCCACTCTTTGCTGAGCTCGATCTGCTCGTCCCACTGTTTCTTCAGACGCTTCTCGTCCGCGATCGAGACCGCCACCTGCTTCTTCGCCTCGACCAGCTGGTTCTGCATGTCGACGACGATCTGGTTCAACATCTTCTGCGGATCTTCGGCCTTCGAGATCAGATCATTCAGGTTCGATTTGACCAGTGTGCCAAGCCTCGAAAAAATTCCCATGGTCGTCCTTGGTGCGTGGGCTTCGAATCCAGTTAGGTTGATGGCAGGGATGCGGGGGCATCCCTCCGGGCGCTCCAGTGCGCCAGCAGCGGATACTGCTTCGATATGGCCATCGAGACGTCGTCGATGACGGCCTGGAACTCGTTCAGATCGAGATTCTCCAGGTCCAGCGTGTGAACAATCACCACCGAGTCACCTTCCAGACCAAAGGCCCCATGAACCATCTCGCTCGTGTTCAGGGTCAGCAGGGTTCGAAACAGGGTCTCGCGGTCCTTGCTCGGCAGATCCATGACCTTGACCCGGAAGACCACCACGGGGCCGGCCATCGAAATCACGAAATTGTCGGTGCCATCCAGCTTGAGGAGCCAGATGCCGGGCTTGATCTGTTCGGAGGGGATGCCCATCCGGAGCAAGTAGGACTCGATGTCCTCGGCCGTCTTCATGGGCGAAGCGTAGTCCATCGACCGGGCAGCGACAAACGAGGACGGCGGACGGGGCCGACGGGTCGGACCGGCCGGGCGGCGGGAGGCGGAGGCTGCACGGTGGTCGGCGTCACGCCCCGAGGGGTCTTTACCCAAAGGTCATATTGAATCGCGGGGTTTGATGTGGTAACCGCAGACCCAGCGTATGACCCCTGATTCGACGCGGCTTCCGCGACACGTCGCCATCATCATGGATGGGAACGGCCGCTGGGCCCAACGCCGGGGCTTGCCGCGAGTCGATGGTCACCGGCGCGGCGCCAAGTCCGTGAGGGAGGTCGTCCGGGCGGCCCGTGAGGTCGGCCTGCGCGCGCTGACCCTCTACGCTTTCTCGTCGCAGAACTGGGATCGGCCCCCCGACGAGGTCGCGACCCTGATGCAGCTGCTTCGCGACTACGTCATCGATGAGCGGGCCGAGATCATGGACAACGGGATCAGGCTGATCGCGATCGGCGAGGTGGCCCGGTTGCCCGACTTCGTTCGCGAGCCCCTCGAAACTCTCGCCCACGACTCGGCCTCGAACCGGGCCATGACCCTGTGTCTGGCGCTCTCTTACGGCGGTCGCGAGTCGATCGTGGAAGCGACGCGGGCCCTGTGCGAGCTCGCCGCCCGGGGAGCGATTCAGGCCAAGGACCTGACCGAGGCGCGATTCTCGGCCGCCTTGCAAACAGGGGGCTTGCCGCAGCTGGACTTGCTGATCCGGACGTCCGGCGAGGAACGCCTGTCGAACTTCTTGCTCTGGGAGGCGGCCTACGCCGAGCTGTACTTCACGGATACTTTCTGGCCGGACTTTGGGCGCGAGCACCTGCTCGAGGCCCTGGCGTCCTTCGACGGACGCGAGCGCAGGTTCGGCCTGACCCGCGAGCAGATACGGAGCGCCGGCTAGTGCGTGCGGCTTCGCCGCGCCGAGGGGCTCTCCCGTTCGTGAAGATATAGACCCAGGATGTCGAACCTCGTCAGTCGCGTGCTGACGGCCGTGGTGGCGATACCGCTGCTGGCGGCGCTGGTGCTCTGGAGCCACCGCCTCGGGTTCGGGCTGCTGGTGATGGCTTGCGCAGGCCTCGGGCTCGGGGAGTACACGGCGATGCTGCTGCCCCGGATCGGGCGCGGCCCGAGAGCGGCAACCATCGCGGTCGGGATCGCCTTGAACGCTGCCCTCTACTTTCGCCCCGAGGCTGCCGTGGCCTGGTTCCTGGCGGCCCTGATCGCGGGCGCCACCATCGTTCTGCTGTCGCCGGGGGAGACCAGCGGCGCGGGGGCCCATGCCGGAATCGTCGTGCTGGGGCTGTTCTACCTGGGTGGGCTCACCGCTCCGCTGGCGCTCTTGCACCGGCAACTTCCCGACGGGCCCCTCTGGGTGCTGACGGCCCTGGGTGCGACGTTCGCGAACGACACGGGGGCCTACTTCTCGGGGCGCGCCTTCGGGCGACACAAGCTTTACCCGGAGATCTCCCCGGGCAAGACCGTGGAAGGGGCCGTGGGGGGCCTGTTCTTTTGCGTCGGCGCAATCTTGCTCATTCGCGCCACCATTTTTGACAGCCTGAGCCTGAACGACGTCCTCTGGATAGCCCTCCCCGCGTCGGTGTTGGGGCCGATCGGGGATCTCTTCGAATCGATGCTCAAGCGCTAGGCCGGGGTCAAGGATTCGAGCCACCTCATCCCCGGACATGGCGGCATCCTGGATCGGCTCGACGCGTTGCTGTTCGTCGGCGCTTGGGTCTACGCCTACGCGGTCTTCTGGCGCGGCTGACCCACACACAGTGTCAGAAATCCAACACCAGGGCCCCAATATGACAAAACCCCCACGGCCGTCGAAGCCGCAGGGGTCGTCAAACTAAGCTAAGGGGCAATCAGGCTAAGTGTTGCAAGTATTGTATTTTGACCGAACGGGGGCGGACTTGAGGTTTAGCGCCCGACGTCGCGAACTCAGAAACACACCGCCCGGGGTTATTCCACGCGGTGTGCTGGGAGGAGTGGAGCGACGAGATGGAGCCACTTAAGGTTAGGTTCATCTCCTCATTCCATAGCTAGCTGACAGCAAGCTGCGTGCCGGCCGGGTCAATTGCCAAGAAACCTTTGAATTGGCTGGCTTCCGTGTTAGACGATCTCGTGACACGTGGTGTTGCCCCCGATGACCCTGACATTTACGTCAGCCCGCGCCCCAGCGGCATGTAATTTTTGATACCTTGCCGCATGCCGAGTCTTCTCGTCATTAACGCCGATGGACCCGAGACGCGGGTCGCTCTCGTCGAGGACGGGTTCCTCGCCGAGCTGTACATCGAACGGAAACGCGAACGAGGCATCGCCGGAAACATTTACAAGGGCCGGGTGGAACGGGTGCTGCCCGGGATGCAGGCCGCGTTCGTGAACATCGGCGCCGAGAAGTCTGCCTATCTGCACGTCTCCGACGTGCGCGGAACGCCCGACGACCTCAAGGGTTTGCTCTCGGGTGATCAGACCCGGCCTGCCGAAGAGGATGACGACGAGGAGGCCGACCGTCGACGCGCCGGGGGTGGAGCCCGCATCGAGGACCTGCTGAAGGAAGGGCAGGAGATCGTGGTCCAGGTCACCAAGGAGCCCATCAGCACCAAGGGCGCGCGGGCCACGCGTTACGTGTCGCTGCCCGGTCGTCATCTGGTGTTCATGCCGACCGTCGATCACGTCGGCATCTCCCGGCGGATCGCGTCCGACCGCGAACGGCGACGCCTGCGCGACATCGTGGAGACCATGCGACCAGCCGGATCGGGATTCGTGGTGCGCACGGTGGCCGAGGGCGTGTCCGAAAAAGAGCTGAAGTCGGACATGGAGTTCCTGATCAAGCTCTGGAACGAGGTGGTCAAGCGCTCCGAGTCCAGCCGCTGCCCGTCGTTGATCTACAACGATCTCGACCTGCTCTTGCGCACGGTCCGGGATCTCTTCACCGCGGACGTCGAGAAGTTGATCATCGACTCGCGCAGCGAGTACGAGCGCGTGAAGAAGTTCATCGCGGCCTTCATGCCGGATTTTGCCGGGAACATCGAGCTCTACCTGGGCGCCGATCCCATCTTCGATGGCTACGGAATAGAGATCGAGATCGACCGGGCGCTCGAGCGAAAGGTGTGGTTGAAATCGGGAGGGTACCTCATCGTCGACGAGATGGAGGCACTGACCGCCATCGACGTCAACACCGGGCGCTTCGTGGGCAAGTCCAGCCTGGAAGACACCATCACCAAGACCAACCTCGAGGCCTGTCGCGAGGTTGCCGAGCAGCTTCGCATACGGTCCATCGGGGGCATGATCGTCGTCGACTTCATCGACATGGACCGTCCGCACAACCGGGAGAAGGTCACCCGGGCCTTCAACGACCATCTGCGGCGGGACCGGTCCAAGGCCGCGGTGACCCGCATCTCGGAGCTGGGCCTCATCGAGATGACCCGCAAGCGGACGCGCGAGTCGTTGTTGCACAGCCTGACCGAGCCTTGCTCGTCGTGCGAGGGCAAGGGCTACACCAAGTCCCGCAGCACCGTGGCCTACGAGCTGCTCCGGGAGCTTCGGCGGCAGGGCGATCTGATCGAAACCGACACCATCGTGATCGAGGTTCATCCGGACGTGGCGCAGGTCCTGGCCACCACCGATCATGGTTTCCTCGAGGACCTCGAGAAGCGGCTGCAGAAGCGCCTGGTCGTGAAGGCGCGCGGCTCGTTTCACATGGAAGACTTCGAGATTCACTCGCCGGGCGAGAAGGCGATCGAGAAGTCCGAGATGGCGGGGGGGCGCGACAAGGAGCGTGATGAGCCGAAGCGTCGGCACCGCCGCAAGCGGGCCCTGGGATCGCCCGCCGACGTCGAAGCGATGCTGGCCGAAGAGGAATCGTCGGCCCTGAGCCCCGAGAGCATGGTGCCCGAAACCCCGCCCCCCGAAGCGGAGCCCCCCGAAGGCCAGCGTCAAGAAAGCGAGCCCAGAAAAAGCCAAGCGCCCGGAGGCCGCTCGTACGGGCCATCCGAGGTGGTTGACCGCGAGGCTCACGTCGGCAACGGCAGGCGCGAACCGGCAGTGGCTGCCGGCGGGTTGGTGGGTACCGCCCCCTTGATTGTCGACAGCGTCGAGGTCGAGCACGTTGCCGGAACCCCGTTGTCCCCCGCGTCCGACGCCGGGACGACGACGACGACGCCCGCAGTGGGTTCGGAAAAACCATAGGGCATCTCTCGGCAGGGTCAGGTGGGGCTTGGTCGCGGTCTGTTTCGTCTGTCTCGGTAACATCTGTCGGTCGCCCACCGCCGAGGCGGTGATGCGTCACCTGGTCCAGCAAGCTGGGCTGGAGGAGCAGATTGTCGTGGAGAGCGCGGGCACCGGAGGCTGGCACGCCGGCGAGCCGCGCGATCGGCGCAGCAGCGCGGTTGGCCACGGGCGCGGCATTCCCCTCACGGGCCGGGCCCGCCAGTTCGTTGCCGAGGACTTCGGCCGCTTCGACCTGGTCCTGGCCATGGACGAGCAGAATCTCGATTCCTTGAACCAGCTGGCCCCCGATGCGGCCGCGCGTGCCAAGGTCCGCCTCTTCCGATCCTACGATCCGGGGAGTCCGGAGGGGGCGGGTGTGCCGGACCCCTACTACGGCGGTCCCAACGGCTTCGAGGAGGTCTTCGACATCTGCGAAGCCGCCAGCCGAGGACTGCTGGCGGCGCTCCGCGGCGCCGAAGGTACACGAGATACACGGGGTACGTGAGATGGACGCCGACCTTCGCGAGGAGCTCGGCGCGACCCTGGGCGGGGAAGTGTCGCATGCGCGGGCGCTATCGGGAGGGGACATCAGCCGGGCCTTCGCGGTGACCTTGGCCGACGGTCGCGAGGTGTTCGTGAAGACCAATCGGCGCGACCTGCCCGGCGCTCTACCCGGTGGTCCGCCTGGCGGTCCGCCTGGCGGTCCGCCCGGCGGTCCGCCCGGAATGTTCGGCGCGGAGGGCTGGGGCCTGCGCTGGCTGGCGGAGGCCGGCGCGTTGCGGGTGCCCGCGGTGATTGCGGTTCACGAAAGCTTCCTGGTGCTCGAGCTGGTGCGAGCAGGCGAGCGTTCCCGTTCCTTTCACGAAGACCTGGGCCGGGGTCTGGCGGCCCTGCATCGCGCGGCCGCCCCGGGATTCGGGTTGGCTCACGACAACTTCATCGGCTCCTTGCCCCAGTCGAACCGGCCCGCCCCGCGCTGGAGCGACTTTTTCGCGCGTGAGCGAATCGAGCCACAGGTGCGGCGTGCGACCGAGGCCGGCCGCGTCACCGCGGGCCAGCAGAGGGCCATTGACCGCCTGCTGGCCAGGCTGGACACCCTGGTGGGTCCGGATGAACCCCCGGCGCGTCTGCACGGCGATCTCTGGTCGGGAAACCTCCTGTGCGCCGAGGACGGGGCGCCCTTTCTCATCGATCCCGCGGTTTATGGCGGCCACCGCGAGGTGGACCTGGCGATGATGCGTTTGTTTGGCGGGTTCTCGGCGCGAACCTTTGGCGCCTACGAGGAGTCGTTCCCGCTCGCAGACGGGCACACGGAGCGGGTGC
>Ga0209849_1000008_pt1 | contig 20320 bp, 14 predicted proteins | sample OrgsoiDNA2013048_FD_185798 | JGI IMG/M metagenome (GOLD analysis project Ga0209849, IMG submission 185798) | Permafrost soil microbial communities from the Arctic, to analyse light accelerated degradation of dissolved organic matter (DOM) -... | ecosystem: Environmental > Terrestrial > Soil >... | reverse complement strand
GCGCGTGCTGGCGGAAGACGTCGCGGCCGATCGCGACAGCCCGGCCGTGGCCCGCTCCGTGCGCGACGGTTACGCGGTCCGCGCCATCGATCTGCCGGGCCAATTGCAGGTGATCGGCGAAGTGCGTGCGGGCGAGCGATTCGCGGGCGCCGTCGGACCCGGCCAGGCCGTCGAAATCATGACCGGCGCTCCCATTCCAGCGGGCGCCGATGCGGTGGTGATGGTGGAGTACACGGATCGCGACGACGGGCGCGTCCGCACCGACCGATCCGCCGAACCGCAACAATTCATCAACCCGCGGGGCTGCGAGGCGGCCGCGCATGAAACCGTATTGCACGCCGGGAAGCGCCTGGACTATACCGACATTGCCATGCTGGCCGCCTTCGGCCGCTCCAAGGTGCACGTTTACGCGAAGCCAGTGGTGGCCATCATCGCGACCGGCGACGAAATTGTCGAGGTGCACCAGACACCGGAGGAGTTCCAGATTCGCAACTCCAACGCGTGTTCGCTGGCCGTACAGGCGGCACGCGCCGGCGGCACGCCGTGCATACTGCCGGTGGCGCGCGACACCGTCGAGCACACCCGCAAAATCGTCGCCGAGGGCTTAGCCGCCGACCTGCTGCTGCTCTCGGGCGGCGTCTCCGCGGGCAAGTACGACGTAGTTGAGGAAGTGCTGGCCGGCTTCGGCGCGGAGTTCTATTTCGACCGCGTCCTCATCCAACCCGGACAGCCCCTGGTCTTCGGACAGGTCAAGGGTAGGTTTTTTTTTGGCCTGCCCGGCAATCCGTCCTCAACCATGGTGACGTTTGAAGTTTTCGCGCGCGCCGCCGTGGAACTGCTCTCAGGCGAAGAGGAGATTCAACTTCACATGCCGTTCGCGCGCCTCACCCGCGATTTCCGCCACCGCATCGGGCTCACGCGTTTTCTGCCGGCCCGCTTGAGTTCCGACGGCTCCGAGGTGACGCCGGTGGAGTGGCACGGCTCAGGCGACGTACCGGCGCTGACGCGCGCCAACGCATACCTGGTGACCGATCCCGAGCGCGCCGAATATGCGCGCGGCGAATTCATCCGCGTCTTGCTGAAATAGACTCCCATGAAGAAACTTTCGCACTACGATGACGCCGGAAGCGTCCGCATGGTGGATGTCTCCGCCAAGCCTGAGACGCACCGCACGGCGCGCGCCCACGCCTTCGTTCGCATCGCCCCGGCGGTGCTCAAGAAACTGCCGGAGAACCCCAAGGGGAACCCGCTCGAGATCGCGCGCATCGCCGGAATTGGCGCCGCCAAACGTACGTCCGAGCTCATTCCACTGTGCCATCCGCTGATGCTCACGCACGCGGATGTGGCGGTCACGCTCGAAACCGAGGGCGTGCGCATCGTCGCCAGCGCAGCCACCACGGCGCAAACCGGTGTCGAAATGGAGGCGCTGACCGCCGCGGCTGTCGCCGCCCTGACGGTTTACGACATGACCAAGGCGCTGGACAAATCCATCGAAATCCAGGATGTGTATCTGCTGGAAAAAACCGGCGGCAAGAGCGGAGATTTCCGGAGGAAGACGAAGCATGACTAACGCCGCCGTCCTGACGATCAGCGATTCGGTCAGCGCCGGAACCCGCGCCGACCGCTCCGGCCCCGCTGTTCGTGAACGGCTGGAACAACTGGGCTGGAGCGTCTCAGTGGTGGAAACGATTCCGGACGTGGCCGGTGAAATCAGCGCCCGCCTGGCCACGCTGGCGGACGGCAGACAGGTTGCCGCCATCTTCACTACGGGCGGCACCGGCGTGGCGCCGCGCGATGTTACGCCCGAAGCCACGCGCGCCGTTCTGGACCGCGAAATTCCGGGCTTGGGCGAACTGATGCGCGCCCGGGGCAGCGAATCCACCCCTCTGGCGGTGCTTTCGCGCTCGCTGGCCGGCACGCGCGGGCAGGTCCTGATCGTCAATCTTCCGGGCTCCCCCAAAGGCGCGGTGGAGTCGTTGGATGCTATCGTGGAATTGGTGCCACACGTGCTGGAGTTACTCAGAGGTCACACCGAACACACGCCCTAAGGAAACATTATGCGTCGAATTTTCTTATTGAGCCTTGTTTCTGGATTGCTGACCGGCCAGCAACCTGCCCAGCAAAAGGAACCCGCGCCAGAGCCGCCCACTAATATTATCCGCACGACGGTGGATGTGGTGGTGGCGCCCGTTGTGGTCTTCGACAACGATGGGCAGTACATCAGCGGCCTGCAGCCGGAGCAGTTCCACCTGTTTGACAACGGCAAGGAACAGAACATCCACGTGGACGTGTCGTACATACCGATCTCGCTGGTGATCGCCATACAGGCGAATCAGCACGTGGAAGCTCTGTTGCCGCAGATTCAGCGAATCGGGAACATGATCGAACCGATTATCATCGGCGAGCAGGGTGAAGCGGCGCTGGTGGCGTACGATTCGCGCATCCGCGTCCTGCAGCCGTTCACCAACGACCCCGAGAAGATCACGAAGGCCGTGAAGACGCTGAACACCTATGGGGGCAGCACGTCGAACCGGATGGTGGATGCCGTGAACGAAGGCACTCGCATGTTGCGGTCGCGGCCCCGCGAGCGCCGCCGCATCATCCTGTTGATCGGCGAAACGCGCGATCTGGGAAGCGAAACCCGCCTCCGCGAGGCCCTGCTGGATCTGCAGTTCGCCAACATATCGTTCTATGGCGTGGACATGCCGCGAATAGTCACCACGCTGACGGCCCCGCCGCCCGTGGGCAGGCCCGACAACCTTCCGCCGGCGATGCATTCGCTGCCGGGGGGAGTGGCGTCAACCCCTACCACGGTGCAGCAAACCTATGGCACCAACGGCGGACGCGCGGAATTCATCCCGCTGATGGTTGAGCTTTTCAAGGACGTGAAAGCCATCTTCAGGGATAATCCTGTGGAAGCCTTCACGAAGGGAACCGGCGGCAGCGAGTTCAGCTTTTATCGCCAGCGCGGCCTGCAGGAGGCGATACAGAAAGTTGGCGCGGAACTGCACAGCCAGTACCTGGTAAGTTATACGCCCAACAATAAAGACGAGGGCGGCTTCCACGAAATTACCGTGACTGTTTCGGGTGCGCCGGAAGTGCGAAAGACGCAGACGCGGCCTGGCTATTGGCTGTCGACCAAGTAGCGGGACAGGCCAGGAGGCCTATCCTACTTGGTTTCGACGCGCAGATTATTCACTACCGAGAATACGCCGCTTACGTAGCGATCGAGGCCCGAATGCTCCACGATTAACCCGCTATACTCAGAGTGCGGTGCCCAAGATGGACAGATCCCATGATCCTCGGTACAACTTCTACGCCAGCCCCACAGTGGACGAATTGATAGCCCAACAGGGGAAGGGCCCCATCCACGACCCCAGAGTCTTATTGGGGGATTTCTGGCCAGAAGACGAGCCCATTGAGGAATTTCTAGCCGCCCTCCACGAATGGCGCGGGCATAACAGGTCCGACCGCGCCGCATGAGCACTACCGTTGTCGTCGATACAGACGTAGTTTCGTATCTGTTCAAGAGCCATCCGATCGCCTTCCAGTACCTTCCGGACCTCACAGACCGGACGCCGATGATCTCGTTTATGACCCTGGCGGAATTGGATCGCTGGGTGCTCGAAGCTCACTGGGGCGAGGCCCGCCGGAAGCGCCTGCACGAATATCTGGAGCGTTTTGTCGTGCTGCCGTACGACCGTGATCTATGCACGAAATGGGCAGACGTAACCGTCGCTGCTCAGACGTGCGGCCGGAGGATCGATTGCGCGGACGCTTGGATCGCGGCCACAGCCTTGCTGGCCGGCGCTCCGCTGATCACCCACAACCGCAACGATTACCGGGGAGTCTCAGGATTGGTCGTGATCGCGCACTCGCCAGCATGAACCTCTTGTAACAAGCATCGACGGCATGAAGGCGCTGCCGCCAATGAGACTAGGCTTGGGCGCTTTCCGAGTTACTTGCCCTCTACCCGCAGATTATTAACGACGGAGAATACGCCGCTCACCGTGTTGGCGCGGATATTTGCCAGGTCTTTGTCGCCTTGGTTCGCCACCACACCTTCCAATGTGACTTTACCGTTGTCCACAATAATGTGTATGGGCGGCACCGCTTGCATGGCGTAGCGATCAAGTCCCGGATGCCCGTAGATGGAGCGGTACTCCGCAACGCGGATGCCGTCATCCATCGGCGAGAGGGGCAGCACCTGGATCTGGTTATCCACCTTCTCCACGCCTTCAATTCTCTTCACCACGTTGCCGGCGTCGCTCTTCAAGGTGGGCTTCGTAACCTGTCCCAGCAGGGTCACGGTAGTGCCGTCTACCTTGTAGGCCAGGTTGTCGAAGACGCCATAATACGGCAACATCACCAGTTCATGGCGAACCTCGCGCGTGATGCGATCTTGCGCACCGCCGCCAGGCTGGACCGCGCCCTTCTGAGCGAATACCGGCGCCAGCGTAAATGCCAGCATGAAACCGCAGATGTACATTCCCGAACGTTTCATTTTTCCTCCTCAATCGTTACCGGCGATGCGCACCAGGGGCTCGGGCGCGGTTCCGTTCACCACTGCCGCGGCATCCTCCGCAGTGAAACTCTCCACCTTGGCGGAAATATTCATGGAACAGAATTTGGGCCCGCACATGGAGCAGAAATGCGCGTCCTTGAAGCCTTCTTCGGGCAGGGTCTCATCGTGCATGGAGCGCGCCGTTTCGGGATCCAATGACAGGTCGAACTGGCGGTTCCAGTCGAACGTGTAGCGCGCGCGCGAAAGCTCGTCGTCGCGGTCGCGGGCGCCGGGGCGGTGCCGCGCGATGTCGGCCGCGTGCGCCGCGATTTTATAGGCGATGATGCCGGCCTTGACGTCGTCGCGGTTGGGCAGGCCCAAGTGCTCCTTGGGCGTTACATAGCACAGCATGGACGCGCCGTGCCAGCCGATCATGGCCGCGCCGATGGCCGAAGTGATGTGGTCGTAACCGGGAGCGATATCGGTCACGAGCGGCCCCAGCGTGTAGAACGGCGCCTCGTAACACAGCTCGTTTTCAAGGCGGACCTGCATTTCAATCTGGTCCATGGGGATGTGGCCAGGGCCCTCGATCATCACCTGCACATCGTATTCCCAGGCCTTTTTGGTCAATTCGCCGAGCGTCTTGAGCTCGGCAAACTGGGCCTCGTCGCTGGCATCGGCCACGCTGCCGGGACGCAGCCCATCACCCAGCGAAAAACTCACGTCGTGTTTCCGGAAAATCTTGCAGATGTCCTCGAAGCACTCGTACAGCATGTTCTGCTTGTGGTTCTTGATCATCCACTCAGCCAGGATGGAACCGCCGCGGCTCACGATGCCGGTGATGCGCTTGGTGGTGAGCGGAATGTATTGAACCAGCACGCCGGCGTGAATGGTCATGTAGTCCACGCCCTGCTCCGCCTGCTCCTCAATCACTTCCAGCATCACCTCGCGGCTGAGATCTTCCACGCGCCGCACGCGGGATAGCGCCTCGTAGATGGGAACGGTGCCGATGGGGATGGGCGAATCCGCGATGATGGCCTTGCGGATGGCCGGGATGTCGCCGCCGGTGGAAAGATCCATCACGGTATCGGCGCCGTACTTTACGGAATACTGCAATTTCTCCAGTTCGCCCGCGATGTCCGACGTAACGGCGGAATTGCCGATGTTGGAATTGATCTTGCACCGGGAGGCGACCCCGATACACATCGGCTCCAGATTCCGGTGGTGAATGTTTGCCGGAATGATCATTCTGCCACGGGCCACTTCGGAGCGAACCACCTCCGGAGAGAGACTTTCGCGCCGGGCGATGTAGTGCATCTCCTCCGTGACGATGCCCTTCCGGGCGTAGTGCATCTGCGTGCGGACCTTGTCGTTCTCGCGTTTTGCTACCCACTCTGTGCGCATGTTAGCTCCTGGCTCCAGTGGGGCAGATTGCAAAGCCGTTTGCGCCGATTTCCAATCGGCGCGCAGGATGCCATCCTGCCCCACAAAACTTGACCCACCACCATTACTTCTGCTTTTTAGGTTTTTTGACTTCCTTTTTCGGGCTCTTGTCCTTACCCATCGTGATCCTCCCTTACGTTGAGATTATAACCGCTTCAAATCGTATCGGTGTCCCCGCCACCGGATGGTGTTGCCGAATGCGGAGGATAAAAGCGCGGCCAGCCAGATCCACGTGGCCAGCGGCGTCCAGAGGGCGTGTACCCAGGCGTGGCGTTTGAACCAGGCCTCATACTCCGGAAGCGCCGCCTTTGCCAGGGTGGCGCGGTTCAGGCCCTTCAGCATGCCGGGCGAAAGCTGCGCGATGAGGGCCCACTCCGCCAGGCGGTTGCCCGCAACCGACGCCAGGATGGACGCGGCCATGCCGCCGCAATAGAACAGGTGCGCGATCAACCCGGGCCACCAGATGCGCGGGCTGTAGACTCTGGTGATGGTCATCTGACGGCGGATCCAGCGCAAGAACCGGAGGCCTGAAATGTGCTCCAGGCAAGGGGTCAGCGCTCCCGGCGCGTAGGCGACAGTCAGTCCCGCGGCGTGCACCGCGGCAGCCAGCGCGTAATCGTCGCTGACGGTGTTCCGCCAGAACTCCGGCATGCCGATTTCGAAAAACAGCTCCCTGCGAATGGCCATGGCGCCGCCCCAGGCAAAGCGGTTGTCGCCCGGCCCCAGCATGCCTGCGGCAACGGCATCCCAGGCACTACGCATCAGCGGCCAGAAGGCGGGCGGGTCCGGCATAAACCAACGGAAGCCCGTGGACGCGCCCACCGCGGGCTCGTCGAGCGGCGCCACCAGCGCGCGCAACCAGCCGCTGGTAACGCGCCCGTCGGAATCGGCGAAGGCGAAAACCTCACTCCGATTGCGCGTTGCCCGCACGGCCGCCAGCAGGTTCTGCACCTTCTCGCCCGTATTCGGATGGTCACCGTGGGCCAGCACGATTCTGACACGGTCCGGCAGCACCCCCGGCGGAATGTCGGAAGCCGAATATGCCACCACCACGAGTTCGTAATCCGGATAATCCATCGATGCCAGCGCAGCCAGGTTCTGGCGCAATCCTTCGTCGTGGCCTTTGACGGGCACGATGACCGAGGCCGCGGGCAGCCATTCCGGAGTTTGCGAGAGGCGGCGCGCTACGTAATCGGCGCGCTTGCGCTCACCACGCAAGGACAGGAAAGCCAACAGCAGCGCCGGCCCCACGAAAAACCAGTACCAGAAGGCCAATTCGTTACTTCATCGCCTTATAGGCGTCATACATGTCGTGGATGCCGGCCTGGTTGGAGTCGCCCGGATGAATCACCACGCGGTAACGGAACCTGAGCGACTGCCCCATGCGAAGCGCGAGACTGCCGTCGCGCGCCGTATCGTGTTCGAAATCGTGCAGCCCGAAAATGTTGGCCGCCAGCAAGCCATAGCCGCGGACGTGCCAATAGGTGGGCTGGCGCGGGTTCGACAGGTTATCGAAAACCGCGATCCCCACATTCTGCCCGTTCAACTGGCCGGAGTAATCCACCCACTCCGAGCGCTTGCCCCACACGTTCTTCTCGGTCGACTTGTTCTGGGCATTCACGATTTTGCCGGTGCGTTTGGGTTCGGCAATATCCTTCGGCTGGTCCTCTTCGAGAGGCGCGGCCAGGCGCATGGCGAACAAGCCCTCCTTGGTGTCGCCGAAAGTTACCGGCTGGTCCGGAGAGAGGGTCATGTCGAAATCGATGGTGCGGAACTGCGGATCGGAGTAGAACGTCATGGTGCGCCGCTCGGTCAGGAGGCTTGCGCCTTCGGTAGTTCTCCACTCGAAGGTGGCGGCGATCGTGCCCGACTTCCTGCCGCTCGAAATCTTATCGATCTTAATCAGGACGATCTTGCCTTTCCCTTTGGCGGTGGCTGTATTCGCCGGATCGGCGGCCCAGAAATCGTAGCCGTTGACGTCGCCATGCGCGAACCAGAGCCCCGTTTGATGCGGCTCATTGTGCAGCTCGCCGGGAATATCGGGCACCATCGGCCACCCGCGCGTCACCACCGCGCCCGACGCAGTGCGCAACGGATGCAGATAGGGCTTGCTGGTTTCGGGGCCCACGTAGAAGTCCGTGAAAGGCTTGCCGTCGATCTCGACAGAGACCTTCTTGTTGCCATCCTGAGTGATTTTGACCTGCGCGCCCAAGGGCAGACATAGCGGCAGGCAGAGGGCGCCGAAAAACAGAATGCGTTTCATGTCAAGTTTCATACTGACTTCTTTCCTCCACGTTTCAGGAACGCATAAACAACGGCTCCCAGGATCACGATCACCAGGCCGGGCCAGGTACTGTCCGGCCGGTAGAGAAACAGCATGATCAGCACGGTGGCCGCGCCAAGAATGTAGAACGCCGGCACCACGGGGTAGCCGACGGTTCGGTAAGGCCGGGGCAGATCGGGCCGTGTTCGGCGCAGACGAAAGACGCCGGCAATCGTCAAAATATAAAAAATGAGCGCCGCCGAGATGACGTAGTCCAGCAGGTTGCTATAGAGGTTGCCGTACTGCTGCGTCTCCGGATTGAAAGTGCGCAGCAGCACCAGACCAGCCGCCCAGATGCCCTGCACGACGAGCGACCAACCCGGCACGCGCGCCTGGTTCAGCTTGCCGGCCTGCGCGAAGAATAAACCATCCTGCGCCATGGCGTAGTAGGCGCGGGCCCCGGCCAGCACCAGGCTATTGACGCAACCGAAGGTGGAGATCATGATGAGCACGGCCATCAGGGTGGGTCCATAGCCCGGGAAAATTTCCTGGAGCATGGCGGTGGCCACGCGGTCGGCGGGCGCATGCTGGATCGCGGGAAGCGGCAGCACCACCAGGTAGGCGACGTTGGCCAGCACGTAAAGCGCGATCACGCCCGTGACTCCGAGGGCCATGGCCAGCGCCAGGTTGCGGCTGGGGTTGCGGACTTCACCGGCGATGAAGGTAATGTCGTGCCAGGAATCGGCCGAAAACAGCGAGCCGGATTGGGCTACGCATAGCGCCACGATCAAGCCGAAAATACTACCGGCCGCCACGCCGAGAGAGGGGTCGTAAGCGCCCAGGCGGAACATATCCGTGAAGTTCACTTTGACCGCGGCGGCGTTCCAGCCGAGCACGAGGCCGGCCAGGATGAGGGCGGCCAGAGCAACCGTCTTTGCCGTGGTGAAGACATTTTGCACGATCTTGCCGTACTGCAGGCCGCGCGTGTTGCTCCAGGTAAGCAGCGCGATCACGGCGATCGCAATCAATTGCGCGGTAGAAAACGAAATGGCGTAGCGCGAAGAAATGTGGATCGGTTCAATGATGTAGCGGTTCTCGGCAACCGGTGGGAAGATGATGGAGAGGAACCGCGCGAAGGCCACGGAGACGGCCGCGATGGTGCCGGTCTGGATCACGGTGAAGAGCGTCCAGCCGTACAGGAAGCCCCACAGCGGCGAGAAGGCTTCGCGCAGGTAAACGTACATGCCGCCCGACTGCGGCAGCATGGACGCCAGTTCGCCGTACGAAAGCGCCGCGGCGATACTGAGCGCGCCGGTCAGAACCCAGGCCATCAGCATCCAGCCCGGGCTGCCGATCATGCGGGACATATCGGCCGAGACAATGAAAATCCCGGAGCCGATCATGGTGCCGATCACCACCATAGTGGCGTCGAATAGATTGAGGCCGCGTACAAAACCCTGTTCGCGGGCCGTGGTGGCAGTGGGCTGAGTCATCGGTTTTCAGTGCTGGGTTACAATAGTATATTCCACTATGGCTACTACCCAAAGCACCGCAGTTGGCCCTTTTCAGAACGAACCCCTTGTGGATTATAAGAAGCCCGAAAACGCGGCGGCCATGCGCGCCGCCATCGCCAAGGTTCGCCAGGAACTGGGGCGAGAGTACGATCTGGCGATCGGCGGCAAGCGCAGCAAGACTACCGGGAAGATCACTTCCCTCAATCCGGCGAAGCCTTCAGAGGTGGTGGGGATTCACCAGAAGGCCGGGGCGGAGCAAGTGGAACCCGCGATGCAGGCGGCGCTGGCGGCTTTCGAAACCTGGAAGCACGCACCGGTGGAGCAGCGGGCCGGCCTGGTGTTCAAGGTGGCCGATATTCTGCGACGGCGCAAGTTCGAGTTCAACGCCTGGATGGTTTTGGAAGTGGGCAAGAACTACGATGAGGCCGAGGCCGATACCTGCGAGGCCATCGACTTCTGCGAAATGTACGCGCGCGAAGCGCTGCACCTGGGAACGGCGGAGCCGACGGTGCAACTTCCGGGCGAGCGGGATTATTTCCGCTACATTGCGCTGGGCGTGGGCGCGGTGATTTCGCCGTGGAATTTCCCGTGCGCGATCGCGCTTGGCATGGCGATGGCCGCGGTGGCCATGGGCAATACCGTGATCCTGAAACCTTCGAGCGATTCGCCCACGGTTGCGGCCAAATTCTTCGAGGTATTTGAAGAAGCCGGGATGCCGCCCGGAGTGGTCAATTTCTGCCCGGGCGCCGGCGCCACGTTCGGCCACGGCGTGGTGTCGCATCCCAAGACGCGGTTCATCGCCTTCACCGGTTCGCGCGAAGTGGGTCTGGACATCCATACGCGCGCGGCACAGACGCAGCCGGGCCAGATCTGGATCAAGCGCACGGTGCTTGAAATGGGCGGCAAGGACACGATCATCGTGGATGCCGATGCCAACGTCGATTCGGCGGTGGAAGGCGTGGCCACGGCGGCATTCGGCTTCCAGGGGCAGAAATGTTCGGCCTGCTCGCGGGTGGTGGTGGATGCGCCGATCTATGACGAGTTCCTGAAAAAGCTGAAGGCGCGCGTGGAGAAGATTCAGATCGGCGACCCGGCGGACAACGCTGCCATGGGGCCGGTGATCAACGAAGGCGCCATGAAGTCGATACTCAACTACATTGAGATCGGCAAGCGGGAAGGCCGGCTGATTACGGGCGGCAAGCGGGCGTCTGGCGATGGCTACAACATTGAGCCGACGGTCTTCGCGGATATCCCCCCCAAGGGACGGCTTTCCCAGGAAGAGATATTCGGGCCGGTGCTGGCTGTGATCCAGGGCACCGGCTTCGATGAATTGCTGGCCATCGCCAACAATACCGAGTTCGGCTTGACCGGCGCGGTCTACACGTCTTCGGAGGAGAAGATCGAGCGGGCGATGAAGGACTTCCACGTGGGGAATCTGTATATCAACCGCAAGTGCACGGGCGCTGTGGTTGGCGCCCATCCGTTCGGCGGGTTCAATATGTCGGGAACGGATTCGAAGGCGGGCGGGCCGGATTATTTGTATTTGTTCAGCCAGGCGAAATCGATCGGCAGAAAAATCGCCTGATCGAACGCGTCGGCACGGGCCGGGCATCCGGCTTCGCACGGTGGGGCAGGCCTCCTGGCCTGTCACCCCAAACCGCTACCTCACTCGCCCCACAGCCGGGATCAAATCCGGCTCACGGCCCACCACGCCTTTCCTGGCCTCGTCAATGTTGACGTTGTGGTCTTCGAGCGTGGTGCCCAGGACCTGTTGCAGAGAGGAGCGCGCCCGAATGTACTGGTTGCGCGCGTCCACTTCGGACAGTTCGCGGGTAGTGGTGTCGCGCTGCACCAGGACCACATTCAAAATACTGGAAGTTCCCAATTCATACTTCCGCCGTTCGCCGGCCAGAGTCTGCTCCTGCAGCTTGCGCGCCACTACCGCGGTCTCATACGCGGCGCGCGCCTGCCTGAGGGCCGTCTGCGCATTCAGCACGTTCAGCTTGATATTGTTCTGCAATTGCTTGTCCTGGATCTGCTGCGTTCGGTAATTGAGCTCGTCGGTGATCAGGTCGGCCTGCGCCGCGCGGTTGCGAAAGGGGAGCGTGAGCTGAAAGCCGGCGCTATAGTTGGGGAAATTGCGCCCGAACAACTGCGCCAGAATGGTGCCGTAGCCGCCCAGGAAGTAGGGGTTCACGTCGGCTGAGGTGCGCGTGGTGGTGAACTGCTGTCCGTTGACGGTGGCCGTAACCGGCAGAGTATTCACCTGGCCCACCAGCGCGCTGTTGGAGGCGTTGGCAAACACGCTGAGTGTAGGCAGCAGCGCGTTCTTCGTCCCCAACATGCTGATGCGCGAATCCTCCATGGCGATGCGGCTCTGCTCCAGTTCCGTGCGGCTCTGGAATGCCTGGCCCAGCAGATCCTGAATCGGCAGCACGGCCTCCTGCGCGGGAACTTCGGGGCTCTCGGTGGGCACGATACGCGCCGTCGCGATGGCGATGTTGTCCAATCCGTTGCGCGTCAGGACGCTCTTCAGGATATTCTCCTGCTGGATCACCTGCGTCTCCGCCGTGATCACGTCCTGCTGGCTGCTCTTCATTTCGGATTCGGCCTGGATGATGTCGATCTCGGCCAGCGCGCCCAGTTCCGCGCGGCGCTTGTTGTCCCCATACAGGCTGGTATTCAACTCCAGCGTCTGCTGTCTCACTTTGAGGCTCTCATTGAAAGAAACCAGGTCCCAATAAAGGTTCACCACGTTGGTAACGGTGGAGATCAGTTGCTGCTTGAAGGTCAGGTCCGAAATGTGAAGCTGGTTCCTGGCCACGCGGATGGCGCGATTGTTGACAGCCAGTCCGAAACCCTGCAGCAGGTTCTGGCTGAAGGAGAACTGCAGGCTCGCGTTGGTGGTGGGGTTAAAATCGTTATTCGGCGAGTTCTGCTTCAGGCCAATGGTGTTCGCCATGCCCAGCGACACCGTGGTGCCGGTGAGGAAACTCTGCTGGATTCCGTAGTTCAGAGCGTTGAATTGCGTGGTCAGAAAGTTGGTGCCGGTCACAAAGCTGCTGGATTGAGGGGATGTCTGGTGCGCGAACTGCGCGTTGATGATGAAGGCGGGGTCCAGGTTGGGAATCGCGGAGCCGGCCAATTGCACGCTCAGGCCGCTGAGCACGCCGCCCGTCCCCGCGGTGCTGGCGGCGCTGCCGCCGCCAAGCGAGGTGGCGCCCGAGAGCACGCCCAGCGAAGCCGACGCGGGTCCAGACGTAACGCTGCTCGAGACATTGCGCAGCAGCGAACCGGCGCTGGCGCGCAACAGGTTGGCGTCTTGCAATTTCGGAGTGAGACGCGCCGATTCGATGTCCAGGTTGTTTTCGAGCGCCAGCGCGATAGCGTCACGCAGAGAAAGATAGATCACGCCGGCGCGCATCAGCTTTTCCAAACGCGGCGAATCTTCGAAGCTGATCTTGGGCACCGCCGTCGAACGGTAGTCCCTGGTGAGCCCATACCAGAGTCCGTGGTTGTTGCCGCCCGAGATTTCCGGCGTCTGTCCGAAGACCGGCGCCGCGATGACAAAGCAAAGAACGATCGAGACGAGAGTTTGGAAACGCAGCGTTTTGAAACTTAGCATGACGATTGAAACCTCAAGAAGCTATTATGGCCAAAAATCCGCGGCCATGGCTACACCGGTGGCTCCTTCCTTCGGGTATACGCATAATGAGACGATCCGGTTCGCGAATTCTTAGCCCCTGCTACCTGCGGTAGAGTATTCTACAGGGCATATGCGCAAGGCCTTCCTCATCCTGGTCTTCGTCGTCTTCACGGTCTTCGTTTTCACAGCCCAGGCGGCAAACCTCAAGCTTTACCTGAAAGACGGCTCGTATCACATTGTCCGCGAATATCAGGTGCAGACCGACCGGGTCCACTTCTACAGTGTGGAACGCAGCCAGTGGGAGGACGTCCCGGTGGACCTGGTGGATCTGAAGCGCACCGAAACCGAAGTTTCCCAGCGCAAGACCAAGCTGGACGAGGACGCCAAGGTAATCGAACAGGAGGAAAAGGTGGAGCGCGAGTTGGAAAAAGAGACTTCGCGCATTCCGCAGGACCCCGGGGCCTATTGGCTGGAAGGCAATCAGGCCAAGGTGATCAAGCTCGCCGAATCGACCATCCATACTAACAAGGGACGTTCCATTCTGGCCAAGCTGGCGCCCATTCCGGTAGTCAGCGGAAAGGGCACTCTGGAATTGCAGGGCGCTCACTCGCAGAATGTCTTCACCAACCCGGAGCAGGAACTCTTCCTGCAGCTTTCGGATACGGAGCGCTTCGGCATCTGCAAACTGACGGTCAAAGGGCCGGTCCGGATCGTCGAAAACCTGACCTTCATGCCGGTCACGAAAGACGTGGTGGAGGAACCCATAATGGTCGGCACCTTCCAGAACCAACTCTCGGCCAGCGGCCTGTACAAAATCTGGCCGAAGGAGCCGCTTCCCCCTGGTGAGTACGCCGTGGTTGAGTACACCGAGGGCAAGCTGAACATTCAGATCTGGGACTTCGCGATACAGCCGGCGAAATAGCCCGATTCCGGAAAACCGCGCCGTTTATTTCAGAAGCACTTTCGCCACGCCGGTATTGTTGGCGCTATCGGCGGCACGGATGACGATCAAGTGCTCGCCTGCCGCCAGGCCGGTGATGTCGAGGACGAACTTTTCGCGCAGCGAATCGATCACGCCATCGGCGGCCTCCACCGGCACCCAGCCGCCGGCGTCCAGCGAATATTCGCAGCGGCGCAGGGCGGAGGCGGCGTCCACCGCTTCAAACTCAATGTGGGCGGTGCTGCCGGAGCGGCGGACATCGCCCAACGTGAGGATGGGCGGGGTATTGTCGATCATCACCGGGGCGCTGACCAGGGTGGCTTCGCGCGCCGAAGGCGGAGGGTTGGCTTCGCGGTCGGAAGCCATCACGCGGAAGAAATACTTGCCGTCGGCCAGGACGTCGCCATCGAAGGTAATGGAGTTGTCGTGGGTGTTGGCTTTGAGCAGCTTCCACTGGCTCTCCTCTTCGCCGCGGAAATAGACGCTGAAGATCAGGCGGTCGCCATCGGGGTCCTCGGCCTGCCAGGTGATGGTGATCTGCTGGGACGCCGCGCGCGGCAGGGTCTGGGTGGGAGTGCCGGTGGACATGGTGCTGACGTCGCCGCTATCGCTGACCGTAACGCTGTAGGCGGCGCCCACGCTGCTGTTGGGTTTGGCGGACTGGGGAGCGGCGACGGATTGCGTGACCACGTTGATGCTCCTGACCACCGGCGGCGAATTCTGGGGCAGGTAGGCCAGGGTAACGCTGGTCAACGATGGAGTAGATCCGGACCCGGCCGGTACACCGCCGGCCATGTCCATTTTCCATTCGATATAGCGCGCGTTGGGGCTGGTGATGCGCGAGCCCGCGGGTGTGGCAAGCGGCTCCGACCATTCGCTCCAGGTGCGGTCGGGCTTGGACGAGTTGCCGGAACGGGTGCGGAATTGCAACGAACAGCCCGAGGGAACTTCGGCGCGCCAACTCAGGCTGCCCCATCGCGATGCCGTGCCGGAATCGTGCACCGGAGCTTCGTAAGAGCCGCTTCCGCCGGCAACTTCGCCCAGGCGGTAGATGCGGCCCATGTTGCCGGTGGCCGCCAACACCGAGTGCTCCGATGCCAGCAGGCGCGTGGTTTCACCTTCGTTGGTCTGCGTCACCAGGGTGACGCGGCGGTCGGGGGTGAGGCCATAAATGCGGCCGTTTTCATCGGTGGAGAAGAGGATCTGCTTTTCGAGCGCCAACAGATCGTACACGTTCTCCTCTTTGGAACTCCACAGCGTCTCCACCGTGTTATCGGGGTTGATGCGGTAGACGGCGGATTTCTCCACGCCGCTGGCATCCACCACGGGCGTGAATTGGGTGCTCACCTGCGGAGTGGAAGCCGGTTGTTGCGCCTGCGACGGCTTGTTGCCGTCGGGCGGCTTGATCTCACTTCCGGGATTGGTATTTTGGGCTTCCACCGTGATGGTTGTGGTGACGGATGGGACGCCGCCGGCCGTGCCCGACATCCCCTGCGCGGCCTGCGCGGCGCTTTGTGCGCGTTTGGCGATCGAACCGCCGAGCGCCGCGGCGTACACCGTGCCATCGGGCATGGGAACGATGGCGCGAATTTCGGGCAGGTTCGCGTCATACAGGACGAAGGCTTTGTCCTTGGCCGAAATGCGGTAGAGGATGCCGTTGGGCTCGGTGCCAGCCAGCAGGCGGCCTTGCGAATCCACGGCCAGGCCGGTGATGTGCGACTGGCCGGTGTCGTAATAAACTTCGCCCTTACCGGCGGCTTCCACGCGGAAGACTTTGCCTTGGTCGCCTGTGCCGACGTAGAGAGCGCCATCGGGCGCAACGGCCAGCGACCAGATGTAGCGGGCTTTGGGTGAGAAGTATTCGGCGGCTTTGCCGTTTTCGATGCGATAGACTTTGCCGTCCGGTGAGGTTCCCGCATAGAGGACGCCCGAGCGATCCACGGCAATGGCGAAAACTTCAGGCTGCTCGGCGGTCCACAGGAGCGAACTCTTGCCGTCGCGGTCAATGCGATAGATGCGCCCGCGGTGCCCGGTGGCGGCGTAGAGCGTTCCATCCGGGGCCTGCGCGACGCTCCAGATCACCGGCTGGTCGGAGGTGAATAGCGTGTCCACTTTGGGGGCCAGCGAAAGGCGGCCCTCGCGGCTCAGGGAAATGCCCTCGAAGCGGCCGCGAACGAAATCGCCATAGGAGTTCATCTCCCAGGTGGCGGTTCCGCTGGGATAGAGCGATGGAGCGAGCACGGCAAAGAGTGCAGTAAAGCCCGCGGCCGCACTGGCGAATTGGCGAATGGAAACCATCATTCCTTTATTTCCACCTGGATCGTCTTGACGCCGGTGATCACTTTATCGCCGGGATCGATCTCCATCTCCGCCACCTTGGAATTGCGGGTCTGCGTGATGCCCGCCAGGCTCGATTGAGAGCCCGCCAGTATAAGCGCCACGGAAGCCGGCGGGTCCGGCAGGTCCGCGCCTTCCAATTGAAAAGCGGGATCGGCGCGCCACACGCGGATATAAGCTTTGGTGTTCGGATGGAGATTATTTACCGTGGAAATCAGTTGGGCGGCGCTGTGCGGACTGGCGGTCAGGATCTGGCGGAAATCCGCAAGGTTCGCGGTATTCCCGTCCGACACCGTGAAGAAGAGGGTGCCCGGTTCGGCGCCAATGGGCACCTGGTATTGCACCGGGTACGTGCTTTCGACTCCGTTTTCGCCCGCGAGCGCGACGTTGAGCGTTATCTTTTCGCCGGCGCGCACTTCGTGGCGGGAGACCGAGATGCCGTCGATGGTCAACTGCCTTTTCTGGTCGGAAGCTTCCAGGTGGAGCGCCACACTCTTCAGACGCAGAGAATCGAAACCGCCTTGCATAATGTATGCTACCGGGATCGCGGCGGACAGAGACACCTGCAGGGCGGAGCCGTTATCGCCGGCAAACATATTGTTGAGTTTGACGGGCGCGGGCGCATTTTGGAACTCGATTTCGCCGGTGACCCGGATGCTGGAGGCGCCCACGGTGCGCTCGGTGGCGTCGATGGTGGAGAAGACGGCCATCTGGACCAGCAGCGGCGAGAGCAGCGGGTCATCCACCATCTGCATCTGGTAGGACTCCACGGCCTTCTTGTTGTGGGACACGCTGACCGAAACCGGCACCATGGCGGCCCGCTTGCCAAGTTCGCCGGAGACGGCGGTGTTATGATCCTGCGAAATAGTGCCCATCCATTCCTTCGCGGACGAAAGCTTGAACGATGTATTGGTATTAGCCAGCAGCGTAATCACTTCGGAGCGCGCAAAGGGCAAATCGGTGGAGCCGACCGCGAGGAACCGATGGCCGAAAGCGTAGACGCGATTGCCATCGATGTGGGTCACGGTGCCATCGGCGCCGATGCTGAGGTCGCCCGACATCAATTGCACGCTGATCATGGAACCGGGCTTCAGGTCCGCCGGGTTGCCCATGGGGCCTTCGATTTTGGCGCCGGCGGTGACGCCCTGCCGGGGTTCCAGGCCAAGCGCGCGCAACTGGGGAGCGAAGGCGTCGAGCGTGGCGCGGCTGAAACCGCCGAAGGAAATGGGGGTGGCGATATCGACCATTCGCGGATCGCCCGCCGCGCCCGAGAGCACCCCGGGATCCGGTCTGGGAATGCGGCGCGTGAGGTCCTTTTCGCCAAGCGCATCCTGGCCAAGTCCGACAGACGCGCGCCGGGCATGCACGGGGGATGCCGGCGGTTGCGGGGGCAGAGCAGATCCGCGCAGCATGTCCTCAATGGGGCGGATGCCGGCGATGGGATCCTTGGCGAAGGGAAACGCCATGGCCACCGCGCCGACGAGTTTGCCATCGATATAAACCGGGCTGCCGCTCATGCCCTGCATGACGCCGGTATGTTCCAGGGGGCCGCCGGAGAGACGGGCCAGGATGAGCGACTCCTTGGGCCCGACATTTTCGAGGACACCGAGAATTTCCACCCGGAATTCTTCAATCTTGTTGCCTTGGAAGACGGTCCGGCCCGATCCGCGCATTCCCGGTTTGAGGTCTTTCAGGGGGAAAAAGGCAGTCTGCGCCGACAAAACGGCGGCTAGCGCGAATACCGCCGGAACCAAAATACGTGGCACGTTCTTATTGTAACCGGCCTCGGTGAAATAATTCTGTAAACCAAATTTGACCAGGCGAGTGGCATACGGTACGATGTGAGTGCGGGGTGGAGCAGTCTGGTAGCTCGTTGGGCTCATAACCCAAAGGTCGAAGGTTCAAATCCTTCCCCCGCAACCAAACATCCTTCCTAATCAATAGGTTCCGAGCAGGTCCCCCAGAAACAAAAATGAGCTTGCTACCAAACTCGTGGTAGCAAGCAGTTATTTTTGTCGGCGTCTCCGCCAAGTTCGCATCGTCGAAGTGCTTTGCGCCGGTGCACGATTCCCGCCCGCTGATCGTTGCCAGCCCTGATTTCATTGACGTTCTGACGTTGCCGCTAGCGGCGAACTCCCCGTTGATGCCTTATTGAGCGCCATCCGAATCTGCCGAGCAATGCAGAAGCCTTTGGGCCCAAAACCCAACGAGCGACCAGATTTGAGGTAGCATCAACAAAGCTGCTGCTCCCGCTACAAGCGGATTGGCACCGGCCCGTTAGCCCTGGCTGAAATGCTGACATGTGGCATACAACGGGGAATGCGGTTATGACCGAGAACGCTTCAGAATCTCTTCCATTCGAACCTCCAGAGCAGGAGAACGTTCGTCTCCGCGAGGAAAATGCTCGCCTCAGGCGGCTTCTGACGGTTCACAGCATTCCGATTCCGCAACTCGCGCCAGAGAATCAGCCTCCAACCAAAACCGTCGAGACGGCGCCACCGGTGGACAAGGAGGAGCGCGCCAGAAAGAGGATCGCGCTGTTCCGCAGCCTGTTTCGCGGGAGAGAAGATGTCTACGCCCGGCGATGGGAGAATAATGACGGCCGACACGGATATATGCCGGTAGTCGTAAAGGACTGGAAAGCGATCAACCGAAGCCGCCCGGAGGAGCGGAAGAAAGTCGACCAGAAGACACGGAAGTTCATCCCGCTAACTGACGCCGCCATTGAGAGTCACCTCCTGGGCAAGGATACGGTTGGCGTATACGCCCTGCTGCCCGACGAAACGTGCTGGTTTCTGGCGGCGGACTTCGACAAGAAGACGTGGGAGTATGACTCGCTGGCTTTCCTGGAGACCTGCCAGGAGTTGAAAGTGCCCGCTGCCTTAGAGCGTTCCCGCTCCGGGAAGGGCGGCCACATTTGGATCTTCTTCGATCGTGTCTTGCCGGCAATGACCGCCCGCAAACTCGGATGCGTGCTGCTCACACGAACCATGGAGCGTAGGCACCAACTCGGTCTCGATTCCTATGACCGCCTTTTTCCCAACCAGGACACGATGCCTAAGGGAGGGTTCGGGAACCTGATTGCACTCCCCCTACAATTTGCGCCGCGCAAGGCGGGCAACAGCGTGTTCATCGACTCTGACTTCAATCCGCATCCAGATCAATGGCAGTTCCTCTGTACGGTCCGACGAATGCCAGTCGAGGCTGCGGAGGAGATCGTCGCGGAAGCTCAAAGCAAAGGCGACCTGGTCGGCGTTCGGAGGAGCATCACCGACGATGAGGGCGTTCGAGACCCGTGGACCTTGCCGCCTTCCCGCAAGGGGAAGGAAAAGCCGATCGAAGGGCCGCTGCCAAAGACTGTTCAGATCGTCCGCGCGAATCTGGTTTACGTGGAAAAGAAGGATCTGCCGCCAGCCATGCTAAATCGGCTACTCCGCCTGGCGGCATTTCAGAACCCCGAGTTCTACAAGGCTCAGGCAATGAGACTCTCGACGTACGACAAACCGCGAGTGATCGCTTGCGGCCAGGAATTTCCGCAGCACATCGCCGTGCCGCGCGGATGTCTGGCGGAGACCTTGGCACTTCTCGAGGCGCACAAGATACGGCCCGAAGTTCGGGACGAACGGTACGTGGGCACGCCGATTAAAGCGGACTTCCGGGGTCAGCTTCAGCC
>Ga0209849_1000006_pt1 | contig 23374 bp, 19 predicted proteins | sample OrgsoiDNA2013048_FD_185798 | JGI IMG/M metagenome (GOLD analysis project Ga0209849, IMG submission 185798) | Permafrost soil microbial communities from the Arctic, to analyse light accelerated degradation of dissolved organic matter (DOM) -... | ecosystem: Environmental > Terrestrial > Soil >... | reverse complement strand
GCGTTTGACGCAATGAGGCAATGCCCCTTGTATTCACTGCACTCACGAGCGCGCGTGCCAGCAAGTTCGCGCGCTTCACACCTGCGCATACCACCACCTGATCGCCCCCCCGAAACAATCCGCCCACCGTCGGAAAGGCACCCGTCTGCCCTCAGCGCCGAAATCGGACCAGATCTGCCGCGAGTTCCCACCTTCCATGACCGGGAACAGCCCGCCCCGAGGCCCCGTCCGCCTCGGGGACTACCATCGCTCCGTACCCTCCACGCCCACAACTCCCTTTGTTCGCCTTACGGTCGGGACCAGCGCGAAAACGACGAACTCCATGTTGCGAACCTCTCTCTATTTCTTCGTTTTCTGGCCGCCGATGTCCTGGTCCCATCGGTCGAACGCGGCAACCATCGCCTTGGCTTCCAGCGGCTGCACGTGCGGAAATGTCGTGAGCCACCCCTCGTACTCTGGTCGGCCGAAGTCACGCAAGACATCCTGGCTCTCCTTGGAAGCCATGGACAGTGGCACGTTCTTGACGGCCGGACCCGGATAGAAGTAACCCTTGTCGTAGGTTAGCGCCTGCTGTTCGGGCTCGAGCAGGAACTTCACCAGATCCAGGACTATGGCGAGCTTGTCGGCGGACAACCCCTTGGGAATCGCGATGTAGTGGGCGTCGTTGACCCAAGTCATGCCCTGGAATGCCGCGACTTTGTAGGCCTTCGGCACGATTCCGATCACGCGAGGGTTGATGTCCCAACCGGTGACCGTCACCGTCATGTCGCGCGATCCCTCGCCGAATTCCTTCATCGTTGCGGTAGTACCGCTCGGGTAATATTCGACGAACTCGCCCAGATCTTTGAGAAACGCCCAGGTCTTTGCCCAACCGTTTACGGGATCCTTTGGATTCGAATCTCCGAGCAGGTACGGCAGACCCATCAGGAACGTTCGCCCAGGTCCTGAGCTGCGCGGACGCGCGTAGATGAACCGCTTCGGGTGGGCCTTGGCCCACGCCAACAGCTCGGCGGGCGAGCTCGGCGGCTTCGCGACCTTGTCGGGATTGTATTCGACGAGCGGTCCCGCCGGCATGAAGGCGACGGCGACCGCCTGACCTTGCGCGAGTTTCTGCATTTCGCGGGCTTGTGGATGGTAGTTGTCGAGCAAGCCGGGAAAAGCATCAGCGTGGTCGGGCAAGAGGATGGTCCACAATCCCTGGTCGATTCCAGCGGCAAGCGCGTCCGTGCCCGTCGTGACAATGTCGATATCACTCCGACCGGCGGCCTGCATCGCCTTCAGCTTGCCTGGGAGCTCCGGCGCCGGCGCCTTGGTGAAGTTGACCTTTTCGATCGTGTCGGGATGTTTGTCTCGATAATGCTCGATGGCTGTTTGCAACAACGCCATCGATCCCGCGACGTCCACGACATTAATCGTGACCGGATGGCTTGCCTTGGCCGTGGCCTCGCCGGTGCCCGATGAGTCCGTCTTCTTGCACGCGGCCAAGCCGAAGGCCGCCACACAGCCGACACCCAGGACGAATTTCGCCACCGAAGGCGAGCTGACGCGAAAGCTGGTGCCGTGCGCGCCTTGATTCCCAAGAGACTTGTTCATGTCGATCTCCCCTTTGGTCCGTAAGCGGTACAAAGGCCCCGTGGGCGTGTCAAGGGCGGCGTGAAGCCGGCGCTGGCGCAACTGGCCGCGGCCGCGGTTTCAGGCTTGCCGCCCGCGGGGCCCGAGCTGCGCCGAAAACCGCTGAAGATCACTCTGCCCACCGGATCGCGTCCCAAAATCGTCCGTCCATTGTGCGTCGGTGACGGAGGATTTTCGCTTCACGCTGCAACGCGAGCCGGGGCCGAGGACGACCTGGGCAGGGAACATTTGTTCAAGTATGTGTTGAGACCACCGATCGCGCAGGAGCACGTCACGCTGACGGCCGACGGATCGGTCGCCGTGAAACTGAAGAAACCTTTCCGCGATGGCACGGTCTCGGTCGAGATGGATCCGCTGTCCCTCATCTCCCGGCTGGCAGCCTCGGTGCATCCGCCACGCTTCCATAGCGTCCGGTACGGTGGTGTGCTGGCCCCGCATAGCGAATGGAGGCCGCTCATCGTCCCGCGACCGCCGCCCGCCGCGATCACCGCGCCTGCCGACGTCGCCGAACTGGGCTGCCACTCGCTGCCACCCAAAGATGACGAGTCCGCGAAACCACCGACGCATCGTTGCCGGTATCGCCCGTGGCACGAGCTGATGCGCCGGTACATGAAGATCGACGTCGAGACCTGCGGCCGCTGCGGGGGGAGTATGAGATTGGTCGCGCTGGTGAAGGACGCCGAAAACATCGCCCGATACTTGCGCCACCTGGGCCTTCCCACCGACGTGCCACCCTTGGCACCCGCCCGCGGGTGCTCGTAACGTGCGACGAGCCTGTCCTGCGGATGGGCTTCAAAGTTCACGAGCCCGGTGATCTCGTCGGCCTTGCGAATGCCCCGGCCATCGCGTTCACGTTCGATCCGTGGCACGCGCTGATCATGGTCAGGGCCGATCTCGACCAAGGCCACCGCCGCGTCGACGGCACCGCCGAAGAAGCGAAGGTCATCAAGACGCACGTGGCGTTCAGCGCTGATCGCTTCATCGTTCGCCACCCGGGGACCGATCCCCTCTGGGGCCTTATGGTGCCTAAGAAGGCGGCGGCGACCTCGGGAACCTCGTCGCCCTATTCCCGAGCGGCATCTCCGAGGCGACGCACGCGAAAGTCATGGCCCAGCTCAAGCGTCGGAAGGGCGGCCCGTGACGGAGGCAGCAGCGGAGAGGGCGGGCGACGTGCGTTGTGGTGCCGACCCCGTCGTGTCCCAAAACCGGATCGGGAAAAACGTCAATGAAGCCATGGTTTTGAGGGCGGCGCCGATGGGCTTTTCAGACGAGATCGGGGCCCGTACAAGGATCTGATGAGGGAGACGTCGTCGGCAGACAGAGGCGCGCTGCCACTACCGCTGCCGTTGCAGTTTCTGGTCGCGTGGATCGCGATTGTGGTTGGGGGAGTGAGCGATTTGTCCTGTCCATCAAGAGCGAATGCCTCGATCGGATCGTTCCACTTGGGGAGACCCATCTTCGGCGGTCCATTCAAGAATACGTCGCTCACTATCACGGCGAGCGGAACCATCAGGGACTCGCAAACTTGCTGCTAACGGGATCTCCGACGCCGGCCAACACGAACGTTTCGGTACTTTGACGCGAGCGTCTCGGCGGACTGCTGAACTACTACCACCGCGGCGCGGCCTGACGGTGGCTTCGATCGAATTCTGGGACAGGACGGGGTCGTCGACACGGAGAGGAGGAAGAAGAAGAGCTACCTCTTCGCTACTGAAAGTGAAGCGCGAGGTGCGATGTCCAGGATCCAGCGGGCGTACCGGCGACCGGTCGGCGTCAAGTTGTCCAAGGCGCTCGAGGAATACGGCGAGCACCTCGCGACACGAGGCAACCGACCAGGCCGACCGAATCGCCCGAGGACGATCGAGACAATCCTGGGGCGGCTTGGGAAGGTGTTCACGTCGGACCTTGTGACGGGGGAGTTGACGCCCGCCGTCGTCCGGGCGCTCTGGGAGGCCTTCAATGCCGGCAAGGCGGTCGACACGCTCCTGAACACTTTGGCGCAAGCCAAGACGTTCTTCCGGTGGATGAACGCGCGCGGCTGGCTCAAGCACCCCGACGCGCTCGATGGCATCGAGGTCCTGGGTCGAAGGAAGAGGGGGAAGCCCCAGCTCACGGAAGACGAATCGAGGCGCCTTCTGGAATGCGCTCAGGGGCTCGGTAGGGCAGGGGATGTGGGCGCGGTCGTTACGATGACCGCGTTGGTGTTGGGGATGCGCGCAAGCGAGATCGCGGAGAGGATCGTCCGTGATCTTGACGCCGGGGGCACGAAGCTCCGGATCACGTCCGCCAAGACGATGGCCGGGGTACGGACGATGAAGGTGCCGCCGGTGCTCCAGCCGCTGTTGAAGGCGCTGGCAGAGGGGAAGCAGCCGAGCGATCGGATCTTCGGTGTGATGAACCGGCACTGGGTTCTGCACGCGGTGAAGCGCATCTGCGGAGCCGCGGGTGTTCCGGTCGTGCCTGCCCATGGACTGCGTGGGACGCATGCACGGTTGGCGGTGGAGGCCGGGATCAGCGGGGACGTCGTCGCCGCGAGTCTCGGCCACGAGTCTTTCGCGACAACTGCCGCGACCTACGCGGGCGCGGATGCCGTCGCCGGGGCCGCTGCTGATCGCGTCGCGGACACCCTGAACTAGACAGTTGGTCCGCAGTTGGTCCGCAAGGTGTCAGCGGCGATCCAGCCCTCGCCGAGTGAAGCGTAAGTATCGAGAATCAGTGCGGTCGGGGAGAGTCGAACTCCCACAATATTACTATCACCAGAACCTGAAACCTGTGGGCCGGTGATTAGCGCTTAAGATACGAGCAGTTAGAGCTTTCGAAAAGTTCCGCAAGTTCCGCGTCGCTGGGCTCGAACGACCTATGTTGCTTTCGAACTCGCAGATCGGCGTCGCCCAGAGCGGCGATTCCCTGCTGCCGAGCGTCGAACCGAGATGCCCCATAACCCCCGCCGGGTTACACTGTGCTCGTGGCCCTGCCCGCCAAGATCGACGAGAACGAGGTAGCTGAGCTGCGCCGCCGCCTGGTGTCCCTCCCCCAGGAAGGCCAAGCCCGGGTCCTCGAGGGCGTGCTAACGCCAGGCCTGCGACTCCGCATCCTCGCCGAGGAAATCCGGCGCGACATCGGCCCGGTGGATGACGCTCAAGAAGCGGAGATGGAACGTGAGATCGACGAGACCGTGCGCGAAGTCCGTCGCTCGATGACCCGTGGCCGTTAGGGCCGTTCTCGATACGCAGGTCGTGCTGCGTGGCCTGCTCGGTGCTCGCACCTCCGCTTGCACGATTCTCTTCGAGGCTCTCGCGCAGAACGTCTTCCTCGGAGTGACCTCGCCCCACATCCTCGCCGAGCTTCGCAGGGTTCTCGAAAGCCTTACGTCCCGCGCTCGCTATGGCCTCACGCCCGCGCGCTCCACCGAGCTGCTCGACGCCTACCAGCAAATCGCGCAGCCGGTGGAAGGATCTTTGATGCTGCGCGAGCTCAATCTGCTCCCTCCCATTCTTGTGGAGGACGAACCCATCGTGGCCGCCGCGATAGAGGCTGACGCCGAGTACGTCGTCACCGACGACGGCGGTCTGCTCGACGTCAAGGCCGTGGCGGTCTCCGGACACCGCACCGTTCAAATCATCGCCCCCGGTCCGTTCGTAAAGCGCGTCCTCGGGATCGAGCCGCCGAGCCGTTAGCGTATCCGCGCTGATGCCGCACGAAGAACCGTGGAACGACCATTTGAAAAAAATCACGGCATAGAGGCAGCCATGCCAGTCGGGTTCCGTTCTACCGACCGACGCCGCCGTCCGGGGGGCCCGAGCCGCCATCGCTCGTGCTGCCGCTGCCGCTGCTCGAGCACTTCGACTGGTAGGTGCGGCAGCTCGCGGGCTGGTCTGCCAGGGCTGAACCGACGTTCGACTTTGCGCTAATGACGGCTCTGTTGATCCCGCTGCAGGCGGGGACCTTGCTGGCAAGCGCGTGTGTCTGGGCCGCGCTGTCGTTGGCGCATGCGGTGAGGGTCGCGTATTCGAATCACGCCCCCACCGACCAGAGGCAGAAGATCGACGACGCCTTGGCGAAGATCGCCCGACCTGGTTAACTCTGTCGCTTCAGCTTGTCGAGCAGGTGCCGCACCAGCAGCGGGATGTCCTCCGGGCGCTCGCGCAACGCAGGTAACCGGATCGGCAGCACGTCTGGCGATAGAAGAGATCGGCGCGGAAGGTTCCCGCGCGCACCATGGCCTCGAGATCGCGATTGGTGGCGGTAATGACGCGCACATCGACTGCGCTGGCGCGGGCGTCTCCCACCGGCGTCACCTCTCGTTCCTGCAGGACGCGCAACAACTCACCTGCGACGATAGCGGCAATTCGCCGATCTCATCCAGGAACAGGGCTCCGCCGTTGGCCTGCACGAACTTGCCCGGGCGTGCTTCGGTGGCGCCGGTGAACGTGCCCTTGGCGTGCCCGAAGAGCTCGCTCTCGATCAACGATTCGGGGATGGCGCCGCAGTTGACCGCCACCAGCGGGCCGCTCGCTCGCTTCGACGATCCGTGCAGAAGACGCGTGACTACTTCCTTGCCGGTGCCGCTCTCGCCAGTGATGAGCACGGTGGAGTTGGTGCCGGCGATGTGCTCGACGGTCTCGACTACGGCCTGCAGCGCCGCCGAGTCGCCCACCAGCGCGATCTGCGGTTGGCCTTCGTCGCCCACCGCGGCCGGCGTCGGGCCGGCGCGTGGCCCCCGCGTGCTATCACAGCCTGGCGGACCACGTCCTCGAGGTCCTTGGCCTGGAAGGGCTTGGTCAGGAAATTGAAGGCGCCGGCGCGCATCGCCGCCACGCAGTCCCGGATCGAGCCTTCCGCAGTCAACATGATCACCGGCGTCTTCGGGTGGCGTCCCCGGACATAGCGCAGGACGTCCAATCCGCTGGAGCCCGGCATGACCAGATCGGTGATGACGACATCGAACGCGGTCGTGGTCAGTTTCCCGATGGCGTCGTCGCCGCTCTCGGCGTCCGCCACGCCGTACCCCGAGCGCGACAGCAGATTGGGCAGGACCTTCCTGATGGACGGATCGTCGTCGACGATAAGGACTTCCACCGCTCGCATTATACACCCTCGAGCGGGACGGACTGCGGCCAGTGCCCGGCGCCGCATTCCGCCGGTCGCTCGTGCAGCTTCAGCGCGTCGCTGGTGCCCTGTCCATCAGTTCGTCGAGTGCACAGCGCAGCTCCGAAGGCCCCTCGAAGGAAGAGCCGTAATGATAGGCGAAACACATCGGGCACACGGCGCCGCTGCGTGTTCCCGCCTCCGCTCGCAGCAGGGCGGGAATCAACTCCCATCGGCCCGGTTCCGGGCTGTTCACGGCCCGGACGCGCCGGCAGTGGCAGACTGAATGATCAGACCCGCCGGGGTTCGACAGGCGGCCTGAGCGAACAGCGGTCCGTGGAGATCGCCATACTCGCCCTCGGCGACCGGCGCGTGCCAGGCCAGCAGTCCGTCGCCCGCCAGCGGCAAGAGCCGCATCAGGTACCTGCGCTCGGGCTCGGCGCAGGGCGTGGCGTGCGTGCGTTCCCAGACCTCGCCCCGCTGCAGCGCTTTCGTCAACGCCCGCGCGAAGAACGACCGCCGCTCCGGCCGGCACACGTCCAAGATCGGCCGGCCGAGGAAGCTCTCCTGCTCCGGGCCGACGCCGACCTTCTCGGCCCAGGCCGCGTTGCAGTAAGAGAGAGTGAGGTCTCTCCAAACCCCGTAGACGCAATCTCGGCTCTCGTCGAAGGGGCGCGCCCCGACCCGCTCGAGCAGCGTCCGGAAGCGCGGGTCGCAGGCGACCATTTGCCCGCTGCTGGCGGCGGCCACCACGAAGTTTGATGAGACCGGATCTCCTGTTCGATATAACTTGCTGGAATACATATTCAGACGACACAGCAACCCGCGCGCCAATCTCTGCAGGCCCTGGGGCGGGGACGCCAATTCCGCGGTTTGCTTGCGGTTGCCGCCCTGGTGTCGTTCGCGGTCGGCCCTCAGCCGACGGACGGACGACGGTCCGATGACGACGCGCCGACGGTAGTGCCCATGGCCCTCCCTCCGGGAGCGTAGGTAGAACAACCGCTGTTTCTCGATTCGATCGACGTCTCGAACGATGATGGGTCGAGCGTGCCGTCGGGCACGACAGGACTCGCCGCGCCTCCGGCGAGCGGCGCCACGAGATCCGGCCGGGGCCGCTGCCGTACACGCCCCGCGGGCCGAGCGCGATGGGGTCGTTCGTGAACCGAGTGGCCACTACGCTGGGCTGGCCACCCCCGAGCCCGCTCGGTCACCGAATATCCTACGTCGGCCGCGCCTCAATCGCCGCGGTCTGGACCGCGTTTCGAATTCGTCTGGGCGATGGGTGCTGGAGTATTTCGGCGGAGCCGGCGTCGCTGCTGGTGAGTCGGACTCCGACACGCACACCAGGGCCTCGTTGGGGTCAATTGGATGAAAGCCGTCGGGACGCAGTGACCCCTCAGACAAGGTCGGTCTCTCGTAAGGCTTTTGTTCCGAAATCATTTTGTCACTCAAAGTCGAGCCGCCGAAGAAAGCTTCGTGCGTCCCTTCGGCGCTCTCGTCATCATCAACCAGAAGGATCATCGGCCATGTGAACTTCCTCGTCATCGTCTTACACGAAGGACTCGGTGAACGCGGACAAGGCACCCACGAACAGCACGGCCCCCAGAATGCGGTCGTTGATCAGTGCCCGTAAGTGCCGAACGTCGAACGGCTTCTCGATGCGCTGGTTCGGTGTCTCGTCGAGGAAGCCTCGTGCCCGGTCAGTGAACGCCCCTCCGGTGAGGAAGATCATGCGATCGGCCTGCTCCCGTGCGACTCGAGAAAGTTCGGCGTGTAGGTCCATGCCTGTCATCTGGGGCATCATCAGGTCGCACAGGATCACGTCGAACCGCTCTCCGGCGCGGATACGCTTGAGCGCCTCCTCGGCGCTCCCGATGCCGACAACTTCGTGCTCGGCGGACAGGGTGCGTTGAACCGCTTTTGCGATCGTCGGCTCGTCGTCGACCACCAGGATCCTTCCGCGCCTTCGAGCGGCCATGTCGAGCGCAAGATGCGGCGCGGCCTCAGGCACCGCGGCACGTGCTGGCGGGAGCGAGATCCGGAAGGTCGTCCCTTTGCCCACCTCGCTCTTCACGTCGATCGAGCCCCCGAAACCGGTGACGATGCCATGGCAGATGGAGAGGCCAAGACCAGTCCCGACCCCGACCGGTTTTGTCGTGAAGAACGGCGTGAACAGCTGACCCAGCACGTCCGGGGGCATGCCCGGGCCTGTGTCGGCGATCTCGATGACGACGTCCCCGCTCGGGTCCATGGACGTAGAGATGCGGATCTCGTTGTTCTCTGCGCTGCCCTCGGCAATTGCTTGGGCCGCATTGACGACGAGGTTCAGGAACACTTGCCCAAGGCGAGAGTCGCTTGCCTCCACCGGCAGCGTTCTTCCATAGTTCTTCACGAGGCGTGCCCGGTGTCGAATCTCGTTCCAGGCCATCCGAAGCGTCGACTCCATAATCCGCTGAATGTCGACGGGGCCCGTCTTGTCTTCTTCGGAGCGCGAGAAGATCTTCAGGTCGCGGACGATGTTCCGGATTCGCTCGACGGCCTCGCGAGCGTCATCAAGCTCTTCTCGTACCTCGTTGAATTCGGGCATCACGCCCAGTATTTCTGCTCGCTCGACAACGTCTCCCGCGGCCAGATCGAGGTTGGCCATGACGCAGGCCAGAGGGTTGTTGATCTCGTGCGCAACGCCCGCTGCAAGCGTCCCCATCGAAGCCATCCGCTCCGACATCATGATTTGGGCCTGCATCCTTTTCTGTTCGCCGCGGAGTGTCGCGGCGCGCAGCTCCCGTTCAATGGCTGGGACCAAGCGACCGAGCTTCGTTTTCGCCATGAAGTCGTGAGCGCCCGCGTGCATCGCCTCGACCGCGATCTCTTCGTTGACCGTACCCGAGACGATGATGAACGGCAGATCGAGCTTCCGCTCGTTCACGAGCGCGAGGGCCAAGGGCGCGCTGAACTGAGGCATCGTGTAGTCCGATATCACGACGTCCCAGGGCTGCCTTGCCAGCGCGGATGACATCGCCTCCGACGTATCCACTCGCTCGAACGAGACGTCGAACCCGCCCCGGCGCAGCTCACGCACCATGAGCTCGGCATCGGAAGGACTGTCCTCGGCGATCAGGACTCTGAGTGGTCGGGGCATGATTCATCCTTCAATCTTGGGTGGCTGGTTGAGCAGCAGCCAGTACATTCCCAATTCCTGCACCGCCGCGGCGAACCTTTCGAAGTTCACCGGCTTCACGATGTAGCTGTTGACGCCCAGCTTGTAACTTTCGACCACATCCTTCTGTTCCTTGGACGAGGTCAGCACGACCACGGGAATCATCTTGGTACGAGGGTCGCTCTTGATGCGCTTCAGCACCTCCAGTCCGTCAACCTTGGGCAGCTTCAGGTCGAGCAGGATGACTCTGGGGCCATCCTCCAACTTCCGGCCGAGGTGCACGCCCTCGCCAAAAATGAACTCTAGGGCTTCCGCACCGTCGCGGACGAAGTGGATGTGATTGGTCAGGTTGGCTTTCTTCAAGGCGCGCAGTGCCAGCTCGAGATCCTGCGGGGTGTCTTCGACAATCAATATTTCCACTGCATTTTTCAGGCTCATGTTTTGGTCTCTCCTTCGAGGGTGAAAGTGAAAGTGGCGCCGCGATCCACCACCGCCTCGGCCCACACCCGCCCGCCGTGGCGATGGACGACCCGCTGCACGATGGCCAGGCCGACGCCCGTACCCTCGTAGTCCTCGACCCGGTGCAACCGTTGGAACACACCGAACAGTTTGGGGGCGTACTGCATGTCAAAGCCCGTCCCGTTGTCGCGGACGAAGTAGGTGTTCACGTCATTCACCCGCGTGCAGCCAATTTCCACGATCGCGGGCTTGCGCTCGCGCGTGTATTTCAGGGCATTCGAGATCAGGTTGAGCCAGACTTGCTTCAACAGAGCTGGGTCGCCCAGGCACGGCGGCAGTTCACCTCTGCGAATATCGATCAGCCTTTCTTGCTGCGGGGACTCCAACTCTTCAAGAACCGTGCGGACCAGGATGTCCATGTCCACCGTCTGCTTTTTCAAAGCCTGCTGACCCAGGCGGGCGAATTCCAGCAGATCATCAATCAACGCTCCCATCCGTTGCGCGCCCTCGCGGATCGTCTGCAGATAGCGCCGGCCCTCTTGCGGCAGTTGCTGCCCGTAGTCTTCAAGCACCGCTTGCGAAAATCCGTCTATCGTACGTAACGGCGCGCGCAGATCGTGCGACACCGAGTAGGAAAACGCCTCCAGTTCCTTGTTCGCCGCTTCAAATTGCGCCGTGCGCTCGACGACGCGCTGCTCCAACTCGATGTTGAACTGGTGGAGTTTGTCCTCCGCAGTCCGGCGCTCGATTGTAGCCCAGCAGCGTTCGACGACTTCCTGAACGATGGAGACCTCGTCCGGCTTCCAATCGCGCGGTGTCGTCTGATGGACGGCCATCATGGCGCGCAGACCACCATCCTTCACGAGCGGGCAGATGATGATCGCCTGGATGCCGATGGCGTTGAACATGTCCGCCCCTTGGCCGGGTAAAAGCTCCGCCTCCACGCTGCGAATGACCAGCGTTTGCCCGCTGTGGAGCGTGGCCACGGCCCGCGCGCCAAAGAGCGAAAGTTTGTAACTGCCCACCGTGCTCGCGCAGCCGTCGGTGTAGTCATGCAGGATGGTGAATTGCTCGCCGTCCTCCTCGACATCCGCATAGGCACAACGGGAGGCACGCAGGTGCCCGCCCAGCATCCGGGCCGTCACGGCCATGATCTGCGCGGGACCGGCCAGAGGACGCGTCGCCTCGGCCAGATCGTTTAGAAAATGAAAATATTCTTCGCTCTGGCGGATGGCTTGTTCCGCCTGCTTCAGCGCTTCCACGTCCGTGTTCGTGCCAAACCACTGAACCACCCGCCCGGCCGCATCCTTGAGCGGCTGCACGCGGGTCAGGAAGGTGCGGAACCGCCCGTCCGCCGCACGCAGAGGGAACTCCATTTCGAGCGGCTGCTCGGACTTGATCGCGCCGGTCCAGTTCTCCATGACCTTCGGGAGCACCGCCGGGTCGTGCACGCTCTGCCAGCCCCAGCCCTCCATTTGTTCCGGCGTCGTGCCGGTGTATTCATACCAGCGCTGGTTGTACCAGAAGATGTTTCCGTCGGCCCGCGCGATCCAGGCGAGTTGGGGCATGGAATTCGCCATCGTCCGGAAGCGCTCCTCACTCTCGCGCACCGCCGCCTCCGCCCGCTTTCGCCCGGTGATATCGTTGAACAGGATGGCGACGTGTCGACTTTCTGGCTCACCGACCCGGTATGCACACACATCGTAATGACGACCCAGAGTTTTGGCTTCGTTCTCGAATTGCGCCGGCTCACCCGTCAGGGCAATTTTGCCGTAGAGCTCGAACCAGTGCGCCTCATGGTTAGGAGCAAGGTCGCGCATCAGTCTCCCTTGCGCGTTGTGCAATCCGGTTTGCTTTTCAAACGCCGGATTGATTTCCAGGAAGCGGTAATCCACCGCTTTGCCGTCATCGTCAAAGATCACTTCGATCGTGCAAAACCCTTCGATCAACGTGTCGAACAGGGTGCGATACCGCGCCTCCGACTGGCGTATCTCCGCTTCCGCCTGCTTGCGCGCGGTGACATCGCGGTAGTTGACCGCGATGGCCCGCACGGCGGGGTGCTCCAGCAGGTTGGTGGCGACGCAATCCATCCAGCGCCAGGAACCGTCCTTGTGGCGGACGCGCACCTCCGTGGTGAGGGTCAGGCCCGGGGTCGATGCCAGCGGGGCGAAACGTTCGCCAGCCGTTCTGATGTCATCCGGATGGATCATTTCGAAGCTGTTGTGCCCGATCAATTCTTCCGGAGGGTAGCCCAGCACCCGCATCACGGACGCGCTTTCGTAGAGGATGACGCCATCCGCAGACAACAAATGAACGGCGTCCCACGCATTCTGCTCCAGCGCTTGGAAGCGCTCCTCGCTGGCACGCGCCGCCGCCTCGGCCCGTTTCCGATCGGTGATGTTGCGCGCGATTTTCGATGCACCAGTAATCTTGCCGTTGCGGTCTTTGATCGGGGAAACCGTCACCGAGACGTCGATGGACGTGCCGTCCTTCCCGATTCGCACGGTCTCGAAATGGTCGACGATGTCCCCCCGCGTGATCTGGGCGAGAATCCGCGGCTCTTCGTCCACGCGGTCCGGCGGGATGATCACCGTCATTGGTTTGCCGAGCATCTCTGAGCCCGAGTAGCCAAATAGTCTTTCGGCCGCGAGGTTCCAAGAGGTAATGACCCCGACCAGATCCTTGCTGATAATCGCGTCGTCCGAAGACTCGGTAATGGCGGCGAGCCGCTCGCGTTCCACGGTTTGGATTTCGAGGTCTCGAGACTTTTGCCTCAGCTCCGCGGTGCGTTCCTGGACCCGGAGCTCCAATTCATCGCGCGCGCGTTGCAGCGCGGTGGCCTGGGTTTCGATCCGCCCGGCCATGGAGTTGAAGCTCGTGCCCAGCCGGCCCAGTTCATCGCTCCCGCCCGGTTGGACGCGCGCGGTCAAATCGCCACCGGCGATCGATGTCATGGCTAGCGAAAGTGAACCGATGGGCCGGAGAATGACGGTGGCAAACAAGGTCCCGGCTGCCAGGGCGAGGATCATGATCGTGCCCGCGAACACGATCTTGTGCCGAATCATGTGCGCAATCGGCGGGTTGAGCGATTGCTCCGGGAGCAGGTAGAAAATGGTCCATGGAACGGTCTCAAGGCGGCGCGCAACTCCATAGTTCCATTTCTGATTGGCGGGCGCCCTCTCCCGGAATATCTCGCGACCGGGCAACGCCGCGAGGGCGCGGGCGAACGGCTCCGGGAACGCCCGGATGTCTTCCAGAAGTTGCCGGGTCTTCTCTCCGAAGCGGCGGTCGGCCACGAGCGCGTCGAGCGTGGCGGGAGCAATCCGTCCGCCGGGGTGAAAGACGAGCTCGTCACCGTAGGAGTGACCAATTCGGATGCCCCAGCGATCGAACAGGACCGCGAAACTGCCGGGCCCGGCCAGCTCGTTGGCCTGCTTCATGATGGCCCACAGGGAGCTCGCTCGCACCCACAACACCGCAAGGGCGACGGGTTTCCCGTCCAGCCCGTGCACCGGCGCGAGGTAGGCAATGGTCGGCTCATCACCGCCCGGCGACTCCGCCAGGTAGATGTCGGATGTGATCGTGCCCCCTGGCAATGCTTCCCGGACGTAGCTGTAGCGGGAAAGATTGTCCCCGATGAGTCGCTCTTCGGTCGCGACCTTGACCGTGCCTGCCAGGTCGAGAATCGCGACTCCGCGCACGTTGGGGTCGGTGCCCAGGTGCGCATCAAAGACGCCGCCGAGGGCCGGCTTCACCCGTTTGCTTTCCCCGGGACTGGCCCGGCAAAACTGGAGAATGAGGGGAAGCCGAGCGAACCTCGCCACGGAGACTTGATAGACGCGGTGGAAGGCATCGATCTGGCCGGCCAGATGATCACCGCGTGCGGCCAGCAAATCGGCGGTGTTCGCCACCAATTGCTCCCGAGCCTCGCGAATGTCGATCCCCGTGGCGATCACGAGCGGGAGCAATGACACGCTGACGAGCAGCGCCGCCATCTTCACCCGCAGCGGCCAGTTCAAGGGGCGGAACAATGCGCTCATTCGCTGTTTCTCTCATGTGGATGGGATGCGGAGACCGGCGAACCCGCCAGCTTCGCCGACCGGTGTCCGCTTGCTTGACTACACCCCATCGCCTCCGGGACTGTCGTCATGACTGCGTCGGAACTCTTTTGCCCGACTCTGCACAGACTACTCCTAAGGTCCTTGGATTGTCCGGGCAATGTGATCCGCGCAATGCGCCCCGGGACAGGGCTCCGGCACCTCGCCTCCTGGAGGGCACGTTGCTCTTGACTGTCCCAGTAGCCGCGCATTCCTTGCACGACCGAGGCCCGCCGTGCAGCTATTGCGTTCCGCGCAGCAGCTCCAGGGGGCCGGGGCCGCGTCGACAGGCCGGATCCGAAACAAATTCACTGGACGGCGCTTCTGCTGGCCCTGACCGGCGTCGACGTCAACCGCTGCCCGAGGTGTCGCCAATTGGCGCTGGCACGATTGCCGCTGTCCGGCACCTGCCGGGGGCCACCGGCGCCGGGACTCCCGTCGTGATCCGTGTCGGTTGCGTCCTGCGCTTCGGGCGCGATCAGGGGGACCTCTGTGCCGTCCGCCTTGTCTGCGCCGCCGTCCCTCGTCGGTGCGCGGGTCTTCAGCGCCGACGTGGGAGCAAGTGCTGCCGCGAGGCTTGGTCCAACCCGCCTTTACGTGAATGCGACCTCGGGCGGCGGCTCGCTTCGCTCCCCACCTTCCTCGCCCGACTCACGTAAACGCCTGTTCATTGTCGGCCACATTCTTGGTGGCGAAGAACGGCCTTTGAAAGCACTGACCTTCGCTTCGAGCGAACCACCGGATCGCTATGACCGGTCCGGGAGGCACACCGAGGCCCGCCGGGAAACACCTTCGCGTCGGTCAATTCTTTTTGACGTTCAGGAACGCGGCATACCTCTTACTCGGGTCTGGCGTGTCCTCGGTGGACAAATGGTTCCCTCCCGAACCCAAGGAGCCAAGATCCATGAAACGCATCACAATGTCACTGATAGCAAGCCTGCTACTCCTTTTCGCGGCGCGCGCCAATGCTGTCCAGCACTCGAGCGAACCTCCGCGGGGCGGTCCCACCGCTCGCGGTCCTGTCACCGGCGGCCCAGAACTGGCGGGCCCTGAGGCTGGCGGGCCGAAGGCCGGCGGGCCGAAGGCGGGTGGTCCGGAGGGAGGGCCGGTGGCCGGGGGACCCAAGGCGGGCGGACCGAAGGCGGGCGGTCCGGAGGGAGGGCCGGTGGCCGGCGGGCCCAAGGCGGGCGGACCGAAGGCGGGTGGCCCGGAGGGCGGGCCGGTAGCCGGCGGACCCAAGGCTGGCGGACCTTCATACGGCGGTCCGGGGGCGGGCGCCCCTCCGACCGCGGGCGATTTCGCCGACCGCCGTGCTCAACTTGAAAAGAAGCTGGCCACCCGGAAGCTCGACTTCGATCGGAAGCTCGCCTCGCGAGGAGCAGACTTCTCCAAGGGGGGCGCGGACAAGGGTCACGCGCTGCCTCTGCGCGGGCCCGGCCACGACGCGACCACACCGGCGTTGCCGGGAGTAGGTGGACCTCACGGCAAACCCGGCCGGGGGGAGGGCGAGGGGATTCTGGGACGGGGTGGTCAGGGCAAAGGTGGCGCTCCCGACCCCGCCGCGGATCACCGCAAGGAAAGCGAGAACCGGCTCCACGAGCTTCGCGGCCACGGTCGCGGTCACAACGGTTAGCGGGTCGTCGGGCCAGAGCTAAAAACCTGGACGCCGCAGCGGCACTCGTATCCCGCTGCGGTGTTGGGCCTGATTTGCCGTGGGTCAAAGTCCAATCTCAGGCGGACGCTCCGCTCCCGGGCGTTAGCGGCGCAAGCAAACCATTCTGCGCGGCCTGCTGACATCAGCGGTCTTCTGGCACCTCGCCGCGCGCCAGGCGGCGGCGGCGCCCAGGGCGGCCGAGTGCGAGATCCCCGTCAGCGTTGGCCAATCCGATTCCGCCAGTCCGGCGCCCTTCCCGGCGCCCTTCGGATACCGGGACCAGTGGCGGCGTGCCGACGAGCTTCGGGCGGCGGGAGAATATCGGCAGGCCGCCGACCTTTACGAGGCGGCCGCCCATGCCGAAGGAAAAAACCGGGAAACTGGAAGCAACGATGCCGACGACCAGGATCGACGAGCGCTGTCCCTGATCAGCGCCGCCGATGCCGCGCTCGACGAGGGAGATCTGGCGCGGGCCCGGAGGCTCCTGCAAACCGCCCGTGGCTATTCCCCGGAAAAGCAGACGGCGGCTTTGATGGAGGCGTTGGATCAGCAGCTACGGACGTTGCAGGATCAACCTTGGATAGCCGACGGCACGACCTCGGCCTGCGACGAGCCGGCCGCCTCTCGCCGGAGCGGCGGCGGCCCATGGCCGGCCTCGGGGGACCCCCGACCAGATCTCGACCCACCGGCCCGCGTGACAGCTTCCGGGCCCAGGCGCGTGAGCGGGTTCATATTCGTTGCCGCGGGAAGTGGCTATGACAGCAACGTGGCCCAGACGGCAGCCGTGGCCGTCGACGGAGATCCCACGTCGGTCTCCGGCGACGGCGGTTGGTTTGCCTCCGCCGTGGTGCTGGCCAATGTGGAACTGGCCCACAGGGACGGTGGCTCGACCGAGCTTTCTTATTCCTTTTTTCAGGTGGCCTATGCCGAGGCCACCCACGACACCTACGCCTTTCAGGATCATCTGGCCGACCTCACCCACCGCGTAGCCCTGGGCCGTCCGCTCCGGCTGTCGGTCACGGCGCGAGCGGGCGCAACCATGACCGGACTCCGCGATGGCCTGGTCTCGTTTCAACGATCGGTGGGGCTCGACCTGGGATTGACCTTCACGGCCTCGAATGGGAGCCGCTCGCGGCTCGTCGGGGGAGTGACGGGGCGCGACGTCCTCGACCCTGACTACAGCTATCTGTCGGGCGCCCTGTTCGAGGTCAGCGCCACTCAGGAGTTTCAACGTCGCGGTTGGTGGCTGTCGGCAGCTCTCATCTATCGACGAGAGCTGCTGGGAACGATCCATGAACCTCTCGACTCCTCCCGAGAAGCGGTCACTTCCTATTCTCATCATGTGGCCGGGCTGGCCCTGCGGGCCCTGTCGCCGTCGAACCAGCGGCTTCGCGTGGCGACCAACCTGCGCCTGGAGGAGCGCCTCTATTCCCCGTCCACTGTCGAGACGAGCGCCGCCACCCCCGACACCGGCGCCACCGGTGGAACCACGCTGGCCTCCACCTCGGCGCGCCACGACTGGCGTTTGACCTGCGCCTTCGAGCTTCGGGCCGGGCGCGACCCCAGCATCGCCGTCCGGTACGACCTCACGATCAACCGATCCAACCTGGACGGGACGCTCGGCAACCCGAGCTACGACTACACCCGCCACGTCTGGAGCGTGAGTGTGGACTACGGTCTCTGGTTCTTGTGACGGCGCCGAGAGGGATTTCGGCGGGCGTGGTGTCTCAGATCGGCGGCGACTTGCCAGTAACCTGGGAGGGAACCAGCGGTTGTCGCTGATCTGGGACACCACGCCTGCCGAAACGGCCCCTTGGCGCGGATGCGTCCTGCGGCCATGACACGACCCCGTCTTCGCCGCCGCTCGCCCGTGTCCGTTACAGCACGGACACGGACTCGCTGGCCGCCAGTTTGGCCGACCTATCCAGAATTCTCCGACAACCGTAGCTGAGCTAAGATGATGTCGTTGCAGTTCGGGGTGATGGGGAACGAGGTCGTCCCGGAGTTGGACTTGACGAAGACGACCTGAGAGTTGGTGGCCGAGGGGTCACCCGGGTTGACGCTGTAGTTCAGGAAGAACGATCCGACCGTCGTGCTGGAGGTCGAGGGAACGGTGGCAATACCCACGATGGCGTCGACCTGAAATTGAACACTCCCCCCCCCGTCAGGGTCTCGCTGGTCGGCTCGCCGAAAGGCGCGTAGACGGACTCCGCCAGTTGGCTGCCGAGGTCCGAGGCGAAGGTATCGGGCGGGACGGACATGTTGGCGAGCTGGACGGTGAACGGGGTCGTCCCTTCGTTGTCGATACCGTTGATGCCAAAGAACACGAATGCAAAGCCGGGGCCGGCGCTGACCAGGTAGTTGGGATCATTGATGTCGATGAAGCCGTTGCAGGCACCGATCTGTTCGTACGTAACCGTCACCGTCTGCTGCGGCGGGGGCGGCGGGGCGGCGGGTTCAAGGTGGGGGCGACGGCGCCGAGGAGGCTGCAGGTCGGCGTCCCCAAGCCCACCACCAGGTCATAGCCAGCCACGGCGTGATAGAGGCCGGCCGCCTCGGACGTCCCGGCGACAGGCGCGCCGGACAGGGCGCTGTTGGTCGTGACCGGGGGCGTGGTATTGGAGATGGTCTGGGGAGAACGGCGCCGTGGGCGTGCCGGCCTCGTCGTTGGCGCCTTCGACCTTTTGCCCGTCGTCGAACCAGTCGTTGTTGCTGCCGTCCGCGATGTCGTTGAAGTTCGCGGAGCTGGCCGCGGCGAGGTGATTGAGCGTCGGGTTCAGGAAGCCGATCGGCGCCCTGCCGGACCCGCCTCCCACGCCGTTGGCCTGGTTGACCGGCGCTGGGGTCGCCAAATCTCGAATGAGACTGGTCTCAAATTGAATCGTGACCCGCTGGGGTCGACCAATTCCTCGAACGGGTCCCAGGTGACCCCGGGACCCGTCGCCTCGATCGCGACTCAGTCGTCGAAGTTGAACATGTCGAACAGATCCCCGATGGCGGGGATGTTGGTCGGTATGTAGGGGTTCCTGCCCGTCTTGGGGTTCGGCAGGTTGTCACGGCTCCGAGTGGTGAGGGGCGAGAGGCCCCAATTGCGCTCGATGAACTTCAGGACCGACGCGTGATCGGTGTAGCTGTGGGAGACCTTGCCCCCCTTCGCGTGCGGCGAAACGACGACGAACGGGATCCGCGGGCCATCGCCGAAGAAGTCGAGCGGCACGAAGGAGCCGGAGTCCCAGTAGCCACCATCCTCGTCGAAGGCGATCATGAAGGCCGTCTCCTCGAACAGCTTGGGGTTGGCCTTGAGGTCGCGGTGGATCCGGTCGACGAGCGCCTCGAAGAGGTCGAGCTTAGAGCTCGCCGGGTGACCGTCGTCGAAGCTGTCGGGCTTGACGTAGGAGACGGCGGGCAGGTGGCCTGACTCGAGCGCGTCGAAGAAGTCCGTGGCGTCCTTGATGTGCTCCTGGCGCTGCGCCGGGTTCCCCATGATTGAGGTGGCGTACCCGAAGGGATTGCAGATGTCGCAGTAGTAGTCGCCGCCCGTCCCGATCATTTCATCGATCGGGTCCTTCGAGCCGTTGGCGAAACGGACCGCGGCGTTGTAGCCGCCGCCGTAGTAGGCCCAGCTGATCTTCTTCTCGTTAAGGGCGTCGCCGATCGTTCGGATCCCGGAGGGGGGAACCAGCGACCCGGACGTGATGCCCACGTCGTCGATCTGCCCGTTGGCTTTAAAGCCCGGCCTGATGTTGTTGATCTCAAAGAACTTGCCTGGCTCGCAGCGAATCGGCGCCTGGTCTGGGCGCCAGGGGAGCGTGGCCAGGTAGTTGTTGATCGTCGCGGCCCACGGGGCGCTGTCGTCGCAGGCGGTCCAAGCCTTGTCGGCCGTGAAACCGATGCTGGTGGCGTTCTTCGGCGTCGGATCGACCACGGCGCTCGCTGGGGGTTGCGACACCGTGATCCCTGCCAGGTTGGTATACGGCTGCCAAAACATCACGTCGCCGGTGCCGAGCATCATGTGCTGAACCATGGTCCCGCCCATGACCGGCTGGTGGTAGTTGTCGCTCATCGTGTACTCGTCCGCGAGGCGCTTGAGGATGGGCGCATCGCCCCGCTCGACGTTGTAGAAGCCCATCCCGTTGCCGCCCGAGCCGTCTGCCCGCGCGATGCCGACGTAAGGAACGAGATCGAGCAAGCAGCCGCTGGGATTGTCGCGCGTGGCGTCCTCCACGCTGCAGTCGGACTGCTGCCACATGTGATAGAAGCGGTGGACCATGTCGCCCGTGTAGCTGTCATAGGGCAGCTTGCCGCCCTTGAGCGGAAACACGCTGTTGTTCAGCGATAGGAAGTTCGTCACGCGCATGTCGGTTTCGTCACATCCCTCCGGCGGGTAAATCGGCCACGTGTTCGTCGACGAAACATTGCAGATCGTTTGGCCCGTACCACCGGTCGTGAGGAGCCGCAGGGCATCCGTGGGAAGGGTCGGCGAAACCGTGTGAAGCTGCGCCAGCGAGAAGGTCGCGGGGTCGAACGGTGCCAGCGAATCGCCCGGGTCCTGCGCGATCTCGGGCAGCGTCACCCCCTTTGCGGGGAGGTAGCTCGTATTGGGGGCTGGTAGCGTGGCATACGGGCTTTTGTTGGAAGCCGGCTGGTGAATGAAGTACTGAGACGGGATCGTATTCAACGCAACCTGCGCTGCGAGGCCCTGCTTGGGGCCCAGCGAGCCGTCTTTGCGAACGATCCCCTTGGAGAGTAAGTTCGAGACGAACTGCCCATGCCGGGGTTCGTAGGTGCCGTAGACGTTGTCGAAGGACCGGTTCTCTCCGATCAGCACGATGACGTGCTTTATCGGCGTCGCGGTCTTCCCGTTTCCGGATTCGCCGTAGCCGTCGGCATGTGCGAACGCCGGAGACAACAACATTGGACACAGCGCCAATCCGATGGGCGCGAGAATGGATCGTCTGATCATGGCAGCCTCTCTTTCTTGGGTAGGGACACCGAGACTCGTGTACCGCTTTTTTCCCCGGCTCGGGGTGACGACCCCGTATCCATTCAAAGCCATTCGTTTGGATACTCGGTGACGGCCGCGAAACGAACGCGAAGTGAATCTCGACGAAACGTCTTCGTCGCAATCGTGCCCACTATCGGGGCCTGCCGAAACGTTCTCCAGCGGCGCTGTCCGGCGATGTCGCGGTCCTATGCCACCCCCGACGCCTCAAGATCCACCGGCGCCGCCAGTCTCAAATTGAATCGTGACCCGCTGGGACCACACTTTTTGTCCAACTCTTTCGCGCGGTTCGCTGGACTGTAGCAAGAGGTGTAGCAAGGCCCCGAAAGTCTCCGTCGAGGACCCTGCCCTCGCGTAGCTCGATCTTAAGCTTGGCGACCTCGGAGCAAAGGGCCGGCCAAGGGAATGATGTGTAGATGTTGATGATGTCGCCGCGTGGACCATGCGTGATGGTTTCCAGGAGATCCCGGCGGGCACCGTCTACCTGGGCCGACGTGATGAACGTGCGACGCAGGTCGTGATCACGGTGCCGCCGGAGACCCAGCAGGGCGAGATCCCCAAGAAGAGCTGGCGGGCTCTCGGGGCTTTGGCGCCCGGTCGGGTTACACGTCGGGATGGTCAGATCGTCCGCAGTTGGTGCGCGACCGTAAGTCCGTTCCCGGCCCGCCAGCTTCCACCCATCCAGAGAGGAAGTCTGATCGCGATTCCGACACCACTTCCGATACCACCACCCGTAACGGCCTGGACGTCCAGGTTGTCGCGAAGATCATCTCGTTGGCCGGCGGGTCCCGCATCTCCTCCCGGTGAAAACGGGGTTTTGGGGGTGGACCTGGGGAGTGGCGGAGTTGATTCTTATGTGGTCGATTTCGCGCACCTCAGACCGTCATTTTGCCGAGGAATCGGCCACATAAGAATCAGCTATGTGGCCCATTTCTTGGCTGAGCACGACCCGGTTGAGCCCGAAGCTGAGAAATAGGCCACATAGTTCACAGATCGGGCTTTTATTGGCGTTGACGCGCAGAGACAATGGCCCTTATAGTCACTGCACTCAAACCGAGACGAGGCCTACTGATCATGAAGAAAATGTCCTATCTCTTGATGACTCCACTCGCGGTCGCGTTGTTCGTCGGCGGCGCCGGCGGCGCCTGCAGCAGCAGCGGCGGCAGCACCGGAACAGGCGGCAGCACCGGAACAGGCGGTACCGGTGGCGCCAGGGCCGATCGCCTGGTGTCGTCAGCGACCGGCTTCGTTTCGGACACTGTGACGGGCGTCGTCGGCCCCTGGTACTCCTACGCCGACAGCATCGGCCCGATGGCGAGCCTGACCAACGGTGCGGACTTCGCCGACAGCGGCTGCAAGAAGGGCGGGTTCACCACGGACCAGTGCTCGAGTGTCGTGTCGCCCATGGGTGGCCAGCCGTTCGCGCCGACCGACATGACGAGCAGCAAGATGTGCACGAAAGGCACCGCGGCGAAGGCCATCAACGGGACCGACGGATCGCCCGACTACGCGGATATCTGGGGCGGCGGGATCGCGCTCGACTTCAACAACCCGGCGGCGACGCCGGAGCCAAGGGTGACTTCGACCTCAGCCCGTTCCAGGGTATCGAGTTCGACTTCAGCGGAGACCTGATCCCGAACAACCAGATGGGGGTCGAATTCCCCTTCACGGGCGAGCAGGACTCCGACCCCCCTTACTGGATGGGTGCCACCAGCCTCTCCTCGCCGCTCACCGCCGGTCACATCACCATCAAGTGGGCCGACGTCGGTGGTCAAGCCTACCTGATACCGGGGGTGACACTGCCACCCTTCGACAAGACGCACGCCCAGACGATCTCGTTCAAGGTGTTCACCGTCGCCAGCTCCGCGGCGCCGTACAGCTTCTGCGTCGCGAACCTCGCCCTCATTCCGAACTGAGTCTGCCGACCTAGTTTCGAGCCGGGCGCTGAAAGTAAGTCGCGCCGGCAGGATATCAAAGCCACCTCCGGCTCTCCCGGAGGTGGCTTTTTCTTTGATCGCAATTCGGAGAGTGGCTCGGCAGACGTGGGGTCTCTGAGGGTGAGCCGTGGTCGCGATGGCTATTCACGCCGCGTCGATACAGCCGCCCGACTACACAGGCCGTTTTTTCGGCGGCTGAATCAAGGACTGTAAACGGTGGAATGATCTGGTCGTCCACTTGCAGGATCTCTGGCAACGGCTCTCTGCGCTGCCTTCGTCCGTGCCGCAGAAATGCCACCGCCGATCTCATTGGCCCCGTCATCGCGATTCGCAGGGAGGTCTCGCCAG
>Ga0209849_1000003_pt1 | contig 24452 bp, 19 predicted proteins | sample OrgsoiDNA2013048_FD_185798 | JGI IMG/M metagenome (GOLD analysis project Ga0209849, IMG submission 185798) | Permafrost soil microbial communities from the Arctic, to analyse light accelerated degradation of dissolved organic matter (DOM) -... | ecosystem: Environmental > Terrestrial > Soil >... | reverse complement strand
GCCCGGATGAATCAAATCGTCCAATCCTATGTTGCAGACCACAAGTTCATGGGAACTGCGCTGGTGGCGCGCGGCAGCCAGGTGCTTTTCAGCAAGGGCTACGGCTCCGCCAACCTGGAATGGAACGTTCCCAACTCGCCCGACACCAAATTCCGCCTGGGATCCGTGACCAAACAGTTTACGGCTGCTTCCATTCTGCTGCTCGAAGAGCGCGGCAAGCTGAGCGTCGACGATCCTGTGAAGAAGCATCTGCCCGACGCTCCAGCGGCCTGGGGCAAGATCACTATCATTCACCTTCTGACCCACACGTCGGGCATCCCGAGCTTTACGAGCTTTCCGGACTATGCCAAGCTCGAACCGTTTGCCACCACCGCCGAGCAGTTGGTGGCGCGCTTCCGCGACAAACCGCTCGAGTTCGAGCCCGGCGAGAAGTGGAATTACAGCAATTCGGGATATGTGCTGCTCAGTTACCTGATCGAAAAGATAACCGGGGACCAGTACGAGAAATTCGTCCGCGAGAATATCTTCGCGCCGATGGGCATGAAGGATTCCGGCTACGATTCCAACTCTGCCGTCATCGCACATCGGGCATCCGGATATGTGGCCGGCACGCGCGGATACGAGAATGCCGGCTTCGTCCACATGAGCGTCCCGCAAGGCGCCGGCGCACTCTACTCCACCACCGAGGATCTGTTGAAGTGGGAGCAGGGTCTATTCGGCGGCAAGGTGCTGAAGGCGGCATCGCTCGAAAAGATGACTACTCCCGTCAAGAACAATTACGCCTTCGGGCTGCAGGTGGACACCGCCGGCGGGCACAAGGTGATCGAACACGGCGGCGGCATTGAAGGCTTCGTCACGGAGCTGGAGTACTATCCCGACGACAAGCTCACGGTTGTCGTTTTAGAAAACGTAAATGGGGCTGCGCCGCCCGGGGAAATTGCCAAGAAGCTGGCCGCCCTGGCCCTTGGCGAGACCGTGAAACTGCCGGGCGAGCGGAAAGAGATCACACTCGATTCCAAGGCGCTGAGCCGCTACGTGGGCGCATACCAATTGGCCCAGGGCCCCGCCATGCTGATCACTCTGGAAGGCAATCAACTGGTCAGCAAGTTAGACAATCAGGGCGCGGTGCCGATCTTTCCGGAATCGGAAACCATGTTCTTCCTGAAAGTGGTCGACGCCCAAATCGAATTTCCCAAGGATGACGCCCAGGGAAAGCCAAGCCAACTGACCCTCCACCAGAATGGCAGGGACATACCGGCCAAGCGGCTGGACGACGCCGAGGCAAAACGGCTCGCGGACGCGGCGGCGGCGGACGGGAAAAGGTTCAAAGACCAGACGGCCGCGCCAGGCAGCGAGGCCGCGCTGCGCAAGATGATTGAGGATGTGCGGCTTGGCAAACCGGACTACGACACGATGAGTTCGGCCCTGGCCGCCGCGACACGCCAGCAACTGCCCCAACTCCAGTCGACAGTCACCCAGCTTGGGACGATACAGTCGATGACTTTCAAGGGAGTCGGGCCGGCCGGTCCCGACATATACCAAGTCAAGTTTGAAAACGGCTCGCTCGAGTACCGAATCCGGATTGCGCCGGACGGGAAAGTCGAAAGCGCCAACGTCCGCCCGCTGCCGTAGTTATAGCCGCTTCAAACGAAGGGGGCGCGAAGCGGGCGGCTTGACCCGCCAGCCGCATTCCGTTACCCTGAAATTCCCGCTAGCAATAATCCCACCATGGAGGAAAAATGAGTCCGCAAGAAGTTTTAGAATATGCCGAGAAGAACGGCGCCAAGCAGCTTGACCTGCGATTCACCGATATCCCGAGCCTGCAGCATCACGTCTCTTACCCCATCGGCGAGCTGGAAGAAGACAGCTTTGAAGAAGGCTTCGGCATGGATGGATCGAGCATCCGCGGTTGGGCGGCGATCCATGAGAGCGACATGCTGTTGATCCCCGATCCGAACACGGCGTTCATGGATCCCTTCGCCGAGACTTCCACGCTGGTGATGTACGGCGACGTGAAGGACCCGATCACCAAGCAGCGCTACGAGCGCGACCCGCGGTGGATCGCGCAGAAGGCCGAGTTGTACCTGAAGAACAGCGGCGTGGCCGACACGTCTTACTTCGGCGCCGAGGCGGAGTTCTTTATCTTCGACAACATCAGCTTCGACCAGAACCAGCACTCGGGATTTTACTTCATCGACGCCGAAGAGGGCCGCTGGAACTCGGGCCGCCGCGAAAACAATCTCGGGTACCGGCCGCGCTACAAAGAGGGCTACTTCCCGGTGCCGCCCACGGACCACCATCAGGACCTGCGCAGCGAAATGGTGCAGACCATGATCCAGTGCGGCATCCACGTGGAATGCCACCATCATGAAGTGGCCACCGGCGGGCAGTGCGAAATCGATCAGCGCTTTGACACGCTGGTGAAATCGGCCGACAACATGATGCTGTACAAGTACATCGTGCGCAACGTGGCGGCCCAGTACGGCAAGACCGTGACGTTCATGCCCAAGCCGCTGTTCGGCGACAACGGCAGCGGCATGCACTGCCACCAGAGCTTGTGGAAAGAAGGCAAGCCGCTCTTCGCGGGCGACAGCTACGCCGGCATGAGCCAGATGGCGCTGCATTACATCGGCGGCCTGCTGAAGCACGCGCGCGGCCTGGCGGCCATCATTGCCCCCACCACCAATAGCTACAAGCGGCTGGTGCCGGGCTATGAAGCGCCCGTGAACCTGGCCTATTCGCGCCGCAACCGTTCGGCGGCCTGCCGCATTCCGATGTACTCGGCCAGCCCGAAGGCCAAGCGCGTGGAGTTCCGCCCGCCCGATCCTTCGGCCAACCCCTACCTGGCTTTCGCCGCGATGCTGATGGCCGGCCTGGATGGCGTGCTGAACAAGATCGATCCCGGCGAACCGCTCGACAAGGACATTTACGATCTGTCACCCGAAGAGATGAAGAGCGTTCCCTCGATGCCCGGATCGCTCGACGAAGCGCTGACGTGTCTGGGGGACGACCACGGTTTCCTGTTGCGCGGCGATGTCTTCACCGAAGAGCTGATCGAGACGTTCATCGACTACAAGCGCAAGAATGAGGCCGAAGCGGTGCGGTTGCGACCGCACCCTTACGAGTTTGCGCTGTACTACGACATTTAAGATAAAGCGGCAGGCCGGGAGGCCTGCCCTACGATGCAAGGCACGATCATCCAGGTCAACACGTCTTTCGGCGGTCTGCCCAAGCGCGCCATCTCCGGGGGCTTCATCACGCCTCTGGGAATCAAAGGCGACATGCACGCCCACCCCGCCATCCACGGGGGCCCGCTCAAGGCCATCCTCATCATCGCCTCCGAAGTGGTGGATGAACTTACCGGGCGGGGCTACCCGCTCTTCTACGGCGCGCTGGGCGAGAATCTGACCACGCGCGGCCTCACCATCCGCGACTTGCGGATGGGCGACCAAATTCGCGCCGGCGGCGCGCTCCTCGAGATCACGAGACCCCGCGGCCCCTGCTCGCAGCTCAACGTCTATGGCGCCACGCTGAAGGACGAGCTGACCGACGATCTGGTGCAGTCCTACGACTACCGTTCGCCGCGCTGGGGCATGAGCGGCTTCTACGCCAGCGTGCTCACACCCGGGCCGGTGCAGCCAGACGATATAATCGCAGTCGTGGCCAACCTGGCCTGACGCATGCAGACTTCGGGAAATGGAATCCGGCTCTCGGCGGGGCTCCCGGAGCGCATCGCAACGCGCATTCGACTGTTGTTGGCCTCAGCGCCCGACCCCGCCGCCGCGGCGTATTTTCTGGAGCGCCTCCGCCACGATTCCCTTTCCGCCTTCGATCGCATCTGCAGTTCGCCCGCCGCGCTGCGCTGCGCCGTCAACGTTTTCTCGCAGAGCAAATTTCTTTCCGAAGCCGTCCTGAAAAACCCGGAGCGCATTCTACAGGTGGCCATTTCGGGAAACCTCTACCGCGTGCTCACGGCGGACGAGTATGCGAAGCGGCTCTTTGATTTCCTGGGCGCCGGCTGGGAAGGCGCTCCTTCCGCCGTCAATCTGGCACGATTCCGGCGGCGCCAGTTGCTGCGCATTCTTTTGCGCGACGTGCTGGGTTGCGCCACGCTGTCAAACATCACGGAGGAGCTTTCCAATCTGGCCGACGCCATCCTTGACGTGGCGTACCGCGGCATCCGCGCCGAATTCGTGGCGCGGCACGGAGCGCCCCGCCTCCCGGATGGGCGACCCTGCGGCTTCTCCGTCATCTCCCTTGGCAAGTTGGGCGGCAAAGAGCTGAACTACAGCTCCGACATCGACCTGATGTTCGTCTACGGCGGTAACGGCGAAACCGACGGCAATGGTGTGACTGGCAATTCACGGCTCACCAACAAGGAGTTTTACAAGAAGGTGGCCAACCAGTACACCGCCCTGCTTTCCGCCTACACCGTGGAAGGCCAGTGCTACCGGGTGGACCTGCGGCTTCGTCCCGATGGCACGCTGGGCGAAGTCTGCACGTCCGAATACGGCGCCCAGATCTACTATGCGGAGCGCGCGCGCGATTGGGAGAAGCAGATGCTGATCAAGGCGCGCGTTTCGGCCGGCGAACCCGAACCCGGCGCGGCGCTGCTGGAGTTTGTGGAACCGCTGATTTATCGGAGCTCGCTCGATTTCCGCGCCGTGGAGGCCGTCTCCGAAACCCGGCAGCGCACCAGCGAGAAACTGGCCGCCAAGCGCGGATTGAAAACCGGACTCGACGTCAAACTCACGCCCGGCGGCATTCGCGACATCGAGTTTCTGGCTCAGTGCCTGCAGCGCCTGCATGGCGGCCGCGAACCATGGGTGAGGCACGGCGGCACCATGTTCGCGCTGTTCCGCCTGCGCGACAAGGGCTTTCTCTCAGACCTGGAGTACGCGCGGCTCTTCGCGGCCTACCAGTTTCTGCGCTACCTGGAACATCGCCTGCAAATGGAAGAAGACCGCCAGACGCACACCCTGCCCTCCGACCCCGAACGGCTGGACCTGTTGGCCGCCCGAATGCCGCCAAATGGCTCGGGCGATGCCCGCGACGGCGAGACCTTGCAGCAGGAACTTCAGGAACATCTCCGCGCCGTACGCGAGATCTACGACCGCGTGGTGCATGCGCACAAGCCGTTGTACTACACCGTGCCGGCCGAACCGGCCACACTGGAAGAAACGGTGGAAGCTCTGGGGCCGGCCAGTAACCTGGCCCGGGTTCTGGACGACCGCGCGCCGCAACTGGCCCAGGCCGTGGCCACGGCCGATCTGCACCGCGGCCGCGAGCGGTTCGAACACTTTCTGGAAAGGGCCATCGCCACGCCCGGCATCCTCACTCAATTGGAGACCGACCCGAAACGGGCCGCCGCGGTGCTCGATATCTTCGAGTACAGCGGCCACTTCGGGGATCAGTTGCTGCGCTATCCGGAACTGCTGGACGAGATCGGCGAGCGCTTTCAACTGGAGGGCGGGCCGCCTCCGGACGCCGCGCCCGAAGACGCGGCACTCGAAGATGCGGCAGCGCTGCGCCGCTTCTACCGGCGGCAAATGCTGCGCATCCAGTGCGAAAGCGTCCTGGAATCGGCCCCGATTTTTCACACGCTGGCCCAGACTTCGCTGCTGGCCGACAGCGTAATTGCAGCCGCCTACCGCATGGCCGTCAGGGAAACGCCGCCACCCGCGGGCGCGCGCTACACGCCGCTGGACCAGATGATGGCGATCGCGCTGGGCCGCCTGGGCATGCGTGAATTCGACCTGGGCTCGGATGCCGACCTGGTCTTCGTCATCCCCGATGCCGACGCTTGCCGGCTGAGTTTCTGGACCGGCGTTGCCGAGCGCATGATTCAAACGCTGAGCGCTTACACCGGGGAGGGCGTGATGTTCGCCGTGGATACGCGCCTGCGCCCCAACGGCAGGGCCGGCGATCTGGTGCAATCCGAAGGCGCGTACAAGGCTTACTTCGCCAACCACGCCGAGGCCTGGGAAGGCATCAGTTACATGAAGGCGCGCGCGCTGACCGGCAACCTGGAGCGCGCCACGGAATTTCTGCACGAACTTCAGGACGTGGACTGGCGCCGCTATGGCCAGAGCATGCGCTCGCGCAAGGAACTGGCCGAAATGCGTGCCCGCCTGGAGCGCGAGCAAGGGCCGCGCAACCCGCTCAAGGCCGGCATCGGCGGCTATTACGATATCGACTTCGCCCTGATGTACCTGCGACTCAAAGGCGCCGGCATTTTCTTCCGCGTCCTGAACACTCCCGAACGCATCGACGTGATCGAGAAAATGGGCCACCTGGACCGCGAGGACGCCGATTTTCTGCGCGACGCGGCGACGTTTTACCGTGCGCTCGATCACGGCCAGCGGATTTCCACGGGCCACGCCGAAGGGAGCCTGCCCGGCGCGCGCTCGCAATTCGAGGTATTGACCAACCTGGTGAAGCGTTGGACCCCCGAGCGCCTGCACCAGCAGCGCATCGACGCCACCCTGCACGATATCCGCCGCCGCACGCGCGAATTCTTCCGGCGCGTGTTCGCCTGAACCGGCGGTATCGTGATGTTCGGCGGTATTCTAGTGTTCATGGAAACCGGAACGCTTGTCACGGAGGACGAATACCTGCATACGGCGCAGGGGCACGGAACGCTGACGGATGGAGTGCTGCGGATTCCGGAGGCGGGGATCGTGGTTCCGCTGCGTGAGGTGTTTGAGGATTAGCTCTGGTGGACCCTTGTAGATGAAGCCAGCCCGCTTCGCCGTTTCCATCCTGCTGATCGCCGCCATCGTTGCCGTCTACCACGCCGTTCTGCCATCTTCGGATTACAACACCACCGTTGCGCTGACGCTGCTTCTGGCCATCCTCGCCGTTTCAACCCGCTGGGGACTGGCCGAAGCCACGGTGGCTTCCGTGGTGGCGGTGCTCGGTTTCAATTACTACTTCCTGCCGCCGGTGGGTGGACTCACTATCCGCGATCCGCAGAACCTGGTGGCCTTTCTTGCCTTCATCGTGACTGCGGTTACCGCCAGCCAACTCTCCGACCGCGCACGCCGGCGCGCCGCCGAAGCCGAAGCCAGGCGCCTGGAAATCGAACGGATGTATACGCTGGTCCAGGCGATGATGCTCACCGGGAGCGCGCGCAAGACTATGCGCGAATTCGTCAACCGGGTGGTGCAGGTCTTCGAGTGCGGCGCCGCGGCATTCTACTATCGCCCCACCGGGGAGTTTTTCCGTTCCGGCCCGGAGAGCAACCCGGTTTCCGATCACGACCTTCTTGCCGCTGCCGAAGTCGACGACCTGTGCATGGATACCGGGCGCACGCTAGCCACCGCGCCTGTCCGGCTGGGCGGAAGGACCATCGGGAGCATGGCACTGATCGGGGCATCGTCTCCAGAGGGTGTACTGCCTTCGGAACAAACGATACGCGCAATTGTCAACCTGATCGCCATCACCATTGAGAAAGCGCGCGCTCTGGAGGATGCCAGCCAGGCCGAGGCCGCGCGCCAAAGCGAAGTATTGAAATCGGCCCTGCTGGATTCGCTGGCGCACGATATCAAGACACCACTCACTTCGATCAAAGCCGCCGTCACCAGCCTGCTGGGGAATCCGGCCGGGTCCGACCACGAATTGCTTACCATCATCAATGAAGAAGCCGACCGGTTGAATCAACTGGCGGCGGAAGTGGTGGCCATGGCCCGCATCGAAGCCGGCAAACTGCACCTCGAAAAGCAGCCGGTTGCCGTCCCGGACATCATTTCGGGCGCGCTGGCCGAACTGCCGGGATCGCTAAAGGGGCGGCGGTTCACCCTGCAGGTTCCCGCCAACCTGCCGCCAGCCGAAGCCGACTCCGAATTCGTGCAGCAAGTGGTGAAGCAGTTCGTCGAGAACGCGCTGAAGTATTCTCCGGATGGCGCGCCGATCTCCATTTCGGCGGAACTGCAAGGCGGGAAAATCGTGATCGGAGTCGCCGACCGCGGACCCGGCATCGAAGAGAACGAGCGCGCCCGCATCTTCGACAAATTTTTCCGCGGCCGGCGCCACCGCTTCGATACCAAGGGAACGGGCATGGGTCTGGCGATCGCGAAAGGCATTGTGGAAGCTCACGGTGAACGCATCTGGGTGGAAAGCGAACCGGGCCAGGGTTCGGCATTCTACTTCTCGCTTCCCGTCAGCGGGGGAGGCCACGGGAATTGAGCGCCGGCAAGATACTGGTGGTGGACGACGATCCGCAGATTCGCCGCGTGATGAAGGCCACGCTGGTGGGCCACGGCTACGAGGTGATCGAAGCCCGCACGGGCGAAGATGCGCTCCAGATGTTCCCGCATGAGATGCCCAGCCTGGTGCTGCTGGATATGAACATGCCCGGCATAGGCGGCCTGGAAACCTGCCGGGCGATCCGTGGCGGCTCGGACATCCCGGTGATCATTCTCTCGGTCCGCAACACCGAAAAGGACAAAGTAGCCGCGCTCGATGCCGGCGCCGACGATTACGTCACCAAGCCCTTCGGAATCGAGGAACTGCTGGCCCGTATTCGAGCCGCCATGCGGCGTTCGACCTCATCGCCCGAAGGCGGACCGCGCGGGTTCACCGCGCCCGATCTCGAAATCGATTTTGAAACCCGCCGCGTGCGCGCCAACGGCAAAGACGTTCGCCTGACGCCGAAAGAGTTCGACTTGCTGCACTACCTGGTGGCGCACTCCGGCAAGCCCGTGACGCACCGCGAACTGCTGCAAGCCGTCTGGGGCCCGGACTACGGCGACGAACCCGAATACCTGCGCGTCTTCATCAACCAGGTACGCAAGAAGATTGAAGCCAACCCGGCCAAACCGAAATACATCGTCACGGAGCCCTGGGTGGGTTACCGATTTGAGGGAAGCAGCGCGGGCGGCTGAATCCCACGAAGTGCCCGCCACGATAAACTCCTGATCCTTTCTTTACGACTTCTTTATGTCTCGGCCTTTACCCTGAAGTCAGGTGAACATCATGCCGACTCGTGGCGAACTTCGAATCGATCCGGGAACTCTCGCGACCATTGAACCGGTCGATGAGCTTGAAGTCGTGGTGCCCTACACGGAATGGGCCGTGACCGACGCCGTACTGAAGCGCGCGGCATCGTTGACCGCGGGGCTGAATGTCAGGCTGAAGCTCATCGCCGTTCATGCGGTGCCCTTCCCCGCAGACTTCGAATGCCCGGCCTCGGTGCACTCGCAGCTTGTGAAGCAACTGGTAGACCTGGCGGGCCGCTGCCCCTTGCCCGTGGAGGCGCAGGTAGTGTTGGCACGCAGCCAGGACGAAGGCTTTCGATACATGCTGAAACCGGAATCGACGGTGTTGGTGGGGGCCCGCAAACACTTCTGGCGCACAGCCGAAGAGCGCCTGGCTAAGACGCTGGTCGCGGACGGGCACAAAGTGGCACTGATTCACGTGGCGCCCGATTCAAATGGCAAAGAGGCCAAATGTTAGACCTGGGATTCGTTTTGATCGCAATTGGATTTTTTCTGGCGAGTTGGGCATTCGTGAAAGGATGCGACCGTCTATGACTCTCGAATACACAATTTCTTTGCTGATCGCAGTGGGTGTCGGCGTATATCTGGTCTACGCCTTGCTGCGCCCGGAGCGCTTCTAGGCCACTCTATGACTGCCGGCATCTTTCAAATCGCTCTTTACTTTCTGGTCATCGCCGCCATCACGAAACCCATGGGCGCCTACATGGCGAAGGTCTTCGCCGGCGAGCGCACTTTCCTGCATCGCGTGTTGCGCCCGCTTGAAGCCGCCATCTACAAGCTCTGCGGGGTGGAGGAATCGGCCGAACAGCGCTGGACCCAATACGCCGGCTCGATGCTGGTCTTCAGCATCGTCAGCCTGCTGTTCACTTACCTGCTGATGCGCGTGCAGCAGTGGCTGCCGCTGAACCCGCAAGGGCTGGCCAACGTTGGACCGGACCTTTCGTTCAACACGGCCGTCAGTTTCACCACGAACACCAACTGGCAGTCCTACACGCCCGAAACCACCATGAGCTACTTCACGGAGATGGCGGCGCTGGCCACGCACAACTTCTTCTCCGCCGCGCTTGGCATAGCGGTTGCTATCGCGTTCATCCGCGGCTTCGCGCGCCACTCCACTAAGACGCTGGGCAACTTCTGGGTGGATTTCACGCGAGCCACGGTCTATGTTCTGCTGCCGCTTTCCATCGTAGGCGCGCTGCTGCTGTGCTCGCAAGGCGTAATTCAGAACTTCGATGCATACACCAAGGTCACCACGCTCGAAGGCGCGGTGCAGACGATTCCGCAGGGCCCGGTGGCATCGCAGGAAGCCATCAAGATGATCGGCACCAACGGCGGCGGATTCTTCAACGCCAACTCCGCCCATCCGTTTGAGAACCCCACGCCCGTTTCCAACTTTCTGCAGATGGTTTTCATTTTCATGATTCCCGCCGGACTCACTTACACGTTCGGCAAAATGGTGCGCGATACGCGGCAGGGCTGGGCTCTGTTCGCCGCCATGTCCGTGCTATTTCTGGCCGGTGTGGGCGTGGTCTATTCGGCGGAACAGGCAGGCAACCCGATTCTGACGAAGCTGGGCGTGGCGGGTCCAAACTATGAAGGCAAGGAGGTGCGGTTCGGCATCGCCAATTCCGCGCTCTTTACCGTGATTACAACCGACGCCAGTTGCGGCGCCGTGAACAACGCGCACGACAGCCTGACGCCGCTGGGCGGCCTGGTGCCTCTGATCAATATCGAACTGGGCGAAGTGGTTTTCGGCGGAGTCGGCTCGGGCATGTACGGAATGCTGATCTTCGCCATCCTGGCCGTGTTCATCGCCGGCCTGATGGTGGGCCGTACGCCGGAATACCTGGGTAAGAAAATCGAGCAAAAGGAAGTCAAGATGATGATGCTCGCGGTGCTGGTGCTGGCGTTTACCATTTTGGGATTCGCCGCCACCGGATCGGTGGCCCAGTTCGCCAAGAACAGTTGGATCAATCCGCCTGGGCCCGCCACGGCAAACCTGGGCAACAACGGCCCGCACGGCCTATCGGAAATGCTGTATACCTACACCAGCGCCGTGGGCAACAACGGCAGCGCTTTCGGCGGCATCGGCGCCAATACGCCCTACTTCAACACCACCATAGGGATTGCGATGCTGTTCGGCCGTTTCCTGATGATGATTCCGCTGCTGGCCGCCGCGGGCAACCTGGCGCAGAAGAAACTGGTGCCGGTTTCGGCGGGCACGTTCCCCACTCACGGGCCTCTGTTCGTCGGCCTGCTGGTGGGGGTGGTGATCATCGTGGGCGCGCTTACGTTCTTCCCGGCGCTTTCGCTCGGTCCCATCGTGGAACACTTCCTGATGCTGCAAGGCAAACTCTGGAGCTAAATTGTCATGACTGATCTCACATCGCCTGAGGAAACTGCAGGGGCCGGGCAGGCCCGGCCCGCGGTGAGCGACGCGGTTTCCCTGATGCCGAAGAAGGGCTCCCGAGCGCGCCCGCTATTCGATCCGCCGATCGTGAAGCGCGCGATCACGGATTCGCTGATCAAGCTGAACCCGCGCAAGATGATGAAGAACCCGGTGATGTTCGTGGTGGAGGTGGGCGCGGTGATGACCAGCGTGCTGGCCGTGCGCGATTTCGCCGCCGGTTCCGCGGTTGCCGGTTTCACGTTTCAGATCACCCTCTGGCTATGGTTCACCGTCCTGTTCGCCAACTTCGCCGAAGCCATGGCGGAAGGCCGCGGCAAGGCGCAGGCCGATACCCTGCGCAAAACCAAAACCGAAACCACCGCGCGCCGCCTCATAAACGGCCGTAGCGAAACCGTCTCCGCCACGCTCCTGCGCAGCGGCGATATCGTGCGGGTGGAGATGAACGAGACCATTCCCGGTGACGGCGATGTGATCGAAGGCATTGCCAGCGTGGATGAATCGGCCATCACCGGGGAAAGCGCGCCAGTGATTCGCGAATCGGGCGGCGACCGCAGCGCCGTTACCGGCGGCACCAAGGTACTCTCCGATTGGATCCAGGTGCGCATCACCTCCAACCCAGGAGAGACTTTTCTGGACCGCATGATCGCCCTGGTGGAAGGCGCCGAACGCCAGAAGACTCCCAATGAGATTGCGCTCAACATCGTGATCGCCGGGCTTACCCTGGTCTTCCTGCTGGCGGTGATTACGCTGCAGCCCTTCGCGATTTACAGCGTGGCCGCCAGCGGAACCGGCACCGCGCCTTCCATCACGGTGTTGATCTCACTTCTGGTATGCCTGATTCCGACCACCATTGGCGGCCTGCTCTCCGCCATCGGGATTGCCGGCATGGACCGCGTAATGCAGCATAACGTATTGGCCATGAGCGGCAAAGCCGTGGAGGCCGCGGGCGACGTCAACAGCCTGCTGCTGGATAAGACCGGCACCATCACGCTGGGCAACCGGCAAGCCGTGGAGTTCATTCCCATCGGCGGCGTGACCCCGGAGGAACTGGCGGACGCCGCGCAACTTTCGAGCCTGGCGGACGAAACCCCGGAAGGCCGCTCCATCGTGGTGCTGGCCAAGCAGACGTACAACATTCGCGGGCGCGAGATGGCTGAGCATGAAGCCCACTTTATTCCGTTCACGGCCCAGACCCGCATGAGCGGCGTGGACCTGGACGGCCGCCGCATCCGCAAAGGCGCCACCGAATCCGTAGTGGAATTCGTTCACGAACACGGCGGCTCCGTGCCAACCGAACTCATGGATATCACCGACCGCATCTCGCGCTTCGGCGGTACGCCGCTGGTGGTGGCGGACGGCGCGCGCGCCCTGGGCGTGGTGCACCTGAAGGACGTAGTGAAGGGCGGCATGCGCGAGCGCTTCGGGCAACTCCGCGCCATGGGCATCCGCACCATTATGATCACCGGCGACAATCCGCTCACCGCCGCGGCCATCGCGGCCGAAGCCGGTGTGGACGATTTTCTGGCCCAAGCCACGCCGAAAGACAAGATGGACCTGATCAAGAAGGAGCAGGCCGGCGGACGCCTGGTGGCGATGACGGGCGACGGCACCAACGACGCGCCGGCCCTGGCGCAGGCCGATGTGGGCCTCGCCATGAATACCGGGACCATGGCTGCCAAGGAAGCCGGCAACATGGTTGACCTGGACAGCAATCCCACCAAGCTCATTGAGGTGGTGGCCATCGGCAAGCAGTTGCTGATGACGCGCGGCGCGCTGACCACTTTTTCGATCGCCAACGATATTGCAAAGTACTTTGCGATTTTGCCGGCGATGTTCATGGCTACGTATCCGGCGCTGGCCAAGCTCAACATCATGGGTCTGCACAGTGCCCAGAGCGCGGTACTGGCTTCGGTGATCTTCAATGCGCTGATCATCATCGTGCTTATTCCGCTGGCGCTTCGCGGGGTGCAATACCGCCCCATGAGCGCGGCCAACCTGCTGCGGCGCAACCTGCTGGTATACGGCGTGGGCGGTGTGATCGCGCCCTTCCCGGGCATCTGGCTCATTGACCGGCTGCTTGGCGTTTTGCATCTGGCGTAAGGGATAACCAAAATGAAACAACTTCTGATTGCGGTCAAAGCGACTCTGCTGCTGACGGTGTTGACGGGCCTGGCGTATCCGCTGCTGGTCACGGGCCTGGCCAAAACCTTGTTCCGCACGCAGGCCAATGGCACTTTGATTCAGGCCAACGGGCGCACTATCGGCTCTGAGTTGATCGGCCAGCGCTTCACGCGGCCCGAGTATTTCCACGGCCGGCCCTCAGCCGCCGGCAACGACGGATACGACGGACTGTCATCCGGCGGCTCCAACCTGGGCCCGACAAATCAAAAGTTGGCCGACCGGGTCACCGACGACATGAAGAAGTTCCGCGCCGGGAACCCCGCGTTCTCGGGGCCGGTACCGGCCGACCTGTTGACGGCTTCCGGCAGCGGCCTGGACCCGCACCTGAGTCCAGCCTCCGCCGATGCCCAGGTCGCCGGGGTAGCCGCCGCCCGCAGAATGACAGTAGACGCCGTGCGCCAACTGGTGGCAGCCAACACCGAAGACCGGCAGTTGGGCATTCTCGGTGAAGCCCGGGTCAACGTGTTGAAGTTGAATCTGGCGTTGGATAGCATGCCAAAATAGGGCGTACTTGACAACCCAGGGAGCCACATCTGGTTGATCGCCGGCCCAGCCCCGAAGAACTCCTGCGCCGCGTCCAGGCCGAAGAGAGCCGCGAACGGCGCGGCCGCCTCAAAGTTTTCCTGGGCTACGCCTCGCGCGTCGGCAAGTCTTTCCGCATGTTCGACGAGGGCCGCCGCCGCAAGGAACGCGGCCAGGACGTGGTCATCGTCGCCACGCAGCGCGACGTCACGCCGGACGTGGCCGAAATCGTTTCCGGCATCGAAGTAATTCCCCTGGTAGATGGCGCCATAGACCTGGTCGCGCTTTTCCGCCGGCATCCGGAAGTCTGCCTGATCGACGAACTGGCCAACGATAATCCGCCCGGCAGCCGCAACCGCCAGCGCTGGCAAGACCTTCAGGAGCTGCTGGACCGCGGCATCTCCGTCATCACCGCCGTGAACCTGCAGCACATTCGCGAGCAGCAGGACGCGGTGGAACATGTCACCGGCAAACGCGCCCCGCAAAGCGTTCCCGAGGAATTCCTCAAAGAGGCCGACGAGATTGAAGTAGTGGACGCACCTCCGGAAATTCTGCTGGACCGGACGGGCAATAGCCGAATTCCCGATGCGCGCCAACTGGCCGAGTTGCGTGAGCTGGCGCTTCTGCTGGCGGCCGATGTAGTGGACAGCCAGTTGCAGACCTATCTGGATTCGCACGGGGTAGCCGCGCGTTGGGGCGCACAGGAGCGTATCCTGGTTTGCCTGACGCCGCATAGCAACGCGGCCGAGATGCTGCGCAGCGGCTATCGCAATGCGCTGCGGTTCCACGGAGCGCTGCTGGCAGCCTGCGTGGAACAGGAGAATCTGCGTCCCAAGGACCGCGAGAAACTGGAACAGCACCTGGCGCGGGCCCGCGAACTGGGCGCCGAAGTCCACTGCCTGAAAGGCGCCGATTTCGTGGAGACCCTGCTCGATTTCGCACGCGAGCAGCGTATCACGCAGCTTTTTCTGGGACACACCGGCAGCGAACAACGGTTCGCCTTTCAGCGCAGCCCCGTGGACCGTTTGATTGAGGCGGCCGAGGATTTCGACCTCCGGCTCTTCCCGCACCAAGGCGATCAATGAGTGAACCCCAGCTCAAAATCTACCTGGGATACGCGGCCGGCGTGGGCAAGACCTACCGCATGCTGGAAGAGGCGCAGGCCATGCGCCAGAAGGGCGCGGACATCGTCATCGGTTATTTCGAACCGCACGGCCGCAAGGAAACCATCGCCAAAACCGAGGGCCTGGAGTTGATTCCCCGGCGCGTGGCGGCCTATGGCGGAACCAACTTTGAGGAGATGGATACGGAGGCAATTCTGCGGCGCAAACCGGCGGTTGCCCTGGTGGACGAATTCGCCCACACCAATGTGCCCGGGTCGAAGAACTTGAAGCGCTGGCAGGATGTCCAGGAACTGCTGGCGGCAGGAATCGACGTGCTCACCACCATGAACGTGCAGCATCTGGAAAGCCTCAACGACCAGGTATGGCACGTCACCGGAGTGCGTGTGCGGGAAACCGTTCCGGACTGGGTGGTGGACGAGGCCGCCGAAATCGTCTTAGTGGACCTTACGCCGCGCGCGCTGCGTAATCGAATTGAGCGGGGCGTGGTGTATGCCCCCGAAAAGGCGAAGCGGGCGATGGAAAACTTCTTCGCCGAAGCCAACCTCGGCGCGCTGCGTGAGATGGCCATGCGCCATACAGCCCACGAGGTGGAAGAACGGCTGGCGGTTCCCGAGCCGGCGCGTGCCTCCACGCGCCACGAGCGTATTCTGATCTGCCTCACCAGCCGCCCGTCTTCCGCCAATCTGATCCGGAGGGGCAAACGCGTGGCCGATTATCTGCAGGCCGATTGCCTGGCCCTGCACGTTTGCATTCCTTCCGAAAGGGACCCCGAAACCGTGGAGCGGCATCTGAGCTTTGCCCGCAACCTTCGCATTCAGACTCACACCATGAAGGCCGAGGACATACCGCGCGCCATAACCGAGTTCGCGCGAGCCGAAAAGGTGACGCAGATCTTTATGGGACGCGGGCTGCCCCGCCCGGTGTGGAAGCGATTTAGCGAGAGCGTGGTCCAGCAGGTTGTACGACTGGCCAGAGACATGCAGATCACTATTGTGGCGGAACGCCGCCGCTAGGGGATACCATAGGCCTGTATGTTGCGATTGCGATCATGCGTACTTACCGCGATGTTGTGCGTTCCGGCACTGTGCGCTAACGATCCAACAATCGATGAGTCCCTGGCGCGCATGTACAACTTCGATTTTCCGGCCAGCCAGGAGATCCTTAGCCACTACATAGCGACCCATCCGCAAGATCCGCTCCCGTATGCGCTCCGCGCCTCCGGGTATCTTTTTTATGAGCTGGACCGGCTGGGGATTTTGGAAAGCGAATTTCTGATCGACGATAACCAGATCGCCGAGAAGAGGAAGAAACTCGAGCCTGACTCGGCCAATCGCGAAAAATTCCTCGCGGCCTTGAAGGATGTGGACGCGCGCGTGACGCCGGCACTTCAAGCCGACCCCAACGACCGCGACGCATTGTTTGCGATATGCATTGCGCAGGGCGTCGCTACCGACTACATGGCCCTGGTGGAGAAGCACCAGATCGGGAGCCTGTCTCTGGCCAAGCGCTCCAACGGTTATGCGCAGCGGTTGCTCAAGCTGGATCCGAAGTTCTACGACGCCTATCTGAGCGCCGGCATTACGGAGTATATGATCGGCAGCCTGCCGTTTTTCCTGCGGTGGTTCGTGCATTTCGACAATGTCAACGGCAGCAAGGAAAAGGGCGTGCAGAACCTCCAGATGGTGGCGCGGGAAGGCCACTACTTCAAACCCTTTGCCAAAATTCTGCTGGGCATTATCGCGCTCCGCGAAAAGCGCCCGCAGGAAGCGCACCGGCTGTTGGCGGAGTTGTCGCACGACTACCCCGAAAACCCGCTATTCCGGAAAGAGCTGAACAAGCTGAGTTCCAAACTTGGCGTGAACGCGAACTAGCCGCGGCGGTGGCTATGCGAAACTGAAGTCTCCGTGGCACACCCCATTCAGGTTGAAGGCCTCAAGAAAAACTATGGCGACGTTCCCGCCGTAAAAGGCATCGACTTCGAAGTACGGGCGGGTGAAGTCTTCGGCTTGTTGGGACCTAACGGCGCCGGCAAAACCACCACCGTAGAAATCCTCGAGGGCCTTCGCACGCGCAGCGCCGGCCGCGTTTCCGTGCTCGATTGCGATCCTGAAGTCCAGACCCGGCAGTTGAAGGACCGGGTCGGCGTCTGCCTGCAGTCCACCAATCTCCAGGAAAAGCTCAAGGTCATTGAGGCCATGGAGTTGTTCGCCGCTTTTTACACCCGCACCGTGGACAGCACTCAACTGCTGAAGCGGCTGCAACTTTGGGAAAAGCGCGACACGCAGTACGCCAAGCTTTCGGGCGGCCAGCAGCAGCGTTTGGCGCTGGCCCTGGCGCTGCTTAACGACCCGCAGGTGTTGTTCCTGGACGAACCTTCAGCGGGCCTCGATCCGCAGGCGCGCCTGGAAATCCACGAACTGGTGCAGGACCTACGCCGCGAGCAGCGCACCATTCTGCTGACCACCCACTACATTGAAGAGGCCGAGAAACTCTGCGACCGCGTGGCCATTGTCGACGAAGGCCGCATTGTCGCCATGGGCACGCCGCGCGAAATTCAAGAGCGCACGCTGGCCAACTCGATCATCGAAGTGGACTGCGCCCAGCCCATAACCGAATCCGTCCCGGCCTGGCCCGAGGCGGGTAAGATTACCGTCAGCGACAGCCGAACGCGAATCTCCGTCACCTCCGCCCGGCCCGCTCGTATCGTGGTCCTCCTGGTGAAGTGGCTGGACGAAAAGGGAGTGGAACTGGCGGATATCCGCATCAAGCGGCCGTCGCTCGAAGACGCCTTTATTGAGCTGACGGGAAAGAGTCTCCGGGAATGAAAGTATACCTGGCGTTATTCAAAAGCAATATGCGGTTGACCATGCGGGACCGTGGCGTGCTGTTCTTCAACTACCTCTTCCCGCTGATTTTCTTCTTCGCCTTTGCGGAAATGTTCCATGCGGGCATGGGTTCCGGCATTGCCTACTTCGTCAGCACCGTGCTGGTTATGGGAATCCTGGGCAACGGGCTGTGGGGCGCGGGCATGCGTTCCGTGCAGGAGCGCGAGGCCAACATTCTGCGGCGTTTTAAGGTCACTCCGATTTCACCGCTCCCGATCCTCGTCGCGGCCATGGTGAGCGGCTGGGTGCTCTACGTGCCCGCCCTTGTTATTTTGGTTGGGCTGGCGCATTTCATGTACGCCATGCCGCTTCCGCGGAACTGGCTGTCTCTGTTTGTGATGGCATCGCTGGGGGTGTGCGCCTTCCGCGGCATCGGTCTAATTCTGGCGGCGGTGACCAACACCATGCAGGAAGCCACCATCGCCATCCAACTCCTCTACATGCCCATGCTGTTCCTGAGCGGCGCCACAATCCCAGCCGCCATCCTGCCCCAGTGGGCGCAGACAGCGGCACAGTTCATGCCGGCGTCGTATCTGGTCACGGGGTTTCAAGGAATCTTTTTCCGCAATCAGAACCTCCTCGATAACGCCGGCGCTGTCGCCGCCCTGCTGCTCACCGCGGTGCTGGGCTTGTTTCTGGCGGTGCAGCTTTTCCGTTGGGACAAGGAAGAGAAGATCCGGCCGCGCAACAAGGTGTGGGTCCTGGCGGTGCTGGGGCCATTCGTGGCTATGGGTGTATGGCAGGCCTACAGCAAGCAGAACATCGGACAGAATGATGCGCTCTTCCGCGACCTGCAGCGGGCCGGCACGTTCCTGATCCGCAATGTGCGGGTCTTTACCGGCGATGGCACAGCGATCGAAAACGGCGCTGTTCTGGTGCGCGACGGCAAGATCGCCGAGGTCTACGAAGGCAGCGGGCCGAATCCCGAGCAGTTGAAAGCCGAGGTGGTGGAGGGCCAGGGTAAGACGCTGCTGCCGGGCTTGATCGATACTCACGTACACCTGGCTGGACCTGCCGGCATGTCTACGGCCCCCGAAGATTATGATCCGCGGAAGACCATGCCGCGCTCGGCCGCCGCACTTCTCTATAGCGGTGTGACCGCGGCGCGCAGCGTAGGCGATGGCCTGGACGCCTCGCTGAAACTTCGCGGCCAGATTAACTCGGGGAGCAAGCTGGGCGCGCAGATTTTCGCGTGCGGTCCCATGTTCACCGCCGAGAACGGGCATGGCACGGAGTTCGTGGCACGCCTGCCAGCCGCCATCGAAGAAAGCGTCAAGGCGCAAATGGTGCGCACGCCGAAGACGCCGGAAGATGCCCGCCGCCAGGTGCGTGAGCTGAAGGCCGCGGGCGTGGATTGCATCAAAGGCATCCTGGAAGCCGGCTGGGGTGACGGCATGCTCTTTGACCGGCTGGACCTGCTGCTGGTGCGGTCGGTTGCGGAGGAAGCGCACGCCCAGCACCTGCCGCTGGCCATCCACACGGGCGACGCGCGCGATGTGGCGGACGCGGTGGAGATTGGCGCAGCATCGGTGGAGCACGGCTCCTGGCGCGATGAAATTCCCGACCGGCTGCTGGATCGCATGGCGCAGCAGGGCGTCTATCTCGACCCCACGCTGGCGGTGGCCGAGGCCTACGCGCAATTCTTCGCGGGCAAGGCCGATGCGTTGGGCAATTCGCTGGTGCAGCAGGCGGTGCCGGCGCGCATACTGAAAGGCACGCTCGATTTTGTGGCCTCTGGAAAAGGATCGGACGCCGCCAAGGCCGAGCTGTTCCAAAAGGCTTTCGAGCAGGCCCGATCTAACCTGGTGCGCGCCTGGAAGGCCGGGGTGCCTTTGGTGATGGGAAGCGACTCAGGCAACCCGCTGGTCTTTCACGGCCCTTCGGTGCACCACGAACTGCAGCTCTGGGTACAGGCGGGCATTCCGGTGCAGGTGGCGCTGCAGGCGGCTACCGTCAACGCCGCGAAGTTGCTGGGCGCCGGGAACCGCATCGGGGCGATTCGTAAGGGCCTCGATGCCGATCTGCTGCTGGTGGACGGCAATCCGCTCCAGGATGTGTCGGCCACCGAGCGCATTTCCCTGGTGGTATTCAAAGGGGAGCGCATCCACCGCGCCGGATTATTCGACCAGAAGTAGCTCTTGCAGCAGACGGCGGATTTCTGCGATTACCGCATCGGGGCGCTCCATCGGAATATAGTGCGAGCTCTCCGGCAGAACCAGGTCTCGCCCGCGGGCGAATTTCGAGGCCAGGTCAATGGCGGTGGGTGAGGCGGCAAGATCGAAGACGCCGGGAGTGCGCACGGCGCCGGCGCGCATGACGACCACCGGCTGCCCTATGGTTGCAATCTCCGGATAGATGTTGGATTCGGGCGCATTGGAGTTCAGGTAAATGGACGCCTCGATGGGGGGCGGGCAGGCCAGCACGTACCCCTGTGAATCGCCCAAGGTGGAACCGTTGGGCAACAGGCCGTAATCGCAATAGTCGCGAAGGATGCCGGGCTGCCAGCGGGTGAAAGGACCGCGGCTGCGGAAGCGCTCGAACATTTCGCCGGGCGAACTCCAGATGGCGCGGCGGCGCAAGGTGAAGGAGGCGTCCGGGGGTTCGGCGCCGTAGTACTCGAACGGAAAGATAGTGGGGTCCACCAGCAGCAGGGCGCGGTACGTTTCAGGCCGCAGGGCAGCGGCTTGCGCGGTGAGATGGCCGCCCTGGGAATGGCCGATGCCGATGGCGTTGCGCACGTTCAGTTGCTCGGCTACGGCGGCCAGGTCGCGGCCGAAATCACGCCAGAGGCACGGCGGGCCGGGCTTGCTGCTGCGCCCGTGGCCGCGGGAATCGAGAGCCAGCGAATGGCGTCCCGGGAACTCCTGGATGATGCGATCCCAGCAGCGGCCATGAAAGCCGGTGGCATGCGCGAAGAGCAGCGGCGGATCTTCGCCGGGCCAATCCCAGACGGCGAGTTGCTGCTGGTTGGCGGAGATGAGGTTGAGGTGGGGCGGTTCCAAATAGGCATTGTCCCACGCACCACTTACTATACTCAAAGCATGCCCGGCCTGCTCTATGTGGTAGCCACGCCCATCGGGAACCTGGAAGATATTACGTATCGCGCGGTGCGCGTGCTGGGGGAAGCGGACCTGATTGCGTGCGAGGACACGCGGCAGACGCGCAAACTGCTGGATCATTATCACATCCGGAAGCCGACCATCAGCTACCACGATCACAACGAAGCGGAACGCACCGAAGACCTGGCCGCGCGGCTGCGGGGCGGAGCCGTGATCGCTCTGGTCTCGGATGCCGGGATGCCGCTGGTATCGGATCCGGGATACCGGCTGGTGCGCGCGGCCATTGAGAGCGGGGTACCGGTGCAGGCGATTCCGGGGGCATCGGCAACCATCACGGCGCTGGCGGCTTCGGGGCTGCCGACGGATTCGTTTCGCTTCGGCGGATTTCTGCCGCACAAACCGGGGCAGCGGGCGAGGCTGCTGGAGCAACTGGCGGAGGAGCACGCGACCCTGATCTTTTACGAAGCGCCGCATCGGATTCTGGAAGCGCTGGAGGCGATCGAAGGCGCGTTGGGGCCGCGGCCCGTGGTGGTGGCGCGCGAGCTGACCAAGATTCACGAGGAGTTTCTGCGCGGCACGGCGGCTGAGATTCGGGCGCAACTGGAAGCCCGCGATTCCATCAAGGGTGAAATTACGCTGCTGATCGGCAAAGCCCTTGCGCCCGCGCCGGATGATACGCCGCTACCGGAAGCGGTAGACCTGTTGATTCGCGCGGGTACGCCGCGGATGGACGCGATCAAGCAGGTGGCGCGGCGGCGCGGCTTGTCCAAGAGGGAAGTCTATGAGCAGTTGGTGCAAGAGAAGTAGCGCTACTCGGTCTTACGCGATCGACGTCAACGCCGGCGGCGCACGGTGAATGAAACGGAGTTGCTTTTGCCGCCCGAGGTCGTCACTGAGACCTGGCGCACTCCAGTGGCCGCAGCCGCCCTAATGTTCACCATGGCCGTGATTTGGGTTCCGCCGACTACTGTCACGTTGCTCACCGTGACGCCCGCGCCGCTAATACCTACGGTTGCGCCGGCAATGAAATTCGTGCCGGTCAGGGTCACATTCACTGCGGTACTCTGCCTGGCGCTATTGGGGGCGATCGACGTCAAAGCCGGCGCCGCCGCACTGGCGTTCACGGTGAACGTCTGAACGTTGCTGTTCCCCGCGCCGGTCGTGACGAACATGCCGTGACCGCCGGTGGCCGCCGTCGATGCAAGCGTAAACGTGGCGGTGATCTGCGTGGCGCTCACCACCAACACGTTGCTCACCGTCAGGCCGGCGCCGCTCCCACCCACGGTAGCTCCCGCGGCAAAGTTCGTGCCGGTCAGGGTAACGTTGATAGCCGCGCCTTGCGTTCCGCTTGATGGACTCAACGAAGTCAGTGCCGGAAGCGATGCGGCGGGCAGCAATCCAAAGACGGCGACACTGTTGGGCGTTCCCACGTAGACCTTTCCGTTCGCGATCGTCGGCGTGATGAATTTGTTTCCCGCGCCGAATTGGTCGCGGCTGCCCGGCGCCTGGCTGGTGTTGTAGAGTTCCGTAAGCAGATCGTTGGCATCGTAAGCGTGCAGTGCCGCCGGGTTGCTGTTCTCCACAGCCCACAGAATTGCGTTCGAAGTTCCATTGGCGGAAATGGAGGGCGTTGTGCCGGGAAAGGCGAATGACGTCATCGTAGTGGACCACGGGGTGGTTCCGAGCGTACCCGCCGTCATCTTGTAGGCGCGAATCACATCTCCCACCGACCCAAAATACAAAAGGCCGTTGAACCATGCGGGATTGGCGAATTGACTGCCGCCGAGCGCCGTGGCCAACTGCTGATAGATATTCCCGTTAGTGGCGGGGTTGAATTTGCCCATGTTGTCGCGGTCGAACAGGTAGACGTTCCGGTCTTTGCCGGCGCCCACTCCCAGGTGGCGGATTTTTCCGGCGGAATCGGTAACGTCCGGAATCAGGAGAACACCGCCCGAGCCAAGGTCTTCATCGACGTTCGATTCCGCCACGGTGTTGAACATGGTCCAGTAATCCATGGCCTTCAAAGCGCCGCTAACCAGCGACAGCTTCACGAAAGCATTGCCGTAGTCGCCCTTGCCCGGAAAGCCCGCCGCATCGAGCGCAGTGTCGAAAGTTCCGTTGGCAATCTGGAAGAACAGGTTGCCGCTGGAATCGGCCGAGGCGCCGGCGCCCGCACCCCACACGGAGGCCTCATTCCCGTTAGGAGCGAAGTTGAAGACGCTGGTCTGCGCCAGGGTCGCCTGGCTGTAGCCGATGGTCCAGCCCGTGTACGGCCGAATGTCGCAATGCGACGACCAGCTCGTGTAGACCACGCCGTTCACCAGTAGCAGGCCGGGCCGGGCTTTGTACTGTTTTGCGTCGAATACCACGTTTCCATTGCTGCTGTTATCGCCGGTGCCTGGATAAGTGGCCTGAATGTCGATGGGGCCGCCGGCCTGTTCCGCGCCCGTAGTGATGTCGATGGCATGGAGCCGCTGGTGATAGTTGGCCGCGGAGTCCTTGCTCATAGCAACCACATAGATGGCGCCGTGCGGGCCCGCCGTGGGGTCGATCGCCGGCGTCGCGGTGATCCCGATTTCGGGGGAAACCTGGCCGCACCCGCGTATGTCGGAGGTGGTTTCTCCCGCCTTCAACAACGATATTTGCCAGTAGCTGACACCGCTGTCGGCGTCAAAAGCGTAAAGACTATCGTGCTCCGTGGCTACAAAGACCACGTTGTGCACACCCTGGTTCGGGATGGTAACCCCCGAAACCAGGAGCGGCTGCGCATCTACTTTGCCGTCGACCGGCAGTGCAAAGAGCTTGCCGAAAGAGGCAAACCGTACGTTCTGCGGCGTCAACAATGTTTCAGTTAAGTTTTGTCCCGTGCGCATGTTGTCGTTGTGATAAGTCACAACACTACTCTGCGCGAACGAGAGGCTGGGGATACTTCCTAGTAAAACGGAGACAGAGAGACAATGGGAGAGCCGTCCGAATCCGAAAGACATGCAGCGATTAGATCACTACATCGACGTCGCGTCTGCGCGATTGTTCACTCTTGGCGACGGCCTTCGTATCGCTCCTCACCGACCTGGGTATCGTCCTCCGGAGCTTACGCCTGCCGCGCCAGTCCCAGGTTTCGCTGTTTCATCCACTGCAGCTTCGACTGGTGTTCCTGATACAGGGTGGAAAATCCGGCCCAGTAGTAGCCGAAGACAAATAGCGAAAGAAAAGGAATCGACAGGAAGTTGTAAGTCTGGATGGCGAAGGCCACCATTCCCAGGAAGTAGGTG
>Ga0209849_1000002_pt1 | contig 24899 bp, 14 predicted proteins | sample OrgsoiDNA2013048_FD_185798 | JGI IMG/M metagenome (GOLD analysis project Ga0209849, IMG submission 185798) | Permafrost soil microbial communities from the Arctic, to analyse light accelerated degradation of dissolved organic matter (DOM) -... | ecosystem: Environmental > Terrestrial > Soil >... | reverse complement strand
GTAACCAAACTTATTGCACATATTCCTTTCAGCGCCTGACGAGTAGTTAGTACCCATCTGAGATAAACTTCACCGTGACGTGGTGATTCACGATTACTAGTAATTCCTTATTCATGTAGTCGAGTTTCAGACTACAATTCACGAATAGTTATGTCCAGTTTTAAGGATTAGCTCCATTTCGCAATATAGCATCCTTTTGTAAAGGCATATGTGGCACGTCTATAGCCCACGCTATTAAGGCCATGATGACTTGTCTTAGTCCCTTTTAACTTATCCTTTATAATGGAGAACTACTTTATAAAAATAAATAAAGCAAGGGTTTTCGTTAATTTATGGAACGAACCAAAATCTCACGACATTAACTGAAGACAGCCGTGCAGCGCTTGTAATAATTGAATAATATTCAATGCATAATGTGGTAAGGTTATTCGCGGATCATCGAATTAAATAACATACTTCACTACTGGTTTCAGAAACGGTCTAATGATTTCAATTTGGGCGTTGCCGCTTTACTCATGAGGTGGAATGCTTACACTTTCATTTATAGGCCAAATTAATCTAACCTATGACATTCATAATTTTCTCCAAGGACTACTAGGGTATCTAATCCTTCTCGTTACCCAAGGCTTCGTCCCTCAACGTCAGTTTTTACATAAAAGGTTGCCTTCGCCGTTACCCGTCCTTCCAGTATCACAAAATATCAACTTTCCTCCGGAAATTCGCCCCTTCTCTCATAAAACTCTAGAAAATTAGTCCCTATTATGGCTTGATTTCCCGTCTAAGTACCCTTTAAACCTAATAAAGATGAATAACACTAGTCTTCTACGTGTTACCGCGACTGCTGGCACGTAATTTGGTCAAGACTTATAGATAGTAAATTGTCATTATCATTCTTCTACCTAGAACTTTATACGACTTATTCGTTATACGTTCTTCCAAGTTGCTGGTTCAGCCGTTAGGCTATTGACCAATATACCCCACTGCTGTACTATCTGCCGTGGGCTTTTTTCAGACCCAATGTGGTCGATCGACCTCTCAGTCTCGACTGCCGGAACATGAGCTAGCTTTGCGCTAATACTCCTCCAGAATATACGCTAACATCTTAAAGCGAAACTTTATATTTCTTTTTTATTATAAGGGATTTTGTCCTTACTTTAAGGCAGCTAGGTTATCATTTACTCACCTGTACACCACTTCTAATTAAATTTTATAAAATTAGACGTTCGATTAGCATGTGTCAAGCATTTGGACAGCGTTCATTCAGAGCCATCATCAAACTCAACTTTTTATTATGGTGGTTATTACCACTACTATTGTTTTCATTTTAAATGAATTATTTTTTTTTCTGGAGTTTTTGGATATATTTAAGCGAGTTATTGTACTTGTTGTACGTGTACTTTTTAAAGCTAAATATGAAACGTCATTTTCATGACTTATACAAAATGTATTATTAATACATTTATTATATATAAATCTCTTACTCTCTGTTAAATTTTAAAGTTTTTACCTTTGTTTTATAAAATATAAATATGTTTATATAAACACATACCAAATTAGCTCTTGACTTTCCTATGTTAAGATGAATAACATCATACATTATTAATCACTATTTATATATTTTTTACTTATTTTAATTATAAAAGACTATGATTTTAAACTTAATGCTCTTATAGTAGCTATACTTTGTTAATGTAATTCTAAAGCATCTTTTATATAAGAAGAAGATAAAACCACGAAAACTTGTGCTTGTATAAAAGCAATACCTATTTCTAATCCTGAAAAGGCTATTATAAATAGTAAAGGCATTAGACCTAGAAAAAAATAAACTAAACCTTTACTCATTATATTATAAGTAAAGCCTCCCAATATGTTTAATAGCATATGACCACTTAAAACATTAGCTGCTAATCTTAATCCTAGAGATACATTTCTAGCTAAGTAAGAAATGAATTCTATTAAAACTAATAAAGGTAATAAACCTAATGGACAGCCTGAAGGTACAAATAATGAAAAAAATTTTAAAGCATGTATTTGGAACCCTAATATTGTTGCTCCTATAACGACAGTAAAACTTATAGAGAATGTTAATATAAAATGTGAAGTAGGAGCGAAACTATATGGTACCATACCTACTAAATTATTTATTAATATGTATATAAATAAGGAGAATATTAGAGGAAAAAACATTTGCCCCTTATTGGAGTTAATTTGATTAACGACTATACTGTAAACAGTAGCATATATGGATTCTTGACTTATTGATCAAGAATTAGGTGTTAATATATTGTAGTTAGTTGCTAATAAATAGTATATAAATATAATAAAAGTTGTTATAAGTAAATATAAACCTATATTTGTTAAGGATATTTGTATATTATCTAATAAGTCACCTTTAATACTAAATAGGTCTCTAATAACAAATTGGTCTAAGGGACTTTGATTTCAAATTGGAGCATATTTAAATAATGAGTCTTGCATATTTAAATCATAAAATTTATCTATTACTTATTATTAAAAAATTATTAAAGTCACTAAATATTTTAAGATTTTTGTTTTTTGTTTTATTTAGGCAACGTATAATAATAAGAATGCCATCATTAATGCAAATAAACCTGTAGCTTCAGCAAAGGCAAAACCTAATATCGCATAAGCGAATAATTGTCCTCTTAAAGATGGGTTTCTAGATACACCTATTATAAGTGCACCAAATACTACACCGATACCTACACCTGCTCCTATTAAACCTGTTGTGGCTAGTCCTGTACCTATTATTTTAGCTGCTTGTATCATTTATTGTAAAATATTTTACTCCTCCTTATACTAAGAATAGGCGTTCTTTTTAAACGATTTTTTTTTTTTGGTTATATTTTTATTTATTAGTATTTTTTACTGAAAAATACGAAAAGTGAGCTTTGTAAAGGTAGGCTTACAAAAGCATGTGGTTTAGGTGGGCTATTTAAGCTTCATTCAAGTGAATTGTAATTTCTATTAAATAAACTTTGAAATAAATCACTAAAGAATTGAGGAGTTAATCAAGGGTATCTTGAAGTAGCTTCCCCGTAAACTAATTGTACGTATACAATATATAAAAATAATCAAGTGGCTACTAGACTTACAATTGAACCAAAACTACTTATTATATTTCAACCTGCAAATGCATCAGGATAGTCACTAATTCTTCTAGGCATACCTTGTAAACCAAGGAAATGTTGAGGGAAGAATGTTACATTAACACCTATGAATAATATTATAAAATGTACTTTACCTAACATAATATTATAATTAAGACCTGTTATTTTTGGTATTCAGAAATATCATGCACTAAATAAGGCAAAAACAGCACCCAAAGATAATACATAATGGAAATGAGCTACTACATAATATGTATCGTGAAATGCTATATCAAGTGATGCATTAGCTAAAACAACACCACTTAATCCACCTATTGTGAACATTACGACGAAACCTAGTGCAAATAACATTGAAGGTGTTAAGTGTATTGATCCTCCATAAGTAGTAGCTAATCAACTAAATATTTTAATACCAGTAGGAACTGCGATTATTAGTGTTGCAGCTGTAAAATAAGCTCTTGTATCAACATCTAATCCTACTGAGTACATATGATGACTTCATACAACAAAACCTAATACTCCTATAGACATCATGGCATACACCATACCAAGATAACCAAATACATTTTTATTTGAGCTAGCGGAAATTGTGGTACTAATTATACCAAATCCTGGTATAATTAAAATATACACTTCTGGATGTCCGAAGAATCAGAAAAGATGTTGATATAATATAGGATCACCACCTCCAGCTAATTCAAAGAAGGATGTATTAAAATTTCTATCAGTTAATACCATAGTAATAGCTCCGGCTAATACAGGTAAGGATAATAATAGTAATACAGCAGTAACTACTACTGCTCATCCAAATAAAGCGAGTTTATGTAGTCTTATACCTGGGCTTCTCATATTTAAAATTGTAGTAATAAAATTCATAGCACCTAATAAACTACTTACACCTGCTAGGTGTAAGGCAAATATAGCTAGATCTACACTAGGTCCACTATGACTTTGTAAACCGGATAAAGGTGGATAAAGTGTTCAACCTGTACCAGCTCCATTTTCTATCATGGCTGCAAATAAAAATAAAACTAAACTTGGTATTAATAATCAAAAGCTTATATTATTTAATCTAGGAAATGCCATATCCGGTCCCCCTACCATTAATGGTAATAAGAAATTACCAAATCCTCCGATCATGGCAGGCATAACCATAAAAAATATCATTAGAATAGCATGTGCTGTTATTATGCTATTGTATAATTGATTATCTGCTATATATTGTACACCAGGTCCTGATAATTCCAGACGTATAAGAACAGAAAATGATGTACCAATTAATCCTGAGAATACTGCAAACATTAAATATAATGTTCCAATATCTTTTGCATTAGACGAAAGAAATCATCTTTCTTTTCACATAGTTATTTTACTTATGCCTTTAAATATATTAGATTTTTCTTTTTCACCTAATGTTGAACTTATATCTTGTGTTGTAGAATAATATCTAAAGCTATTATCTTGCACTATTTTTGCAAGATATTTGTCTTAATGTTGAGCGAATAGAATTGTTTATATTCATTTTAATATTATATAAAATAGACTATTAAAATATCTATTAAAACAACAAGTAATGTATTTATTATTTACTTTTTTAATCTAAACGCTTCTATATAAATGCTCACCCTTCGTTGAGATACACTAAAATTGAGTTTTTACTTGCGTTATAGCATATGTCATGTTCGAAATTGTTATTATATTACTAGTTATTGCCTATTTATATTTTAATTTTTATAATAAAAATTAAAAAGATTATTGTTATTAGTTAATAATAAAAGTTATATTCAAAATTTACCGATAAATATTTAAGGGAGGATACCTTGATTCGAACAAGGATATACTATGCCACATACAGCAGTTCTACCATTAAACTATATCCACCTATTTAAATTACTTGTTATCCAAGACTCGAACTTGGATCTAAATATTAGGAATATCATGCTCTACCATTGAGCTAATAAGAATAATATGTTATTATTCTAAGTATATTTTATTGACAAGCTACATTAATCTAAAATACGCCCTTAAGATGACTCGAACATCTATACAAATATTAACAGTATTTTGCTCTACCTTTGAGCTATAAGGGCAGTTATTTTATATCAACGGTACTTTTTACAATTAGAAATTTTAATTTAAAACAATAACGCGCACAGGATTCGAACTTGTATCGCCATGTCCGTAGCACAGCATTTTAGCCATTAAACTAGCGCGTCTATAAATACATGTATCAAGTTTAATGCACATATAATTATGTTGGAGCGATTCGAACACTCAATAGTAAATACCAAAAATTTATGACTTACCAATTAGTCGACAACATATATAAGTTATACATAAACTAAACAATAATGTGAATACCTATATAATAATTTAACAAATAATATAATAATAATATATCACATTATAGGTGACAAGACTCGAACTTGTAAAGTTAAAAACTATTCCGTCCTAAGCGGAACCTGGTTACCAAATTTCAGCACACCTATAAAAAAAGTGTTCGAGATAAGACTTGAACTTATAGCCTAAACATCTTCAGTGTTCCGCTCTACCAAATTGAGCTTCTCGAACTAAACAAAAAGTTTGTGGAAATATTAGGATTCGAGCCTAAAATAACGATATGCAAAATCGCAGTTTTACCAATTAAACTATATCCCCTTGAATTTTTATACAAATTTATATCCGAAAAACGACTTGAACGTTTACGACTTACATCAATAAATCTTAAGATTATCCTGTCTACCAATTCCAGCACTCGGATTATTTGTGTTAAGGCCAGAATGATTCGAACACTCATCTAAGCTATCATGAGCAGCTGGCTTTACCAATTAAGCTATAGCCTTTTTGTGCGGACTGAGGATTTGCACCTCAATATTCTGGTCATGAGCCAAACATGTTAACTATTACACCAATCCGCATATATCCTTGTAAAAACTAATTATGAGAAATAGGTGAGTCGGACACCTGACCCTTCGCGTGTAAAACGACTGCTCTACCACTGAGCTAATTTCTCTAACCCAGGAGAGATTTGAACTCCCGTTTCAACAGTGAAAATGTTATGTCTTAACCAAACTTGACCACTGAGTCTTAGCCTAGTGTAAGTATCGCACTTACTTCCACCGATTACAAAACGGTAGCATTACTTTTATGCTAACCAGGCTTTACTTATAAAAGTTTTTTTATTGAAAAATTAGGATAAAAGCAATATTTAGTAAATTATAAAATTAGTACTTTATGTCTAAAAAATTTAAATTTATTATAACTAAAGCCTAGCTCATTACTCCTATTAATATGATCATCTTTTCAGTTTTTTTCATATCATAAAAGTAATTTCGTAATGTTTTATTACGTATATGAGAGTATAGTAAAGTGAGTTTCGCGCTTATATGCTTTCAGCACTTACCTTTAATTAACGTAGCTTTCCTGCCGTGCCTATACAATAAATATATCTTTAGTGAAAGTATACTTTTATATAATTTTTATATATAAATGTATAAACAACAGGTAAACCATAGGTTAACATACCCAATTCCTTTCGTACAAGGGGGCTGTCTTTATTTTACTCCAATTTCCTCTAGAAGATAGAAACCATACTGTCTCACGACGTATTAAACCCAGCTCGTGTAGCTCTTTAATCGACGAACAGTCGAACCCTTCATGATTCCTGCGTTCATGTGGATGAGCTAAGCCGACATCGAGGTGCCAAACCGCGCACTCAATTTGTACTCTCTTGCGCACATTAGCCTGTTCAAATTTTGTTAACATAAATATATTATTTATTTCCATATTTTTCAATATGGTTCAGACTATTTCATCATTTATTGTTATTTTTTAAATAAAAGCAACATTTATAAGCATTATTTAGTTACTACTTATTCAACCTTTTATACCAAAAGAACCTATACGTGTTTTAGATTTTAATTTAGTATGTTGTAAATTTGATTTTTGATTACCTTTTAATAATACAGAAGATAGTCCTCTATAGGAAGAGTCTATATTTAATAAATTACCTTTATATCTTAATTTAGAGACAGATCTTGATGCTGTATAACGTCTGGTTAATCTTCCTCTTGTTTCTAATCTAAATCCTGTTACGTGTTTATATTTAATATTTCTTATTACCACTTCTTCTAAATATTTTTTATCAACATTATTCAATTTATTTAAAATAGGTTGATAAAAAATATTTTTTTTATTACATACTTTTACTTTTCTCTTTAAAGTATTTAAATATTTTAATAATTTTCTTCTATTTTTTCTTATTTTTATTGTTATAGATTCTGATAATATATCACTATTTAAATAAAAACGTCTTAAATTAACTAAATTAAATTCAACATTTTTGTTATATATTTTTTCTATATATTTTTTTAAATATTGTAAATAATTATAATTAAATTTAGATTTATTTATGAAAACAAGTTGTTGATAATATTTATGCAATAAATATTTGTCTAATGATTTTTTTATAAGTTTTTTATAAAAAAAAATTATATATTTAGATAAACCTTTATAATTTAAAATTTGTTTATTTTTGGTATAAGATTCCATTATATCTATTAATATAAGTTTTTTCTTGTTTCATTTTTTTATAGATTGTATAGCTTTTGTTTGAATTAAAAGCCATCTTCTATTTAAAACATCTTGGTTTGATCAAGCTTTATAAAAACCTTTTCTAATTTTTTTATCAATATTAAATTTTTGTCTGTTAAATAAATATAAAGTTATTATCACTTTATTATTCGTATGTTTAAATTCACCATTACTCACATAAATTTTATTAGATGAAAGTTTTCTTAATCTACGTAATAATCTATTACTTCTTATTTTACGTTCAAGTTTTAAATTATATAGATTAAAATAACTTTTAATTAATTTATTAACTAGTTCCGTAGCTTGAGGTATCAAATTAATAGCATTTTTATTAAATACATAAATACTATTATTTCATTCTCTAACTGCAGATGGATAGTGTTTATTATGTTTTTTTTGAGGGTCAATTTTTTGTTTTTCAATTTTTTTATTATAATGTAATTTAAATAGATTTAGCATAATATTAATTATATTAATTATATTGAAATTAATTTCAATATATACATAGCTCAACTGTAATTGAGTCTATTTCATTAATGCATATTTATCTACATTAATTATTATTAACATATTTTACAATTTAAATTTAACAATAAATGCTGGATTATTAAGTAATAAGATTAAAACTAATCTTTTAGTCGTTGAACGTTCTTATAGTATAATAAGTTTCGCTTCAAATTAACTGTATAACACAGTTATTTTTGAAATTTACCCAGATAGTTACCAATATTTTTTAATAATTGGGGGACTCACTTTTAATCCCTAGCGTAACTTTTTCAAAAATCCAAGACCTTTCCTTTCCGTATCTTGCGATCATATGCCCCGCTTACGCGACTGATGGACTTGTAGGTCTGACAGTAAAGCAAGATTAAGCCATTAAACTTTTAAAGTAATATTGAGTGTCATAGTATAAAAAGTATTTATACCACAAATAAGAATAATTATTAAATAATTTAATTAATTATTCTTCTTTACATCTATTCACCATATAGTTAAAATCTTACTTAAATAAAATATAAAATCGTATTTAATACAACAATAACTGAATAATTATTAATTAATAATTAATAGCAAACTAAAAGTAAAAACAGAAGAAAATCAGAAACGAATGTTTCCATTTCAACTTGCAGAATAAAACATGCAATTTTACAATTAGAATTTTGGATATACCCAGGTACTTTTTATGGGATCTGTGCCCCGCATAAACTGCCTTCCAATCAACAAACCGTAATAAAGTAAATAAAGGTGTCTCATTTGTGTTATTAGAAAAGAGGTATAGATTATATATACTTATTTAGTAAATATGTAAACTACACTTAACAACCTTATACACTGGAAATTCTTATATTACAGCCTAAATTAGTAACAGTAAAGCTGCATAGGGTCTTCTCGTCTATCTAGAGGTAAACTGTATCTGCACAGTTATTCCAATTTCACTGAGCCAATCATCGAGACAGCTGTTGTATCGTTACATCATTCATGCAAGACCGCATTTAACGGCCAGGGTATTCCGCTACCTTAGGACCCTCATAGGTAAGGCCGCCGTTTATCGGGGTTTCCTTCAAAGCCTAACCTGTAAAAGCTAAGCAAATCCGTTACCCAGCCGACACAGGGCAGACATCACACTCAATATATCGATTAGTATCTTAGCAGAGTGCTTTGTTTTAATTAAACAGTCGTACAACACTATTCCATGCTTCCTCTTTTTAAAGTGATTATTTATATAATCAAATAAAAATGGCCCACCTTATCCCGAAGTTACGTGAGTCAATTTGCCGAGTTCCTTAATGATTGATTACTCAAACGCCTTCGTATTCTCTACTAGCTTACTTGTGGTAGTATTTAGGTACGGTGTTATATAGGGATAACTTTTCCAGAACTAATTACACTAAAATTAGTTATTTTTGAGACCCATTTCCTCATCGAACTTCTCATTCTATCTCCATACTTTCTTATAATGCTAAACCTTAAATATTTTAGTCATTTATATAAGCAGATACTGACTGCTTTGCTAAATGATTGTATTTAGCCCACAATATAACTTATATATAACACTGGTTCTTTGTATATAGTAGGAGTGATTACCCTTAGACAGATTATTACCAGTTTTAGTGTAAATATTCCTCTAAGGTGATAGTATTTACACGTTATGTTAAGTTATTCAGTATAATTATTGTGTTTTATTATTAAGTAGAACAATGTTACACTCCATATTTTTTGTTTTAACCAATTCTTAGAGACCGTAAATTTTATTAAATACCATAAGCTTTAGGCGAGCAATTATTAATTTCTTTTTCGTTACTCATATCAGCATTATCACTTGAATTATCTATTTTTTATTCTTATAAAGAATAAATCAATGATTTATTCAATGTTCCGCTACCCTATATATATCATATGCTTATAGTTCATTTTTAGTAAAATAATAATATGTTTATATATAGACAAGGTTTCGGTATATTGTTTAGATCCGTTAAATTTTCGGTGTGATCTCCTATTATATAAATCAGTGCTCTGTTACGAGATCTTCAAAAAATGGCCGCTTCTAAGCCTATTTCCTGACTGTATTCGGAGGCACATCCTTTATTTCACTTAACAATAATTTTGGAACCTTATTAACTCTTGTTCAGGGCTGTTTCCCTTTAGACATACAACCTTAGCGTTCTATGTCCGATTATTTAATATTCATCTTAACCCTTTCGAGTGCAAATACTCTCCGATAAAATCTTCACGATCCCCCGATATATACAAAATATGATTTGAATCTATAAATTGCTCGAGATCACAGTTCTGTACCTGCTAAGATGTAAATTAAATTACCTACTTATATAGGTTTCGCGGAAAACCAGCTAAACTAGTCAGTTTTGTCTTTCACTAACTTACCATTATTCTTCGGATGTCTATACAACGACAACCCGTTCGGACTTTTATAATCCTGATAATAGTAAGATCACTAGTCTCCGGGTCTAATTTTAGATACTTATTCATTTTTTCATAATCGATTTATCTAGGCAGTAATTGTTACTGCTCGCATCTAATATTAACTTGCTGACCCATTATGCAAAAGGTACGCTTTTATTATTTATTTAAATTTTACTTAAGCTGCTTATAAAACTACTATTAAACAAGTTCCCTCACGGTTACTATTCACTATCGCTTATAATACCATATTTAGCTTTAGAGGAAGGTTCCCCTTTATTCAAACAGATATACCATTTTACTTAAAAGCTATTCTACTTTAGTTCACATTAATAGTAGAATCTCGTTTGATTTATTTTCCTAAAGTTACTTAGATATTTCAGTTCACTTTGTTTATTATAAGATTTCTCTTAGTCATTTACTTTGGTTTATAGCAATTTATTCATAATAGTTTCTTTTTATACTTGCCTTGATAAATAAATATTTATCAAGAAATATTATATTCCTTATACTTGTTATACAGGACATAAAGTGTTCGGTTTTTAATAAAGAAAAGGAAAAATAGGAGTTTTTTGTTTTTAACGTTATTATAAATATTTATAAGAAATTTATTTTATAATCATTATGTATCTATTACATAATATTGAAACTAGTTATTTATAAAAACAATTTGTTTTCAGTTTTTTATTTGAAAATTACTTACTTGTCTACTATCTATTTTAAGTGCATTTTTACCTAGCTCAAATACAAAACCTAACGTTAATATAAAGAAGAATACCAACATAATTATTAAACCGTATATACCATTAGAATATGCACTTACTATATATGGATATACTAATAATATTTCTAAATCAAATAGTAGGAATAATAATGCAAAAATAAAAAAGGAAATGCTAAATTGTGTTCTATTTTGACCTAAGAAAGAGTGAAATCCACATTCAAATGCGCTATTTTTTTCTTGGTAAGGGTTATGAGGTGATAATACTAAATTAACTGCTAATAATATTAGGGCTAATATAGGTATAAATATAAAAAAAAATGTTAAACTTGTCATACTATATTATATATATTAAGGGATAAAAAGTAAATCTAAAAGTAATAATCTAGTGAAAATTAAAGTAAGTAAGTAAAAAGTTAATTATAATTTTTATTATTTGTTGCTAAATCTATTAAACTATTCTCTAATAATGTTACAAATGGTACAATTATTATAAAATGAGAAAAATATAAAGCTGTAGATACTTGACCTAATTCTATAAATGGTGATTCTACATGTTTAGCTCCTAATTGCATTAATATTAAAAAATTAGCTATAAATATGAAAAAAGCTATTTTGCTTAAAGGTCTGAATTGTATACCTCTTAATTTAGATAAATCAGTGAATGGTAAAGATAATAATGCTAATATAGCAGAAAACATTGCTATTACACCTAGTAATTTATTAGGTATAGATCTTAATATAGCATAGAATGGAAGTAGATACCATTCCGGTACTATAGCAGGTGGTGTTTGCATAGGATTAGCCATAACGTAATTTTCACTATCACCTAACATATTAGGCATGAAAAATACGAATACTGATAAAACTATTATAAAAATAAATATTGTAATTAAATCTTTAAATAGAAAGTATGGAGCAAAAGGTAATCTATCGTAGTTAGCTGATACTCCTAAAGGATTACCTGATCCTGCTGAATCGTGTAATACAATTAAGTGCATTAAAGCTAGAGCTGCTAAAATAAATGGTAAAACAAAATGTAAAGCAAAAAATCTGTTTAAAGTAGCATTATTAACACTAAAACCACCTCAAATAAATTCTACTATATCTTGTCCAACTCAAGGTATGGCACTCATTAAATTAGTGATAACAGTTGCACCTCATAAAGACATTTGGCCATAAGGAAGAACATAACCCAAAAATGCAGTTGCCATCATTAATATAAAAATAACAGTTCCTATAATTCATACTAATGTTCTTGGTGCTTTATAAGATCCATAGTATATACCTCTACCTATATGTAGATACACTAAGAAAAAAAAAGCTGATGCTGTATTTGAGTGCAAGTAACGTAATAATCATCCATTATTTACATCTCTCATTATATGCTCTACTGAATCAAATGCTTCTAGTACATTAGGAGTATAATGCATTCCTAATGTTACACCAGTTACTATTTGTATTACTAAACAAAACCCTAATAATGAACCAAAATTTCAAAGATAACTTATATTAGATGGTGTTGGTGAATCTATTACGTATGAATTTACCAATTTTAATATAGAATTACTTTTTAATATTCTCATTTGTATTTATATGTATATATGAATATGTTATTATTTTTAGATAATTTAACCTTATTTTAGGTTGTTAAATTTTTAGTAGTAATTTGTTTTACTACTTTATAATGGTTTTTATTATTTTTAAATATTATTTACAGATAAAAATTAATTAAGGTTATAAGTTAAGTAGAAATTTATTACTTAATTAAACATTATATTTAAATTTTAAATAAAATTGCAGTTAAAATATATAATACTATTATTACAAATATATATAAATGATAAACTGTTTTTTTTTTAAGCTGGTATTATTTAAACAACATAGTTTATACAACAGATTTTCTGTACATAATAGAAAGATCTTTTAAATTAGAATTAATATTAACAAAAGCGAATAGTATCAATAGTAGTTCTAAATAATTATCAGGTGTTTTACCATAATATAAAATGGAAATATAAAATATTAAACCTATTAAAATATATAATGCATAGGAAGTTACTACACCCGTACTTAAACTACCAATGGATTTACTTAAGTTTGTTAATCTTTTTTCCAAACCATATGGTCCAAATAACTCAATTGAACCTTTATCCATTATTTTAGTAGTTTGACCACCCAATTTAAGTATAATACCACTGATATATTTGTTATAAAAAAGTTCTATTAAAAATCTTTGATTAAAAAAGCTAAAAATATTATAACCAATACTAGATAACTTGAATTTCATAAGTAGCCTAGGATAAAACTCAGTAAATATTATTGATAATAAACTTAAACTTATAGTAAAAAATAAAGGGAGTAATTTAAATAAAACAGGTACAGCAAATTCAGTATCTAACATTATTTCATGTAATGGATGAATAAACAAGCTATTGTCTGAGAAAAAACCAGAACCCAAGCCTAAAAATATATCTTTAGTTAAATAACCAAAAAATATAGAAAATACAGCCAGTAGTATTAAAGGAATACTCATAAATATATCTCCTTCATGGGCAGCATGACCTTGTTTATAATTTACCAAAGGTCCGTTAGGATTAGTTAAAAATGTTAAATATAAAACTTTAACAGAATATAAAGTAGTGAACATTGCACCTATAGTAGCAATAAAATAAACTATTATACTAGATAAGTGGTATTGTCCATAGGCTGATTCAAGTATAAAATCTTTAGAATAAAATCCTGTCATAAAAGGTATAGCTACCAAGCTAAGAGAAGCTATTAACATAACTGAATATGTTAATGGTAAATAAGCTATTAAACCTCCATATTTTCTAAAATCTTGATTATCAGCTACTGCATGTATTACTGCACCTGCACCTAAAAATAGTAAACCCTTATAGAAAGCATGGTTAACTAAATGAAATAGTGCTATATTATAAGAAGATAAACCTACAGCTATTACCATCATACCTAACTGACTCATAGTAGAATAAGCTATAACTTTTTTTATATCTTGTTGAAATAAACCTATAAGAGAACTAAACACCGTAGTAATAGCACCTACTCATAAACAAAGAATTAGAACAGTGGAACTGTATTCTATTAAAGGTGATGTACGCATTAATAAATACACACCTGCTGTTACCATAGTAGCTGCATGTATTAAAGCAGAAACTGGTGTAGGACCTTCCATTGCCATAGGCAATCAAACATGTAAACCTATTTGAGAACTTTTAGCCATAGCACCTATTAGTAGACATATACCAATAATAGTAATAATATTTTCGTTAAAATAAGGTGATAAGGAAAATACTGTATAATAATCTATATTACCAAATGATCATAATATAGCAAACATACCTATTGTTAAACAACAGTCACCTACTCTATTTGTTAAAAATGCGGACATAGAGCTTTGATTTGCTGCTATTCTAGTAAATCAAAAACTTACTAAAAGATATGAACATATACCTACACCTTCTCAACCAACAAACATCAATAAAAAGTTATTTGCTGTTACAAGTATAATCATCATGAAAGTAAATAGACTTAAATAACTAAAAAATCTTTGATTATGTGGATCATGACTCATGTATCCTATAGAATATACATGTACTAGAGAGGATACAATTAATACAGGTATTAACATAGAAACTGTTAAGGAATCAAAATTAAATCCTCATGATATATTAAGAGTTTCTGAATCTATTCATCTAAAAAGATATATTGTAACAGGTATGTTATTTAAGCCTACTTCTATAAATGTCATTATAGATAAAAACGTTGTTATTATTACACAAGTACATGTAATTAATTGTGATCCGCTAACTCCGACTTTTCTACCAAAAAAACCGGACACTATTGATCCTAATATTGGTAGCACTATTAAAGCTAGATACATTATTTATATTCTATTGCTATACTTCCTCTTAATCTATAAAAAGCTACTAATATACCTAAACCTATCGCAGACTCTGCTCCAGCTATAGCTATTATATATATAGAAAAAGTTTGACCTAATATATCATCAAAGCTTAGTGAACTTATCAATATTAAAAGTGTTATAGATAGTAACATTATTTCAATTGAAATAAGCATTAATATTATATTTTTCCTGTTTAAAACAAAACCTAATATTCCTATTAAAAACAAGATTAGTGAAAATTTCATTATATATATTACAGATTAACTTATGAACTAAATAAATTTTAAAATATACTTTTAAAAACAAAATTAGCTATTAAAATATTTTCTTTTGCTTTTAAAATTGTTTAATTAATAAATTATAATTTAATTAAACAAGGAATAGGGAGGAATCGAACCTCTTCATAAGGATTTGCAGTCCAATAGTAAACCATCTACTACCTACTCCTTTAAATTTAATTACCTAAATTTAGGTAATTAAACTTAGAATAATAATTAGTTAGTATAAATACCAAAGTCTAATAAATTTATATCTTATAAAGTATTTAAATGTAAACGGCTTTTTAATAAACGTACGAACCTAGGTAAAATATATTTAGTAAACATATATATTATTAATAAAAGTAAAGAAAAGTTAAAAATAACTTGATTCACAAAAAAAAATGGTATTAATTGAGGCATATATTTAAGATTACAATATTATCATTAATATATCAATACCCTATATGGGATATAATAAGGTATACTTATGAAATTATACATAATAATTTTTATTGGTACATGTTATTATTTAAATTAAATAAAAATTAGTAGGAATTAAAGATAAACTATATACTACGCAAGGTACTAATATTATAAATGCAATTATTATTGGTAATAATACAGTTCAGCAATAAGACATTAATTGATCAAAACGAATTCTGGGTAAAGATGCTCTGGCTCAAATAAAAACAAATATCATTAAACAGGACTTTAATCCTAACATTAAACTAGAAATTAGGCCATCTAATAACGTATTAATAAGGTTAATATTTGTTTCAGTGTAAATATTTTTAATAAAATCTATATTAAAAATATCAAATAAAAAAAATCCATTTACTAAAATGTCCAATGAAAATATTTTTAAATAACCACCTAAAAATAATATACTAGTAAATATACATATTAAAACTATACTTGCATACTCTGCAAGAAAAAAGAATACAAAAATTACAGCTGAATGCTCTGTCATAAAACCACTAACCAATTCAGATTCAGCTTCAGCTAAATCAAATGGAGCTCTATTAGTTTCTGCTATACACCCTATAAAAAATATTATGAATATTGGTAATAAAGGTAAAACAAAAAAAACAACTTTTTGTGCTTCTACATTAATAGTTAAATTTAAATTACCAGTCAATAAAACGACTACTAATATAGCAGAACTTAATATTAATTCATAACTAATTAATTGAGCAGTACTTCTTAATGAACCCAAAAAAGCATATTTTGAATTAGCTGATCAACCAGCCAATAATATACCATATGTAGATAAAGAAGAAACAGCTAGCATATATAATATACCTAGATTTAAATCTGCTATAGTAAGACCAGGGCCATAAGGTATTACTGCATAACCTAACAATGAAAATATTAAAGTTATTATAGGGCCAAGAAAAAATAAAATTAAATTAGCTTGTGTTGGTCCGACATATTCTTTTAATAATAGTTTTAAGGCATCAGCAAATGCTTGTAATAAACCATAGTATCCTACAATATTAGGACCTAATCTCCTTTGCATACTTGCCATTGTTTTTCTTTCTGCTATTGTTACAAATGCTACTGTTAATAATGCTGGTACTACTACAAGTATTACTTCTACTATTGCAATAAGTGATTGTATATTTAACATTTTTTTTTATTTGTTTTATATATTTATAAATATAAGTGATTTTCAACTTTAAATATTTATTTAAGGTTTACAATCTATCATTTATATTTAAGAAAATATTTAATAATAATTATTATATATTAAGTTATATGTAATAAGCTTTTTTAAGAACCTATTTGATCATATAATCAATATAAAAATTTTCCTAATTTAACGGATTGTATTGATATTGGCATAGAACTGTGTAATATTCCACATATTTCTGAACATTGACCAAAATAAGTTCCTTCTCTATTTAAATATACAGATGATTGATTTAGTCGTCCTGGATATGCATCACATTTTATACCCAATGCTGGACAAGCATACGAGTGAATAACATCTGCAGCAGCTACAACAAAACGTGTATGTGTTAATTCAGGTATAATTACACGATTATCTACTTCTAACATTCTCAGTTTTCCAATTTCTAAATCACTTTCAGGTATTATATATGAATCATATTCTACAAATTCTTCATCATTATTTGTAAAATCTGGATATTGGTAACTTCAATATCATTGATGACCTTCACCGTAAATTACTAAGGATGGATCTATAACCTCATCCATTAAATAAAGTAATTTAAAAGAAGGAAAAGCTATTAATATTAATATTAAAGCAGGAGTGATAGTTCAAATCAATTCTACTAATGTACCATGATTCATGTATTTATTAGATATACGCGATTTGGTATAATTTAATATTATAGACACAAATATTCAAGTTACGGAAAACATAATTATTGCTAAGTAAAACATAATATTATTATGTAATTCTTCTAAAGCTTCCATTTGGGGAGTAGCATTATCTTGGAAAAATAAACCTCAAGGTTCAGGATTGTCATATTTTGTTATAAAGTTTTTGTACATAGTTAAAAAATTATTTTCATTAAAAAAAATAGTGTCTGACCCAAGTAATAATAATTTTTCACGGGAATCAGTCATATATTTATGATTAATATGTTATTCATTTTTTTAGGTTATTTATTTAGTTATATTTGTTTAAGATAAAAATATTTATTACAAATATTTAATTTAAAATATTTTACGTATATATACATTTATTGTTGTATACTAAGATCCTCAATAGTAAACAGAAATATATAAGAATAATCATACTACGTCTACGAAATGTCAATATAAAATAGCTGACTCGAAACCTAGATGATGGTTTTCAGTTAGATGATAAGCTAATAAACGTCAGAAACCTACAGCTATAAAAGCAGTACCTATAATAACATGTAAACCATGGAAACCTGTACCAAAATAAAAACAAGATGAGTAAGTACCATCACTTATAGTAAAAGAAGATACTGTATATTCTATACCTTGAAGTGCTGTAAATACTATAGCTAATATTATTGTATAAACTAATCCATATAATGCTCCACTTCTATTACCTTGTATTAAAGAATGATGTGCGTACGTAACTGTAACACCCGAAGATAATAAAATTATAGTGTTAAGTAATGGTAATTCAAAAGGATTAATTGCTTGTATTCCCATAGGTGGTCATTTTGCCCCTAATTCTATTGTAGGTGATAAAGCACTATGGAAAAAAGCTCAAAATATAGCAAGAAAAAATAATGCTTCTGATACTATAAATAAGCCAACTCCCATACTTAAACCACGTTGTACTGCTAATGTATGATTTCCTATATAAGTACCTTCCGATATTACGTCTCTAAATCATAAAGACATACAAAAAATAACACTTATAAGAGATATAAATAATAAATTAACACCTTTTTCAAAACCTTGAAAACTTAATACTGCACTAAATGCAGTAGCTAATAAACAAAAACTTGTATTTAAAGGTCAAGGTGAAGGTGATACTAAATGAAAAGGATGAGCTTGAAATTGACTTCGAGTTAAGTTAGTCATATATTTATATTTATTTTTATAGTTACACTTTTAATAAATCTGTTTAAATTATAATTTATTATTAAATGAAGAAAATTTAAATTTTAGTATTAATAGAAAAAAATTTCATCTAATAAAAGTTAATAGTTTCACTTAAGGAACTAGCTAATAAACTACATAAATTTAAGGGTTCATTAGGCATTAATATGAAAAGTGTTATACCTAATGTTAATACAGCTATACTGATAGATAAGTAATTTGAGAGTGTAACTTCGACAAATAAATAAGATTTTTTATAATCAGTTTTATCAAAATATATTGTTTTTACAACGTTTAAATAATAAACAGCACCTATTACACTAGTTAATATTGCAATTATAACTAACACAGTATTGTTATTATCTAGAGCACTAGTTAGTACCATCTGTTTTCCAAAAAATCCTGCTAAAGGTGGTAAACCTACAAATGAAAACATACTAATTGCTAGACATAAGGCCAACACAGGATTAATAGAAAAATATCCCTTTAGTTGACTAACTAATTGTATAGGAGAATTATTTTTTTCAGATAAATTGTTATTTTCTGATATATTTGTATGATATAAGTATAAACTAAAACCTATACCAATTACAACAAGAAATGCATTTAAATTTGTTAGAATATATTGCATTATATAAAATATAAAAGCTTGATATGCCTCTATATTATGTGCTATAAGAGCTAATAATATAAAACCTATGTGAGATATTGTACTATAAGCTAGTAATCTTTTTATCCTTATTTGTGTTAAACCTAAAATAGTACCTATTATAAGAGAGAAAAAACAACTTATAGATAAACTTATAGTTCATGAATATAGTTGTATAGCTGAATATATAAGTGTACTAGTATAATGAGATAATTCTAATAAAAGTACTAGTATGGATATTTTACCAAATATTGCTATAAAAGTTGTAACTATTGTTGGTACTCCATCATATACATCAGGAGATCATCAATGGAATGGAGCAGCAGCTATTTTAAATAAAAATCCTACAGATATCAAAAGGAAAGAATAAAATATATAAGTATGCATATATCATGTAGAAAAGTTTAAATATTTATCAGAATCTGAAATTATAGAATATATACCATCTAGATTAGTTAAACCTGAATTAGCATATATTAATGCTACACCTAATAATATAAAACATGAAGATAGCCCTCCTAATAAAAAATATGTAAGAGCAGATCCTGTAGATGATTCAGAGTTTCTATGCATAGCTGATATTATATATAAACTAAAACTTTGTAATTCTATACATAAGTATATAGAACCTAAATCTCCTGATGCTAACAAAAGTGTCGCACCTGTTATTACAAATATTATTATTAATGCATATTCTATTATAGTAAATTGTTCTGATGCTTTATTTAAAATACTTGTATATTGTTTTACTTTCTTTGTAAGTGTATCTAATAAGGATGTCGAATCACCTTTATATTTTTTTCTCGGATAAAATCCTGTCATTAATAATATTATACCACATACCAACAAAATAAATATTTGAAAGCTGTGAGTTATAGGTGTTACGTTGAATAGTCCGTTATACAGACCTATTCCTTTTTGCAAATAAGTTATGTGAAAACTTAATATTGAAGATATAATACTATAAAATACTATTAATAAACCTATTCTAGAGTATAAAATTGATGTGTCTGGTCTTATTGTTAGACCATTTGAAAAAAGTAATAATAAAAGAAAAGTTAATATCATTTTTGTTTTTATTTGATTTTTGTTTTATTTAAGAGAAAAATTAGGTATTTATTAATGTATAATAATTTATACTAAAAGAAATTAATAACAGTAAACACTGTTTTATGTTAAAAAATTATTATATATTTATTATATATATTAACAATTTCTATAAAAATATATTAAATATCTATTGTTATAATAAAAGATTATTTACTTATTCAAGTTTATAATTTAATTATCATATCATTTTTTTTTATAAACTATCAAAAGTAAACAAAAGAGAATAAGTAGAATAATGTAAACCATCCAATATAGGAGCTGGGTATATACCAAAAATAACAGTAAATAATACTAAAACTAAAAGAATATTAAATTCTCGTTTATTTAAATCTGGTATATAATTTTCTCAGAAATAAATAAAAAATGATCCAGCAAAAGCTATTCTGTTATACATAAATATAGTATATGCTGCAGAAAATATAATTGAAAGAGATGCTAATGCACCTGCAAGAGGTAATCTTTCAAAAACACCATATAAAGACATAAACTCTCCTAAAAAATTTAATGTTAAAGGTACACCACAATTACCTAAAGATAAAATAAAAAATAATATAGAAAATAAAGGCATTATTTGGGCAATACCTCTATAATATGTTATTAATCTTGTAGATGATCTATCGTATAATATACCTCCAGCACATATAAATAAACCTGATGAAACAAAACCATGTGCTAACCCTAAAGTAATTCCACCCTCTATACCTTGTAAAGTATTACTAAATACACCTAAAAGATATACAGCTGCATGAGATACAGATGAATAAGCAATTAATTCTTTAACATCTATAGTTCTAAGTGTGCTTAAACTGGCATATATAATAGTTAAAACTCCTATTAAAAATACTATATACGTATAGTACATAAAAGCTTTAGGTAGTAAGGGTAAAATTAATCTTAAGATACCGTATAAGCTCAATTTTAAAACAATACCAGCCAAAATAATACTACCAGATAAAGGTGATTCAACATGAGCTTTTAATAATCAGCTATTTAGATAAATGACTGGTGTTTTAACAGCAAAGGCTATAAAAATTCCATAGAATAGAAACAATTGAGTACTGTATAAAAAATTTGTTTTAGATAAAACATCAAAATCCGTAGAACCTATTAAAGATAACATTGTTATTATAGATAATAACATAAATAATGAACCTAATAAAGTATATAAGAAAAAATAAAAACTAGCTCTTACTTTTTCATTTGAACCATAAAGCCCTATTAATATAAATAAAGGAGCCAGTATACTTTCAAAAAAAATATAGAATAATAATATGTCCAATACTAAAAAAACTATTAATAAGGAAGTTTCTAATAATAAAATTATTATCAAAAAAATAATTGTATTTTCTTTTATAGATTTTCAGTTAGAAATTATTGATATAGGTATTATTATAGTAGTTAATAATACAAAGTATATAGACAAACCATCTATACCTAAGTAAAAATCAAAATAACTTATTTGATAATGTTCTTGAACAAATTGAAATTGTTTACTACTACAATCAAATAATATATATATTATTAAAGATATAATTAAATCTAAAATTGTTATAGCCAAAGCTGTAATTTTTAATAATTTTGTGTTACGTGCTGTTATATTATAAGTTAAAGCAGCGGATAAAATAAATATACCTATTAAAGGTATTAATACTAAGAGTAATAAAAACATAGTTTATTAAATAAAAATTTTTCTTCCATTATATGTAACGCCTAACACATCTGTAGGCAAACCTAAAAAGTGAAATCGGGTTATTATGATTCGAACATAACAATTCCTCAACCCAAATGAGGCGCCTAACCAACCTGGCTCTAACCCGTAAACAGAGAATATCCGATTTGAACGGATGTGATCCTTATGATCAAATAAGTTTCAAGCTTACCACCTTAAACCACTCGGTCAATTCTCTTTAAGATTAAAACAATTGATTCTTCAGCGACTCGAACGCCAAACCTACTCTTATCAAAAGTATACTTTACCAATTAAGTTAAAGAATCTTTAGAAAAAAAATTTTTTTTTTAACACATTATTACTACTTGTTTAATTATTAGAGTTATATTTTTTCATATATAAAGATAAACGTCAAGAGCACTCAGATTTGAACTGAAAACACGAAGTTTGAAGCTTCTTATTTTACCAATTAAACTATACTCTTTATATATAATAAACATATTAATAAAAACAATCGGAAAAGAGATGAATTGAACATCTAAGTGTAAAAATACACAATATTTAGCAAATATCTTACCTTACCAATAGCAACTTTTCCTTACGAGTTAGGCCGGCTTCGATCCGGCATCTATTTCCTCGACAAGGAAACCCTTTACCAATTAAGTTACTAACTCTTTTTTAATCACTGAGCTAATTTCTCTCCACATTTATATATAAAGCTATTAAGATTAAATCTTTATTTGTTTCATTATAATCTACTATATCTGATATTTCTCCTTGTTTTAAATACTAAATCAATAATTTATAAAGTTTTTACCAAAAATATATGGCCAGTCGAAATCGAATCGACACACTTCGTGTGGAAGACGAACAGTCTACCATTAACTTATAGCCATTATAAACCAGGAGAGAAATTTGAATTCTCATTCTTAATGCATGAAATTAATGTTCTAACCAATTGAACTATCCTGGCATAATTCTTATCCAAGACTCGAACTTGGATCCAAATATTAGAAGTATCATGCTCTACCATTGAGCTAATAAGAATAAAATAGGAAGAAAAGGATTCGAACCTTCGCTAGCTTAATGCTATTGAGTTTACAGCTCAACCCGTAAACCAACAAACGGACCCTTCCTTAAGACCTATGGGATTTGAACCCGTATTATAGCGATTAAAAGTCGCATGTTTTACCTATTAAACTAAAGTCTCTTTTTATTAATATTATATATTTATACCAAAAGTATTATTAATATTTTTGCTTAATAGTAATAACTATTGATCCCACCATGGCTAATAAAAGTATAATAGAAGTTATTAACAATCAAATAGAATAACTTGTATACATTACATTACCTATACTCATAATATCTGTACTGTCTAATAAATTCCCATCTCAATTTTTGGAGGTTACATATGATATTTGCTTAGTATTAGTTAGATCTTGTAGGAATTTATTAAACTCAAATCCCATTATATTGAATTTAGTTTTAGCATCTGGTAATAAATTACTAAATGGTATAAAAAAAGCTATTATAGTTATTAAAGCTAGTGGTAAATTATTATTTGTATCACTAATAAGTTCTGATACTCTGATATTAATTAACATTAGTATAAACAGAAACAATATTGACACAGCTCCTACATACACTAATAAATAAGATATACCTATAAATTTTATACCTATAAAGATTAGATAACAAGATATACTTGAAAATAACAATATTAAGTATAAAACGGATATTATAGGATTTTTAGTTACAATAATAAATATACCCAATAATATAGATAATATTGCAAGTATATCTAAAAAACCTGTTGAATAACCAAAAGACATTTCATATAAAATATAGAGATTTGACATAAAATTATTATTATTAAATCTTTTCTTTTTTTATCAGAATTAAATTTCAAAGATATAAATCCAAAATAAGTATGTATAATATTTATAATAAAAAGCATTAAAATTATGTATTTATTATAAATATTAAAGTATGTTATTATCTTTTTGGAGTTGAACCAAAGTAAACTTAAGTTTATTTAACCACTAAAGATAATGTAAAAAAATAATAAAAATATTATTTTTTCTATAGCTAAAAATACTATATATGGAATAACATAATATTTATGGCTTAAATTTTTAAAGATAATTAATCCCGTGCAATTTCCATTACACGAACCATATTTCGACTTAACACCAATTAGAATCACGCATACGAAAATTACATAAAAACGATTATATAATTAATTATATATAATAAAGTAAATAAGTAACCAAACTTATTGCACATATTCCTTTCAGCGCCTGACGAGTAGTTAGTACCCATCTGAGATAAACTTCACCGTGACGTGGTGATTCACGATTACTA